>WNGL01000204.1_pt1 | contig 82193 bp, 67 predicted proteins | sample 5400591 | NCBI WGS metagenome assembly WNGL01 (sample SAMN13153377, study PRJNA577476) | soil metagenome | isolation source: 80 cm soil or saprolite under Garry oak tree replicate 1 | place: USA:California | collected 2016-06-15 | reverse complement strand
TATGGCGGTGAAGCCGGCGTGGCCGCGCCATCAGGGAGCAGTGGCGAGACCGAGCCCAAACCCGTAGCCCGAATATTCAACAGATCGCCGGGGAGGGGCGGATCATGTCCACCTAAAACCGTAAAGATCCCCGGGTCTTGCGCCACCAGATTTATGCGGACAGGCACACTGGATCCATTTTCGTTCTCAATGACCAGATTTACAGACGAGCCACCGAGTCCAAAGGGAACCTGGGCATTGATCAGGTTCGGGGAGACGCTCAACAGCGGTGCTGGCGTACCGCCCAGCAGGACGCGCGTCGGACTCCCCGGCAATTGAGTTGGGACAGGGGAACTGCCTGCGGCCACGGTAGTGCTCGAGAGATTGCTTCCGAAGATCGTGAAGAGCGATCCGGGAGCGAGGGAGGGTGAGAATGAACTACGGTAACTCGCAGAGTTCACGACTCCGTATGGAGTAACGGAGGGGGTCTGCGCTTGTGCCGCAGTGGCAAGCGCTATCCCGGCGACTGTCAGAAGCAAGTTTCGGGCGGTTCTCGTGTTTAGGATGCTCAGCATCTTTCTTGGAGGACCCTCCTTGGGCCTACTCCGGTTGTGCAGGTGATGGACCAATGACTAGTGGTCTGGATCTTCAATGCCGTGTACAGGCTGGCATTCCGGGCGGCACCCATCGGTGCCGAAAATTGACGCCGAAGTGACATAAAATTGACCAGAGTGTCGCTGCATTGACATGATCAAGCATCGGCCACGGATTCATAGATGTCTCCTAACTTGCCTGTAAATTCCAACCCTACCGTGCCTGCAAGGTCAGCGGAAATGGATCGCCAGCGCTTGTGAGAAATTGGAGTGTTCCGCTCGCCGAACCCGGCTGCCAGCCGCTGAAGAGCACAAACTGTGTCGTATAGCCACCGCCGCCGACAAAGTGTGGAAATACAAATTTCGAATACCGGAGCACAAAGGTGAAGTAATCGTCGTTCTCGTTCACCACCGGTACGGTTGTCACGAGAAAGTCCCCGCGTTCGTTATGGCGAGCGCGGAGCCCGATGGTCGTGATTGCGGACGGCGCGGAAATGCGCAGGACCCCTTGGAACGGAAATGGCAGGGACTCAAAACCGGGAATCTGGTTCAGGAATTTTGCGGTCTGACCACCGCCGGAGATGTCGAGCGTTCCGTGCAGACCCGCGGATGTTCCGCTGAGCGTCGTCAGATCCAGGGACACGCGAACAGGCGCCAGTGAAGCCGCGTTTGAAATGGCGATGCCCGTTTCAAGCGAGCCGGGTTCACCCGCATCAAACTGACCCGATGTTTCAACAAAGAGGCGCGATGCAACGGCGGATCGCGCTGGCGGCACACCTGCTTCCGTGACCGTGATCCCAGCCGCGGATTGGTATCTGAAGATGAGGAACCCGATAGGTATGTCCGAGCCATCCGTGGATGTGCGGAGTCGAACCGATCCGACATATAAAGAGCCGGTATTCGAAGTTCGCAGGCGCCAGGAACTCCTGGCGGCAACCCGATAACTAAAGAACGCGCCCGGACCATTCTCGGTATCGATAACGGCAAGCTGGCCTGTCTGATCGGTGAAAGCGATCGTGCCACGAAGCTCCGTGCCGGTGGGGTTGACCAGAATAATCTGTGTCGCCCACCCTCCACCACTCGCGAAGTGTGGAATCGTGTCGCCGCTGAATAACCCGCGTTGCCCAACTGGAGTGACGGGCAGCGTGGTCATTAGAAACTCCCCGCGTTCGTTGGTAAAACCACGCAGAGCAATTGCTGCCACCGTGATATCGGACGCCGAGCTCAACGTGAAAAAAGTGAGGGTGCCGAGAAACACCGGGCCCCCGTTGAACGGCGGCTCGGTCAAGAACCGCGCGATCTGTCCGTTCGGCGGAATCGTGATTGCGTTCGCTCCGGACTGCCCTCCGGCAGAGTCTGTAAAGTAAAAGGCGATTAGCACCGTCTCACTGTTTGGATTCGCAATGGCGATGCCGGTGTTCACGCCGTCGCCGATCTCCGCGTAGATTCGACCCTCGCGAATGAGGTTCGCCGCGGGTACCGTTGCTTCACTAACCAGCGCATTGTTCTGCTGCAGACCAAAAATGGCGAACCCCGCAGCTATGGCGGCAGTTTCACTGATTGGTGCATATCCGACATGCAGGGCTGATGACGATGTGTCCGCAGTCGTGAGCGATATGCCGCCGCTATCCAGAAACGAAAACGTCGATGTACTGGACTGGGCCATGAGGGGAAGCACTGGAGATAGAAACGCGAGAAATCCCACAATAAGTGGCAGGACCCAAACAGCGATGCGGGCGGTGGGGCTCTTCGCTGAGCGGAGGACACGAGTCCGACCAGTTCGTTCACTATGGCGTGATAATTTGCTTGGGATCGTAAAGTGGTTTTCCAATCTGGGTCATCACGGCTTGGGACTATCCACAGCCAAGTCCCTCTCCTTCTGGGAGAGGGTGCCGCAGACCCTCACCCGGCCTTCGGCCACCCTCTCCCAGAGGGAGAGGGACCCGCCCTCGGCACGCGCTCAAAAACTGACACCCACCAATAAGCACGACGCTACCCACTGGTATCTTCAAAGAAACAATGAGCCTTAATGGACGTCGCACGGCGGTGGCGATGAAGAAGGTTCCCACAAGGGAATACATTTTCCGTATGTGGTTCAAAATAAAAACTTTATGGCTATTTCGTGAAATACAGCTATTTCGTAAGGTATAGCAAGGAAGAGGCGAATGGACAGTGCGATTGGCCCCGACCGGTTCGGCTGTTCGCGCAAGGAAAGCGGAAGGAAAAAGGAAGCGCCTTAGTCCGTCATCCCGCACATGCCGGGTTCCGGAGCTCCGCAGCGGCTGCAACCGGCATCGGCGGCCGCAGAGTCTTTGGATGATCCGGCGATGGCGAACACGGAAAGCTGTTTCTCCACGTTCTCGCTGTTGCAGTGAACGCAGTCTGCGGACGAATCGTATCTCGGCACGATTCTTTCGAAAGCTTGCCCGCAGTCTTTACAGAGGTACTCGAAGATTGGCATAGGTCGTTACTTCTCCTGATCAATTATCGCCCGACGAGCCGGCTTCCACCCAATCCGCAATGAAGACGTTGGTTTCGCCTTCCTTAGTTCCGTGGCGGTTTGACGCCCAGATCAATTTCTTTCCGTCATTCGTAAACATCGGGAATCCATCGAAACCCTGATCGAAAGTGATCTGCTGCAGTCCCGTTCCATCGCGGTTGATCAGAAACAGATCGAAATTCGGGCTGCGGGGGTCGGGGTTGTTGACGTTCGAAGCGAAGATAATCTGGCGTCCATTGGGATGAAAATACGGTGCAAAGTTGGCGGCGCCATTGGACGTCAGTTGTCTCTTCTGACTGCCGTCGGAGCGCATCACCATGATTTCGAGTTTCACGGGCATCACCAGATTCTTCGAGAACAGGTCTTTGTACTTTGCGATCTCCGCAGGCGTTTTGGGACGGCTGGCTCGCCAGACGATCCACTGGCCGTCTTGCGAATGCCATGCACCTCCGTCGTAACCCAGTTCATTGGTGAGCCGCCGCTGCTCGGTTCCATCCAGGTTCATGTCGTAGATTTCGAGATCGCCGTCCCGCGCGGAGGTGAAGACAATTTTCTTTCCGTCGGGTGAGATCGTTCCTTCCGCGTCATAGCCATCCGTTGTGGTGAGCCGCTTTAAATCGGTACCGTCGACTTTCGCGGAAAAGATGTCGAATGTTCGATAGATGGGCCAGACGTAACCTTCCGAGCGGTCGGCAGGCGGCGGACAATCCGGCGATCCGAGGTGGGTTGACGCATAGATGATCCGTTTTCCATCGGGTGTGAAATACCCGCAACTCGTGCGGCCCTTCCCCGTGCTGACAAGCCGCACGTTGGATCCGTTCTGGTTCATCGTGAATATTTGATCGCATTTGTAAGGTTCACGCGTCGACTGAAAGATGATCTGCTTCCCGTCCAGGGAGAAATAAGCCTCAGCGTTCTCTCCGCCGGATGTGAGCTGGTGAATGTTGCGAAGGTGCACTTCCTTGGGATGGGGTTGTATCGTTTGTTCCCGCGCGGAGTAGATCGCGCCAAGCGCGAGCGTTGCCAGGACCGCTATGGTGAGAACACTTCTGGGCTTCATTGATTATCTCCTCGCTTCCAGCGTCACGTTGGTCTTGACCTCTTGATCGTTCCGTTTCACAACAACCAAAACAACATCGCCCGGCTTCTTTGCGCGCAGGGCATAGGTGAAGTCGTAGAGATTCTGAATCGGTTTCCCATCGAATTGAACCATGAGATCACCCGCCTTCAGGCCGGCCTTTGCGGCCGGGCTGTCCGGACGCACGTCGGAAAACAAAACACCTTTGAGATCGTCTCGAAAATCCGGAATCGATCCGAAATATGGACCATAACCTCCGGCGCCGCCACCCTGCGGTTGCGGCTCTTGAACCTGGGTATATTGCAACCGCTCGGGCTCGTTAGCGACTTTGGCCAGCATTGGGTACACCAGCGACAGAACCTTGACGGCGCCTTGAGCATTGATCTTGTCGTAGGTATCTGATGGTTTGTGATAGTCCGCGTGCAGGCCTGAAAAGATGAACAGAACAGGAATTTTCTTGGCATTGAAAGACGTATGATCGCTCGCTCCGAAACCGGAGTCCGAATAATCCAGTTTCAGACCGACGGACTTGTTGAAATCTTCCACCCACGACTTGAAATTGGGCGAAGTGCCGACGCCGCCAACAAACAGGCGGTCATTGGTGAGCCGGCCGATCATGTCCATATTGATCATTGCTGTTATGTTTTCCAGCGGAATCGTGGGGTGATTGACGAAATAGGATGATCCCAACAACCCCAATTCCTCTCCTGCGAAGGTCATGAACACGATCGATCGCTTGAACGCTTGCTTGTTTTTCGAAGCCAGTCGCGCCAGCTCCAATACTCCCGAGGTTCCTGACGCATTGTCGTCCGCGCCGTGATGGATTTGGCCGATCTGGGAGGGCGCCAGCGAATCGCGGTCGCCGAGGCCAAGGTGATCGTAGTGGGCTCCGGCCACGACGACCTCATTCTGGAGCGCAGGGTCCGATCCCGGCAGCATTCCGACGACATTCCGCACTGTTTTTCTTGTGCGATTGACTTCAGTCGCGATCCGAATCCGAACCGCCGGCAATTCGAAAGATTGTGGTTCGAGGTTCGCATCGATCTTTTTCTGAACTGCCGCAAGGTCTCTGCCTGCATCCTTGAACAACTTCATGACGGGACCGCGACGCGCCTGGACAGCGGAGATGCCAAAATCAGTACTTTCCTCGATACGAGTGGCTTCTCCCACGGTGTCTGCCTCAGAGACATGATTGTTGGGATCGGTGATGAAAACGATTCCCTTTGCGCCGTGCTGCCTGGCATTAATCGCCTTGTTGATGAACGAAGCGTGAACCGTGAAATTTGTTCCATTGAATGGACTCGCGGGATCGAGTTCCTGCGGTTCGTGCCGCAGAATCACGACGACCTTGGCGTTCGCGTTGATGCCCTGATAGTCGTCGTAGTGCAGCTCCGCAGCCGTGATCCCGTACCCGGCGAAAACCACCGGGCCCTCAAATTCCGCTGTGTTCGAGAACGCAATCGGCACGAAGTCTTCGTTGATCCTGAGGTTCTCCCCGCTAAGCTGAAGTTGGTTCTTTGAGCCGAAATTAGCGCCCGTCGTCAGTTCGAAATTCTGGAAGTACGTATGATCGTTTCCGGCGGCTTTCAAGCCGAAGGTGCGGAATTGCGAGGCGATGTAGTCCGCTGCCTGATCCAGTTCCGGTGATCCATCGCCACGCCCTTTCATCTCGTCACGAGCAAGATACGTGACGCGCTCGAGATATCGTGCGGCCGAAAGATCGGCGACGGCGCTTTCCGCTGATCGGACCGGCTGTACGGCAATCACCGAATTCAGGAGGACTGCCGACAAGGTGACCAGCAGCGCGAGACCAAACCCACTGGCGTAATACTTGTTTTTCATAGGCTCATTCGCGTCATTCGCGCAATTCGCGGCTACCCTAAAACTTTGCCAAGAAGATTCTAGTCACAACCGGGGATTGGCGTCAGCAGGAAATGATGCCATCCTGTTCGAATTCCTCACGCGCTTGAGGATGATTCGCAAGGTGCTGCCGGACGGCACAGACGGCAAGGTATCGCACAAACAGACCGTACGGGATCATAAAGGCGAAGACAACGAAACTCAGCGCGTAGAATCCTTTGAACACCAAGCCGACAGGGACAACGATGAACAGGAACATCAGACTATTCAGGAGAGCTCCAACCGGTTGGTTTTTCCGCCACCAATAGTTGGCTTCAATACGGGAAATCTCCATTTACCGCCGGGCCCACCGGCCGGTCCCCCACGGCGTTTTAGACTCGGACATCCACCTGCACTCCCTTGCCCCAAAACATCTTCAGGTCGTGGATGCCCGTCATTTGATGCGGACCATAATCCAAACCTTGCAACCGCACTTCGCCGAGATTCGCTCTGATGAAGTTCGCGAGTTCGCCGGCGCGCTTGCGGACGGTTTTCTCCACGCTCTTGGGAATGGAGGGATCGAACAGTAGCAGGTCGACTTCTTCATCATCCTCATTCCATTCCCATACTCCAATCACACGGCCGTTTTGGATGATCGTCGCCAGCGGATCGTTAATCAGTTTGCCCTTCCATCGAGAGAAAGGTTTGTCGGCGTGTTCGGTGGACACGAATCGATTGACGATCTCGCGTTGCCCCTTGAGGAAGGTGTCGCGATATGGAATGAAGTTAATGGCGGATTCCTGCGGTTCGAAAGCGAGAAACTCGTCAAGTTCCGCCTCGACCATGAGAAATTCGTCCTTTGTCCCTTCAACTGAGATTGGAACCAGCTTCGGCTTCACCTCGGCAGCGGCCCGCATCGCATCCGTGACATTGATGCCCGCCCACCACGCAAAATCCTTCACCCGCGCCGGAGATTCCGCCCTGAAGTATTGCGCTGCAAGCTGCGCGCAGGCCTCCTCTATTCGCAGGTTGAACGGATCGACTTCGGGCAGCACGCTGGATGTGAGCACGAGCGAGTATATGGTGGAATCCAGCCGCTTCCTGGATTGCAGCTTGATCAGTTTTCCTTCTTCTTTAAGAAGATTGATAGCGAGAGAGAGACTGTTCGTGAAGCCGATACGTTTGAGGTCGTGGCTGAAGTCACGGATCAGAGAGGCGGGTGCAGCCTGTTGAAGCTGTTCCGCCGTTCTCGGTCCGTTTTGAAGCGATTTGAGAATTGCCAGCTTCAGCTGCTCCATCTCCGCTTCACTGACCGGCATCTGCTGTCGTGCCTGCTTGCTCAATTCGGTGAAGGTCCTGGTCCTGATTCGCAACGCCACAGCGGCCTGGTCGCGGGGAACCAACATCGTGCAGCCCCGCAATGTCTCCAGCTGAATCAGCTTCCGCTCCTCAAATACCGGCCGATTCAAGTCCTCCGCTTTGAACGAAGGCATCCGCGCCCACAGCGACAGGTAAGGAGTCGAACAGCCCGGCGAATACAGCCATCCGATGGATTTGATCAGGTCGAGAATGTTCTTCGATGGGAAAGGACGGTCCAAAAATTGGCGGTGCAGCCGCCAAGCATTCATGTGCTGGAGGGAAATAGGCTTTTTGACCTTCGAGCTGGTCATACCAGTTATGTATTTTTCAACCGTGACGGTTGTCCAGGGCGGCTCCCCGAGTTGTGTTACACTCGCCTCCAGACGCAAGTCAGACCATTGTAGGTATTCATACGGGGTCTAGTCAATGGAACGAACGTTCCTGGGCCTGCGACACGTCGCGCTGAATGTCCGAGACGTCCAAAAATCTCTTCAGTTCTATTCTAACGTTCTCGGGATGAAATTAGAATGGATGCCCGTTGTGCTCAAGAATGGCGCTGTAGAGTTCTTCTTTCGTACTGAAATATCGAAAAATGATCGCTTCATTCACGCCCGCCTGCGCTGCCAGATCGCGCGTCGTGGTCCCGCGAAATCCCTTTTTGGCAAAGAGTTGCATCGCTGCCGTCAGGATGTCTTGTCGTCTCTCATGTTTCATAAGTAAGTACTTACTTACAGTAAAACGGGTTGGGATGCAAGAGGTAATTCGGGGACAGGGCGCGGGCTAAAGCCCGCGACTACAGGCTTGAGATCACGTGCAGGCGTGAATGTAGTCGCGGGCTTTAGCCCGCGCCCTGTCCCCGAGCTACATTCCCCCTTGCATCCCAACAGGTTTTCCTGTAAGTAAGTACTTACTTATGAAACATGAGAGACGACAAGACATCCTGACGGCAGCTATGCAACTCTTTGCCAAAAAGGGATTTCGAGGGACCACGACGCGCGATCTCGCGGCGCAGGCGGGCGTGAATGAAGCGATCATTTTTCGACATTTCAGTACGAAAGAAGAACTCTACAGCGCCATTCTTGAGCACAAGGCGTGCGAGAACCGGGATACGCGTTCTGAGGAAATCGATCGGCTTGCTACCGGCACGGATGATGAAAAATTTTTCCAGACCGTAGGCCGGACGTTTCTGGAGGGGCACGCCCACGACGCGACGTTTATGAGGCTTCTGCTGTTCAGTGCGCTCGAAGGGCATCAGCTTTCGGAGATGTTTGTGGCCAACATGTCAGGCCGAAAGCCGATCGCGAAATACATTCAGCGTCGGATCGATGAAGGCGCGTTTCGGCCAATGAATCCAGAGCTTGCGGCCCGGGCGCTCTTTGGGATGTTTGCCAGTTTTGTCTTGTGGCAGGAGGTTTTCGGTCAAAAGCAGACGCACTCTTACGACCGGGAAGAGGTTGTGCGTACGTTCGTTTCCATTTTTTTATCGGGAATTTCGAAGGAATAAATCATGGTGATCTTGTTCTTACTCTTAGTTCTCGCATTTGTTCCCTCATGTCCCAGTACCAATCCGAAAAATGCCCAGCAGGCCGAAGCCGCGAGCCCTCCACCGGCTTTAGTCGTTGAGACAGCCAAGGTGGGATGGCGCGAACTGCAGCGATCCGTCGACGCCGTCGGCACACTGGATCCCAACGAAGAGGTGACGGTCAGCAGTTTGGTTGAAGGGACAGTTGAGAAATTGTTCGTCGACCTGGGAGACGGGGTCCGGACAGGGCAGGTGATCGCGGAACTCGATACGCGCGAACTTGAGCTGGCCGTGCACCAACAACAGGCGGCGCTCCAGCAGGAGCTCGCGCGCTTGGGCCTGGCGGACGCGAACGCTTCGGTGGATGAAGCCACGACCAGCCAGGTTCGCCAGGCGGAAGCTACGTTTGAAGAGGCAAGGCTCCGGCTGGATCGGACGAAAAAGTTAGCCGAGCAAGGGGTCCTGCCGAAGCAACAACTTGAGGAACAGCAAGCCCGGTACGACGTCGCTGAGGCGGCTGTCCGTTCCTCGCGCGAAACTGTCCGAAACATTCGAGCGACAATCGCTGCGCGGAAGGTCTCTCTGACGCTCGCTGAAAAGAAACTGGCTGATGCGAGGGTTACAGCACCCATCAGCGGTTTTATCAAGGACCGTCTCGTTTCAGAGGGTCAGTTTTTGAAGTCGAATAGCCCGGTTGTCACCATCGTTCAGAACAGCCCTTTGAAACTTCGAGTCGATGTGCCGGAGAGTGCCGTTGCGTTTGTGCGCGCGGGCAGGCCGGTTCAGTTCCATGTTGACGCTTTTCCGGACCGAACGTTCGAAGGAAGGATTTCGCGAATCTCGCCTTCTGTCGACCAGCAGTCCCGCACTTTGAAGATCGAAGCCCTGGCGGACAATCCGGCCGGCGTCCTCAAGCCCGGCTTCTTCGCCCGCGTGACCATTCAAACCGATCGCAGGGACAGAGTCCTGGTGGTTCCGTCAGCGGCTCTGTTCAACTTCTCTGGTCTTGAAAAGCTCTTCGTCATTGAGAACGGAAAAGTCGCGGAGCGAATTGTTCGGTCTGGGACACGGCTGGACGGCCAGGTTGAAATCGTCGAGGGTGTAAAAGAAGGTGAACTGGTAGCGGCGTCGAATATCGAGAATTTGCAGCAGGGGCGGGAGGTCTCCGTTCGATGAAGCTCGCAGAAGTTTGCGTCAGACGGCCTGTATTCGCAACGATGCTGGTACTGACATTCGTCGTTCTCGGTGTCTTTTCGTATACCCAGCTCGGAATCGATCAGTTTCCCAAGATCGACCTCCCCACGGTAACCGTGCGAACGGTTCTTCAGGGCGCCAGTCCGGAGGAGGTTGAATCCCAGATCACAAAGCCGATCGAGGAAGTGATCAACACGGTGAGCGGCATTGACGAACTCCGATCGACCACGCTGGAAGGTGTGTCTCTGGTTGTGGTTCAGTTCGTGTTGGACAAGAACGCTGACGTTGCGGCCCAGGAAGTTCGTGACAAGGTCGCGACGATTATCGGTCAATTGCCGCGTGACACGGATACTCCGGTGATCGAGCGCGTCGACTTTGACGCAGCTCCCGTCCTGTCGATTTCCGTTTACGGAAGCCGTCCACTTCGAGAGCTGACCGAAATCGCAGATAAGCAGATCAAACAGCGGCTCGAATCCGTGCGCGGCATCGGGTCGGTTCAAATCGTGGGCGGCCGTCGGCGGGAAATTCAGATCTGGCTGGATGCGGATAAGCTCCAGGCATATCGCTTGACCATCGACCAGGTGCGAAACGCGATTCGCGCTCAGGATGTCGAAGTACCGGGTGGACGCATCGATCAAGGTCCGAACGAGCTGGTTCTACGAACCCTCGGACGCGTTGAGAATGTTCGCGATTTTGAAAAGCTGGTCATTGCGGCTGTCAATGGCACGCCGGTTTACCTTCGGGACATTGCCAAGGTCGAAGATGGTTTCGAAGAGCCGCGTAGTCTCGCCCGGCAGGATGGAACTTCAGCCGTGTCTCTGCTCGTGCGGAAGCAATCGGGAACGAACACGGTTCGCGTCGCAGACACAATCAAGGAGCGGCTGGCGGAGCTCGGCGCCCAGCTTCCCCCGGATATTCATGCGGAGGTGATTCGCGATCAATCTCGCTTCATCAAAGCTTCAGTCGACGCCATCAATGAGCACCTGATCATTGGCGGTCTGCTCGCTGCGATTGTGGTGTTGGTTTTCATGCGCAATTTCCGCAGCACTATTATTGCCGCCGTGGCTGTGCCCATTTCAATCATTGCGACCTTCACCGCCATGGTCGGCCTCGACATGACGCTGAACAACCTCACCATGCTTGGACTCACGCTGGCGGTTGGTATCGTCATCGACGACGCGATCGTCGTTCTGGAAAACATTTATCGCTACATTGAAGAAGAGGGTTATCCACCAATTCGTGCGGCTGTCTCGGCAACACAGGAAATCGGACTTGCCGTTATGGCCACCACCTTATCGCTGGTTGTCATTTTCCTGCCCGTCGTGTTTCTGGGCGGCGTTGCCGGCCGCTTTCTAAAGAGCTTTGGTTTGACCATGGCGGTCTCGATCATGGTTTCGATGTTGGTCAGTTTTACGCTTACGCCGATGTTGAGCTCGCGTTTTCTGCGGAAGAACAGCCAGCACAAATCCAAAGATTCCGGTTTTTATCGGATCATCGACCGCGCTTATGGGCGAATGCTCAACTGGGCGCTCGCGCACCGCGCGATCATGGTGGGGTTCTTTCTTCTCACGGTTTTGTCCATTGTTCCAATGGCGATGCTTGTCGGAAAGGATTTCTTTGCATTCGACGATCAGAACGAATTTGAAATCGTGATTAAGACACCCGATGGCACGTCGCTCGCGGGTACCGACGCCGTTATTCAAAACATCGAGAAGGAAGCCTGGAAACTCCGGGGTGTGAAGCATGTCCTGTCGACCATCAATTCGGGTGGCAGCTCGAGTGTGACAGACGGATCAGTTTACATCGCGCTTTCGGACCTCACCGAGCGTAAGTTCACTCAATTTGAAGTGATGGACGATGCCCGAGCGATGATGAAAGTGAAGTTTCCGAACCTGCGAGTCGCCATTCAGCCCGTCCAGGGAGTGAGTGGAGGCAGCTTCCGCGCTCAGTCGGTCATATTGAATGTCCGAGGTCCGGATCTCAAGGAGCTGCAAAAGTATTCGAGTCAGATCCTCGAATTGATGCGGTCAAGTTCGGGATTGGTGGACCAGGACACGACCTTCAGCATCGGTAATCCCGAGGTACATGTCCATCTGGATCGCGCTAAGGCCGCCGACCTTGGCGTTCGTGCGGCCGATGTGGCCACGGCACTTCGAACCATGGTCGCCGGGGAAGAGGTTTCCAAGTTCAAGGATGGTGACGAACAGTACTCGGTTCGACTACGACTGCTGCCCGAAGACCGAGACCGTCCGGAGAAGATCCAGAATCTCTGGATTCCCTCGAACCGCCTTGGACAGGTGCAGTTGGCGAATTTCGCCGGGCTCGAAAAAAACATCGGTCCCACAACCATCGAGCGCCAGGGCCGCGAGCGTCAGGTCACGCTCGTCGCAAATTTGAACAACAACGTCGGTATTGGTGACGCAACCGCGGCCTTGCAGGCGAAGCTGGCCGGGATCCAGATGAAACCCGGGTACCTCCTCGAGTTCACGGGGCGGACCAAAATGTTCAACGAACTGCAACGGAGCTTCATCCTGGCTTTTTTGTTCTCTGCCATCTTCATGTACATGGTGTTGGCGGCGCAATTTGAGAGCTACCTGCACCCGATCACGATCATGTTGTCGCTGCCGCTCAGTATTCCGTTTGCCCTGTTTTCACTCTGGATAAGCCATTCGCGGCTGGATCTATTCAGCGGTCTGGGCATCCTGCTGCTGTTCGGAATCGTGAAGAAGAACTCCATTCTTCAAATCGACTACACCAATACTTTACGCTTGCGGGGGATGGAAAGGCATGAAGCCATCATCACGGCGAATCACGCCCGGCTCCGTCCAATTCTGATGACGACGTTGGCAATTGTGGCCGGTATGCTACCGATCGTGTTAAGCCGCGGACCGGGCTCCGGATCCCGCGCTCCCATCGGCATTGTGGTGACCGGTGGACAGTTGTTGTGTTTATTGCTGACCCTGCTGTTTACGCCAGTGGCCTATTCGCTCTTCGACGACCTTGCTGTCCGTTTTAAGAAACCAGCGGCCATCTATAGCGATGCGGCCGAGCCGATGAAGGCGGACTAGCCGGCGTAATTATCCGGCAGCTATATCGTATTCCACCATATGAAAAAATTACTGACCAGAAAGACAGCACTCATTGCATTCGGCCTTGTCATGCTTGCTGGGATTCTGGCGTTTTCCATGAGGAGCCAGAAGTCGTCGTCGGCTGAGTTCTTTACTTCCCGGGTCGAAGCCGGAGCTCTACGCAACGTGGTGAATGCTACCGGAGTCGTGCAGACCGTGGTCACTGTTCAAGTAGGCAGTCAGGTATCTGGCCAGGTCGAAGAGCTTTATGCAGATTACAATTCCGTTGTGAAACGCGGGCAGCTTCTGGCCAAACTCGATCCACGAAATTTTCAGGCGCAGGTCGAAAATGCGCGCGCGAACGTGGCGGCCGGCCAGGCACGCGTTCGCAGCGCGGAAGCCGAACTGAAAACTCAGGCCGCGAATTTGCAGAGCGCCAAGGCCAATCTCGAAGCGGCCCGCGTCGCCCGCGACAATACCGCCACGTTGTTTCAGCGGGCCTCGGAGTTAAGCAAGAGCGGAGTTGTTTCCAGAAACGATTACGACAACGCCAAAGCCAATGCGGATTCCGCTCAGGCGAAATTCGAACAGGGTCAGGCCGCAGTAGCCCAGGTCGAAGCACAGAGTAATGCGTCGGCAGCTCAACTCGAGCAGGTGAAGGCGCAGCTCCAGCAAGCTCAGGCCGACCTCAATCGCGCGCAGCTCAATCTGGATTACTGCAACATTTACTCTCCCGTCGACGGAGTTGTGATCTCGCGGAACATCGATGTTGGACAAACGATCGCGGCAAGCTTACAGTCGCCGACCCTTTTTTCCATCGCCAACGATTTATCGCGGATGCAGGTAAATGCGAGTGTAGATGAAGCGGATATCGGCAACATTTCGGACCAGGCCGACGTTAAGTTCACAGTCGACGCGTATCCGAATGACATATTCCGAGGCAAAATTTCTGAAATCCGGCTTAGCCCGCAGACCGTGCAGAATGTCGTGACCTACAGCGTGATCCTGAGCATTGAAAACTCGGAGCTGAGACTGAAACCCGGGATGACGGCAAACATTACAATCACCGTAGATCAGCGTGACAACGCCGTCAAAGTACCGAATGCGGCCCTGCGTTATACCCCGCCCGGGACGCACCGGGAAGACTGGAGGCCGGAGCGCGGCAGCTTTGCCGGGGTTAATCACACCGAGCCTGAACAGCCGGCCGAGAGAAGACAAGCCAACGAGGCCGCGCCCCCGCATCTTGCTCCAGGCCAAAAATGGGATCCTTCTGAAAAGATTAGATTCGTTCAGCCGAAGCGAACCGTCGAGCGTCCCGGTGCGGTGTTTGTGTTGAACGCGGAACGCAAGCCCGAACCGCGAAAGGTCATACTTGGGATTACGGACGGTTCGGCGACCGAACTTGTTTCGGGGGAACTCCAACCCGGTGATTCCGTAATCATTGGCGACAGCACGCAGGCCGCAAATACCGCTCCGGCGGGCGGACCCGGCTTTGGGCCCTTTGGATTCGGAGCACGAGGCAGTGGAGGCGGAGCGCGAGGGGGCCGGTCAAACGACGTAATTACCCAACGACCCAATAACCCAATTGAACTATCTGGTCATTTGGTAGTTGAGTCATTTGACAGCTACATATGACATCGTTCATGGGACATCCCAACATTTGACATTTGCGATCCAGCAACACCCCTCCTCCGTGAGGAGGGGAATTTTGAACATCAGACCTCCTGAGGTCGAGGAATTCAGGATGAACCTATACGAAGCGAAAACTCCCCTCCTTCGCCAAGGAGGGGAATTTCGGCTCATTCTGTTTTCTTCGTTTGCTGCAAATTGTCTGGCGAGATCAGGATCTCTGAACATAGGAATTTTATGGGTAGCCCACTTCAAATAGACACGCGCGGCCCTCTCGCGCCGGGACAGGGTCCACTCGATCGCGACGCCGTCATTCGCCTGGAGCGCATTCACAAGGTCTATCCGATGGGGGACTTTGAAGTTCACGCGCTCCGTGGTGTCTCACTCGTCATCCGGCGCAGCGAGTTTGTTGCGATTATGGGGCCTTCAGGTTCGGGCAAGTCGACGATGATGAACATCATCGGATGTCTCGATCACCCGACGAAGGGGCATTACTTTCTGGAGGGCGTGGATGTCTCAACCGTGGACAAACCAGGCCTCGCGGACATTCGAAACAAAAGCGTCGGTTTTGTTTTTCAGAGTTTCAACCTGGTTCCTCGAACGTCCGCTCTTGAGAACGTCGAACTGCCACTCATCTATGCCGGTGTTTCCGCGCGCGAACGGCTGCGAAGAGCCCGCGAATCGCTAGCCACCGTGGGTCTTGCAGACCGGGAGCGGAATATGCCGAACCAGTTGTCAGGAGGACAGCAGCAGCGCGTCGCATTGGCTCGAGCATTGGTCAATAACCCGTCGATTATTCTCGCCGATGAGCCGACCGGCGCCCTCGATACGCGGACCTCGGTCGAAGTGATGGAGATCTTTCAGCGATTGAATCGTGAGCGGAATCTCACGCTCATCATAGTGACTCACGAACCAGACGTCGCGCAGTACGCTGATCGTATCATTCAGTTCCGGGACGGGCGCATCCGGCGAGATTTCCGGGTCGAAAACCGGAAGAACGCTTCTGAAGTTTTACGGCAGATGCCGCGTGAAACCGAAGACGAGGACAATGAAGATGAATCTGCTGGCCATCCTTAAGGTTGCATTCCGTGCGCTCGGCCGTAATAAGCTGCGGACGGCGCTGACGATGCTCGGCATTGTTATTGGCGTCGGCGCGGTCATCGTGCTGGTGTCTATCGGTCAGGGCGCTCAGTCCATGGTGCTGGATCAGATAAGCAGCATGGGCAGCAACATGATTTTTATCATGCCGGGCAATATGAGTTTCGGTGGCGCAAGCATGGGCTTGGGAGCAGCCAGCACACTTACGGATGAAGACGTTTTTGCGATGGACCGCGAGATTCCAACAATTGCTGCGGCATCGCCGATCGTCAACGCATCTGGCCAGATGGTCTTTGGGAATCAGAACTGGTTTGTCCGCATCCAAGGCTCGAATGAGAAATTTCCGAAAATCCGGGAATGGAAGATCGAACAGGGCGAGTTCTTCAGCGATGCCGATGTCCGATCCGCGTCCAGGGTTGTGGTGTTGGGTAAGACAGTCGGCGACAAACTGTTTCCCGGAATAGATCCGATTGGTCAGACCATTCGTGTTCGCAATCTGCCATTCCGTGTTGTGGGCGTCCTTGCCGCAAAAGGCCAGTCCATGGTTGGACAGGATCAGGACGACACCGCCGTCATGCCGTATACGACAGTTCAGAGAAAACTGCTCGGCCAGCAGATTCCTTCCATCAATCAGGCGATGATTTCCTCTGTCAGTCAACAAGCATCAGGCGTGACGCAAACTCAGATAGCCGGGTTGCTCCGGCAGCGGCACAAAATTCCGCAAGGTCAACCGGATGATTTCATGGTGCGCAACATGACCGACGCGGCGCAGACGTTTGAGCAACTGACCACGATCATGACTTTGTTGCTCGGCAGTATAGCGGCGATTTCGCTGGTTGTTGGAGGCATAGGCATCATGAACATCATGCTCGTCTCGGTCACCGAGAGAACGCGAGAGATCGGCATTCGTATGGCTGTCGGAGCAAGACCCAACTCTGTTCGGCTGCAGTTCCTCATGGAATCCGTGACTCTGAGCCTGATGGGCGGCTTGATTGGTGTGATAATCGGAGGCGGTTTGGCGGCGATCGTATCGAAAGTGCTCGGATGGCCCACGCTGGTGTCGGCCCTTTCCGTCCTGATTTCGTTTGCCTTCGCTACTGTGATTGGAGTTTTCTTCGGCTACTATCCCGCTCATAAGGCGGCGGCCCTGGATCCTATCGAAGCCTTACGTTACGAATAACCATTGGGTGCCAGCTAAAGCGGGCGCGGGCTAAAGCCCGCGACTACATGCATGAGCGAAACGTTGTTGCGAACTCTGTAGTCGCGGGCTTTAGCCCGCGCCCCGCTTTAGCTCGCGCTCTCTCAAGTTTCCAAGGAGTTCCAAAATGAAGAGAGTCAGAATGCTCGTGACCCTGTTTTTGATGTTGCCGTTTGTGAAACCAGTCCACGCAGAGCAGAACTTCGTGGAGCAGTTTTTGAACCGCTACCGTCCGGCGAACGTGAGTCTGCCCGCTTCGCCAGTGACGCTGTCGGGACAGGATTTGGCGGACCTCATCCGCAGCGGCCAGATACAACTTTCGGTTGGCGACGTCATCAATCTCATGCTTCAAAACAATCTAGATGTTGGAGTGAACCGTCTGACGCCGCGTTCGTCGGAGTACCTGATCGAGACCTTGTACCGCCCCTTTGAGCCGACACTGCGGCTGCAGGCAACGATTAACCGGAACACGTCACCGGCAACCTCGCAGCTAACGGGCGCGCCGGCCTTGAGCACGCTGGGAGGGGCGTATGCGGTTGGTTTTTCGCAAACCCTGGCAGCGGGTACGAATGTCGGCGTCGATTTCATTGTGAATCGTAATTCATCCAACAGTGCTTTCAACACATTCAATCCCTCGTGGATCGGCGCACTGCGGTATTCGTTCAATCAGCACCTCATGCGCGACTTCGGCCGTTCCAACAACACGCGCCAGATTCGGATCGCCCAGAACAACCAGAAGATCTCGGAAAGTCAATTTGAAAGGCAGCTTATTGATCTGGTGGCCCAAGGACAGCGGACGTATTGGGACCTGGTTTTCACGGGCGAGGATATTAAGGTGAAGCAGCGGTCGATGGATCTTGCTCAAAAGACGCTTTCGGACAATCGCATCCAGGTTGACATTGGAACAATGGCCCCGATCGATCTCGTTCAGGCGGAATCGGAGGTTGCGAACCGGAACGAGCAGTTGATCGTGTCAACGTACACGGAGGCTCAGACAGAAGACCAGGTCAAAAAGCTGATCACTGCGCGGGGGGATCCCGGCCTGGTTTTGGCCAAACTGAATCCAACGCAAGGCGCACGCAGGCCAGACCCATCGGACGTTCTGCCCGTCGAGCAAGCGATCAAGGTCGCTCTCGAAAACAGGCCTGAGATGAGACAACTTCAGCTGGATTTGGAAAACAAGAGTATTGATCTTGAGTATACGAAGAACCAGTTACTTCCCAGCGTGGATCTGATCGGTTCTTATACGCAAAATGGTGTTGGTGGTACGGAAACGCTGCGTGCCGGCTTTGGACCCACCGCGCCGATCGTTTCAGTGACGAGAGGCGGTCTTGGCGACACATTCTCCCAGCTTTTTGGGTATGACTTCACGGGGTACTCCGTGGGCCTCTCGGTCCAGATTCCCCTCCGCAATCGAGCCGCTCAGGGCGACAACGCAAGAGCCGCGACGGACAGACGCATCGCCGAGGACCGCGTCCCGGCGCAGGCCCAGCAGATTGCTCTGGAAGTTCGAAACGCTCTGACGCAAGTGGACATGAATAAGGCTCGAATCGAAACGGCCGAGAAAGCCAGAGAACTGGCAGAACGGCGGCTGGAAGCGGAACAGAAGAAGTTCGATCTCGGAGCTTCAACTATTCGATTTGTTCTCGAAGAGCAGCGGAATGTAGCCCAGGCTCAAACAAACGAAATCCAGGCGCTGGTGAACTACGCGAAAGCTCTGGTCGACATGGATCGCGCGATGGGCATGACGCTGAAGAAGAACAACATCGAAATCGAGAAGACCCTCAGCGCTTCTCTCGCGAAATAGGATTTGTTCCGGCAAACGGGGGCCGAAACCCGCGTCCCTGCTGCGCAGACGGTCAATTTACGCGACAAACGCGAAGCCTTGGGTTCTCATAGGGACAATCAAGAGTGATGGCAGCGGAACGCTCAATCACAATCCAGCTGACCCCATATACTTGATTGAGCCGAAGGAAGTCTGCCTTCTGAAAATGCTCCCAGCCGCGCTGAGCCCTGGTCTGGTCCAACCAGTGTTCCGCAGATGGCAGGTCGGGAAACATTGTGACTGCGCCTGAATCCTTTATCGCGTCAGCCAACCGGCTGCGTTCAGCCATCGCACGAAACCCATGCTGGTCATCCATCTCCATGTAGTTCGGGTTTATCGCAAATAGGGCATCGGTTGGAGTATTCCGCCGGATCCAGTCGAATGCTTGCAGCCAGTCATTCGCCTGCGCTACTCCCGGCCACTCGATGTGGGGACTTGTTGGGAACAGCTGACGCTGAACAAAATACATCACGCCACAAACAGGCAAGAACAAGACGATCCAGCGCCACGCGTAGCGCTTCAAAACGCACTTTCCCAACAGGCTGCCACCCAGCAGAAACAGGAGGATATACAGCAGATGCAGACTGCGCATCGGCTGAAACCGCGCCAAAGTCTGAAAGCGTTCGGGAATCGTCAGCACCAACGCGGCCACAAAATAGAAGAGACCATAGACGATCAATGATCGACTGATGATGTCCAAAGCCGGCAATTTATTTTTTCGTGAGATCCTGCTGAACAGCCACAGCAAAACCAGCGGTGCAAAGATACCGGCCCACTCATACCATTGCCATTGAAGGATGAAGAAATAGGATCGCGTGCGAACGGCTACTCGATACGCGTCTGATGAAACTGTCATCAAACCTGTGAGTGGAATTGCGAGTGGGAATGAAGGAGGCATCTTCGCAAAGGTGGACTCACGCCTCTTCATCGACAGGAGGAGCAGCGCGTAGGATATTCCGAAAACCCCCATCAACGGGTGAATGCAGAGTGCCGCGGCGCTCCACGCAATCCAGGCGGCATGGCGTTCCTTCCACGCATTCCAAACTGCAAATAGCAGGGCAAAAGTGGCAATGGATCTCGAAGTAAGATACTGGTCCGCGATGTAGAGCGAAGTGCCGGCTACGGGCAGCGTCAGTAGCGCAGCCACCAACAGCACACCGCCCCAGCGCGCATCGTGCTCCGTAAAACATTCGCCGCTCAGTCGCCAGCAAGCCAAAAGCGTCAGAAAAATCGAGGCGGCATACCAAAGGAAAATCGTCAGATCAAACGATAGGTGAGACAAACGCACTGACGCGGCGATGAGCTCATCGAATAGCGTGAGACGGGCGTGGTTGAGGAAGAATTCTGTACCGAAGGGGTATAGTGCGGGGTAGAGAAGTTTCTTGATTCCGGGAATGTAGATCTCAGCGTCTTCGGCCGCGGGATGATAGCCGTGAACAAACAACGCCGCCACGGTCAGCAGGAGAAGAAACAGGTATTGCCTGCACCGTGAACTCACTGTGTTTTTGAGTACATCAGGCAGCAAGATCGTCAGGGCTCTTTCGCTGAAGTTTCCGGCCTTCTGCTTCGAAGATAGGGAAGCGCACCAGGCCTATCTTTTGCAGGACAAATTGAATGGAAGTCCAGACAACCCCTAGTCCGTATCGGACACTCCGTCTGAAGCTGATGGACGAGGCTTCTTTGAAATATTTTGTCGGACAAGAAACTTCGCCGACGGAAAAACCGAAGAAGATCGCCTGCGCCAGCATCTGGTTATCGAAGAGGAAGTCGTCCGAGTTCTCAAGCAAGGGTAGTGACAGCAGCATGTCTCGACTGAACCCTCGGAAGCCAGTGTGAAACTCCGACAATTTGCTGCGCAAGAGCAGATTCTGAAAAGCCGTCAGGATTCGATTAGCGGCGTACTTATAAAGCGGCATGCCTCCCTTCAGGGCTCCTCCGCCGACAATCCGGGATCCGAGCACGACATCATACACGCCGTAGGCGATCATGCTGGCGATCGCCGTCACGATCAAAGGGTTGTACTGATAATCGGGGTGAACCATTATGACAATGTCGGCGCCGGAATCGAGCGCTTCACGATAACAGGTCTTCTGATTGCCGCCGTATCCGTAGTTGCGATCGTGCAGAAATGTCTTCAATCCCAGACGGTGGGCGATTTCGACAGTCTCATCCGCGCTGCAATCGTCGACCAGTATCTTGGTGTCTACCGAATCGGGCAGTTGACGGACCGTCGCTTCCAGTGTCTTGGCCGCGTTGTAGGCAGGCATAACGACGACAATTTGTTTATGATTGAGCATGGTATGTTAGAAAGAAGAAATGATCGCGGGGTTTAATGCAAGGAATTTGATTGGTGATCAGCCAAAAAACGCCGGGCAACCTGCGTAACCTTACAGACTCTCTCATCGTAGAACATTATAGGAGCCGATGCGTCCAAGGACGTTGGTCATGAGAAAGCTGGCGCTATTTACATTCCTGCTGTTGTACACGGGATCGGTTGTCGGCCTGACTGTGGAGCGCACGGCCACATGGGTGACGGAACATCGGCGGGTGGTCGAGCATCCCGGTTCCGATCGTGCCCCGCATCTGTGCGAATCGCGAAAGCATTCGGCGCACCCCCTCCAAACCAAGTTATTAGAGGATGGGTCTGTCTTCGTTCCTACCTTCGTACGTTCCTCCGATCCGCCTGGCTGTGAAAGGGATCTGCTCGACCTGTTATCTGGCCTTGTCGCGACTCAAAGTGGCAGGATTATTCCTCCACGAGCCCCTCCGGCGCTTCTCTAGACTTTGTAGACCTCTAAGACGGGCATCCGCGCCTACGCCGGCTTGGCTGCGACTTCCATTTCAACACAGGTGTAACGTATGAGCACGAATCGGTTCAAACTTCGATGGATTCTTTTATTGATCGTGATCGGTGCGATGACTTATGGCGGTTATCGAGTATGGGGTCTTTCCTCACGACAACAGGCCGCCGATCCGGCTCCGCAAACCGAAGCAAGAAGCGGACGAGGAGGCAGAGGCGGAGGTGGACGCGGCGTTGGACCACGCGGCGCGGCCGTCGTTACGGTGACGGCGCGCAAGACGGATATGCCGTTGTACTTGCGCGCACTGGGGACGGTTGCTGCATCGAACATTGTAACGGTGAGGAGCCGCGTCGATGGCCAGCTCGTCCATGTGGCATTTCGAGAAGGGCAGTTCGTCCATCAGGGCGATCTCCTCGCCGAAATTGACCGCCGGCCTTTTGAAGTACAGCTTGCACAGGCGCAGGGCCAACTTGCCCGAGATCAGGCGCTGCTAAAGGATGCGCAACTGAAGCTCGAGCGATCTCGACTCCTGGATTCGAAGGGGCTGATTCCGAAACAGGACCTGGACACGGCATTCGCTTCGGTCGGCCAGTACGAAGGCGCGATTCAGGCCGACCAGGCGCTCATTGCAAGCGCGAACCTGCAAATCACCTATTCGGGGATCACTGCTCCGATCAGCGGTCAGATTGGACTCCGGTTGGTCGACGAAGGCAACATCGTTCGCGCCGCCGATCCCGGTGGTCTCATTGTGATCACTCAACTTGAACCGATCTCGGTCCTGTTCAGCATTCCTGAAGACAATCTCGGTGACGTGCTCAGAAAGTTGCATGCAGGGCGGCAGTTGCGTGTGGAAGCCTGGGACCATGATGACACAAAAAAGATCGCTGACGGGGTTCTTCTGACGGCCGACAACCAGATCGATCCGAGCACAGGCACGTCGAAGCTCAAGGCCATTTTCGACAACAAGGACAGCGCTCTCTATCCGAATCAGTTTGTGAATGTGCGGCTGCTGACCGATGTGTTGAAAGGTGCAGTGGTTGTGCCCGCCGCAACGATCCAGCGAGGATCCCAAGGCTCATTTGTTTACGTTGTTCGCGACAACCAAACGGCGGAAATGCGTCCGGTCACGCTGAAGAATACGGAAGGCAATGATGTCGCCCTCGCCTCAGGCCTTCAGCCCGGGGAGATAGTCATCCTCGAAGGCATGGACAAGGTTCAAGACGGAGCCCGCGTTGATGTGCAGACGCCGGGACAAACCAATAGCTTCGCTCAAACGAACGGCGGAGCAGTCAACGGTCAGCGCGGCGGCGGCCGTGGCCAGAGGAACGGCCTATGAATATCTCAAGGCCGTTCATCCTTCGCCCTGTTGCCACGTCGCTGCTGATGGCGGGTGTCCTGCTCGCCGGAGCGGCAGCTTATCAACAGCTACCGGTCTCGGCGTTGCCTCAGGTGGATTACCCGACGATCCAGGTCGTGACGTTTTATCCGGGCGCAAGCCCGGAAGTGATGTCATCCTCCGTAACCGCTCCGCTGGAACGTCAATTCGGACAAGTGCCCGGGTTGAAGCAAATGACATCGACCAGCTCGTTCGGATGTTCGGTCATCACGCTTCAATTCTCACTCGATCTCAGCATCGACATCGCGGAACAGGAGATACAAGCAGCAATCAATGCCGGCGGCACATTCCTGCCTCGCGATCTACCGAACCCGCCGATCTACAGCAAGGTCAATCCCGCAGACACCCCAATCCTCACACTTGCGCTGACCTCCAAGACGCTCCCGCTGCCGAAGATCGAAGACCTGGCGGACACAACGCTCGCGCAAAAAATTTCACAATTGCCGGGGGTCGGACTCGTCAGGATCAGTGGCGGACAGAAACCTGGTGTGCGAATTCAAGTCATCCCGACGGCTCTTGCCGCTTACGGCCTGGGCCTTGAAGATGTTCGCACGGCGCTGGCTGGGGCTAATGTCGATCAGGCCAAAGGAAACTTTGAAGGTGACCTGCAGATATTCACCATCGGGGCGAACGATCAGATCCTCTCGAGCAACGACTATCAAAAGGTCATCGTTGCATACCGGAAAGGCGCGCCTGTACGGCTGTCCGATGTCGCCACTGTCATCGATGACGTTGAGAACACGAAACAGGCCGCGTGGATGAATGACCAGCCTGCAGTGATTGTGAACATTCAGCGGCAGCCTGGAGCCAACATCATTTCTGTGGTGGATCGCATCAAGGCCCTCCTGCCACAGCTCGAGGCCTCTTTGCCTTTGGTTGACCTCTCGATTCTGACCGACCGCACGACGACGATCCGAGCTTCTGTAGCAGACGTGCAATTCGAATTGATGCTCACGATCGCTCTCGTAGTGATGGTGATGTTTCTGTTTCTGCGGAATCTCGCGGCGACCATCATTCCCAGCATCGCGGTTCCCTTGTCGCTTGTCGGCGCATTCGGCCTCATGTACCTGATGGGGTTCAGCCTGAACAACTTGACGCTGATGGCGCTGACGATTTCGACGGGCTTCGTCGTCGACGATGCGGTCGTCATGATCGAAAACATTTCGCGATTCATTGAGGAAGGTGAGTCTCCACTGGAGGCGGCGTTGAAAGGCTCGAAGCAAATTGGCTTCACGATCCTTTCCCTTACCGTCTCACTTATCGCCGTTCTCATTCCTTTGCTATTCATGGGTGACGTTGTCGGACGGCTGTTCCGCGAGTTCGCCATTACGCTGAGCCTCACTATTCTGGTATCTGCCGTCGTCTCGCTCACACTAACGCCAATGATGTGCGCGAAGCTCCTGCGGAACCGCTCCGAATCCGAACAGAGCTGGTTTTACCGCATTTCCGGCCGCGGCTTTGAACTGATCATCGCCGCATATGGCAAGACGCTGCGATGGGTTTTGCGTCATCAGTTCCTGACTCAGCTCGTTACGTTCGGGACACTGGCCGCGACGATATTGCTGTACATCTACGTGCCGAAGGGCTTCTTCCCGGTGCAAGACACGGGCGTGATCCTCGGCGTGTCCGAATCCGAACAAAGCATTTCGTTCACCGCGATGGCGGCTCGACAGCAGGAGCTGGCGCAGGTCATCCTGCAGGACCCCGACGTGGAAAGCCTTTCGTCGTTCATCGGGATCGACGGAACGAACACCACAATCAACAGCGGCCGCATGCAGATCAACCTGAAGCCGCACGATCAACGAAAGGCGAGCGCTTCCGAGATCATCCGGCGGCTGCAACCGGAACTGGAAAAAGCCTCAGGCATCACCCTGTTTATGCAACCGGTACAGGATCTCACGGTTGACGATCGGGTCAGCCGCACGCAGTTTCAATACAGTCTCGAAGACGCAGATCCGAAAGAGCTGAACACGTGGTCGCCGCGGCTCGTTGAAAAGCTGCAGGCGTTGCCCGAACTGCGTGATGTTGCCAGCGACCAGCAGAACGAGGGACTCCAGGCAACTCTGGTGATCGATCGAGACAGCGCAGCGCGTTTTGGAATCACGCCGCAGCTGATCGACGACACCCTGTATGACGCTTTCGGACAGCGTCTCGTATCGACAATGTTCACGCAGTTGAACCAATATCATGTGGTGTTGGAAGTCCAGCCGCGTTTTCAGCGGACCCCCGACTCGCTGAAAGACATTTACGTGCGAGCTCCCAGCGGAATGCAAGTGCCTCTCAGCTCATTCACACGCCTGGAAACCACCACGGTGCCGCTGGCCGTCAATCACCAGGGGCAGTTCCCGGCCGTGACGCTGTCTTTCAATCTTGCTCCAGGTGCCTCACTTGGCAGTGCGGTCAAAGCTATTGAGAACGCAGAACGCGACATCGGATTACCGGCGAGTATCCGTGTCAGCTTCCAGGGAACGGCTCTGGCGTTTCAATCGTCAGTCTCGAATGAGTTGTGGTTGATTCTGGCGGCGCTAATCACGGTGTACATCGTGTTGGGAGTTCTGTACGAAAGCTACATCCATCCCATCACGATCTTATCGACGCTGCCTTCAGCCGGCCTGGGAGCGCTGCTCGCGCTCCAGATCACTGACGCGGATCTGAGCGTCATCGCCTTGATCGGAATCATTCTCCTGATTGGAATCGTGCAGAAGAACGCGATCATGATGATCGACTTTGCGCTGGAAGCGCAGCGAAAAGAACGCAAAACACCTATCGAAGCGATCTACCAGGCATGCCTGCTGCGATTCCGCCCGATCATGATGACGACAATGGCTGCAATGCTTGGCGGCGTCCCGCTGGCGCTTGGCACGGGTGTGGGATCGGAGTTGCGCCATCCCCTGGGCATCACCATCGTCGGCGGTCTCGCTGTGAGTCAGCTGTTGACGCTCTACACGGTTCCCGTTGTCTATCTCACGTTTGATCGGATCGCCTATCGCTTGCGAAGTCTGCGTGTGGGCAATCCCCTCGAAGAAGAGATTCTTGCGGAGTAGAACATGAGCATCTCGACGCCATTTATCAAGAGACCGGTCGCGACATCGCTTTTAACAATCGCCCTGGCGATGGCCGGCGGTCTCGCGTTCTATTTCCTGCCGGTTGCGCCGCTTCCGCAGGTCGAGTATCCAACCATCAATGTGAATGCGAATCTGCCCGGAGCGAGCCCCGACACGATGGCATCGGCTGTGACGACTCCGCTCGAGCGCAGTTTTGGCCGGATTGCAGGGATCACTGAGATGACCTCCAATAGCAATACCGGTTCGTCACAAATCACGATGCAGTTTGATCTGGACCGCAACATCGATGCTGCCGCACGCGACGTGCAGGCAGCAATCAATGCAGCTCGAGGACAGCTACCGGCAAACCTGCCGAGTAATCCCGGTTACCGCAAGAACAATCCGGCGGATCAACCTATACTGAGCCTGGCTCTGACTTCGGATATCGAGGAGCGGAGCAGGATGTATGACATTGCCGACTCGATCCTCAATCAAAAGATCGCGCAGGTAAGCGGAGTCGGACAGGTTTTGATCCAAGGCAGCTCTCGTCCTGCGGTTCGTGTTCAGGTCAATCCCACTTCCCTGACGAAATATGACATTGGCTGGGACCAGATCCGCGCCACGCTTACCGCGGCGAATGCGAATCGCCCGAAGGGGCAATTGTCGGACGACCAGCTGGCCTGGCGGCTGGCCGCCACCGACCAGTTGTTTAAGGCTGCGGAGTATCGGCCGCTGATCGTCGCCTACAACAAGGGAGCTCCGGTACGGCTCTCCGACATCGCCAAAGTGGAGGACTCGCTGGAAGATCGGCGCAATGCCGGCCTTGCAAACGGCAAGCCGGCCGTGCTGATCAACGTGCTGAAGCAACCGTCTGCGAATATCATTGAGACGGTCGACCGCATATATGCGCTGCTTCCTCAATTGAGGGCATCGATTCCGCCGTCCATCAATCTGTCCGTCATTGTCGATCGCACCACGACGATTCGCGCGTCGATCGCAGACATTGAATACACGATCCTGATCTCGATACTTCTTGTGATTCTGGTCGTGTTCGTCTTCCTGCGAAATATTTCGGCAACGATCATCCCCAGCATTTCGGTCCCGCTTTCTCTGCTCGGCACTTTCGGAGCGATGTACTTGATGGGCTACAGCGTGGACAACCTGTCTTTGATGGCGCTGGCGATCTCCACCGGGTTTGTGGTCGATGACGCGATCGTTGTGATTGAGAACATCAGCCGGTATCTCGAAATGGGAATGCGGCCGGCGATGGCGGCATTGACGGGATCGAAGGAGATTGCGTTTACCGTACTTTCGATGAGCACATCTCTGGTTTCGGTCTTCATCCCTATCCTTTTAATGGGCGGCATTATCGGACGATTGTTCCGCGAGTTTTCCGTAACGCTGGCCGTTGCCATCGGGATATCGCTGGCGGTTTCGCTGACCACGACGCCCGCGTTGTGCGCGAAGTTCCTCCGGCCGGAACGTGAACGGAAGCACGGGCGCTTGTATCGTGCGTTCGAGGCGGCGTTCGAGTGGCTGCTCGGGGGATACCGAAGGTCGTTGAAGTGGGTCCTGTTCCATCCGCAACTGATGCTGGGCGTTACGGTGGCGACGGCGTGCGTCAGCGTTTACCTGTACATCGTCGTACCGAAGGGATTCTTTCCGCAGCAGGACACCGGCAAATTGTTCGGTAACATCCAGTCCGCGCCGGATCTCTCGTTTCAGGTGACAAGCCAGCGGCTAGCGCAATTTGTGAATGTCGTTGAGTCGGATCCAGCAGTACAAAATATGGCCGCGTCTATCGGCGGCAGAGGCAATGGGCAGCTCAATATTCAGTTGAAGCCGATCGAGGAACGCAAGGTCAGTGCCGATCAGGTGATCGCTCGTCTTCGTCCAAGGCTTTCGCTGCCCGGCTCCACGCTCTTTCTCCAATCTGCCCAGGACATTCGTATCGGCGGCAGGGGCGGCAATTCTCAATTTCAATACACGGTCCAGGGCGACAGTCCGGAAGAAGTCCACAAATGGGCGGAGATCCTGCTCGACAGGATCAAGACACTGCCTCAAATCCGCGACTCGAACACGGATCTCCAAAATCGAGGCCTCAAAGCGTCGCTGGTGATCGACCGCGACACCGCCGCGCGTCTCGGCGTAACACCGCAGATGATCGACGACACGTTGTACTCTTCATTCGGACAACGTCAGGTCTCGACGATGTACATGCCGTTGAATCAGTACCACGTGATTCTGGAGGTCGAACCGCAATTCCAGCGGAATCCCGATTCGCTGAAAGATATCTACGTACGATCCTCCAATGGCGTCGAAGTTCCGCTGACCGCCTTCGTCCACTCGGAGGCCGAAATGATGGCACAGACCATCAATCATCAGGGGCAGTTTCCGTCCGTCACGCTGTCATTTAACCTTGCACCCAGTGTGTCGTTGGGTGAAGCGGTCGACGCAGTGAAGGAGGTCGAACGCGAAGTCCGGCTGCCCGCAAACGTCCATGCGAGTTTTCAGGGTACGGCGCAGGCGTTTCAGTCTTCGCTCGCGAACCAGCCGTGGCTGATTCTGGCGGCGCTCGTCACGGTGTACATTGTGCTCGGTGTGCTCTATGAAAGCTACATTCACCCAATCACGATCCTGTCGACGCTGCCATCGGCCGGTGTCGGCGCGCTTCTCGCGCTGCTGATCACGAAATCCGATCTCAACGTGATTGCGCTGATCGGAATCATTCTCCTGATTGGAATCGTGAAGAAAAACGCGATCATGATGATCGACTTTGCTCTGGAAGCCGAGCGAAAGGAAGGCAAAGGGCCTCTGGAAGGAATCTATCAGGCCTGTTTGCTCCGGTTCCGCCCCATCATGATGACGACGATGGCAGCGCTGCTCGGCGGTCTGCCACTCGCGCTCGGACAAGGAACAGGATCCGAGATGCGGCGGCCTCTGGGAATCACAATTGTTGGAGGTTTGATGGTAAGCCAACTTTTGACTCTGTACACAACCCCGGTGGTCTACCTGTATCTGGATCGGCTGCGCTTGTGGTTCGAGCGGAACCGTGCGCGCCTGGGGAGGAAGCCCCCTGCTCCTGAGCCGGCGATGTGATCGTACGCTTCGTTGGATCGAGCGAGCGTGCCTCATACCGAGGAACGCGGGCTAAAGCCCGCGACTACGAGTGTGCCGAAACGTCTTACCGAGCTCGTAGTCGCGGGCTTTAGCCCGCGTTTGCTTGTGAACATTCTGACCGCCAAGAGGACCTAGTTTAGATTCAAGCTGAGGGGACGTCCGTCCTGGCCAACAAACTGGAGGCTTCCGGTGGTGGCTTGGTAAGCCGATCCACTAAAAAGCACAAACTGCGTCGTGTATCCGCCGCCATTGGCCAGATGCGCAAAGAACATTGGAGCGGCAGTAGCTGGTGCGCTTTCGTTCGTTGGTGGCGTCGTGGTAATCAGAAAGTCACCGCGTTCGTTGTAGCGTCCGCGAAGACCTACAACCGCCAGTCCTGAGCCGGATGTGGTGATTCTCAAAACGCCTTGCAGCCGTTGGGGTAGAGCCTGCGAGGTAAAAATTTCGCCGAGGAACCTTGCAACCTGGCCATTGGAAGGAACTGTAACCGAAGCCGTTAAACCCAACGAGCTTCCATCCAAACCCGTGAGGTCAAAAGTGACGGCGGCTGGACTAGAGGAATAATTTGCAATTGCAATACCGGTTTGAATCGATGGGATTGTGCCTGGCGTCCCCGAAGCTTCGACGTACATGCGAAACGCTGTTCCTGAGATGGATGAGACACCAGCTTCCGACACCGTTACCCCGGCAGGCTTAAAGGAAAAGATCGATAGTGACGTCGGAGAATTACTACCAGCGTCCGGAACGATTTGAACCGAACCCGTGCGGACCAGTGAGCTTTGGCCCGCGGTCAAGAGCCGGAAAGCACCACGGCCCGGAATTGAGTAGGCAAACGCGCTGGCGGTTTGACCGTTTGCCGTGCCGGTTGTGGCTTGACCATTCTGGTCGACGAACTGAATACTACCGCTTATCGACACATCCTTCGGATTCACGAGAATAACCTGCGTCGTCCATCCTCCGCCGTCCGCGAAGTGAGGCAAGACTACCGGGCTGTTTCCCACTGAGGCCGACAAATCCACGACTGGGAGCGTTGTGATTAAGAATTCTCCGCGCTCATTGGTGAGGCCTCTGAGCGCTGCGACCGAGACCGGCAGATTTGAAGCGAACGTGAACGTTCCGCGACCGTTGCTACCGCCGCTGTACGGCGCCTGATCGAGGAATTTTGCGATTTGCCCGTTGGCCGGAATAGTAACGTTGCCACTTCCGAAATTCGTTCCAGTGCTGTCTGTAAAAAAGAATGACACTGTGGCCGGCTGACTGTTGGGATTCGCGACAGCAAGCCCTGTATTGACTGGTCCACTAACCTCGGCATAGATACGTCCGTTTTGGATTACCCCAGAAGTTGGGACTCCAGCTTCAGTGACAAGTATGTTGTTGACACGGTACCCAAATATCGCAACTCCAGACGGCGTTGTTCCAGCGGAGTCGGCCTGGATTTTTGCATAGCCTACGGTTATGTTGTTGCCTGAGCCATCGGTGATGATTGAAAGTCCTCCGCGATCCGTCACGGAAAACGCTCTGGTGGTGAGACCTCCTCCGTAACCGCCGTTGCTGAAGTGATATGTGATGAAGAAGCCACTGGAAAGAATCGACTGATTGTATCCGCTCTGCACGGCTTTGGTGCGCGTCGAGTCCTGAATACCGATGGTTGCGCTCACCCCATCTGAACGCGGGCCGCTCAGCGTTGAATACAAGAACTGGATATCGTTACTGCCCTCATACAAAATGGCTTCAAAAGTGAGCACAGCGCCTGTGTCGTTTCCCTGTTCGTCGAGGATGCCCATGTTTGACCACTCGATGACGAAGCGGCGATTGGGAGCGGAACCTAGACTCCGTGTACTGATGCCCCCGCCAGATCGCAGAACGAGATCGTCGAAAAAGGGCGCAATCAGTGCGGAAGGAATCGAACCGGTGGTTCCATCGCTTCGCTGCACTGTCGTTCCAGGCAACGGGCCATTCTGAAATTCCGGAGTCGTCACCGCGTCTAGACTTAGCCAGCCGTTGGTCGAGACAGCTAGTTGGGAACCGGCCAGGTAGATGTTGTCGAACAAGCTGAACGTGAATGGTAGTGAAATCAGACTTGACGAATCATCCGTGTTGCCGAATATGACCGTCGTTCCACCGGCGGTTGAGCTTGCGTCGACGAAAGCGGCGCCGCCCGGCGCAATGTTTGTGCTCGCTGCTGGTGCGGTCACGGTGAACGTGGGTCCGCTTACGGACTGGCCCAAAACGGTCACCGTGATCGGGCCTGTAGATGCACCATACGGAACAAGCACGTCGATGCGGGTGCGCGACGCATCGGCAATCTTGACCGGCATTCCATTGAAAAGCACGCCAAGACTTTCGATGTGTGAGTCAAATTCGCTGCCCATTATCGCAACCAGGGTTCCTGGCGGGCCGCTCAGGGGTGAAACGCTGAAGATTTGCGGCGGGAGCCGGGAATAGCTGAAGGCGGCGCGCGCTCCCCACGTGCCGTCGCTGTTGATGACTACAACATTGGCGCTACCGGCAACATTCGGGGGCGTTACGGCCTGGATCGTCGTGCCATTGACAACTTGAACATTTGCCGCAGCGATTCCGCCGAAATATACATTGGCTCCGTTGCGAAAATTCTGCCCAGTGATATTGACCGCTGTGCCGCCAGCGTTCGCGCCCGACGAAGGACTGATCTGGATGCCTGCCGGCGGTGGATTCACGAGAACCACTCCACCGCTCAGCAGGCTGGTCGAACCGCTCCGCGACACGCTAATGTTCTTCGGGCCAAGAGGCGCATTCGATGCCACGGTTATCGCGACTTGAGCGCTTGTCGGAGCGTCGGTGGCAATGCTTCCGCCGAACGTCGTGCTTCCCAGCCCCATGCTGGACGTCGACGCAGAGAACGTAACCCCCGATGTAATCGCATTGCCTCCTACCGTTAACATCCCCGTTGAACCGACCGGAACACGCGCTGCAAAGGCGCCAGGCTCCGTGAGATTCAAGCCCGTCGCGGGAAGAACGTGAATGTCGGCGCCCCGGACGAGAGTTCCGGCAGGAACCGTTCCCGCCTGCGACCGGCTCAAATCCGAAACATCCCCGTAGTAAGTAGTGCCGAAACCTGTGCCGAGTTTGTAATAAAACGCGCTTGAGTTGCCACCGACGTTCTGCTCTGTAACCGGGCCGTCAAGTGGTTCGGCGTATACGCGATAGGTCCCACCCGGAAGGAAGAGGATCTGAAATGAACCGTCCGGTAGCGACAACGTGGAAACCAGCGGCGTTCCATTCGCATCCAGCGCAACTACGTGTGCACCAAAGACTGGCGTTCCCCCAGCAGATATAGTTCCGGCGAGACCGCCGAGGGACGCGATAGCAGAAGGATTCGGATAGATTTCCGTCACACCCGCCATGTCATCATAGGCCAGCGTGCGTTGATCCAGTTGCGAGGGTGCCCCATACGCCGTCATCACGGACGACAGCAGTCCGGCGTGGTCCAGACCCAGGAAGTGGCCGGCTTCGTGTGTGAGAACACTTTGAATATCGTACTTTCCCGTTTCGCCACTCGTTGAGAAGGCCGCGGAAGTATTCAAAGCGATATCGGCTTCTTGAATCGTCAACGTGCCCGTGGCATCGAAATTGAAAAACGTGAAAGTTGACGCGATCGCGTCTGAACCGAGAGGAACGGAACTATCGACGAATGTGACAACATTCATCCCATCCTGGCCCACCGTGCCAACTGGTGTCGCACCCATATATGAAAAAGATACGGCCGCTGTTGGAACGTTCTGCCACGTTTGAAACGCCGCCTGAACCGCGGCGAACTCGCTACCGTTTGTAATTTGCGACGAACCGGAGTTGTTGATCCAGAAAGGAACCGGCATGCTCGGCCATGACGGTTGTTGGCCGGAAGCGGTGGTGATTCGCGTGTAAGCCGCAGCACTCCCCGTCAAACCAATGAAGACCGCTAACGAGAGGAGATAATTCTTCAAGATTAACGACCGAGTCGAAGTTGGATTTGATGTTTGAATTCATCCAATGACGTCTTCACCGGTTTCGTGGCGAAGCCATCCGGAAATGAAAGACCAATGACCGTGTTGGAAACTTCACCGTTAGATATGGGGAAGTTGCCCTGGTTCAAGCCCACGACGGTGGTGTAAGCGCCAGACTGTTCGAGGAAAAGAACCGCGCTTTGGCCGTTTCCAAAGACGGGCATCCCGGCCACATGCAACACGGTGTTGCCGACCTGTCCCCCAATTGTCGTAATCACGATGGCTTGTGGCGTGTTCCCCTTCAGGTTCTCCTGAACCTGGACGGTGTAAGCGGTCATGATGAGCTTGTGATCGTCCGTCCAAAACGTGCGCGAATCGATGACATGACCAATGACAATCAACCTGGATTTCGAGACGAGATCGTCGAAGCTTAGCCGTCGAATCGTGGTGGCGTCGAGCGGGCCGAGAAGAGCGAATAGAAGAAATAGAGAGCAAATAGTTTCTCGTTTCATTTCAGTCCTCCGGCATCCGTAGCGAGATCTGAAGTTTTGCAGCACGACGGTTGGACTAAGCACGAGGCGTTTTGTATTGAAGTGGAAATAGGTTTTACATTTTTTAACATCCAGAATCGAGGCCAAGCCGGTCAAAAAGGCATCGTGCGACTAAATTCACTCATATCCCTGAAGTGTCTCGCTGCGTTGCTGCTGATGATCGCCTGGGCGTGCATTGGGTTTCCGCAAACCGGTCCCAAGGACCGACTGTCGGAGCGAATCGAGAATGCGTCTACGTCACGTCTCCCGGGCACTCTCCATCGCTTGGCCCAGCCTCAATATGATCAAGGCGAGGTCGGCAGCTTATTTACGGTTGGAAGAGTCACAATGATATTCAAGTCCACGGCGGCCCAGCAGGCGGACCTGGACAAACTGCTCCGGGAACAGCAGGACCCGTCCTCACAGAACTATCACAAGTGGCTTACACCGGAGGAATTCGCGGACCGCTTCGGCTTGAGTTCGACCGACATGGATCAGGTTACGTCGTGGCTGCAAGCACAGGGACTCACGGTGGACGAAACAGCGCGCAGCCGCAGATGGATCACCTTCACCGGTTTCGCCCAGCAGATTGAAACAGCCTTCTATACTCAGATCCACAATTACGTCATCAACGGCGAAAGCTACTATGCCAATGCGACGGAACCATCCGTACCGGAGGCACTCGGAGACGTCGTTCTCGGTTTTCGGTCTCTCAACAACTTCCGTCTGAAGCCCCGGTTGAAGAGCAGAAGAGTGCAGTTCACTTCCAGCGTTACCGGACACCATTACCTGGCGCCTGACGACTTCGCGGCCATCTATGACATCAAGTCTCTCTATGACAGTGGTGTCGACGGTACTGGGCAGAAGCTCGCAGTCATGGGACAAAGCGACATCCAGGTGAGTGATATCCGGGCGTTTCGGAACGCATCCGGACTATCGCCAAACGATCCCCAAATCATTCTGGTCCCGGGTTCAAGCGATCCGGGAATTGTTACTGGCGATGTCGACGAGGCAGATCTGGACCTGGAGTGGGCGGGGGCAATCGCCAGGAACGCCACCCTCATTTATGTGAACTCGGCTAACGGGGTGCCCGACTCGCTGCAGTATGCCATCGATCAAAACCTGGCGCCGGTCGTGAGCACCAGTTACGGGGATTGCGAGTCAAACTTCACCCAGTCGGATATCAATGCGCTGGTCGCGCTCACTCAACAAGCCAATGCACAGGGAATTACGGTCGTCGGTCCTGCAGGAGACGCGGGCGCGGCAGATTGTGATGGAGACTTTGCCGGCCGTCGGGTCGCCCGCCTTGGCCTCGCGGTCGATATACCCGCCAGTCTTCCCTATGTCACCGGAGTCGGAGGCACCACGTTGAACGATCTGGGAACCACCTGGAACAGCGCCGGCCAGTCGTTTAGCGTTTTCTTTGGAAAGGGCGGTCAAGGTTATTGGGACAGCAATAACAACAGCAGCAACAGCTCCGCTCTTTCGTATGTTCCAGAGACGGCTTGGAACGACACGCTCGTTGATGGTGTGCTCGATACCAGTGGTGGTGGAAGGAGCATCTATTTCTCAAAGCCAAGCTGGCAGATAGGCAATGGTGTACCGAACGATGGCAGACGCGACGTACCCGACGTTTCACTTGCCGCTTCCGCCAGCCACGATGGCTACTTGTCTTGTTCACAGGGAAGCTGCATCAATGGATTTAGAGGAAGCGACAATAGCCTGAACATTGTTGGAGGAACTTCCCTCGATGCGCCCGCCTTTGCCGGCATCGTGGCGTTGATCAATCAGAAGACGAACTCGATCCAAGGTAACGCGAATCCGGCTCTTTACCGTCTGGCGACTGTGCCCGGCATCTTTCATGACGTCACGGACGGCGGCAATCAAGTTCCATGCCGGGCCGGAACTCAGGACTGCCCAAGTACCGGCTTCATGGGCTACACCGCCGGAAATGGATACGATCTGGCAACTGGCTTAGGATCCGTCGATGTTTCCAGGCTGGTTAATGCCTGGGTCTCGTCTGTTATGTCCGACTCTCCGCACAATTGAAGCGCCGAAAATCTGGGGACAGACCCCAATTTCTTGGGTTGTAGAAATTGGGGTCTGTCCCCAGATTTTCGCGTCTCCGCCTTTTGTAAAAATTATTTTACAAAATCTGATTCAAACGAGGCTTGCCTGAATCAGTCAAACAGCAAAGCTTGACGAGTCTTTAACGGGGGATCCTTCCGGAAAGGCACGTTCCAATGAAATGGTTCGTCGGGTTATTGGCTCTGATTTTTGTATATTCCGAATCTGCCTGGGCACAGGGTTTCAGTGTGAAGAGTCTGGAACTGAACATCGCGTTAGGAGAGTCGCAATACTCGTCAAAGAGCTTTCAGATCGGTTCTCCGCAGTCGTCAACGCCGATTAACGGCGAAATGAAAATATCGGCCAGAAGACGTGAGATCGGCCGCCTCAATATTTTGACGACCAATCGATTCGGAACGGAAGGTTTCTACAGTCTCGAATCCACCGACGTCACTTTTAATCGTAAGACAGCACCGGTCACCAGTTTATCCATCCCAATGCAGATCCATGCTTTTGGTGTGAACGTCTTGTACTACCCGATCGGAAAGACGGAAGACGCCTGGCGGCCGTTTGTGTCGATCGGGGGAGGAGCGATGATTTACCGGCCGACGGGCCGGGGACAGAGCATCGCAACAAGCCCGTTGTATGGGAATCTGACGTCGTTCTTCGAGTCATCGCGTGGCTCGGGCAGCGCCGGCGTGGGTCTGAAGAGAAGCTTCAGCAGGTCTTTCGGCGTCCGGTTTGATGTCGAGGATACTTTCACGAAAGCCCCAAATTTTGGGCTGCCGAGCACGTCCACCGTGCCCAACGCCAGTGTTCTACCGGTCCATGGGCTCAGCAGCAATCTTCAGGCTTCGGTCGGCGTCATTGTGTATCTGGGAAGATAACCAATGAAATGCAGCATCTCTAGTCGCAGATTCTTTTTCGTACTCATCCTCCTTCTGAACCTCACAGCGGTTCCAGGCTTTTCTCAAGCCGGCCAACCGGTGCCGTATTACTTTCCGGGCGCAAGTGTGAATACGGACATCGTCATTGCGAACATCAACACTCAGTCTGTAACGGTAACGGTGGCCTTCTATCAGACCAGCGGAGAGCTGAATTCCAGTACGATTCTTCTGGAACCCGGAAAGCAAACACGGCTGAATCCCACCTCCGTCGGATTGACGACCTTCGCCGGAACGATCGTGGTGACGAGTGGCTTGCCTGTCGCAGTATCTGCGAGTGTGTTTCCCGGCGACACGTCGTTTGATTTCGTATATCCCTCGCAACCAGGAACGGAGCTGCTTGTCCCTTTCGCGCCATTGGACACGGCGTCGATCGACGTGAACCTTTTCAACCCTGGAATCGAGCAAGCCCAGGTCAGTGTGGTGATGCTCAAGGATGACGGCAATATCCAGAGTTCATCGACGACGACGCTGGATCCGAGTCACAGCACAACGGTGAGCTTGGCCGCCACTCCCAATACGACTCACCTCGTCATTCGGACGGCCAGCCTGTTCACGGGTGACCGGCCGGTGGCGGCAAATGCGGTCATCCGCAACTATTCGCCATCGGCTTCAGGTGCGGTGTTGCGCACGGATTTTGCCGTCGTCACTGCCCTGCCGATCAGCAATGCCTCGATGAGCACCACCTTGCCATACTTCGCTACGGGCAGCGACTACTTCACGATTGTTCTAGTTACGAACCTCACGAACTCAAGTCAGACGGTGTCGATCACGGCTAAGGCGCTTGATGGAACAAACGTATCGGGAACAAACAACCCGGCATCGGTCTCTATTCCAGCATTCGGTTCGACGCGGCAAGTGGTTTCGAGCCTCTTCAATTTGTCGGGCACAGGATTGACGACAGGATCCATCACCGTTGGAGGCACCGGTCCGCTGTACGCCGCAGCTGCAATCGGCAACGTATCGGAACCAAGCCTCGCCGTGCTCCCCGACGAAAGTCAGCCCATAACGACCTTTGCATACCAACTGCGCCGGCAGGGCCGGGAGTTTTTCACAGGTTTGAGTTTCCGCAACAGCACGGCGGATCGAGATGCCAATTTGACGATGTGGTTCCTGAACGACAGCGGGGCAGCGATTTCCACCGCTTCGACTGTCATTCCTCGCTCGCAGCAGCTGGATCAAACGCTGGCGGAGTTATTTCCGGAAGCCCAGGGAAACGGCTACATCCTGATGCGTTCCGACGTGCCACTGTTTACGGTCGGGTTGGAGGGCCCAACAAACGGATCTGCTTTAGGTCCAAGACAGCCGCTTTTCGCCTCTCCGAATTTCGCCCCACCCCCGCAGCAGACGTTTCTTGCCGTAGGAACAGTGCGCGATCAGGCCGTAGGTGTACCCGGTATCGCAATTCGATTGTCTGGGCCGGTTTCAGCCTCGACGCTGAGCGACGCGGCTGGAACGTTTGTCTTCAACGACCTGCCTCCGGGCACGTACACGCTCACGCCAATTCCGATTGGTTACACGATTTCGCCCGCCGTACGGACATTTACTATCGCGAACAGCAATAGCAGAAACAATGACTTTACGATTGGATTCATTCCTCCGACGCTGACAAGCGTGACGCCGGACGGCGTTGTCGTGAATTCGGAAACCACTGTTATCACGATTCAAGGCGCCAACTTTATTGCGTCCAGTATTGCAGTTTTCGAAGACAGCGAGATTCCGACGACTTTCATCAGCGACACGCAGCTTACAGCGGCGCTCGACAAATCGTTGCTGAGGACCTCCGGTCAGGTTGCACTCAGCGTTCGGAATAAGGGGCCGGCGGGCGACTTCGCCCAATCGGCGCCCATTGCGTTTATTGTCGGCAATCCCCCGCCGATATTGTTGACAGTGACAGGACAGCCGAACCCGCTGCTGGCCGGAAACGTTACTGCCCAGTTCACGGTCACGGTTACGGGATCCGGTTTCACGCCGGCAAGTCAGGTGAGCGTGAATGGCGCCGGGCGTCCAACGACGTTTCTAAGCGCAACGGAGTTACAAGCGACGATATTGCCGTCCGACGTGATTACCGCGGGATTCGTTTTAATCACTGTGCAGAATCCGTTGTCGGTGTCATCGGCGCCGTTTCAACTCCCGGTTCTCTATCCCGTGCCTCGCTTGACGAGCATTTCGCCGAGCGTCATTGTGGCGCCGGTTGCGATCGACGCACAGCCCTTGCAACTGACGGCGAACGGTGCCGGCTTCTTCCAAGATCCCAATCAGCCGACGGTCTTCGCGACAGTGGTTGTGGACGGCACGCCAGTCCTCACGCAATTCGTTTCGACAACTCAACTGATCGCCACCGTTCCAGCAAGCTTGATGGTGCATGCCGGCGTCAGGGAAGTGTCAGTCAGCAATCCTGCGCCTACGCTAGTGTCCTCTGATGTGTTGCCCCTGTTCGTATCGAATCCGGTGCCGGTCATAATCTCTATCAATGCCGGTCCGATTACCTACAACAACGCGAACCCGGGTGAGACGATCTTCCTGCCGTTGATCATCAACGGTTCAGACTTCTCGCCGGACTCCGTCGCCTGGGTCAACCCCTCGTGCGACACGAACGGATTCCGTAAGGCGCAGATAACCACGCGCATCAGTTCCACGCAAATCGTCGCGACGATCCCCATCCGATGCGCGGGGGCATATGGTATTCAAGTCAGAACACCCCAACCGGGCGGCGGCATATCGAACATCGCAACGCTTAGCGTGCCTGCTGCGGCGCCGCTATCGAGCGGACTGACTGAATCGGAACACGACATGGCGGAGCGTGAGTGATGCTGCGGTGCTTTGCGACTGTCCTCCTGCTCGCGCTCCCGATTCCGGCGATGGGGCAGGCGGCACCATCTCAGTACGTGTTCCCACTCTTCGTTGACGGGACGTCTAATGGGACTCTGTATCAATCGACAGTCAAAATCGTCGAGGCGGATCCGGCTGCCTCTTCGAATCGTTGCACCTTGACGCAGCGTCAGACCGATGCCGGCTTCGACGGGGTGAACGGGGACGCTTATACAGCGGACATCTTTGATTCCGGAGATAACCCGCCCGCTATTACCCAAATCATTCTCGATCGATTTCTTCCCTGGGAAGTGCTCCGGAGCAAGGCGCGGTCACGATTGGCCGCCGGATATGCGACATTATCGTGCTCGGCCGCGGTCCAACCGGAGTTGCAGGTGACGCTCAGGGACAGTAAGGGCGCGAAGCTCGGCGAAACCAACGTCTCGCCTGCCACGCTCGGCAACTCATTTCAGTTTATTCTCGACACCCGCGATGGAACACACCTGGGTTTCGCTTTAGCCAACGACTCCGATGTTGACGGTCAATATCGCGTCGTCGCTCGAGATCAATTTAACAACTTGCTTGATATCGAGTCCGATACGTTGAATGCGCATTCGCAGGTCTCCCGTTTTATCGACGAGACGCTCGCGCTGCCGCCCGGTTTCGTCGGCAGCGTGGAGGTCATCGGAGTCACTGGCGGACGCAATTATGCTGTCGGGTTGCAATTCACGGGACCCGTATTTGCCGCAGTCCAACCCGTCGTCCGCGCTTCACCACTTCGTTTCTAAGTTGGAGTTTCAAATGAAGGCCGCATTAGTATTTCTCACCTTCTTATTTTCCCAGGTTGCTACTCCAAATCGCATCGCGGATGTCCAGATCCGTGGTAACCGCCGCATTCCTACGGAAACGATCAAATTCAACATCCAGACGAAGGTTGGTGACACGCTTAACCTGGATATCATCCGCCGTGACGTGAAGACGCTGTACGCACTGAGCTACTTTGACGATGTTCGTGTCGACGAAGAGGAAAGCCCGTCGGGACTAATCATCATGTTCGTAGTCAAAGAAAAACCGATCGTGCGGAGCATCGATTACAAAGGATTGAATTCGATCACGAAGTCCGAGGTCCTCGAGAAATTCAAAGAAAAGAAGGTCGGGCTAAGCGTGGAGTCGCCCTACGATGGCGCCAGAGTAAGAAAGGCTGAGGTCATTATCCGGGAGATGCTGGCCGAAAAGGGCCGGCAGAACGCAACGGTCGAAGCCAAGACCGAAGACATTCCTCCGAACGCAACAGCCATTACGTTCGAGGTCAACGAAGGCCCGAAAGTTACAGTCGCGAAAATCGATATCGAGGGCAACGAAGTATTCTCCGGTCGGCAGCTCAAGCACGCCATGAAGCTCATCAAAGAATCAGGCACATTGAGCACGCTGACAGGCAAAAACACCTATCACGAACTAAAACTGGCCGACGACATTACCAGGATTCGGATGTTCTACGCCGACCATGGCTACGTTCGAGCGAACATCCTCGATCCTGTCGTCGAAGTGAAACCGGCCACCGTCTACCGAACGCTGCCTCTTATAAAGCCGCCGTTTCCGTGGGGCATTCCGCTGCCCTTCGCCAAGAAGACCGTCGACCGCTATTACATCACCATTAAAGTCGAGGAAAACAATCAGTACCGGATTGGTGATGTCAAAGTGACTGGCAACAAAGAATTCACCGCAGATCAAATTCGGTTCTTGCTTGGCCTTGTACCGGGACAGATATACAACGAAACCCTGCTAAGAAAGGGCTTCGAGAATTTGAAAAAACTGTATGGAACCCGAGGCTATATCAATTTCGCGCCAGTGCCCGTACAGGACCTTGACGAAGAAAAAAGGCTCGTTAACCTGACGATCAATATCGACGAGGATCGGCAGTTTTACGTCAACCGGGTCGCGTTTTCAGGTAACTCCACAACCCGCGACAAGGTGATCCGTCGTGAAATCATGGTTGAAGAGGGCCAGATCTTCAATTCCGCTTTGTGGGATCTGAGCCTGCTGCGGCTGAACCAGCTCGGCTATTTTGAGGAAATCAAGAATGAAGATGCGGAGGTCAAGCCCAGTCCCACGGATAACAAGGTTGACATCGATCTCAAGGTGAAAGAAAAAGGCCGAAATTCAATTGGTTTCAATGGCGGCGTCAGCGGAATTGGCGGCAGCTTCGTCGGCCTGAGTTATTCAACGAACAATTTCATGGGCCTCGGAGAAACGATGGCGGTCACGCTGGAAGGAGGAACACGGCAGTCGCAGTACGTATTTAGTTTCACCGAGCCCTACCTGGCCAACAGGCCGATTTCAACAGGCTTCTCCTTGTTCGCGACGAAGTTCCGCTACGACCAGGCGCGGGAACTGTTGGGACTCAATCCGAGTAATTTGCCGGCGGGTCTCGGGCTGGAAAATCGGCTGAACTTCGAACAGAATCATGCCGGCTTTAACTTGACGACCAGCTATCCGGCGCGGGTTTTCCAGCGGCTCGGTTTGACCTATCAGCTCGACAACACTTCAACATCGGATCTCAATCCCGCAACGCGCGAATATTTCACGGGAATCGCCCGGCAAGAGAGGGAAAACTTCGTCCAAAGCGGCAGCTTTACCACATTTCATGCGCGCAGACTGACTCCGTCGTATACCTACAATACAACGAATAGCCCGATCAGTCCCACGCACGGGCAGGCCTTCACTGGATCTCTGGAATTCACGGGCGGGTTTCTTGGAGGCAATGTCGAGTTCTATCGTCCGACGTTCGAGTATCGCGCTTACAAACCCGTAAACCATGGGCGCAATTCACTGGCGATGCGTGCCATTGTGTCCTACGTCCAAAGCTTCTCGAATACGAGTGTCCCGTTTTACGAACGATTCTTCATCGGCGGCGACTTCGATATCCGTGGTTTCGATTTCCGCACTCTGAGTCCGATTTCGTTCATCACTCGCACGCTGAATGTCCTCGATACCGGAACGGGCAAGCTGGTGCCGAAGCCTTTCGACGATATCGTCTACGTTGGCGGCGACGCGGAAGGCGTCTTCAATCTGGAGTATCGCATTCCGATCATCGGGCCCGTTACGCTGGCGCCCTTCATGGACGCCGGAAACGCGTGGGTCTTCAAAAAACAAGAATTGGTGCGTCAGGTCCAGGACTCGCAAGGAAACATCCGAACCGAGAATGCGCAATTTCTGCCTGGAACCAATTCCGGGATACGAATGAGTACCGGCGTGGAGGTGCAAGTCGTGATGCCCGTGATCAATGCACCGTTCCGTCTCGTGTTTGCGCTTAATCCTATGCGAATCGACCAGGTTTACCGGGGACCCGTCACCGGCATTCCGTTCAGCATTCATCAGCCTGGCCACGACTTCAAATTCACCGTGGGACGGACGTTCTAAGCCAGGAGAGGCAATGTTATACTCGTCGGCCTTACAATTGAACGAGGAGACCTTGAAATGCTGTATCTGCCGGAAGTTTTTGAGCAGGCCGTTCAGAAGCATCGGGCGCGAGTTGCTCTCATCGAAGAGAGCAAGCAGTGGACATTTGATGAGCTGGTGGATGACGCGAACCGAATTGCCGCGCTTTTGAAGGAGAAGATAAAGGGCGACACCGTCGGAATCCTTCTGCTGAATTCTCAAAAGTACATCGCCACGCTGCTTGGCATTTGGAAAGCGGGAAAGACGGGAGTTCCGCTGAACTACCTGCTGCCGCCGGCCGAGTTGGGTTTCATCATTAAAGACTCAGGCATGTCGGCTCTCGTTTCATCTCAATTTTTTGACCAGGCGCTTGCGACGATAAAGCCCCTGTTCGGTGACAAGGGTGTAATCCTCATGGCGGACGACGCGGGTTTCGCGTTCCCTTCCGCGACGCAGAGTCCTTCGGGATATCGAGATCCGGCACTGTACCTGTACACCTCGGGAACGACCGGCAGGCCCAAAGGCGTGGTCCTAACGCATGACAATTTGGCGGCGAACGTGGAATCCTGCCAGCGAGCCGACAAGTTCGATCACACCGACGGTTTCCTTTGCCTGCTTCCGTTTTTCCACACCTACGCGATTACCGGCACGTTCCTATTGCCGCTGTTCAGTGGAAGCAAAATGGTATTGGTCGACCGTTTTCAACCGCTGAAAGTGATGAGCCTGATTCAGGAACACAAAATCAGTGTGCTCTTGGCAATTCCGTCGATGTATCGGGTGATGGCCGCAACGGAAGGCGATTACAACGTGTCCTCCGTTCGATTCCCGATCTCCGGGGGTGAACCGCTGCCGATTTCCATTGCCGAAGCTTTTGAAAAACGCTTCCGGGTTCCGATCTACGAAGGGTATGGACAGACCGAAGCTGCACCGGTGGTTACGTTGAACGTGCCGGCCGCGCGAAAGCTAGGGACGATTGGGAGACCAGTGCCTGGCGTCGAGGTCGCGATATGGGACGATCGGAATCGAGTTCTGCCTGCCGGCCAGGTCGGAGAAATCATGGTCCGCGGCCGGAACGTCATGCAGGGCTATCGCAACCTTCCCGAAGAAACAGCGAGGACGATTACAAACGGGTGGCTGCATACGGGTGATTTAGGAAAGCTCGATCAGGAGGGCTTTGTCACGATTACGGGACGGAAGAAGGATCTCATCATTTCGGCCGGAGAAAATATCTATCCGCGCGAAATCGAGGAAGTGCTCGCGCAACACTCGAAGGTGAAGGAGGTAGCGGTTATCGGTGTGAAGGATGAAGTGCGAGGTGAAGTTCCGAAGGCCTTTGTGATTGCACGTGACGGAAACACGATCGACGAGAAGGAATTGCGAGCATTCTGCCGGGATCATCTCGCCAATTACAAAGTTCCGAAGTACATCGAGGTCGTTCCGGATTTACCGCGCACGCCGACCGGCAAAGTCCTCAAGCGGGCACTCGCGGCAGGGGCGGCTGGAAATCAGGTAGCCGGTTGATTTCACTTGAGCGGAATGTATAATTCGTGTTTGATTTTTTGCAATCCGGCACTAACACACCACAAGGAGAATCTATGGCGTACATTATTTGCGAACCGTGCATCGGCACCAAGGACACGGCATGCGTCGACGCATGCCCGGTGGATTGTATCCATCCAAAGAAGGATGAGCCCGATTTCGAGGCCGCGACGATGCTCTACATCCACCCGGAGGAATGCATCGACTGTGGTGCGTGCGAGCCGGCGTGCCCGGTGACGGCAATTTTTCCTGAGGACAATGTCCCAGAGCAATGGCAGCAGTACATCCCAATGAATTACGAGCACTACGGGCTGAAGAAGTAAGAAGAGCCAGCTAAAGAAACCACTCCAAAAATGGGGGACGGAGACCGAATTGTTGACTTGAGAATTCAGTCTCCGGCCCCCATTTTTATTTCCGGTCCAGGCAGTCGGCTAAGATGTTGCCCCTTTCGTTATCGCATAAATCTTCCATACAATAAACGCTCCCTTTGCGATGTCAGGGAAAGAAGAGGAGGCTGGGGATTATGGGAAGTCCTCAAGATGTTGAACGGGGAACCGAAGTAAGCGAGGCGCAGATTGCTGTCCACTGGAAAGAAGAGGAGTATGTGCATCCTCCCGCGAAATTCATTGGCCAGGCGAACCTAGCGAACCCCGACGTTGTGGAGCGGTTCAAGGAGGAACATTTTCCAGAATGCTTTAGAGAATATGCAGACATGCTGACCTGGAATCAGTATTGGCACACGACTCTGGATGCCGGCAACCCTCCTTTCTGGAAATGGTTTGTGGGCGGGAAGCTGAATGCTTGTTACAACTGCGTGGACCGAAACCTCCCGAAATACAAGAACAAGGCGGCGCTCATATTTGTTCCCGAACCGGAGGACGAGGCGGTTTACGCACTCACGTATCAGGAACTCTTTGTTCGGGTGAATGAAGTTGCGGCTGTTCTACGCGACTTTTGCGGGCTAAAGACTGGCGACCGAGTCACGGTTCACATGCCCATGATTCCGGAGTTGCCGATCACGATGCTTGCCTGCGCGCGGCTGGGCATTATCCACTCGGTTGTATTTGGGGGATTCAGTGGTGAAGCCGCCGGGCTTCGCGCGGCGGACTCGGGAAGCCGCGTCATGATTTACGCGGATGGCTATTACCGCAATGGAAAGGTCGTGGATCACAAGCCGGGCGCGGATAATGCCGTCGAGGTGGCCGGGCAGGAAGGCCAGAAGATTGACAAGATTCTCGTTTGGCGCCGCCATCAGGGCCAAAATCTCTCGACGAAGCCCATGGTGAAGGGGCGCGATTATTTCATCGATGATGTGCTCAAAGACTTCAAAGGGTCGAGAGTCGATCCCGTCGCGATGGATGCGGAAGCCCCTCTTTTCTTGATGTACACGAGTGGGACTACAGGCAAACCCAAGGGTTGCCAGCATCGCACCGGTGGCTACCTGGCCTATGTCACGGGAACAGCCAAGTACTACCAGGATATTCATCCGGAAGATGTCTACTGGTGCATGGCCGATATCGGTTGGATCACGGGGCATTCCTACATCGTTTATGGCCCTTTGGCCCTGGCCGGTACCAGTATCCTTTATGAAGGCGTCCCCACGTATCCAGACGCGGGACGGCCATGGCGAATTGCGGAGCAGCTCGACGTCAACATCTTTCATACTTCGCCGACGGCGATCCGCATGCTAAGGAAAGCCGGCCCGGATGAGCCAAAGAAATACAAATATCACTTCAAGCACATGACGACGGTTGGCGAGCCGATCGAGCCCGAGGCCTGGCGGTGGTATTACGACGTCGTCGGCAAGCGGGAAGCAGTGATCGTGGACACCTGGTGGCAGACGGAAAATGGCGGTTTCCTCTGTTCCACGAAACCCGCGCTGAATCCGATGAAGCCCGGCAGCGCAGGGCCTCCCGTTCTCGGTATTTTTCCGATCATCTATGACGAACAGGGCAACGAGGTTCCCGCGGGTTCCGGCAGAGCGGGTAATATATGCATTCGCAACCCGTGGCCGGGGATCATGCAGACCGTTTGGAAGGACAACAACCGCTTCGTGAGCCAGTACTATCAAAAATATTGTAAAGACCGGAACAGCAAGGACTGGCGTGACTGGCCTTATTTTGCGGCGGATGGGGCCGTGCTCGCAGCCGACGGCTACTATCGAATTTTAGGTCGTGTGGACGATGTCATTAACGTGGCCGGCCACAGGCTGGGAACGAAAGAACTGGAGTCCGCTTGCCTCACGCTTACGGATGTGGCGGAGGCCGCGGTGGTCCCGGTTGTCGACGAGATTAAGGGACGAGTGCCCGAGGTCTACGTTTCCCTGAAGGCTGGTGTCTCAGACGGGGAGCGAGTCGGGCGCCAGGTCGTCTCCACGCTTGAGACGATCATCGGAAAGATCGCCCGTCCGAAGGCGGTTCATATCGTGCCGGACCTGCCGAAGACGCGATCCGGCAAAATCATGCGCCGGGTGCTTGCCGCAATTTCGAATACGATGGACACGGGCGATGTTACAACGTTGGCCAACCCTGATGTTGTGGAACAAATTCGGCAGCAGATTCAAGGTAAAGGCCCCGTGATAACCAAAGAAGGTCCCGAAGACGTGAAACGATTCGGAGAAAACGAGTAGACACCCATGAAAACAAAAGTTGGATTCATCGGCCTCGGCATCATGGGGAAGCCGATGGCCAAGAACCTCATCAAAGCCGGCTTCACTTTGGTTGTCCACAATCGAAGTCGGACGGCTGTGGACGAACTCGTAAAGCTGGGCGCAACGGCCGCGGGATCGCCGCGTGAAGTCGCATCTTCCGTCGATACTATCATCACCATGCTGCCGAATTCTCCGGACGTCGAATCCGTTGCGCTCGGTGCGAAGGGCATCAAGGAAGGCGCAGCGACGGGTCAGCTCTTTCTCGACATGAGCACGATCAATCCGATCGTCTCCCAGAAAATCGCTGGGGAACTGGAACCGCTCGGCGTTGCGATGGTCGATGCTCCCGTCAGTGGCGGCGAGAAGGGTGCGATCGAAGGAACTCTGTCGATCATGGTGGGAGGCCGGTCGCACGATTTCGAACGTGCGCTCCCGATCTTCAACGCGCTTGGAAAGACTATCACTCATATGGGTCCGCTGGGAGCGGGCGGATTTACGAAACTGGCCAATCAGATCATCGTGGCGATTAACCTAACGGCGATTGGCGAAGCGCTTGTGTTCGGGGCTAAAGCGGGCGTGGATCCGCAGAAGATGATTCGTGCGCTCGCGGGAGGACTGGCCGGAAGCAAGTGCCTTGACCAAAAGTCCGAAAAAATTTTAACCGGAGATTTCGCTCCGGGCTTCAAGATCGATCTCCACTTCAAAGATTTGAACCTCATCCACGAGGCGGCGCGGTCCGTTGGAGTGCCGATTCCGACCGCAGCCTTAGTCGAACAACTTTTCGCCGCACTGCGCATTCGTGGCCGCGGCGGGCTGGACCATTCCGGTGTGATCACGCTGTTTGAAGATCTCGCCGGAGTACAAGTGAGACGGGGGGACCAGCCGGTATAACGGTCCGAGCTGGTGGGCCCGACGCTAAAGAAAGGCGTGGGGGGACCAGCCGGTAGTCAGGGCGCCGCCGAAGGCGGTGTACCGAAATGATCCGGCTGGTGGGCCCGACGCTAAAGAAAGGCAGTCATGATCCGTCACATCGTGCTCTTTAATTTGAAACCTGAAATCGAAGCTGGAGACCGGGAATGGCTATTCAGTCAGATGCGAGGCCTGTCAAAGATTCCGAGTGTGAGGAGACTCGCTCTCAGCAAACTGCTTGACCCGCGCGAAGCCTGGTACAAGGAGAGGATCGCGACGGACTATGGGTGGGCGCTGACGATGGAATTCGACGATGAAGATGGTCTCTATTTATACCAGAACGATCCGTACCACATCACAACAGGGCAGGAAATCCGCAAACGTGTGAGCAACATCAAAATTGTGGATTTTGTCAAGGTGTAGAAGTAAACGGTAGTGGGGTCTTTTGGAAATTGGGGACGTAGCCCTATGTCCCCAATTTCCAAAGGATCCCACTACCAAGTAAACCCGTCCCCAAAAACATTATGACATCAGAAATCAGCAACTATATCAGGCGGCACGAGGCCGCTATCGCGCCGTTGTACAAGGATTACAGTCAAAAACTGTGGGACCTGTCGCTTTCGGGAAGCGAGGAACGAGAGAAGGCACTCGTTGAAGCGAAAGAGCGATACCTGAAGGTATACAACAACAGCGAAGAGTTCCGCCAAATACGCCAGTGGAAATCTTCGCACGTCCAGACCGATCCGATCGAAGCACGGCAATTGAAGCTGATCCACGACGCCTTCGTTCCGCATCAGATCAAGGAAGACGTTTTACGCGATATCGTTCGACGCGAGACCGAAATCGAAAATTTGTTCAATACCTTTCGCGCAAATTTTGAGGGCGGCGAAGCATCCGACAATCAGCTGCGCGATGTTCTTCGAAACGAGAACGACATCACACGCCGCCACGCGGCCTGGGAAGCCAGTAAACAGATAGGGCATGAGGTCGCTTCGCAGTTGCTCGAGCTGATTGCGATCCGAAATCGAGAGGCCCGAAATCTGGGTTACCCGGACTATTACTCGATGATGTTCGAGCTGCAGGAGCTCGATGAGAAGTGGGTCTTTTCGCTGTTCGAACGTCTCGAGCACCTTTCGGAACCGATCTTTTCCGAAATGAAAGCGGAATTGGATGCGACGCTCAAAGAGAAATACCGCGTGACCGATCTCCAAACCTATCCGTGGCTCTATAGCGACCCGTTCTTTCAGGAATTCCCGGCCGCCGGCGCCAGCGAATCGCTGGACGAGATCTTTAAGGATTCGGATATCGAAGCCCTCACCCGGGCGCATTACAACAGCATTGGGCTGGACATCGAAGACTTGCTCCGGCGCGCGGATCTTTACGAACGGGAAGGAAAGTCGCAGCATGCCTTCTGCCTGGATGTGGATCATGAAGGTGACATTCGCGTGTTGTGCAACATCCGCAAGAACGAGAGGTGGATGAGCACCATGCTCCACGAGTTTGGTCACGCGGTGTACGACAAGTACAATGACGGCTCTCTCCCCTTTTCGCTCCGCACTCCCTCTCACATTCTGACGACCGAAGCGATTGCGATGCTGAATGGGCGCATGTCGAAAGATCCGGGCTGGCTTATGAAAATCGGCGGCCTGTCGGAAGACGACGCGAAGCGGGTGGGCGCAAGCGCTTTGAAAACGCTGCGGTCGGAGATGCTGATTTTTCTCCGGTGGGCGATAACGTTAGTGCGTTTCGAGCGCGAGCTTTACCGCAATTCCGGACGGAATTTGAATTCGCTTTGGTGGAAATATGTCGAGCGCTTCCAGAAGGTCACACCACCGTCCAATCGCGATCAGCCGGATTGGGCGTCGAAAATTCACCTCGCTAGTTCGCCCGTGTATTACCAGAACTACGTCCTGGGTGAGCTTATGGCCTCACAACTCCTTTGGCACATTCATGGCAAGGTTGTCAGGTCAGGCAGCTATGCTGGTAATCCGGAAGTGGGGCAGTATCTTGTGGAAAACGTATTCAAACCGGGCGCACGCTACGATTGGAATACGTTGCTGAAGAAAGCGACAGGGGAAGAATTAAACCCGGAACACTTTGTGCGGCAGTTTGTCGACAATAATTGATCGGGGAGGTCCGAACTGTAGCGGCGGTCGATGACCGCCGAAAACCTGCGCTCATAGGGCGCCGCTAGAACTCGGGTCTTCCAGATTTTTTCTGTTAGGGCTTCAAGCTCCTGGCGTAGCTCAAATAGTTCTTTGCGAGCCCCTCGTTGCCTTCGATGTACTGCTTCCACTGCTCATCCGAATACCCTGCCGGCGGCGGCTGAGACTTCATGCGGGTCGCAATGTCAACGGCCTTTTGGGCATATTGAACGGCGCGATCGAGATTCTTTCGCTCCAACGCATAGGCTCGGGACAGGGTCAACAAAGCGCTCAAGTTATCGGCATCAACCTTAATGATCTTTTCGCCGTATTCCACAACCTTCGCCGAATCGTTCTTCTCCTGGTAGATTTTCATCAACTCCAGATAGACTTCTCGCAGGGTTTTCGCCTGCGGGAACTGCTTTTCAAAATCCTGAAGCAAGGCGATTTTCTTATCCGTGTTGCTTTCTGCGTCAATCTTCTGAAATGCCTTATCTTCGGGACTACCGGCGATCACCTGCGCATTGGCGTTGGAGACCAGTCCACCTACAAAGACAACACACAGCGTCAAGATGACTCTTGTCTTCATTTGGTGCTCCTTCTAAACACTCCTCATGGGGTAGGCCAACTCTATCAGAACTCGCCCAGACCCTGGCAACTTTTTTGGCGGCGAGTCGCCGCTGCCGGGGTGCCATCCCTGGTAATTTGAGCAAACACTACCAGGTACATCAAAAGGAAGCGGGGTTTAAGGGGTCGCTACGGTCGTTTTTCCGGCGGCAACGGCAGCGAAGTCTGCGTAAGACCGGCCCTCGAGGGCGCTCGGTTCCAACCCGAAGAACCGGAAAAAGTAATCCGCTTCGGTGGCGTTCGGGGCTTCAACTTCCAAAAAGCAACCGTGGTTTTCGATGCGGTCCAGGTGAATCTTTGTTTCACCCACGAAAAAAATCTCTCGATGCTTTTCGACGACGGCGCGTATTGGAAGAGCTGCTTCTAAAACCGGCCGGAGTTCCGAAGGATAAGAAATCGAAGCGAGGTAAACAAGACTGTCGCGAGTGGCGGCCTGATCTGTTCGTCGATAAAAGATCAGCGAATTTTCGATGTTTCCCTCCCGGAGTTTGAGCCTGCCTTCGCGTACTTCGAAGTACGTATCACGCTGCCGGTCCGTACCAACCTCGCGCGGGTTGAGCGTTCGCAGCTTCTCGCGGATCACATCGAGGTTCTCCAACCGAGCCTTGAATTCGACGTTAAGCTTCTGCATGAAGCCACGCTCTACGGGAAGATGCCCAACTGCTCGTACGTGAGCGCTATCTTCTGAATCGCGATGATGAAGGCCGCGGTGCGCATGCTTTCTTTGGACACGCGGGTACGATGGACTTCGCGGATTCCGCGGTATGCGCTGATCATGGTTTCTTCCAGCCCCGAATTGACGAGGTCAATTTCCTCCGGTCCGCGCACCAGGTATTTCTTATCTTCCTCAGGAACTGGTTTTCCGATCAGTCTCTCGATCGTGCTCACGAGCTTCTGAGTTTTGATTTCCTCAAGGTGTTTTTGCAGCCGGCCGATTCGCATATGGGAAAGGTTCTTTCCCCATTCGAAGTACGACACCGTAACACCGCCGGCATTCAGGAAAATATCCGGGATGATAAAGACGCCGCGCGCGTGGAGGCGCTCTTCGGCGCCTGGAGTTGTTGGGCCATTGGCAGCTTCGGCGAGAACTTTGGTGTTGATCCGATCGCAGTTTTCAAGCGTGACCTGATTTTCGAGAGCGGCGGGAATCAGGATATCGCAAGGGACATCCCATATGCTGTCAGGCCTGGGCAGTGTCTCGGCATCGGGGAAATTCTTGATCGAGCCCGTCTGGCGCCGAAACTGATTCAGGTCCTCGATGGGAAGCCCTTTCGGATTGTAGAGAGCGGCATCCCACTCGGCGATGCCGATGACCTTGCATCCATCTTCTTCGGATAGAAATTTCGAAGCGTAATAGCCGACGTTGCCAAATCCCTGGAAGACGACGGTTTTGCCCTCGAGGCCGGTCGTGAGGCCAAGCTTCTTCAGATCTTCGGCGTGCTGAAACGCTTCACGGATGCCGTACTGAACCCCGCGGCCCGTTGCTTCGCGCCGACCGTGGATTCCGCCCTGCTCCACCGGTTTGCCGGTGACGCAAGCCAGATTATCGATCCCGCCGGGATGGAAGGTGTCGTAGGTGTCCGCCATCCAGGCCATTTCGCGCTCACCCGTTCCCACGTCCGGGCCTGGTACGTTTTCACCCGGACCTATGTATTCTTTTCGGATCAGCTCAGCCGTAAATCGGCGCGTGATCTTCTCAAGCTGCTCTTCGTTGTACTTTTTCGGATTGAAACGAATGCCACCCTTAGATCCGCCAAACGGCACGTCGACGATGGCGCATTTGTAGGTCATCAGTGCGGCCAGCGCCATGATTTCGTCCTGACTGACGAGCTCGCTGTATCGAACGCCACCCTTGACCGGTTTCTTGTGCTGGCTGTGTTCTGCGCGCCAGCCTTCGAAGATTTCGAAATGGTCGCCGCCGAACCGGACCGGAAACTGGAAGTAGTAAACGTTGTTGCAAGCTTTGATCTGACTGAGAAGAGCCGGATGGATTTTCAAATAATTCGCAGCCCGGTCGAACTGCTTCGAAACGATCCTGTTGAAATTGAGATCTTCTTTTGTAGCTACCGTTGTCGGCATTCAACCTCTCCCCTGCAGATATTCTATCCGAAGCGCGTTTCGAGATATTCGTCGAGAATTCTGATGAAGTCACCAACGATGGTGGGACCTTTCAAGGTCGTCATCAGACGTCCGTCCATGTAAACCGGGGCCTTGGGCTCTTCTCCGGTGCCCGGCAGAGATATTCCGATATCCGCATGTTTGGATTCCCCCGGACCATTCACGACGCATCCCATAACGGCAATCTTCAGGTTTTCAACTCCGGGATAGATCGCTTTCCAAGCCGGCATTCGCGAGTTGAGATATTCCTGAATGTCATTCGCCATCTCCTGAAAGACAGTGCTGGTTGTGCGGCCGCAACCGGGGCAGGCCGTGACACGGGGAGAGAAACTTCGAATGCCGAGGCTTTGCAGAATGTCCTGGCAAGTCCGAACTTCTTCTGCGCGATCCCCACCGGGAGCCGGAGTCAGACTGACTCGGATGGTATCGCCTATGCCTTCCTGCAATAGGACAGAAAGTGCAGTCGTGCTTGATACAATCCCCCGCCGGCCCATGCCCGCTTCGGTAAGGCCCAAATGCAGAGCATAGCTGGAGCGAGTGGCGAGCTCGCGGTACACATCGATCAAATCCTGAACGCCTGAGACCTTGGCGCTGAGAACGATGCGATCGCGGGGCATGCCATACGATTGTGCCATCTCGGCGGATTCGATCGCGCTGAGCACCATCGCTTCCATGATGACCTCTCGGGATTCCTTGGGGGCGCGTTGTTGTGCGTTCTCGTCCATTAAACGAGTAACCAGCGATTGGTCGAGAGATCCCCAATTCACGCCGATCCGTATTGGCTTTTCATTTTTGAGCGCGATTTCGATGATCGAGCGAAAATTGTCGTCATGCTGCCTTCCCATGCCGACATTACCCGGATTGATCCGGTACTTATCCAAGGCCCGCGCGCAATTCGGATACTCGCGTAAGAGGATATGGCCGTTGTAATGAAAATCGCCGATGATGGGCACATGGATATGATCGTCGCGGAGGCGCTGCACGATCTCCGGCACAGCCCTGGCGGCCTCCCTGGTATTCACCGTAACGCGAACCAGCTCTGAACCTGCCACAGCCAGGGCTTGAACCTGCGCAGCGGTTGCCACGACGTCGGCCGTATCCGTGTTTGTCATCGACTGGACTGCGATCGGGTGCCCTCCGCCAATCCAGATCCCACCCACGTTTACGGGGAATGACATGCGCCGAACTATTTCCGCCATAGGGACTATTATAAGAATTCCCGCTATAATGACGGTCCTTTTTACCGATGACCGAACAAATCCAATATCATCGCGGAAATCTCGGGTGGATCGAGGTGATCTGCGGCAGCATGTTCAGCGGTAAAAGTGAGGAGCTGATCCGCCGGCTGCGCCGGGCGCAGATCGCGAGACAACGGGTGCAGATATTCAAACCGAAGCTCGACGCTCGATACAGCCAGGATCATATCGTTAGCCACAGTGATATGAAAATCAAAGCGCAACTTGTCCTTGCTGCCGCAGAGATTCTTGATTTGGTCGATAAACGCACGCAGGTCATTGGGATTGACGAGGGACAGTTCTTTGACCTGAGGCTTGTGGCCGTGTGCAACGAGCTTGCCGACGCGGGAAAACGTGTGATTATCGCCGGTTTGGACCAGGATTTTCGCGGGCGGCCGTTTGATCCCATGCCACAGTTGCTCAGTGTGGCGGAGTACATCACGAAAACACTTGCGATCTGTGTTCGATGCGGAGCTCCGGCGAACCGGACTCAACGTCTGGTGGAAGGCGCAGACCGTCTGCTCGTGGGTTCGGCTGGAGCGTATGAGGCTCGTTGCCGACTGTGCTTTGAGCCGCCCGAGTAGTCCATGTTCGACATTCCACTTCACAAACTGATCATTCATTTTCCTATCGCCCTGACGATCGTCGCGGCGATCTATGACTCGTGGGCGGCCTATTCAAAGAAACCAGAATTTCACGAAGCGGGATACGGCCTGACTCTTTGGGCGTCTGTTTCGGCGCTCGCCGCGGTCGTCACTGGGTTGCAACTGTCAGGGGTAACTCGTGTTGAGCCGGGTGTGATCACCGGGCATGCAGGGTTCGGTATTGCGTCGGGAATTGCAGTTACTGCGCTGGCCGTGGTCCGCTACTCCGCGCATGCGCGAGAACAACGCGGCTACCCGATGCCGTGGCTAGTCCTGGAAATTGGAGGGGCGGCCTTAATTGTCGCAACAGCGATCACCGGCCATAGACTGTGAAATGAGATTTCGGATTTCGGATTTCGGAATTAGGGAAAACGCCTGAGTCGTGATGGTTTCCCCAATCCGCAATCCGCAATCCGAAATTTTTCCTAGTCGGGCCGGAACGTGGGCCGTTCGGCGGCAAGGACCTTGTCCTTGGGTGTGCTGAGGTACCCGCGAATCCGGTCTTTATCGACGTAATTGACGACGATCTCGTAACGCAGCTTGTCACGGCCGACCAGAAACTGGACGGGCTCGTTTGCCGTGCGCTCTTTTTTCTCCAGTCTGCTGTCATCGACCTGAATGACGACATCGTACTTGGCCTTCTTCGGGTCAGTTCTTCTCAACTGCAACTGGATATCTGCCACCCTCGCCATCTCGTTCTTCTTGGGTTTCTTGATATCGAATTCGAAGAAATCGCGTTCACCCTTCTTCCGCAGGTCAGCCAGTTCACCCGCATTCCGGGCGATCTGCTGGCTCAGCGTGGTTCTCACATCGGTGATTTCCCGGCGGCTCGCGGCAAGGTCGGCCCGTGTCACGTCAAGGTTGGCAGCGACGGTCTTCACTTCGCCCGAAACCGTTCCAATCTTCGCCTCGGACGACTGTTGGACCTCAGCGAGCTTCGTACTGGCTTCCTGGCGCGCAGCAGCGACATCGGTCGAATTTGCTTTTGATGCCAATTCGCTCGCCAGCTGTTCCTTGGCCTTTTCCTGCTCCGCTCTCAGTCTCTCAGCGAATTTGCGTGCGGATTCGAGCTCCTGTGCGGTCACACCGGTGCGCTTCCTGACGAGATCGATATCCGCTGCCATATCGGTCGCCTGCGTGCGCGCGGCTTTCATTGCGCGAGCGTGATCGGCAAGCTCTTCTTGCAGGCCGGCAATTTGCCGTTCCAGTTCGGTACGAGTGGAGTACGAAACATAACCGACGGCCAGAATCAGGATCAGGCTCAACACCATACCAACTTTCAAGAGGATATTGCTCGGTGGGGGCGGTGGCGGAGGCACTGCGGGCCCGCCTTCCTTGGGTCTCAAACTGAACATTGATTGTCCTTTCGGCGAATACGTTAACGAAGTCTGTCAAATTATCCCATGGCTTCCAAAAATTAGACGAGCGAGTTGTTGGAATGGTAAGCCGAGTGCTAACATTCCGCCCACTATGGCAGCCCGAAAACTGCATTCTTCTCTCGTTGTCATTTTCCTGTCAATGCTATTAGTCGCCGCACAGTCCCCGCCCGCACGTAACCCAACGCTGTCTATCGACCAGATTATGGAGGGGCCGGAGTTTGCTGGCACACAGCCTTCGGAAGTGCGATGGTCCGTTGATGGCCAACGCGTGTACTTCCGCTGGAAGACAACGAAGGAAAAGAAGGATGCCCTCTATGTGGTCGACGTGACTGACAGAACACCGCGCCGGCTGTCGGACGCGGAGGAACGCGAAGCACCTCCAAGTGCTGGGGTTGAGAATGCGGCGCGGACCAAGAAGCTCTACGTCCGAGACGGAGACCTCTATTTGTTGGATCTCAAAACGGGTTCGAAGCGACGAATCACTGCGACCGTCACCGACGAGTCCGATCCCGGCTTCACGCTAAATTCGGATCACATCTACTTCACTCGGGAAGGCAACCTTTACTTATTGTCGATCTCAACGGGCATTGTGGAACAGATGACCGATTTCCGGCGAGGCCCTGCGCCGCGCGAGGCCAAGCCCACGCCGAGCCAGAAGTTGCTCGAAGATCAGCAGAAGGAACTGTTCAAGTCTGTCCAGGAAAAGCTTGAAGACAAGAAGGTTACTGAAGAGAAGAAAAAAGCCGCGGAACGATTGAAGCCTTTTTATATGGAAGCTCGGCAGTCGGTCCGGGCGCTGCAACTTTCGCCGGACGAGAGGCTTGTGACCTTTATTCTGGATCAAGAGCCTGAGGGCACGAAGACAACCATCATACCGGAGTTTGTCACGGAGTCCGGATATACGGAGGACATTCGCGATCGTGAGAAGGTAGGCGATCTTCAGCGCAACAATCGGCTGGGAATCATGACGCCAGCTGCAAAGACCGACGTCACTTGGGTCGATCACGGCCAAGGTAAGCGGGAAGTCGCTTTTTCGAAACCGATGTGGTCGCCCGACGGGAAGTTCCTTGCGGTGATGACCCGAGCGGAAGACAACAAGGACCGGTGGATTTCGATCATCGATCCAGCGACCGGCAAAACCAAGGTTATGGACGCGCTTCATGACGATGCTTGGATTGGTGGTCCGAATTCTCGAACACTGGGATGGTTGCCTGATTCCTCGGCCGTGTATTTCATCTCCGATAGGACGGGTTACTCGCACTTGTACACGGCGACGCCGGACGGTCACGAGACGCAATGGACCGACGGAAAGTTTGAAGTCTCGGATGCGATAATCAGTCCGGAAAACAAAAATTGGTTTCTGACGACGAACGAGGTGCATCCGGGTGAGCGGCACTTCTACCGTATGGTCATTGGCTCGCGCGAGCGTGTGAAACTGACGTCGATGGAAGGGAACAATCAGGTCTATCCATCACCCGATGGAAAGAAGTTGGCCATTGTTTACTCGTACTCGAACAAACCCTGGGAGCTTTACATCGACGGGAAGAAAGTCACGGATTCGCCAAGCACGGAATTCAAAGCCTACGCCTGGCGCGATCCTGAACTGATATCGATTCCTGCTCGCGATGGGGTACAAGTACCCGCACGCATCTATAGGCCAAATCCTCTACCGAAAGGGGCCCCGGCTGTCATTTTCGTCCACGGGTCGGGCTATCTGCAGAATGTTCACAAGTGGTGGAGCAGTTACTATCGCGAGTATATGTTCCACAATTACCTCGTCGATCACGGCTACGTTGTCCTCGATATCGATTACCGCGGCAGCGCCGGTTACGGCCGCAATTGGAGGACGGCAATCTATCGATACATGGGTGACAAGGACCTTAAGGATCAGGTCGACGGCGCAAAGTACCTTGTAGACAGGCTGAGCGTGGATTCGAAGCACATCGGAATCTACGGTGGCAGCTATGGTGGGTTTATCACCTTGATGGCGATGTTCACGACACCGGACGTTTTTGCGGCCGGTGCCGCGCTCCGGCCGGTAACGGACTGGGCTCATTACAATCAGGAGTACACAGCGAATATTCTCAACGAACCGCAAGGCGATGCCGAAGCGTATCGGCGCAGTTCACCGATCTACTTTGCCGAAGGATTGAAAGGCGCTCTGCTGATCTGTCATGGCATGGTCGATACCAACGTTCATTTCCAAGACACGGTTCGACTCGTGCAGCGGCTCATCGAGTTGAGAAAGGAAAACTGGTCCGTGGCGATGTATCCCGTCGAGGACCATGGTTTCCTGAAGGCCACGAGCTGGGCAGACGAATACAAGAGGATCTTTGAGCTGTTTGAAACGAATCTGAAAAACAAAAGGTCGTTGTCGAATGAATAGCCGCAAATTACGCCAATCACGCCAAACTGATTCGCGCTATTGGCGTAATTCGCGACCCAAGGCTCTTTCCTCGATTCGCGATTCCATCTATCGCATCGTGCGGCGCATTCCGCGCGGAAGTGTCTTATCATACGGGGATGTCGGCCGCGTCGTGGGTACAGGACCACGTCAGGTCGCGGCTGCCATGCGCGCTTGTCCTGTGGGGTTGCCGTGGCATCGCGTGGTCGGTGCGGGGGGTAGGATTCGGACTCCCGGCGAGTATGCGTGGATTCAGCAGGAAAGGCTGATGGCCGAAGGCATACGGTTTCACGGAACGAGTTTTTCTTATGACGTCTACCGGTGGAGAGCCAAAGCCCACTCGCATTGAAAGGGACTCCATGGGCAAGGTGCGCGTCCCCGCCGACGCGCTTTACGGTGCTCAAACTCAACGCGCTGTTGAGAATTTTCCAATCAGCAATCTCCGCTTTCCCCGCGAATTCATTCGCGCCCTGGGTCTCATCAAGCTCGCCGCAGCAAAGACGAATGTTGATCTTGGTCTGCTGGATAGGAAACTCTGCGCAGCCATCATAAAAGCCGCTCAGGAAGTGGTCGATGGAAAGCTCGACCAGCACTTCGTTCTTGATATATTCCAGACTGGTTCGGGTACGTCGACCAACATGAACGCGAACGAGGTCATTTCGAATCGGGCAATTCAGATCCTGGGCGGTGTCGCCGGCGCCAAGAAACCTGTGCACCCAAACGATCATGTCAACCTGGGCCAATCCAGCAACGACGTCATTCCTACGGCAATGCACATCTCGGCAATGGAATTGATCGAACGGGTGCTAATCCCCGCTTTGCGCAAACTCCAAAGAGCCCTGGCGGCAAAAGCAAAGGAATTTGAGTCCATCGTCAAGATCGGAAGAACCCATCTGCAGGATGCAACACCGGTACGTCTCGGCCAGGAATTTGGAGGCTATGCGCGTCAGGTTGAGCTTGGCATCCGGCGGCTTGAGAAATTGCGCGACACTCTTGGAGAACTTCCACTGGGTGGAACGGCAGTCGGGACCGGCATCAACACGGATCCGAAGTTCGCTGCGAAAACGATTCAATATCTTTCAAAAATCACAGGTCTGAAATTTCGCGAGGCGGAAGATCACTTTGAGGCGCAGGGAGGGAAGGATGCTGTTGTCGAAGCCAGTGGCGCCTTGAAAACCATCGCTGTCAGTCTGACGAAAATCGCAAACGACATTCGGTGGCTCGGGTCTGGACCCCGATGTGGCATCGGCGAAATCCATCTTCCCGAAGTGCAGCCAGGTTCGTCGATCATGCCAGGCAAGGTAAATCCGGTCATTGCCGAATCGGTGCTGATGGCTGTCGCGCAGGTCATCGGCAACGATCTGACGGTCACGATCGGAGGTCAGGCTGGCGTTTTCGAGTTGAACGTCATGATGCCGGTGATGGCCCACAATCTTCTGGAATCCGTTCGCCTGCTTGCGGCATCAGCCGGCAACTTCGCGGACCATTGCATTTCAGGCATTGAGGCGAATAAGGAACGGTGCAACGAGATGATCGAAAAAAGCCTGGCAATGTGTACAGCCCTGGCGCCAGAGATCGGGTATGATGCTGCGGCTGCGATCGCGAAGGAGTCATACACGACCGGCAAGACGGTTCGGGAAATCGCGGTCCAAAAGAAGATTCTTTCGCCAAAACGCCTCAACGAGATCCTCGATCCGATGCGCATGACGATGCCAGGCATTGCAGCCAAGGGAGAATAGCTTGGAGGAAAGGGATTTCTTCACGGAGAAGAACGAGACGAAGCCACACACGATTTATTGTTCGTCGTGCAAGCAGTCGGCTCAATATCAAATTCGGTGGATCCGCCGTACGAAGAAGCAGTCCTTGCCGCCTCGCGCGTCTGAAGATGATCGCGCCCGCTTCAAAGCGGCGCGGGACTATATGGTGCGTGTGGATGACGTCTTACGATGCAGTAATCCGCGATGCGGCAAGCGGATCGAGATCACGAGTCTCCAAACTGTCGTCTTACTGTAAAAGCAATGGCGCGGGCTAATGCCCCGCGACTACAGGCTTAGCGATGACGTTTCGGCATGCATGTAGTCGCGGGCTTTAGCCCGCGCCCGCGTGTGTCATGGCGCCTTTGTTTGTGCTGTTAGGCCGAGTAGTCCTTCGTGATGATCGTTCCGGGTTCCGCGGGATAATGAAGCAGATCGAGTGCGTCGTGGAGGATACGCGCTTGGATCTGTGTATTGTTCGGCTGGCCGAGCGACGATCCGGGTTCGTAAGGCTTCGGGTACAAAGCGCGTGGCGGTCCGGCCGGTTCCGACTCGTTCGGAGAAACCGTAATAAGCACCGTTGAAATACCCTGCGTTTCGATAGCGCGTTGAATCGTGACGACCGTCCGATGGCAGAGCGGTCAGCCGCCGGTAAGTACTACAACGTCCGGCCGCATTTTCATCATTGCTTCCGCGATATCCCAACTTACCTTTTCTTTTAATTTCCGCAGTTCTGTTGTGAGTCCCATCGAGACATGGTGGTCCGTAATCTTTCGAATCTCGCCTGCCGCCAGCATTTCCCGGATCCGGTCAAGCGGGAACATGATATTGGCATCGAGCGCGCCTTTGGACGTATCGAAGTGTCCCGGCACGAAGTGGATTTTCTTCGTATCGGTGTCCGTGGGTATCAGCCGAAAGCTAAGGTCGTTATCCGTGAAGGGTTCCATTCCTTCGACGTATGCTCCCGATGTGCTGACCAGCCCGATGCGGCAGTCTTTCAGATCACGCTTGAGTGGCGTATAAGGAATGCAACTGCGGGAGAGTTCCATAAACCGATTTCGGATTGCGGATTTCGGATTTCGGGGTATGAGCGTTGCCGCGAATTACGCCAATGACGCGAAGGGGCACCAAGGATTTTTTGCGTGCCCCCTTCGCGTCATTGGCGTAATTCGCGGCAACCATCCTTACCCGCAATCCGAAATTTCTTTTCTTATCCTGCGATCTTCTTCAGCTCCTCAAAAAGCACTGAATTCTTGGGCTGGTCACCGATCGGGTGAATGTCGATGTACCGGATGATCCCCTTCTTATCGACGATGAATATGGCGCGCTCGGTAAAACCCTCAGCCCGGAGAACACCATACTTCAGGGCGGTCAGACCATGCGGCCAGAAATCGCTGAGCAGGGGATAGGAAATGCTCCCTAGCGATTTTGCCCATGCCTTGATTGTAGGAAGTGTGTCAGTACTCAGGCCCAGAACCTGGGCGTCATACCGGGCAAACTCGGAGAGATCCTCTTCGTAGGCCGGCATTTGGACCGTTCAGACTGGGGTGAAAGCAAGCGGGTAAAACGCCATCACGACGTTCTTTTTGCCCCGGAAATCAGAGAGCTTAACCTCTGAATCCAGATGAGACTTCAGCGCGAAATCTGGGGCCTCATCGCCGACTTTCGGTGCATTTACATCCTTGGCCATAGGTGGTCTCCTTGCTCGATTTTGAACTGCAGTAAAACTCCGTGACATATCTATCATATTATCTTTCTCGAACCGGATGAAGATCGCACTGCTTGGAGCCAATGGACAACTTGGTACGGACTTGCAACAAGTCCTCAGCGACCATATCGTTGTGCCGTTTACGCGCGACGATTTTGACGTGCTCGATCACGTTCGGACGCGCGCTGCGATATCCGAAGCACGTCCCACAGTGATTCTCAACACGACGGCCTATCATCGTGTGGACGATTGCGAGTCCAACGTCGAAATGGCTTACCAGGCCAACGCGCTCGCCGTTCTGAATCTCGTTCGAATTGCAAACGACTTGGAAGCCGTACTGGTCCACATCAGTACCGATTATGTCTTTGATGGAAAAACTCTCGCGCCATATACGGAAGAAAGCCAACCGATGCCCCTCAGCGTTTATGGCAATTCAAAGCTGGCCGGTGAATATTTGGTGCGCTCTAGTGCCCGGAAATATTTTTTGATCCGAACGTCCGGCCTTTACGGAAACGCAGGCAGCCGTGGGAGAGGGGGCAACTTTGTCGAAACCATGTTGGCGAAGGCGCGGAATAGAGAAGGCATTCAAGTGGTGAATGACCAGGTGCTGACGCCGACCTACACGGTTGATGTTGCCCATCAAATTGCGGCGATTCTCACGACGGCTCACTACGGACTCTTCCACATGACCAACGAGGGATCCTGCTCCTGGTACGAGTTTGCGCTCCGAATTTTTCAGCTTGCCGGCGTCGATGCCGACGTGACACCAACCACATCCGACCTTTATAAAACGCCGGCCATCCGGCCGCGATATTCGGTTCTCGAAAACGCCCGGCTGAAGTCGCTTGGGCTAAATCGCATGCGAAATTGGCGCGAAGCGCTCGCGGCTTACTTTCACGGAAAGAGTGCCGTTGGGCTTGGCTGATCATGGGGGGAAGGGCTCGGCTGGTTCCTTATCTAGTGCTGCTTCTTCCCTTTGATTTGCTGGTTGTACTGGGTTTCACCATAGCGGGATTCATCGGATTTGTGGGGCGCGGGCTGAGGCCCGCGACTCCGAGGAAACGCCCAGACAATTCTGTAGTCGCGGGCTTTGGCCCGCGTTCTGCAACGATTCTGATTGTGAACTGGGACGGCAAGCATTTACTGGAGGAATGCCTACCGTCTGTTTTGCAAGCCGCACGCTATGAGGGTGGAAAGCACGAGGTGCTGGTCGTCGACAACGGCAGTACGGATGGAAGTGTGGACTTTGTACAGCGTTATTTTCCGGAGGTGCGCGTCCTTGCGCTCGACCGAAACTATGGCTTTGGAGGCGGAAATAACCGTGGCGTCGCCGAAGTCCGTACTGAAATCGTGGTGTTTCTTAACAACGATATGGTCGTGGATCGCACATTCTTAAAACCCCTTCTCGACGGCTTTTCGGATCGATCGATATTTGCCGTCACCTCCCAGATCTTCTTTTCCGATCCATCGCGGCGCCGGGAAGAGACCGGAAAAACCCGCGCGAGATTCGACCGCGGATTTTTCTATTTTTGGCACGACGAGATTCACGCTGAAGATGAAGCCGCTGCGGTAATCCCGGTCTTCTGGGCTGGCGGGGGATCGTGCGCCTTTGACCGCAGGAAATACGAGGAGATCGGTGGATTCGATGGTCTTTATGCCCCGTTTTATATGGAGGATACCGATCTTTCGTATCAGGCCTGGAAACGCGGCTGGAAATGTGTGATGGCGCCTTCGAGCCGCGTCATTCACAAACACCGGGCGACCAGCCGCGCCAAATTCGGAAATCGCTTTGTGGATAATACGATTCGCAGGAACCAGTACCTCTTTACTTGGAAGAACGTTACGGATTTGGACATGGTGCTCGATCATTTTCTGAGGCTGCCCCGAATACAGGGTCGTCTGATGCTTCAGACCGATCCGCTGTTTGAAATTCAAGCCTTTTTCCGCGCATTCCAGCAATTGCCTCGCGCCTTGTGGAGGCGTCATCGAGCGATACAGCATTCCGTCATTACGGACCGTGATGTACTTGCGCGTACTTCATGAACATTCTGTTTCTTACCGCCTATGTTCCCGTCCTGCACATGCATGGTGGGGGTGTTCGGATGTACCACAACATTCGAATCTTGTCGGAGCAACATAGCGTCCAGGTCATTTCTTTTGTCGAAGATGACAAAGACCGCGAACGCCTAAAAACAGTCGAGGCGATATGCGAGTCGGTAACTGCGATTCAACGCATTCCGGATTTTCGTCCGCACTGGCTTTCACTAAAACCATTTCTGGTCCGCGAATTCAGCACTCCCGCGATGTACGCGGCCGTGGATTATGCCTGTCGAAATAAAAAAGTCGATGTCATCCAATGCGAATATCTGCAGATGGCGCAATACCGGCGCCGCGAAACTTTTTCAATTCTCACGATTCACGAGGTGCTGTCGTCAAATGCCTACCAAGCGTTCCAGAAGGCTGGCGAGCCCATCGAAAGGTTCAGGCTCTTCTATCGATGGATGTCGATGCTGAATTATGAAATTTCGCTCTGCAACCGATTTGACCGGGTTGTGACGATGACAAAGGAAGATGCCGATTATCTCCGTTCCTACGCTCACCGGGCTGATGTTCGACATATTCCGATCGGAATAGATCCAGCCTATTTTCGACCCTCGCTTGAAGAAATAGAGCGGCCTGTTGAAGTTCTGTTCGTCGGCAATTTTCGTCACTCTCCAAACGTTGAGGCGGCGGATTTTCTGCTGAGCGAAATCGCGCCGCATTTTCCGGATGTCCAATTCGTCATCGCAGGATCGTACGTTCCCGACACGCTGCCGCATACACCCAATGCGGTCTTCCCAGGATACATCGCCGATACCCGAGACTTGTTCCATGTTCCTAACACAATTTTCGTGGCGCCGATCTTTTCCGGAACCGGTCAGCGAGTGAAGCTTCTCGAAGCCTTTGCAATGGCGTCTCCGGTGATTACGACGCCGGTGGGTGCTCTGGGATTTTCGATTCGCAATGGAGAGCAAGCAATCCTGGCGAACACTGCTTCGGAATTTCGCGCCGCCCTCCGCCGGTTATTCTGTTCGTACGAACTGCGCGTCCGTATCGGCAAGGAAGCCAGAAGGATGATCGTGGATCGTTTCGATTGGGCAACAGTCGGGCGGGAATTTCTCACGTCGATTGAAATGCCCTCTCGAAAAGCGACATTTTGAATGAGTTCCTTTATACTGTGCTTCTTTTTTTAGGGGTTCCCGTTTAGGAACCAACGCGCTCTGGAGCGCAAAATGAAACTTTCGATCCGAGTGCCCGTTCTCATAAGCCTGCTCGTCACCGTTTTGCCGATTCCGGCGGGGGCCGTCTCTTCAAACCTGGTCATCAGTCAGATCTATATTGGAACCGGGGATGGCGATTCGAAGCCACGCAACCAGTATTTAGAACTTTTCAACAGAGGAACTTTGACGGTCAATCTGCAGGGTTACACGCTTCAGTATGCACAGGAAGGCATGAACACCTGGCAGACTTTCCCGCTTTCGGGGAGCATCTCCCCCGGTCAATACTATTTAATCCGGGCCAACGGCACCTTTGGTACTGCGAACCTGCCACAGCCCGATTTGACAATCAGCCTTACTTTTCCACTCACGATTGGAAAGTTCGCGCTGGTGAATGATACTGCCGCTTTGGACACAAGTTGCTCCACAGACCCGAAAGTGGTGGACCTCGTTGGCTATGGTCCGACGTCGTGCAACGAAACACGTGCATTGACGCCGCCGACTGAACTTCAACTTCTGGCACATCTTCGCAAGGGCGGGGGATGCACGGATTCCGATAGCAACTTCGCCGATTTTTCGGCCGTGACTCCGTTGCCGCGCAACAGTATGTCCGCTCGGAACCCGTGTGGAGGAACCGCGGGAACCAAAACGTTCTCGATTCAGGATGGCGGAGGGACTTCGTTTCAGAGTACCGGGGCCGGCTCGACGCTGAGCCTTGGATATGCGCGCATTCAGGCCGATTCGGGGAGTTTGGTTCCCTCCGGCATTGCGATTTATGGTTTGAGGCAGGGTGGTACGCTCGTTTCGGAGACGGGAGTTCCTGCGTCTCGGCTGATGACAACTGGTTTGACCTACGTTGAAATTAACGGTCCTGCAAACACCGGTTTTGCAGTCGCTAATCCGAACAATGAAGATGTCACGATCGACTATGTTGTGACCGACTCCAATAACGTGCAAAGCTTCATTACAGGGTCAATCACAATTGCCGCTAACAGCCAACTGGCAAGATTTTTGACGGAGTCGCCTTACCTGATCAGGGCCCTGTCGGGAACGATGACTTTCACGGCGAGTGCACCCATCGCCGTAACTGCGCTGCGCGGCTTCACAAACGAGCGTGGTGAGTTTCTGGTATCGACCCTGCCGGTTCTCGACCCATCTATTCCGGCATCGGTCTTACCAACTTATCTGCCTCACTTCGCCGTGAGTGGCGGTTGGAGAACGGATCTTGTTCTGGTAAACACGACGGATGTTACTGAAACTGGCACGGTAGCTTTTTTCGATCAGTCGGGCAATTCCATCACTGTACCTGTCGGCACGGTGACCGTAAATAGCATCGACTATATCCTTCCCCCAAAGAGGACGCAGAGGTACTTTATGCCAAATGTCGGCGCGACCGTACAGACAGGATCGGTTAGGGTCAGTCCGACGACAGGAGATCGGACGCCTGTCGCTTTGGGCATCTTTTCCTTCACTGCTGGGGGAGTCCGAGTCTCGGAGGCGGCTGTTTCGGGACTTCGCGGAACTCAGCTGCGCACATACATTCAGAATTCGGGCGTGATAGGTTCGATCGGTTCCATTCAGAGTGGAGTTGCGATTGCGAACGCCGACGTGACTACCGCCAATGTCAGCCTCGAGGCGTTTCGGCTTGATGGGACCTCGACCGGTCTGACCAGCTCCCTCCGTATCCCCGTTGGCGGCAAAGTCGCGAAATTCGCGAACGAACTTTTTACGTCACTACCAAGCTCTTTCCAGGGCATCATGCGCGTGACAGCATCGAGTGCCGTATCTGTCATAGGTCTCCGGGGCCGAACGAACGAAAGGTTCGACTTTCTGATCACAACGGTGCCACCCATTGAAGAGATCACTCAGGGATCGTCCGCCGAAGTTGTGTTTCCACATTTTGTGGATTCCGGCGGCTACACGACTCAGTTCATCTTACTCAACAGCGTGACTGGACAGACTTCATTGGGAACGGTTCTCTTCCGCACCATCGGCGGGCAGCGGTTGGATCTACTGGTTCAGTAAAGTGAAGATTCTGCTGTTCCCACTGCGGGCCGTATCGTTTCTTGTACGACTTCTTGTTTTGCTGGGAATCGTGGCGTATCTAGAAGGTAATCGTGACATCGAGTATTGATGTCCTGATCGTCTTTCACAATAGTGCCAAGTTCGTTGGACCGCTCCTCGATAGTCTTCGACGTCTTTCGATTCCAGTTACCGCTTACTTCCTCGACAACAGTTCGGCGGACGACACTGTGGAAAGACTCATCCCCGAAATTGCTCAGGTCCCATTTCGGACATATTTTTTCCGATCACTCACGAATAATGGTTTCGCCAGGGGTATGAACCTGCTAGCTCGACAAAGTGCGGGTCAGTTCATGTTCCTGTTGAATCCGGATACGGAATTGCCGGAAGGCTGCCTGGAAAAGTTACTGGCGCGAGCCGAATCTGATCCATCCGCTGGTCTCTGTGAAGCCCGCCAGTGGCCGCGGGAGCATCCGAAGGTTTATAACTCCAAAACGGGTGAGACCTCGTGGTGTACTGGAGCCGCCGTCCTCGTTCGGCGTCAGGCCTTTGAAGATGTTGGCGGATTCGACGAACGGATCTTCTTTATGTACTGCGAGGACGTGGATTTGAGCTGGAAGTTCTGGCTGCGTGGCTGGAAATGTATTTATGTTCGCGATGCGGTCGTTAAGCACTACACACAAGACGTGTTGCCGGGCAAGCGAAGGACCGTGGAAAATTATTTCAGTTTTCGGAATTCGTTGTTTCTTTTTTATCGATTCGGCTTCTGGGACGAGAAACGCATCCTATTCAAGTTCCTGTCAAATCGGTTTATATTCGGACGTTACTCACTGCGGAGCAGGATATTGTACGCGTTTGCTTTTGCGGATCACATCCGATATATTCCGTACCTGCTTAAAACAAGGCATTTGTGGTGCGCCAAGAAGCACCCGTGGATACGTCTCGAGGAGACCTCCTTAGCAGAGTGACTGTGTCTCTATCAAGGCCGGATTTACACTTCTGCCAATCACGGTGGAAAGCAGAAAACCATGAGGGTTAGTGTTGTCATTCCCACAAAGAATCGCTCCGGCCTGATCGCTCAAACCATCGAGCGTATTGAATCCCAGACAATTCCCCAGGATCAGTACGAAGTTATCGTTATCGATAACGATTCCGTTGATGACACGCGGAGTGTTCTTGAGCAAAAGGCGCGAACCTATTCAAATTTGAAATTCGGTTTGCAAGAGAAGCCGGGTGCGGCGGCTACACGCAATGCCGGTATTTGCATGGCCAAGGGCGAGCTGGTAGTGTTTATCGATGATGATGTTCAGGCGGAACCTGCCCTCATTCAAGCGCACCTCCAATATCATCAAAAGAATCCTAATGCATCGGTCATCGGAGCGGTCACCATACCCTGGGGCGATACGCCTGAGCCGTTCCTGCGTTACCTCAGAGACCATCGTATTCTGAATCCGTACACGCCATCAAAGGGACCGATTGATTTTTCCTACTACCATACGTGCAACGTTTCAACGCCCACGAACGTACTTGTAAACGTGGGCGGGTTTAATGAAGCCTTCAGCATCTACGGAATGGAAGATATCGAGTTGGGATACCGTCTTGAAAAATCTGGATCTCGCATGATCTTTGCTCCGGAGGCCCGGGCTCTTCATTACCGCTTTCCCGACTACCAAGAATTCCTCGAACGCTGCGAGCAAGCTGGTTATTCCCTCGGGCAGCTACTGGTGTTGCACCCCGAGCTCAAGAGGCGTTTTGTCGAGAGCGGTCGGATGACTCGACATTTAAAGAGTTTTCATCCGCTCTACAGGTGGTCGGCTGTGGTAATGGCTCCGCTGTTCCGCATCCTGACCAACTGGGAGAGACGTCGAGGAACGGGTCAGATTCTGCGATTGATCGATATGCACTACAATTGGTCTGTTCGCTATCATTTCTTTCTTGGATACCGTCGTTACACGAAAGATCAGAGGCAGTCTCAGACGAAATTGGTTACCCCGCTCCCGTCATTGGCAAAGAAATCCTTCAAATGAACGATCCTCAGCCGGTTACTTTTTTGGGAGAGTTTTCGAAGAAGCTCGTCACGAACACGTTTTTTAACGTGCTTGGGCGTTCGTGGAGCTTTCTGGTAAGCCTGCTCCTCACTCCGTACATTTTGTCGCACCTCAATGTAGGCGATTTCGGCGCGTGGGTCCTGTTCACGATTTTTACGTATTCCTTCAGTCTCCTGGATCTTGGATTGGGATCCTCATTTGTAAAGTACATCTCCGAATATCACACGCATGAGGATTATGACCGGATCAGCAAAGTCATCTTCTCAGGCCTTGCGTTTTATAGCTTGTTTGGCGTCTTGCTGACGATTGTGGGGTTGTTGATCGAGCAACCGCTGTTGCAGCTTTTCCGAATCGCCAACGCTTCGCATGTGTACTTCCTGGTGCTTTTGACATGCGCCATCACGAACATCGGCGCGATGTTTCTTTCGGTATTCAAGGGCATTCAGCGCATGGATAAGTCGAACTCTATAGAGATCCGAATGAGCGTGGTGACCGTGCTCGGTACGATCATTTTCCTTGAGGCAGGTTTGGGCATGTTCGGCCTGGCACTCAACGCGCTGGTCAACGCAGTATTGGCGCTGATCCTGACGGTCTTCACGGTAAAACGCGTTGTTCCGAAAGTGTCGCTTGGTTGGAATTTTGACGGCAAGCTTCTTCGCGAGATGTTTGCCTATGGCGCGAAGATTTCTGTTAGCCGCGTGGGCGGTTTGATTTGTTTTCAGGCCGACAAACTAATCGTTTCCCGCGTTTTGGGTCTGGCGGCTGTTTCATTCTATGAAGTCAGTTCACGCCTGACCTCGTTTATGCGCGCGGTGCCGCTTGTCATGCTCTCCGCGTTGATCCCCGCCACGTCTGAGCTGGGTGCGCGAAACGACCGGGAGAAAATCTTGCGCACATACCTCCTCGTTTCTAAGTACGTGGCAATGGTAACTGTGGCTATGGTTGCTTTCCTCGTATTGGAAGCGGGCTCGGTCGTCCGGCTATGGCTCGGCAAGACGTTTGACCAATCAGCATTCTTGGTCCAGATTCTGGCCATTGGCTACGGGGTAAATGTCCTGGGAGGCGCGGCCAGCCAGACGGGAGCCGGAGTGGGCCGGCCGGAGTTCGACATGCGCAGCACGATTCTGCTGTCGATTGTCAATCCGGTGATGAGCCTGCTGCTGGTGCAGGAATTTGGAGCTCCCGGCGCCGCGGCCGGAACATCGCTAGCGCTGATGGTAGCCGCGATTTATTTGCTGGTGACCTTCCATCGAAACTACACCGAGACCTCGGTGTGGACGGTGCTGCGCGATATTCACGCTCGGCCGATCCTCTCTGGGATCGTCGCCAGCCTTGCCGTTGTTGGATTCCATCACATCGTTCCAGGCGTACCTGCCTTAGCTGGCGTTCGTTATCTGATTCCCATCAAGTTGGCCGCGGACTTCGCGATCTTCCTGCCCGGGTACTTCGTGCTATTAGTCGCTTTCCGCCAGGTGAGTGTTATCGACTGGAACAACTTCGTATGGCTCATTGCCTTCGGTTCTGATTTCCTCCGCCACCCGTTCCGCGAGCGCGTCAAGATTTATCGGTAGAATTCCAATCTGTCGATAAGCCGGCGCTCCCATGGACGGTATGAGCGACACCGGCGGGCGGAGCCCGCGCAAGCCCGAGAGGGCGCAGCGATCTTGTAAAACCGGGCTGTAATTTAGACTGTCAGAGGAGAAAGCGTCCAGAGTTCGTCTTTTCGGGTGCGAGGGGAGTCTTTAGACTGTGAAGACCGATGACAAGAAAGTCATCGAACGCGTTCTCAAAGGTGACACGGAAGCGTTCAACATGCTTGTGCGCCAATGGGAAAAGCCCATTTATAACTTCATTCTCCGGATGATCGGAGACCGGGATGAAGCGATGGATCTGTGCCAGGATTGCTTCATGAAGGCCTACCGGGAGCTGCGCACGCTCAAGGATCACGACCGGTTTGCCTCCTGGCTATATCGAATTGCGCACAACACGTGCCTTTCGAGGATCCGTAAGGATTATGGCAAGACCTGGGTGGAGCTGGATCCGGACACGCGGCCGTCACGTATGCCGATCGAGAATCAGTTGGCAGTACAGAAGGCGTTGCAGCATTTGCCGGAGGATCAGCGGGAAGTGGTCGTGTTAAAGGTGTTTCACAGTTTGAAATTTGAAGAAATCGCAGTAATTCAAGGTGCACCGGTTTCAACCGTGAAATCGCGGCTGTACATGGGATTCGAGAAATTGAGACTGATTCTGGGGTGATGGTAGCCGCGAATTACGCCAATGACGCGAAGGGGCGCATCAAGGATTTTTTGCGCGCCCCTTCGCGTCATTGGCGTAATTCGCGGCTACCATCCTCTCAGAGAAGGTGGCTATGTCACATTTAAGCAATAAACTCGCAGAATTTATCTTTGAAGAACTTTCTGCATCGGATATGGCCGAAGCGAAGCGGCATCTGGCTGAGTGTTCCGATTGCCGGGAACAGGTCGAGCAGTTCCAGCGGACGCATGCCATGCTTAGAGCTTTGCCAGATCTGGATCCTCCGCGGCATGTTATTTTTGCACCGCCGGAACGCTTGTCCTGGCTTCGTCGCTTCCAATGGCGTTTAGCGGTACCTGTATCGGCGGCTGTGGCGTTGATCATCGCTATCTTAATTGCGTTGTCACCGAACCCTGCGCCTGTGATCGTATCCGTTCCAGCGCCTGCGCCTCCTGCTGTTCAGGCGCAGAACGTCGACTATGACCGGATCATTGGTGAATTGCGTCAGTCAGAGCGCGTGTGGTTGGCCGGGGAACTGGACAAGCGCGACAAGGAAATCCAAAGGTTGCGAGGCGAGCTTGCTTACTATGACTATCTCCAACGCACCGTTCTGAAGGAGACTTGGGACAATGCCTCATCCATTCAATTGCTCGCCAAGCGCTCGGAATCACAGGATTGATATCATGTTGAAACTCGGACTCTGCCTTCTCACGATGTCCGCGATCGCTTTCGGCCAGGTTCCCCCAGCCGTCGAAAAGATGAACAAGGACGCCGTGTCCTTGCAAAACGCCGTTAATGACCTCATCAACGTCGCCATTCCCGGGTGGGGGCTGCCAAACGCCAAAGGCGCATACTTGGAAGGTTATGGGCTTGTGGTCACCCTCGAAGCACCGCTCGAGCCGCCGCGGAAACCGTTCGGCGATATCAGGACTCCAGCAGACATTCGAACGACGGCGAATCAGCGGCACAACGAAGTTATACAAAAGCTTAGTAATCTTCTCAAGCTGAAGGTGCCTACTCTCGAATCCGTTTCGCCAACCGAGTCGGTCGCGATCATTCTCAATCTGGTGAACACGAACCCGGCCGATCTGCCGGACTTGCCTTCGCAGATTGTGGTGACTGTGAAGAAGCAAGATACCGCACCCGATCGTATTGCTATCCGAGAGTACAAATGAAGGCGTTGCTGGCGACGGAAACCAAGCCGCTGGGCCAACTGTTGCGGGAGCGCGGCCTGATTTCCGAGGATGATCTGAAAAATGCGCTAGCGCTTCAACAGGAAAGACGCGATAAGCTCGGTCGAATTCTCATCGATCTGGGTTACGTTGCCGAACGCGATGTCCTCACCGTCCTGAGCGCACAACTTAAAGTCCCAATCTTCGATGGCGAATATCCCGCTGTTCCTGTTGAACCTGCCGGCTTGCCGTTTCGCTTCCTGCGCGCGTTTCACGCGGTCCCGGTTCATATTGAGGACAATGTTCTTTCGCTTGTCATGGCCGATCCGCTCGACACTGAAACGCAGAACGCCGTTCGTTTGCGGAGCGGCCTGGCCTTGCGTGTCTTTATGGCTTCCGAGAGCGAAATCCAGGAACAGCTCAATCGTCTTTACGGCGACGAAGAGAATGGTGGTGAGGAGCTGATTGAGACGCTTGGTGACACATTCGCGGGCGACGACGAAAACATCGAGCACCTCCGCGACCTGGCCTCGGAAGTTCCCGTTATCCGAATGGTCAACCTGATCATCTCGCGGGCCGTAGAGTCCCGAGCCAGCGATATTCATATCGAGCCCTTTGAAAAGGAGTTGCGTCTTCGCTACCGCATTGATGGTGTACTGCAAAATATGGATCCTCCGCCGAACCCTCTGCGTGCCGCCATCATTTCGCGTATCAAGCTGATGGCAAAGCTGAACATCGCCGAACGGCGTCTACCGCAGGACGGACGCATCAAGCTCAAGGTTTTGGGTAAAGAAATCGATCTTCGCGTGTCGACACTCCCAACGATGTTTGGCGAGAGCGTCGTGATGCGTATTCTCGACCGCTCTAACACGTCGCTGATCGACCTTCGCCGGCTGGGCTTTCCGGACGACCTGTACGAAAAAATTTGCCAGATGACCTCAAAACCGCACGGCATCTTTCTTGTCACCGGCCCGACTGGCAGCGGCAAGAGCACCACGCTTTACAGCGCTCTGAAGCGGATCAACATCCCCGACCGTAAGATCATCACGATCGAAGACCCAGTTGAGTACCAGATGGAGGGCATCAACCAAATTCACGTGAACCCGCAGATCGGTCTCACCTTTGCCGCCGGCTTACGCCACATCGTGCGCCAGGATCCCGACATCATCATGGTTGGTGAGATCCGTGATCTCGAGACTGCCGACATTGCCATACGCTCGGCCCTTACCGGCCACCTCGTCTTCAGCACGCTACACACAAATGATGCCCCAAGCGCTGTGACGCGGCTGGTGGACATGGGCGTTGAAGACTACCTGCTTGCGTCCTCGTTGATTGGCATCCTTGCCCAGCGGCTCGTACGGGTCAATTGCAAGCAATGCAAGAAATCGGAAAGGATTCCTGCGGCCATGCTGCGTGACGCCGGCTTTGACGTCAGTGCACTCGGGGACCCCGTTGAGTTGCAAAAGGGAAGTGGTTGCCAGCAGTGCGACCATACGGGCTACGAAAGCCGCATCGGAATATTCGAATTGCTTGATGTGGACGACGAGATGCGCCGTTTGATCGTAACGACTGCGGATTCGACGGTGCTGAAGGCTCAGGCCGTCCGTTCGGGAATGCGAACCCTCAAAGAAGACGGCTGGAATAAAGTGCAGGCGGGCATTACGATGCCTGATGAGGTATTGCGCGTAACCCAAGAGGTCTGAGGACGCGCGTGTAGTCGCGGGTCTTAGCCTGCATTAACGAAAATCATGGCTATTTTTTCGTATAAAGCGGTCAGTGCCAGCGGACACTTTTCCGAAGGCCATGTCGAAGCTGCCGATACACGCACGGCTGCGTATCGCCTTCAGAGCATGGGCCTGATACCGGTCTCCATCGAGGAGCCACGCGGCCACCGATCCGCACTTCCGAAACTGTATTTGCGTCGAGTTTCCAGGAAGGATGTTTTGTTCTTCACGGAAGAGCTTGCAACTCTTGTCCATGCCGGCCTTCCACTGGACCGCAGCCTCACTATTACGGCGGAGTTGGCATCCAAGCCCGCCTTGCGCATCGTGATCAACGACGTCCTTAAGCAGATCAAGGGCGGCAAATCGCTCGCTGAAGGGTTCGCTGCACATCCCAAGCAATTCTCGCGGTTGTATGTGAACATGATTCGAGCCGGTGAGGCCGGCGGTGTGCTCGACGCCATCCTGGGCCGGTTGGTAGAGTTTGAACGCTCCGCAGACGAGTTGAGGAGTTACCTGATCTCTGCATTGATCTACCCCTGTCTGCTGACGGGTGTAGGCATAACCTCGATAGGAATTCTGCTGTACTTCGTCATACCCAAGTTTGCCGGGATCTTCGAAGAGATGGGTGCTGCGATTCCTCCTGCCACGATGGCCATGTTGTGGCTCTCGAAAGCGACTCGCAGCTATTGGTGGGTTGCGCTCGGCGGACTGGCTGTCGCGATTGGTTCGGTTCGGTCCTGGATTCAAACACCTAAGGGCAGGCACGCCTGGGACGTATTGAAGTTGAAACTGCCCCTCCTGGGTCCCACGGTGTTGAAGATGGAAATGGCACGATTTGCGCGAACCCTGGGTACCCTTCTCGCCAGTGCCGTTCCGTTGATCGCCGGCGTTCGCATTGTTCAGGACATCGCGACCAACAAAATCGTCGCCGATGGCATATCGAAGATCGCGGAGGGCGCCAAACGCGGCGAAGGTGTGTCGCGGCCTATGCGGGAGGCCGGAGTTTTCCCGGGCCTGGCCATCCATTTGGTCGAGGTGGGCGAAGAAACCGGAAGGCTCGACTCCATGCTGTTACAGGTTGCAGACGTGTACGAAAAAGACGTAAAAACATCCATCAAGGCTCTTACTTCAGTGTTCGAGCCGGCGATCATCCTCGTCATGGGCATCCTGGTTGGCACAGTGGTGCTTTCGATGCTCATGGCGATTTTCAGCATCAATGAGATCGGATTCTGATGAAAACGAAAAGAGGAGATAGAGGTATCACGCTCATCGAACTGCTGGTCGTGATGGTGATCATCGCGATGTTTGCTACGTTGGTCGGCCAGCGATTGTTCCGGAACGTTGAGAGGGCGCGCGAAACTCAAGCCAAGGCTCAAATCTCGGAGTTCGAGAGTGTCCTCGATACGTTCCGGTTAGATGTCGGCCGCTATCCCACCACCGAAGAGGGCCTTCAGGCCATGCGAACCCGGCCTGGCACGCTCGAAAGATGGGACGGACCATACCTCAGGAAAGACGTGCCGCTCGATCCCTGGCAGCATCCTTACGTTTACCGTTTCCCTGGTCAACACGGCGACTATGACCTGCTTTCCCTTGGCGCGGACGGGCAGGAGGGTGGCGAAGGCGAAAACGCCGATGTGGTGAACTGGAAGTAGGGCAGTAGTCAGGGCTGAAGCCCGCGTGAAGCATACGCATTTCGTTATTGCCGAACGGGGGTTGAAGCCAAGTAACTCCTTGGCAAGGGAGGGGTGGCTGCGCCATCAAAAAGATGCTGCGAAGCCACCGAGTCCGGCGCAGACGGGGTGGTTGGTTCAAAAAAAATTGTTTTCGAGTTTGAACGAACCACCCCGTCCGCGCCTTTCAAAGGAACGGGAATTTTTCTTGATGGCGCGTCCTCCCCTCCTTTGCCAAGGAGGGGAGTCTGCTCCGCCCAAGCGTTCAGCAAGATTAAATGCGTATACTTCACACTGCTTCAGCCCGAGTTTATTTTTTCGTCTTTTCCCTGTCCTCCCGCGTCTTCATTAATGTGACCGGACGAAACAAAGGTTTCTCCCTCATCGAAGTCGTGATTGTAACGGCGATCATCGCCTTGGCTCTGACCCTGGCCGGTCCCCGAATTGGGGCGGGGATCGGCCGGTTGGAGCTGGATCGATCGGCTCAATCGATCCGCAATTTCATCAAGCTGGGCCGTGTGCAGGCCCAACGTACAGACCGTGAGCACTACGTCGTCATCGATCGTAAGCGTGATGTGATCACGTTGCTGGATCCTGAAATGCGGCCGTTACGCCAGGAGGAATTGCCCTCATCGGTTCAAATCATGCTGGATTCCAACCTTGACCTTGCCAGCATCGCCATTGCGCCTTCGGGCATCGTTCGCGGTGAACCCATCCGGCTTCGTGGCCGGTCCGGTGACTTGGAAATCACGCTGCAATGAGGGACCGTCGCGGATTCACATTAATCGAGGTCCTGGTAGCTGCAGCGGTACTCGGCATTGCTGCCACTGCGCTTTTCGGTCTCCTTTCGAAATCTTTGTTTAATCTCCGAAAAGTCGAGGACCTGCATCGCTACGAGCTTGCAGCACAAGATGTGATGAATCGTGTCCTTTTGCTGTCCACTCTGCCTGCTCCGGCCCAGGCCGGAGGAGCGTTGGACAATATTGGCGCCCACTGGATTGTCAACGTTCAACCGTGGGCTGGGTCCAGTCTCAAAGATAAGCCTGAAGAAGCGGTCTTGAGAATTGATGTAGTCGTGACTTGGCCTGGTCGATCCAGCCAACGCAGCATCGAAGTCGAGGCCTTGAAGGCAGCCAAAGTTACATATTCCAACTATGACTTGCAGCGTGCGGTTGAAAACGTGTTCCCGCAGTGATTGTGGGTTCACCCTTGTTGAAGTTCTCGTCAGCTTGACCATCATGGCGATGATCACTGCAGTCGCTTTTGCCGGTCTCAGTGTCGCAATTGATAGTTGGCACCGTGGAACTCAGAAGATCGATGAACTGGACCGCCGATTTGCTGTAGAGCGTTTGATCCGGCGTCAGCTCGCCTTGGCGGACTCCCATCTGTTTCACGGCAGCGATCGTGAGTTGGAATTTCTGTCGACCTATTCGCTCGTGAACGGGCCAGGCGATCCCGTCTGGGTGAGATATCGAGTTGATTCGGACAAATTTATGTATGCCGAAACGCCGCTTCCGGAATACTCGCCGGAGCGTTCCAGTGCAGTGGCCACGCAGATCTTGGGCAGTTTTTCGCCGATTGCTTTCCGCTATCTCAGTGGAAAATCCGAAGGACAATCGGCATGGATCAACTTGTGGACGGAGGGGCTTCCGTCTGCGGTACAAGTCCAGATTGGCGGCGACGCGTTGACGATTCCGTTGGTGAACAGGCAATGAACAACCGCGGAATGGTATTGATGAGCGTCTTGTGGATCGTTCTCATCATCGCGTTCATCTCACTTACTCTTGCCGCCTCTGTTCGTGTGGAAGTCGCCGTTGCGCAGAATTCATTTGATTCGGAGAGGGCCTTCTTCATGGCCAAAAGCGCCGCCGAGGTGATGTTCCAAGATTTGCAGAGGCCGGGCCTTCTCAGCGGATCTTTAATGCTGCGGGAAAATGATACCTACATTTTCCCGTTTGATTCCGGCGAGGCTCGTGCTCGCTTTGAGTCCAACGCCGGGTTGATCGATGTGAATGCAGCGTCCGACGTGCTGCTGGCTTCGATGTTTGACTCGCTGGGGTTAGACGAGCAGCTCCGAAATGAACTCGTCGATTCCATTCTCGACTGGCGCGATATTGACGACGTCCCGCACTTATACGGCGCTGAGGTCGATGACTATGGCCAGGTTGTACTTGGCCCAGGGCGGCTGCCTCGTAACGCTCCTTTTCAAAGTGTGGATGAACTGCTCCTGGTAAAGCACATGACGCCAAAAATCTACTATGGGCATATCGAATTCGATGCGGCTACAAACTCACATCGCAAGATTCCCGGTGTTCGGGAACTCGTGACCGTCAGCTCGGAAAAAGGGCTAGTCGATGTGAACCAGGCGTCGCCTGACGTTCTTGCCGCCCTGCCGGCAATAAACCGCGAGTCGCGAGCGACAATTGTGGCGCAGCGGGCTCAGAAACCTTTTGCAAATCTTCAGGACCTTGTGGCGCGAATGCCCCAATTCGCGAACAGCGAAACGTTAAAGTACGTGACGACCGAGATGGGACCGGCGACCAGAATCGTTTCGACCGCAACGGTTCGGCCAGCCGGTACGTCAAGAACAGTGCGCTTGGATTTCAAAACAGAACGAAAGAAGCAAATCCTCTTGTACAGTCCGCTACTTTATAAGGAAATCGAAGTCATTCAATTTGGAAGGTGGCAGTATTAATGATCCTCGCGAAAAGCAGTGTCGGCGTTGAAATTGCGGGGAGGGACCTGCGCCTGGCTGTCCTGCGGAGCAGCATCGGAAAGTTACGCCTGCTTGCAACCCATCGCATTGCCGGCTTCCTGGATCTGGATGAAGAGGCGAAAAAGAAGGCCATCCGGACGCTTGTTCGAAATAGCAGGATTCCTGGCCTGCGCGTCTATTTGACGCTGCCTCGAGAACACGGAATCGTGCGTCAGGTCGACTTGCCAAGTGAAATGGCGCAGAAGCTGGCGGAGGTCGTGAGATTACAGGTCGAAACACTCTCGCCGTGGCCACTTCAGGAGATCTACTGGGACTTTGGGCAAGAGCCGCAGAAGAAAAGCCGAAAGCTGATCACAATTACGATTGCGATCGTTCCGCGGACCATTCTCGATCCATGGATTGCTTTCTTCAAATCTGTTGGCTTTCCGTTGAGTGGGGCAACGTTGTCGTCGCTGGCATTCGGGCATGGAACGAACGTGCTCTGGAAGGACGCCATCCCTACTATAGTCCTGCACCAGGAGCAGTCATACACCGAAGGAATTGTCGTTAATGGGAGTCGCATTGCTGCGCTGACCGCTCCGGCAACAGAAGATACGTTACCGAAGCCGGTCATAGATCGTTTGTTGCCAGTAGCCAAGCTTGCTTCGGCAGAGGGCTCTCGTTTGCTCGTGTGTGGCGAAAAGCCCGATGCATCCATTCTAGTAGATAATCCCCGTCTACCAATCGAAAGCGCCAAACAGGAATTCACACGCGACTTTGGGGCAATCGCGACGGCATTACTGCCACTGAAGGAAAGCACGTTCAAATCAAACCTTGTGCCCCTTGGGTTACGGTATCGTGAAAGCCAGTTGCGGCTCATACCGACCTATGTACTGGGGATTCTCGCAGTCTGTATCGGCGTGGCCTTGCTGGTTCGGGCGCCCTATCAAAACACGGTCTATGCCTCCCGGCTGGATGCTGAAATCAAGAAAGTTGCTCCGCAGGTGAAAGAAGTGGCAAGCCAGGAAGCCGAGCTGAATCAGCTCTCGGGAAAGTCTCGAGCCCTGACGACGCATTTACAGAATCACGACTACAACCTGGAAGCTCTGCGTGAACTGGCACGGGTTTTACCGCCTTCGGCATTTCTTGCCAGCTACGCATATCAGGACGGGACGATCACCATCTCCGGATTCGCAAATAGCGCTTCGGAGATTCAGAACCTGCTTGAAACGAGTTCCATGTTCAAGGGAGTGGAGTTGACCAATTCCGTGACGCGGGACGCTACTGGGAAAGACCGTTTCACGATGAAGATGATCGTCGGAGTTCGCCAATGAAGCTTGAGATTCGAGAGCGGGATCGCCGATCTCTTTTGCTGCTCGTGGGGGCCGCGCTTGTTTATGCCGTTTTCTCCTTTGGCATTTTGCCGGCATATGACGCGTTGAAAGATGCTTCTTCCGATGTTGGCGTTAAGGAAGAGCAGCTGAGCAGATATCGAAGGGCCCTGGTCCGAAAGGGACATTACGCGAAGTTGCTGGAAAAGGCCCGCAAAGACGTGAGCGACGCACAGGCTCGTCTGATTCGAGGCGACAATCCCACGCTCGCAGCCGTCGAGTTGCAGACCATTGTAGAAGAAGCTGCGAAGAAGGTTGGGCTTGAGCTCAATCAGCGAAACATTTCCCCGGCACGCAAGAAAGACGAATTCTTCAATGAGATCACGATGACGTTGGCATTTGAAGCAACACCGGGTCAAGTATCCCAGTTTCTGGAAGAGATTCGCAATGCTCCGAAATTCATAACGGTTCGCGACGCGCAGATCGCCCCGGCCCAGGTCATTCATGAGGCGCCAAAGAAAGGCGATTTCAAGAAAGTGCTCCGCGCAAATCTGACGGTTTCAGCGGTGCTTCCGATGCCGCCCAGAAAGAGCGGGTAAGGTTGTGCGACGACTTCTAATCCTCAATTTGACCCTAATCGCAGTGGTTGTTGCGACGAGTGTCCGGTTTCACAACGACTGGATCCTGTTCGAGGCGACGCACCAGCCTGGCGCGATCCCAGCGCAGCGTGAGACGCTGCCCACGCTTGCGTCAACCGCCGCGCTAACTTCGGCGACCCGGACCGATTGGACGGAAATTCCATCCCGCAACCCGTTCAGCTTTGATCGCACCGACATTGCCATACTGGAACCCAAGGCGCCACCGCCAGTACCAGCGGGCCCGAAGCCAATTCTGTTCGGAACGATTTCTTTGGGAAAAGATCGATTGGCAATGGTAGGGCCCGGTAAACCTGGAAACCGGAATTATCAATCGATGAAAACGGGTGAGGTGATTGACGGTTGGACCGTTGTCGAGATTTCAGATAAATCGATCGTGATCGAAGCAAACTCGATACGAGAGTCCGTGATCATGAATGATCCTTCAGCACAAGTCGAGCGCGATCACACGCGCACTCTTGCGAGCGCTCCCGCTCCTGTTACTTTCGTTGCCCAGCCTGCGTCAGCCACGGCAGTCACGCCGGGTGCGGCGGCGCCAACCTCACAGCCTGCTACGGGGCAGGGCCAGCCCCGCCGCCGGGTGATTCAAATAACACCGTTCGGCCCTCGAGAAATAGAAGAACCGCAATGAGAATAATAGCAGTGCGCCGATGTATCGGGATCATCAGCACCGTTTTGCTGGTAACCGGGGTTCCTTCCGCCGCTCAGGAGCAGCAGCAAAGGCAAAAAATCATTATCCAAACTCCATTCGGTCCGAAGGAAGTGGATGCTCCCGCCCCCGGCACACCCGAGCCGCCTGCGCAGCAGCCCGCGCCACAACAGCCGCAGGCGGCACCGTTACCGCCTCCGGCACCGGCTCCCGTACCTGCTGCCGCACAACCCGCGCCTCAAGCGCCGGCACAGCCGCAACAGGCCGATGAAGCTGCGCCGATTTCGTTGCATCTGGACAATACCGACATCTATCAGATCATTCGCATTATCGGCGATACCTTGGGGCTCAATTACATTATCGATCCGGCCGTGAAGGGAACCGTCAACATCAACACTTCCGGCAATCTCCGGAGATCCGATCTCCTTCCGATTCTTGAGACCATCCTGAAGATCAATGGCGCGACGATGGTGAAGGTGGGAAATTTTTATCAGATCGTTCCAGCCAATACAGCCATTCGACAGCCCCTGGCGGTACAGGAACAAGTGAGCCAGGCGGCGCCGGATGATCAGATCGTGCTGCAGATCATCCGTATGAAATTCGTTGCAGC
>WNGL01000135.1_pt1 | contig 82252 bp, 69 predicted proteins | sample 5400591 | NCBI WGS metagenome assembly WNGL01 (sample SAMN13153377, study PRJNA577476) | soil metagenome | isolation source: 80 cm soil or saprolite under Garry oak tree replicate 1 | place: USA:California | collected 2016-06-15 | reverse complement strand
TCACTCTTGGTTTAATAGATTCAGAAAACTGCTGGTGAGATACGAAAAACTCACCAAAACCTATGAAGCCTTATTACACATGGCAGCTGCCATAATCGCATTTAGAAAAGCAGGTTTTATTTACGGATAAGTTCTTAATCTGTCCCGGTTTTTAACGCTGTCGTGCCAATCAACGGTTACTTGAAAGAGCCGCCAGGATCTCGCGCAGGTGGTCGATGTGAAACTGGACGTGGAACTCGCCCAGTCCGTTGATCATCCCCTCAAGAGTGGGGTACTCGCCCAGCGGCGAATCTTTCAGCTGCGGGATATGCGCTTTTCTTGCCAGTTGCTCCTCGGTCAGTTCCGCCGCGAAGTCAAGGTCGCTGGGGTCGGACCAAACTAACCAACTAACTATAAACATTAAACAAACAGTGCAAAACACCCCTCGTTTACCCCCCTAAAGACTCGTTTTTGCATGCAAAAACGGGCCGATAAAAATGGTACGACATCGAAGCACTCAACGGTTACTTGAAGAAAGCGCCGCCAGGATCTCGCGCAGGTGGTCTATGTGAAACTGGACGTGGAACTCGCCCAGTCCGTTGATCATCCCGTCAAGAGTTGGGTACTCGCCCAGCGGCGAATCTTTCAGCTGCGGGATATGCGCTTTCCTTGCCAGTTGCTCCTCGGTCAGTTCCGCCGCGAAATCGGCTACACGTTGGAAATTCATCTCGCACTCCGCGACAAGCTCGACAAAGCTCATGCGCGCACGATTTTCGGTAAAGAACGGATTCCCGGTATCGAGATCTATCAGCGGGGTATCGCTGTCGACGAAGGCCCTGAGGATCGGCAGGTGCCCCTTCCCTTCCGGCCCGCTCAGGTGGGAAAGAATCTGCTTGGGTGACCACCTGTCAGCCGGAGCGCGCGAGGACAGGTTCTCGTCCACCCCCTGGCCTACCTGTTTCAAGGCTGCTACTTTCCGCCGGATTTCCTGGGCCAGCTGATTGCCGCGTGAAGTCGCCATGATGTATCCTCCTTGTGTCGTCCATCTCTTTCCCTCAAGTTTACTGCAGATCTTCCCATATGCCCATAAATACCCGGCTTAAAACATAACCTCCCTGTTGTGGTATAATGCAGCCAAGGTCAGACGAAAGTAATCCAGCCTGGGACAAAGGAGGAAACAATCATGAGCAAGACAGGACTCAAGGCGCTTCTCACACCGAAGGATTGCATTCTATTACTGATCGACCATCAGCCATTCCAGTTCGCCAACCTGCACAGCCACGAACCGACAATGATTGTGAACAACGTTATCGGCCTTGCGAAGACGGCCAAGGTGTTCGGCGTACCGACCATCCTGACCACGGTCTTGGAAGAACGTGGCGGTTTACTGATCAAGGGGCTCCAGGACGTGTTCCCGGAGCAAAAGCCGATCAACCGGACCTTCATCAATACCTGGGAAGATAGCCGCGTTGTCGACGCCGTTAAGAAGAGCGGCCGAAAGAAAATAATCATGGCGGCCCTCTGGACCGAAATCTGCCTGGCGATGCCGGTAATCCAGGCGTTGGGCGAGGGCTATGAAGTCTACATCGTCACCGATGCCTCGGGCGGCGTCACGATCGAGGCTCACGAGATGGCGGTGAGTCGCATGGTCCAGGCGGGCGCGGTGCCAATCACCTGGATCGCGGTGGTGGGCGAACTGCAACGCGACTGGGCCCGCGAGTTGACGGTTCCGGGTGTGGCCGAGATATTTATGCAACATGGCGGCGGCACCGGTGTCGCGCTGGCTTGGGAGATGCAGCTTCTTGCCGGAAAGAGCGGTGGCGCATAGGCTGTTGTCCGGGAGGCAATAAAGGGACAGGCACCTAATTGGAAGAGAATAGAGCAATTGGTGCCTGTCCCCTTATTCTCCCCCCTCTTACCGTCTTACCGGACTTAAATTTGAAGTAGAGGAGGTTTCCATGTTCTCAATAGAGTGGGATAAAAGTTTAACGGTGGGGGTTAAACAGTTTGACGAACATCACAAGCACCTGTTTGATCTCCTCAACAAAATACATGTCTCATTTATGGGCGATAGCCGGCAGGATGAGTTGGAAGCGATAATTAACGAGCTGATTGCCTATACGAGCTACCATTTTACCGCGGAAGAACATTTATTGGGTGCACGCAAACACGCTGATTTATCGTTACAGGAAAAAGAACACGAATACTTCACTCTAAAAGTGCTTGAATTCAAGCGAGATACCATCAACGGCAAGATGATCAATTCAACCGAATTACTATGGTTTCTGGGCAATTGGCTGTTACACCACATCATGGATGTTGACAAAAGATATTCTACTCAGTTCTGACCGGGGAAAAGAGTGGCAGCAGGCTCAATCTTTCCAGGGCTTGACGGTGCTTGTGAGGAGTTGAAGGAACGGAATTTTGAAATCTAACGAGGGGGATCACCGGACGCCGCAAAAGGAGCGGCCCCGGTGATGGCGGCGGCACCGGTGTCGCGCTGGCCTGGGAGATGCAGCTTCTTGCCGGGAAGACCGGCGGCGCATAGGCTGTTGTCCGGAGAATGCTGCTTCGCCGCCTATTGACGCCGCAGAAAAGAAAGCTATGCTTTGACTGACGAGGAGCGATGAGGTCGTCCGCGCGGGACGGCTTGAATCGCGGCGCGGCGGAGGGAGGCGGCAATGAAAGGCTTGACCGGTGTAATTGCCCTGCTGTCAACGACTGCATTAATGGCCCTGGCGGCAGGCGCCGCTAGTGACCCCGTGGGTCCCCGTGCGGAGGTTTCCGGGCCCGTGGTGCCGGCTGCGGCGCAAGCAGAAGCGGCGACGTCAGTCTATACGGCGGCCCTCGAGGCGCTGTATAGCAATTTCGGCGCTCATACGGTCACGGAAATATGCCGCAGCGCCGGCCGCTCCGACAGTGGCAGCAATAACGGCAGCCGGGAGGCGGTCCGGTCGTTTATTATTGCCAACAATCTGTACAGCACCGATATCAGCGCCTGCAGCTATGGCTTCATGCTTGCGCGTCACCAAGCCGCCGAAACCTGGACCGTGGCCGACATTGTCGCCGCCGCCAAGGCCGAGGCTGCCGCCCTGTCGAAACAGTCTGCCCAGGCGGCCTATGAACCATTCCCCTGGCCGATCGCGGTACGAAACGCCGCGCTGGCAGCAGATTTCTTGCAGGCGTACGATCCGGCATCGCAGTCCCTTGCCGCCGCAAATATCTGTAAGCTGCCCCGCGTCCGGCGGCGCTAATCATTCTGGTTGAGAACTTCAATCTCAGACACACCCGCTCAGGTTTATACGACGGTATCAATACAGTCACAAAGGGTGATTCATGCTGAAAAAACGGGTTGTCATATTAGGCATGGGGTTTGGGGGAATCCGTGCCGCACGGGTCCTGGCAGGCAATGGACTGGATGTCATTCTCGTTGACCGTAACAATTATCATCTGTTCCAGCCGCTGCTCTACCAGGTGGCGACCGCAGGCCTGGAGCTGGAGTCCATCGCCCACTCGGTGCGCGCCATGGCCCGGAGTTGGTCCGGTACACGTTTCCAACTGACCGAGGCAACCGGTGTTGATTTTGCCGCGCATAAGATACGGACCGACACCGGGGACATCCCCTACGACTTTCTTGTCATCGGGGCCGGCAGCGTCACAAATTATTTCGGACTCGAATCGGTTGAGCGCTTCTCCTTTGACCTCAAGGAACTTTCGGACGCCGAGACGTTGCGCAACCACATTCTCACTGCCTTCGAGCGGGCGGTCATAGATCCTGACCCGGCTCGCAAGCGTGCCCTGATGACCTTCGTTATCGTCGGCGGCGGCCCTACGGGGGTAGAATTCGCCGGGGCGCTCATCGAGTTGGTCCATTTCGTTCTGGCCAAGGACTACCCCGAACTGAGCACTAATGCGGCCAGGGTGGTTCTGGTGGAGGCCACCGACAAACTGCTGGCGTCCATGCCGGAAAAGCAGCGCACGTACACGCTCAAAAAACTGCGCGGCATGTCCGTGGAAGTGCTTCTCAATGCTCGCGTAACGGATGCCGGTCCCGAACGGGTCATCCTGCACGACGGCGCCGTGATTCCGGCGCACACGCTCTTCTGGTCGGCGGGGGTAAAGGCCGCACCAATTGCCGCCGCTCTAGATACCCCCCCCAAGGCGGGTGGCAGAATTCCCGTCGAGCCGGACCTGACCCTGCCCGGTCACCCCGAAATCTACGTCATCGGCGACATGGCGTATCTGGAGCAGGAGGGCTCGGCACTTCCCATGACAGCTCCCGTAGCCATGCAGATGGGCATTTATGCCGGAAGCGCGATTCTGGCGAAGCAGAGCGGCGCAAACCTCCCCCCTTTTCGCTACCATGACAAGGGAAACATGGCAACCATCGGCCGGAATGCCGCCGTGGCGACCGCCTTCGGCATGGACTTCCGGGGGTACCTTGCCTGGTTGGTCTGGCTGCTCCTGCACCTCTACTACCTGATCGGTTTCCGCAATCGTATCGTAGTGATGCTCAACTGGGTCTGGTACTACTGGTTTCATGAGCGTCAGGTGCGCCTCATCACCAGACGGGAGCATAGGTAACAGCTCTGTTCGCAGTTCCATAGCTATGCTGTGGACAATCTGCATGATCCTGATAGTTCAGCTTTGTTTAGCAATCACACCAATGCATTGTTCAATCGCCGCAAAAAACTGCTCGAAAACAACCGGCTTTGCGATGAAGTGGTCAATTTCGAATCCTTCACTGATAGCATTTTCCAGGATTGCTTTTCCGGTGTCGGCAGTAAGCACGATGATCATTGCGTCAGGCTTGATCGTTTTGATCTTGTCAATCATTTGCAAACCACTCATTACCGGTAAATTTATATCGGTCATAACTATATCCGGAGTGTGAGCTTGAAAAAGCTCCAAACCTGTTTTGCCGTTGCTGGCGGTATGGAGCACAACATCTGGATATTTCATGGTAAGAATGGTAATGAGAAGTTCCAGGGTGCCCGGTTCGTCTTCGACAAGCAGTAGTGAAATCAAAGGCTTTGGATTGAATTTAGATTCCATTACATACCTCTATCCTGAACTCGGCGCCATGGGCATTGTTACGAACGGCAAGCCTTCCCCCCATATTCTTCTCTATGATGGTTTTTGACATGAACAGGCCGACTCCCGTCCCGGCTGTTGGACCCTTGGTGGTAAAATAGGGGTCGAAAATCTTGCCAATAATTTCCTCGGAAATGCCGCCAGCGTTGTCGGCAACGGTAACTACTGCACAACCTTTTCTTCCGGAAATAGTTATCATAACCTTCGGATCGTCTATTTCCCTTTCTATAAAAACATCTCTGGCATTGATTATTATATTTAGAAGCACCTGGGCAAATTCATTCTGAAAGCCAATTATTACCGGATTATTCCTGGCGTCTATTTCGATGCAAATCTTCGGAGTTTGTAAACTTCCTTCAAGAAGCGTCAAGGTACTTGAAATTGCATCATTTACGTTGAACGCAATCTTTTCTTTATCCGGTTTAAAGTAGTTTCGGAAATCGTCAATGGTTTTGGACATGTGCTGGATAAGTCCCATCGAACTACGGACAGTATGAACCAGAAATTCTCTATCGATTTTGCCATAATCATAAATTAGCGGCAGTTGCTGAATAGTTAACCCAAGTGAGTTTAGAGGCTGACGCCATTGGTGGGCGATATTACCAATCATCTCTCCCATGGCTGCCTGACGGCTCTGTTGTATGAGCATCTGTTCTTTTTCGCGCAGGATTTCCATGGCCCGAAGGCGCCCGGAGGTTTCCTCAAGCAAGGCTTGCTCTGCCTCCAGGCGGCGGGTTTCCCGGATGATGTTATCAAGGGCGAAAGAGATATCCGCTCCCATCTGCACAAGCAAATTCACCTGCTGCCGGTCGAAAAAGTTTTTTTCTCCAGCATAAAGGGTCAGGGCTCCGATCACCCTTCCCTCCTGCTTCAGGGCGATACTCGCGGAGGCGCGGATGTCGTATGCCCTCCCCTTTTCATGCCAGGGAAGGGTGCAGGGATCATCAAGGAAATCGTTGCAGATGTAGTACGTACCTTTCCTGATGGAAATGCCGGTGGGACCTTCCCCGACCGGTTCCTCGTTGGCCGAAATACGGATGTCGTCCAGATAGCCGGTTGCTCCGCTAGCCGCCATTATGCGCACCTTACCGCTCACCTCGTCCACCAGACCCACCCAGGAGAGGAGAAAATTCCCCTCCTCGACGGCTATACGGCAAAAATCGTGGAACAGGGTATCGCGGTCGGTGTCACGGATAATGGCCTGCGCCGTTTCGCCCTGCACCGCATACAAACGGTTCAGCCGCTTAAGGCTCGCTTCCATCCGTTCCCTCTCGGCTATCTGTTCCAGCAAGACCTCCACGGTCTCCGCCAGCTCTTTAGTCCGCTCCTCGACCCGTTTCTCAAGTTCGTCATGAGCCCGGCGTAGCGTCTCTTCAGCCTGTTTGCGCTCGGTGATGTCGCGCGCCACATGCACCGTGCCGGTCATTCTCCCTTGAGAGTCCAGAAGCGGGGTCGTGGTCACCAGGTAGTCCCCCCCCAACCTCTCCTCATGATACTCAAGATTGTGCTCACCGCCATCGCCCATCGTTCTTGAGTGCGGACAGAAATCAGGCGGCAGATTCGACCCGTGGACCGCCTCGTAACATGGCATACCCACGCACTGCCCGGGCTCACGGCCAATTCGCTCGGCCATTGTCTTATTGACGCGCACCACCCGGTGCGTGTCATCGATGATGGCGATCAGGTCGGGGACACTGTCAAAGGTCCGCTCCCACTCCTCTTTAGCACGGTGAAGTTCCTCGACGTGGCGCCGAATCTCCTCATCGGCCCACTTGCGTTCGGTAATGTCCCAGCAAACACCTGTCATCAGAGCAGCCCGACCCGCGTCGTCTTCATAAACTTTCCCTCTGGCGCTAATGTGGTGAATGCTGCCATCCGGCCAGACCGCACGGTATTCTGTTTCGTATACACCGGTTGTTTCAACCGCCATGTCAAGAGCTGCTTGTACGGAACCCAGGTCTTCCGGATGTATTATCCGGAAAAACTCTTCACCTGTTCCGGTGAAAGTATCCGGATTGGTTCCCAACAAGCCATGGACACCATCGCTCCAGGTTCGATTGTTCTTGACGATGTCCCAGTCAAAAGTGGCCATTTTGGAAGATTTCAAAGCAAGGTCGAGGCGATCACGATTCTCACGCAGAGCCAGCTCGGCCCGTTTGCGCGCGGTAATGTCATCAAAAACCGCAACGAAATACTCCCGTTCAGTACTGTAAACGGAAACTGACAGCCAGGCAGACAGCGGCTCGAATTCGATTTCAAATTTTTCAGCCTGTCCCGTCAACGCTACCCGGCCATAGATTTCAAACAGTTCCTGAGATGATTCTCTGATACCCGGAATCACCTCAGTTACTTTTTTCCCGGTCACATTTTCCAATCCGGTCAACCGTCCGAATGCCTTGTTGACATCCAGATAGACAAAATCCACCGGAGTGCCCTGGTCATCGTAGAGCATTTTACAAAAGGCAAACCCCTCCAGCATGTGTTCAAACAGCGAATGGTAGCGCTTTTCACTCTCCCAGAGCGCCTCTTCGGCCCGCTTGCGCTTGGAGATGTCGATAAAAGTGACCACGATGCCGTCGATCGTTCCTTCCTGAGTCAGGTATGGGAAGATCCGCTTGAGATAGCAGTTTTCGCTGTCCAGTGAGGGCACCTCCATCTCCGCGACGGGTTCCCCCGCCAGTACCGTCTCCGCATCGTTGGTAAGCGTGGGCCAGTCGATCTTACCGGCCAGATGCCGGAAGGAACGGCCTATGTCGGTCGGGATCAGGTTGAAGATAGCCGCGGCGGCGGGGGTAAACCCCATGATGTGGAGCTCTCTGTCAAGGAAAAGGGTGGCAATTTTGGAACTGGCAAGAAGGTTCTCCATGTTGCTGGTTGCCTGATTCAACTCCTCCACTTTTCCCTGCAGCTCGGCATTGACTGTTATCAACTCTTCGTTCAGAGCCTGCATCTCCTCCTTGGAGGTCTCCAGCTCCTCGTTGGTGGACTGCAACTCCTCGTTGGCCGACTGGAACTCCTCGTTGATCGACATCAGCTCTTCATTGGCCGACATGAAGCCTTCGTTGGTGGTTTCAAGCTGCTCCGAGGTGGCCTGTAACTGCTCATGGGTGACGCGCAACTGTTCCTCGAGCTGGAGGATCAGCGTTTCCTTGGAGGTCTCGACTTCGGGCGTCCCCTCACCACCAGAGAGGTCGACCGTCTTCACCGCCGGAACACTCCCCTGCTCGAAGATCACCATTGCCAGCCTGCTGCCAGGTGTCGGGCCGAGCGGCTCCACGACCAGGTTGATTGTCGACTCGCACCCGTCATAGGTAACCTTCATCCCACGGAACTCGATCCGTTTCTGTTCCGCGAACGCCTTGTAAATAGCCGCCCGCAGAGTCGGCCGCAGATCTTCCCTGGCCATCCGCAGAACATCCCTGGTCGGCTCGCCGGTCGGCACTTCCAGAAACCGGTTCAGGCGGGTGGAGACATGTATCGTCTCGAACTTGTCGCTGACCACCACGCAGGGGGGGGAGTAGCGCTCCATGAGGAGCCGTTCCGCGATATTGCCGGGACTCGGTTCAGCCGCCTCGGCGGGACGGATGGGCCTATGGAGCGTCGGCATCCGGACGGAGGCGGCGAGAGGAAAGACTGTCTCCATTCTTTGTTTGCTTTCCAGGCGTTCGAAAATTTTCCATTTGTTGTCGACGGTGGAGAACAGTTCGCTATGGCTACCCACGGATTCCGCGCTGCCGAGAAAGAGAACCGCGCCGCTCTTCAGCACCTGGTGAAAGAGGGTAATCAGGCGCTTTTGCATGTCGGGGTTGAGGTAGATCAGGAAGTTGCGGCAGACCAGCAGGTCGAGACGGGAGAAGGGTGGGTCCTTGATCAGGCTGTGATGGGCGAAAACAACCATCTCCCTGAGCTGCTTCTTCACCTGCCAGCGGCCGTTGGTCCTGGTGAAGAATCTATTCAGCCGCTCCCTCCCCAGGTCCTGCTCGATGTCGCCGGGATAGAGCCCGGCCCGGGCTTGGGCAATGGCGGTCTCGTCGATGTCGCTGGCGAAGAGTTGCACCTTGGCATTTACCCCATTACCGTCCAGGTACTCCTGGATCAGAATGGCCATGGAGTAGACCTCTTCACCGGTAGCGCAGCAGGCGTGCCAGATGCGCACCGGGTTTTCGGGGTCCCGCCCCTCGAACATACGGGGTATGACCTCTTGCCGCAGGACCTCGAACGCCTCCGGATCTCTGAAAAAACTGGTCACGCCGATCAGGATGTCCTGGCAGAGGGCCTGGGCCTCCTTTGGGTTTTCCTCGATCAGAGCCACGTATTTCCCAATGCCGTTCACCTCGTTCATCGCCATGCGGCGCTCGATGCGGCGCATGACGGTATTCGCCTTGTAGGAGCTGAAATCGTGCCCGGTCTTGAGCTTGACTGCTCGGAAGATGGCGCCCATCTCCTCGTCGAGGGAGGCCACGCGGCATGAGCGCTGCGGGAGGACGCAAATCCCCCGGGCGATCTCGGCGATCTTGGCGGCGATCTCCTCCGCAGGCAGGATGAAGTCCGCCACCCCGGTGGCAATAGCACTTTTAGGCATGGAGGGGTTGATGGCCGAGGCGGGCTCCTGCACCAGAACTGCCCCCCCGGCCTCTCTGACCGCCTTGATCCCGGCCGAGCCGTCGATACCGAAACCGGAGAGGAGTACGGCAACGCTGCGGTCGGCGGCATCGGCGGCGAGCGATCGGAAGAAACGGTCAATCGGGTGATGCGCTCCGGGGGTTCGTTCCGCGCTATCCAGCTTGATCTGCGCGGCAGCGACGGTCAGGTCCGCGCCGGGAGGTATCACATGGATCGTGTCCGGTTGCAGGGACATCCCGTCTTCCGCTGTCAGCACCGGCATCGGGGTACAGCGCCCCAGGATCTCCGGGAGATATGACGGTCCGTCGGGGTGCAGGTGCATGATCACCACGAAAGCGAGGCCGCAGTTGGCCGGCATCGAGGTGAAGAGCTGTTCCAGGGCCGCTTGGCCGCCGGCGGAAGCGCCGATACCGACCACGAGGCACGGTTGCTCGGACGGGAGGTCTGAGACGGATACTGCATTTTCGGTCGAGATCTTCCTCGCTTCGGACGCGGCGGCTGTGGTACCGGCATCTTTCGAGGGGTCTTTTTTTCTGACCATTGATTATCTCCATTTGTCGGAAACAAAATTGATGGTTATTTTGCGGAAAAAGTTATTTTCATACCAGAACCACAGGACAAATCAACCTAAATCAGCAGTTGTTTGATGTTTGTGCACGCAAGCGACCATCACCTGACAAAAACCGGTCATATTACCCTCATGGCTGATAAACTGTGCACTATTATGACGCCACACTCACTGCGAAGAACCTTCATTCTTTTCTACGAAGATCAGTCTGACGTGACCTGATGTAACAAACGCCAGATCATGAAACAGAAAGCCCCCATCTCGTAGCTCGAAATGGGGGCTTCTTATTTTGTAAGGCGATGCTCACGAAGGAGCACAATAAAAAGACTGTGCAACTGGATACATGGACGATGTTTATCGATGTAATAGTTGACATTGAGGTTGTTGGCCGAATTGGACCGCTTTTCAAAAATCAAAGCATAAATGCGGTTCATCTATGATCATAGTATTGCGGCAAGCTCCATGAGAGCTGTTTTCTAAGCCATTTGCGGGTAGTCCGTGTAACCCCTTTCTTCACCCTCGTAAAAGGTCGCGTAATTCGGGGCATTGAGCGGTGCATTTCGTCTGAAGCGCTCGACCAGATCCGGGTTGGTCAGAAAGGGGACACCGAAGGCGACGAGGTCCGCCTCTCCCCGGCCGATCACAGCATTGCCGGAGGCTGCGTCGTAGCCACCGTTAACGATGTACGCCCCCGTGAACAGCTCGCGCAGGACCGGGCTCAGTCGCGAGCTTCCGGCGGGTGGAGCGGTGGACCCGGAAAGCGACTCAAAGATGTGGAGGTATCCGAGCTTGAGTCCGCTCAATTCCCTGGCCAGGAACGAGTAGGTTGCGACCGGATCCGAATCGGACATGGAAAAGGCCGAAAAATAAGGTGCGATCCGGTACCCCACGTTCTCCGGCCCCCAAACGCCGATCACCGCTTCGGTAACTTCGAGCGGCAGCCGGGCGCGGTTGCGGACAGTCCCGCCATAGGCATCGGTCCGCTGGTTGGCGCCGTCCCGCAGAAACTGATCGAGCAGATAGCCGTTGGCGCCATGGAGCTCGACACCGTCGAAACCCGCAAGCTTGGCGTTCTCGGCCCCCTGGCGGAACTGCTCGACGATGCCAGGCATCTCGCTCGTTTCGAGAGCCCGCGGCGTCACCATTTTCTTTTTCCCCTGCGTGGTAAAGACCTCGCCCTCCACCGGCAGCGCGGAAGGAGCAACGGGGAGTTCCCCCCCGTGAAAATCGGGATGGGACACCCGTCCCACATGCCAGAGCTGGGCGAAGATCTTGCCGCCCGCCTCATGGACAGCGCCGGTCACCTTCTTCCAGCCGGCAACCTGTTCGGGGGAGTGGATGCCCGGGGTGCGAATATAACCAACCCCCTGCGGGCTCACCTGAGTCCCCTCGGTAATGATCAGCCCCGCCGTGGCTCGTTGCACGTAGTAGGTGGCGGCGAGCGGATTCGGAACGTTGCCGTCAAGGGCGCGGCTGCGGGTCATCGGCGCCATAACCATGCGGTTCGCCAGTGCCAGGCCGTCCAAGTGGTATGTTGAGAATAGGTCCATGGTTGTTCCTTTCATTACCGGCTCAGTTGCCGGCGAATGGGTTATCGATAATGTAGAGCCACGTGCCGTCCGGCTGACGGCGCACAACCTCGGAGGCCCGGCCGGTGAGGTTTACCAGGCAGCCGCCCGGGGCCGTGCCGATCAGGCTCCAGTCCGATCGGACAAGGGCGAGGTCGGCAGTCTCGACAACGCTCTTAACCTCCACGCGAAACTCTCCGCACAAGGTGAGTAAACCTTGCAGCGCCCCTCGGATTGCCTCTCTCCCCGTGGCTGACTGGCCCGACTGCGGCACCAGCGTCGCCTCGGGCTCGTAGAGGGCCACCAGGGCCTCCAGATCACCGGCGGAAAAGGCCTGAACAAACAATTGATCGACTTCTTCGGGTCTTCGTGCGGCCATGATATTCTTCCTCCTTCATTATTCGATGGTACGGCTACATACGGAGCGGGGCACGTTTTTTTGTTGCATAAACTAAGTAGTCAACTGACTCTACAGAATTATACACAAAAAATGATGGACCGCATTACGGCCCCTCAAATGCCGGCCGGAGTTTTGTTCGGACAACCGGCTGTAGCCGAAACTGGTCTAGCGTTTTGCCGCGGAACTGCCCGGACTACGTACCCAACTGGCAGCCATGGGGCTGCAGCTGCGTGTCAGAATCGGCTACCTGGAACGGATCAGGGCAACGCCCTAGATCAGAGGATCGCGTCGGCGCTGGCAGGTAAAAGGCCCTAACGATGTCCACGTATTTCCCAGTGACCACCATCTGTCGAAATCCGGCCACGTTACGCTCAGGGCCGACAAGCTGCGCAGCATCACAGGCCTGGACCTGACACCCCACTCACTGCGAAGGACGTTCATCATGGTCGGCGATCACCTGGGTCTGCGCCGAGAAGATATTGACCGGCTGACCAATCATAGTGACGACACCGTCACCTATGTGCACTACCTCGTCGATTGTCCCTGAAAAAGGCCAGGAAACCGCTGCAGCAGATCTGCGACAAGCTCGATGCTATCCTTCTTGGCATCGAATCCGCAGATGAGCTCTTTTACGAAGATCTACCCGACGACACGCCTGAATCGACCTAATCCGCTACCAGTCAGCCCCCCCCAGTAAACATAAAGGCCCCCATCTCGTCATCGAAATGGGGGCCTTTATGTATTATCAACCTCTGGTTAATCAACGCAGACGACCGCAAGCACAGGTCATTTTATGGACATTTTATGGACTATGTCCCCCTACCCGCTTAAATCAAAGCGAACATGTGACCTCAACGATACTGAGAATACTATCATAGTATAGCGCCAAGCACCACTACTTGCACAGTTTAACTGTTTTATCCAGCGATAGTAAAGGCCAGCACCATTTACGATGTTTCGTTTTCATGCATTAATGGCGAAAAACCGTTTCTGGAACCAGAACGCCACGTTAACCAGTCCGATCATGACCGGCACCTCCACCAGGGGACCGATGACGGCGGCGAAGGCCGCGCCGGAGTTGAGGCCGAAGACCGCCACCGCAACGGCGATGGCCAGTTCAAAGTTGTTGCTGGCTGCGGTGAAGGCCAAGGTGGTTGTCTTACTGTAGTCTGCCCCAAGCTTCTTACCCATCCAGAAGGATACCAGAAACATCACTACGAAGTAGACCAAAAGCGGTATGGCGATCCTCACCACGTCTAGCGGCAGCTGTACGATCAGATTACCCTTCAGGCTGAACATGACTACGATGGTGAACAGCAGGGCGATCAAGGTCAGTGGACTGATCTTCGGTACAAACTCGCGGTGATAGCGCTCCCTGCCCATGATCTTCACGCCAATCAGACGGGTCAACGCCCCTGCGATGCTGGGGATACCCAGGTAGATAAAGACGCTCTCGGCAATCTGCCCGATGCTCACGTCAACGCTCATACCTTTCAACCCCACCAGCGGCGGCAGGATCGTAATGAAGAACCAGGCATAAACACTGTAGAAGAGTACCTGGAAGATGCTGTTGAAGGCTACCAGGGCAGCGGCGTACTCGGTATTGCCCTTGGCCAGCTCGTTCCAGATGATAACCATGGCGATGCAGCGAGCCAAACCGATCATGATCAGCCCGACCAGGTACTCCGGCTTGTCCGGGAGCAGTAGCGCCGCCAGGACAAACATCAGGACCGGACCGATCAGCCAGTTCTGGACCAGCGACAGGCCGAGAATCTTCTTGTTCTGGAAGACCTCCGGCATCTCCTCATACTTCACCTTGGCAAAGGGTGGATACATCATGACGATCAGGCCGATGGCGATCGGGATGTTGGTGGTACCGACCTGGAAAGTGTTGATGAAGGCCTCGGCGCCGGGCACGAAGTACCCCACGCCGACCCCTAGCGCCATAGCGGCAAAGATCCAGAGGGTCAGCCAGCGGTCGAGGAAAGAGAGTTTATGGCCAATATGTTCACTCATGTGGAGCTCCAATGGGAGCGGCTGTAGTTGTGGGTGCAGGGAAAGGCGAGTCGCTGTTTCCTACTTTGATTATATCCGGTTTAGCGGATATCTCAAGTTACAATCAGGTTACGGACAGGCGCTTTCGGATTTGGTTCTCAGGAAGGCGGCCAGGGCGGCACGGTCGGCTTTGGCTTCGGGGAGTTCGGCGGCATGGCGCAGGAGGATGTCGAGCAACTCACGGCACATCTGGCAGCTTTCCTGGCTCAGCTGGTAGTACATCCAGACGCCCTGGCGCCGGATATCTACCCAGCAGCTCCGCTTGAGGTAGGCCAAATGCCGTGAGACAGTGGACTGCGGCAGCTTCAGGACCGCCATCAGGTCACAGACGCAGAGTTCGCCTTCGGACTGTAACAGCAGTACGATGCGCACTCTTATTGGATCGGACAGGGCCTTGAATATCTGGGCGTGATGTTTCATAGCATTGTTTATAGTCTGGTTTCTACGACCCGTCAAGGCGGGGGCATTAATATGCGTTCCAGGCTAATTCTCTATCAATAAGAAAACTCAAATCACGACTTGAAAAATCCGCGAAAGCGGATATAATCAGCCGAGTTCATATTTCAGCTGAGGAGGGCATGATGAGACACCTGATATGCGCTGTATTGCTATTGTCTTGTTCGACAGCATTTGCTGTAGTCGGAGGAGGCGACATCACCCTGAAGAACAAGGGTGGAGATGTCGTATTCAGCCATGAGGTCCATGTAGCGGGTGCCGGACAGAAATGCACCGCCTGTCACGACAAACTCTATACCAACGCCAAACGACACAAAAAGGTCTCCATGAAGGATATGCAGAAGGGCAAGTCCTGCGGCGCCTGCCATAACGGCAAGACCGCGTTCAGTGTCAAGGGCGACTGCGCCAAGTGTCACAAGAAGTAAGGGGCTCTATGCTGACCGGAAACCCGAAGGACACCTTTGAAGCATTCTATGATGCTGCCAGGAATAACGAGGTGCTGCCGGCCAAGACCACCTACCTGCTGCACCTGGCCGCCGCCATAGCAGTAGGCTGTGTTCCCTGCATGGAATACTACCTCAAGCAGAAGGAGCAGGAAGGGGTCCGCGACGAAGAGATCAGCACTGTTCAAGCTATCGTGATGGCGGTTTCATCCGGTCGGGTCAACGCCCAGCTGCGGGAAGCCGAAATAAAATTGAAAAAGGGATAGGAGGAGCGAATGCACCACGAAGACATCCTGGTCACTATGCAGAAGGAGCTGGAGCGGGCATTGAACAAGCCGGATAAGGACCGCCGTTGGGCTATGTTGCTCGATCTGCGCAAATGTGTCGGCTGCCACGCCTGTACCATCGCCTGCATTTCGGAAAACAAGCTGCCCCCCAAGATGAAGTACCGCCCGGTGTTTGAATACGAACAGGGCGTCTATCCCAAGCCGACACGCACCTTCCTGCCGCGCCCATGCATGCAGTGCGACAAGCCCCCCTGTGTGGCGGCCTGCCCGGTCAAGGGCCCGGACGGCGCCACCTGGAAAGAGACCAAAGGTGTTGGCGCCGGCATCGTGCCGGTCAATTACGCCAAGTGCATCGGCTGCAGCAAGTGCGTCCCGGCCTGCCCCTACAACGCCCGCACCATGGATGACGGAGCATTTCACACCGCCGACCAGGTTCTCCAGAAGTACGAAACCATGCCGTCCTTCGAATACGGCAAGACTACGCCCCGCATCAAGGACAACAGCCCCATCGGCAACGCCCGCAAGTGCCACTTCTGTATGCATCGGCTGGCAAACGGCATGCTGCCTCAGTGTATCACTACCTGCATCGGTCGGGCCGGTTACTTCGGCGACGAGAACGATGCCACCAGCCTGATCGCCCAGGTCAAGAAGGCCAACAAGATTCAGATCCTCAAGGCCAAGAAGGGCACCGGGCCGCGCGTCTACTACATTGCCAATGACAAGCTGGAGGTGCTCTATGTCTAAGACCGATATGTCACGACGAGATTTTATCAAAACATCCGCCATCGTCGGCTGCGGCGCATTGGTAGCCTCCCAGCTGGACTTCGCCCGTGGCTTGATCGCCAGGGTCGAGGCCGGGGAGATTACCAAGTTCGAGGCTTATCAGTTGATGCAGGCCGAGAACACCCTCTACACAGTCTGCCTGAACTGCAACACCGGCTGCGGCATCAAGGTCAAGATCATGGACGGGGTGGCGGTCAAGATCGACGGCAGCCCCTACAACCCCTTCACCCTGTTTCCACACTTGGATATGAAAGAGGATGTCAAGGTTGCCGCCAAACAGGATGGCGGTATCTGTCCCAAGGGTCAGGCCGGTCATCAGGGGGCGTACGATCCCTACCGCATCACCAAAGTAATGAAGCGCGCCGGTAAACGCGGCGAGAACAAGTGGCAGAGCATTTCCTTCGACCAGGCTATCAGTGAGATCGTCAACGGCGGTATGCTTTTCAACAATGTAACCGGCGAAGAGAGCCGTCAGATTACAGGATTGAAGGATCTGTACGCCCTGAAGGATCTCAAGGTGTTCGAGGAGATGGCTAAGGATGTTGCCGCGCTCCGCAAGAAGAAGACCGCCGATGAGAAAGCCAAGGCGATTGCCGAATTTAAGGTCAAGCACGCCGCCAACCTGGATAAGCTGATCGATCCGGACCATCCCGACTTCGGACCGAAAAACAACCAGTTCGTCTACTGGTGGGGCCGCAAGAAAGGCGGTCGCTCCGACTTTTCCAAGCGTTTCTATGACATCTTCGGCACCGTCAATACCCACGGCCACACCACCGTCTGCCAGGGATCACTGTACTTCGCCTCAAAGGCCATGAGCGAGCAGTACGTCGGTAACACTTTCAAGGACGGCCAGAAGTTCTACTGGCAGCCGGACCAGGAAAACAGCGAGTACATCCTCTTCGTCGGCTCCAACCTGTTTGACGGCAACTACGGCCCGCCCAACCGAACCCCGCGTATGACCCAACGCATGGTGGAAGGGAAGTTGAAGATTACCGTGCTCGATCCGCGGTTCACAAAGCTGGCAAGCAAGGCCGACCGCTGGGTACCGGTCAAGCCTGGCACCGACGCCGCCTTTGCCATGGGCATGACCCGCTGGATCCTGGAGAACAAGCGTTACAATGCTCCCTACCTGGCCACCGCCAACAAGGCCGCTGCCGCCGTCAACAAGGACACCACCTGGAGCAACGGCTGCTGGCTGGTCAAGCTGGACGACCACGGCAAACCGGGGGCCTTTCTGCGCGCCCACGAGATCGGCCTGAAGGACAAGGAGTCCCGTAAGGACAAGGATGGCAAGGAGTTCAACTTCGAGTACCTGGTGGCCATGAAGGACGGCAAGCCGGTGGCCTTCGACCCCAACGATGACAAGAACGCCGTGACCGGCGACCTGTTCGTGGCGGCCGAGTTGAAGGACAAGGACGGCAAGCCGGTCAAGGTCAAGAGCGGTCTGCAGATCATGTTGGAGACGGCCCAGGAGAAGAGCATTGCCCAGTACGCAGAGATATGCGGCATCGAGGCCACGGTTATCGAGGATGTGGCAAAGGAGTTCACCTCCCACGGCCGCAAGGCCTGCGTGGACGTGCACCGCGGACCGGCCCAGCACACCAACGGCTTCTACAACATCTCGTCGCTCATGAACCTGAACCTGCTGCTGGGCAACTACGACTGGAAGGGGGGTATGATCGTCGCATCGTCTTTCAACACCGACGGCACCAAGAACGACAAGCAGCCGTTCAACCTGAACAAGCTCAAGCCCAAAGGGGGCAAGCAGTTTGGTCTGTCTGTCATCCGTCACGATGCCAAGTTCGAGGAATCGACCCTGTTCAAGGACAAGACATCCTACCCGGCCAAACGCAACTGGTGGCCGCTCTCGTCGGATGTCTATGAGGAGATCCTTCCCTCAATTTCCGATGCATATCCTTACGGGGCCAAGGTGGTTTTCTCCTACATGGGGGCACCATCGTACTCACTGCCGGCCGGACAGACCCAGATCGCGGCCCTGATGAACCTGGAGAACATCCCGCTTTATTTTGCCAGCGACATCACCATCGGCAGCACCACCATGTATGCAGACTACATCTTCCCCGACCTGCACTACCTGGAGCGCTGGGAAATGCAAGGCTCGCACCCCAACATGCCGGTCAAGGTGCAGCCGGTACGCCAACCGGTGATCGCCTCCCTCAACGAGGTGGTCACGGTATTCGGGCAACAGCAGCCGATCAGCTATGAGACCGTCTGGCTGGCCCTGGCCGAAAAACTGGGCTTCCCCGGTTTCGGCCCGGACGGCTTCGAGAAAGGGCAGGACCTCTGTCGTCCGGACGACTTCTACGTCCGCATGGTCGCCAACATCGCCTACGACAGCAAGGACCCGGTGCCGGATGCCTCGGACGCCGAGGTGGAGATCTTCCTCAAGGCCCGCAAGCATCTTCCCAAGAGCGTTTTCGATGCCGAGCGCTGGCAAGCCATTGCCGGCCCTAACTGGAAAAAAGTGGTGTATCTGCTCAACCGTGGCGGGCGTTTCGACACTCATGAGGCCTCCTACAAGGGAGACCATGTAGCTAACAAATGGGGTAAGCAGATCAATCTCTATCAGGAGAAGACCGCCAAGTGCAAGGACGCCTTCACTGGCAAATCGTTCTTCGGTTTGGCCCGCTACGTGCCGATTGCCGATACTCTTGACAGGGAACCGATCGAGCAGTCCAAGGGGTACGACCTGCACCTGATCACCCAACGTGACGTGCGCATGACCAAGTCGCGAACCATCAGCAACCAGTACCTGACCGACAGCATGCCGGAGAACGGTATCATCATCCACACCCAGGATGCCAAGCGGCTGGGGCTTAAGACCGGCGACCAGGTCAAGGTATTGTCGGCCACCAACCCGGAGGGAGCCTGGGATCTGCAGAACGGCAGAAAGAAGACGATGGTGGGCAAAGTCCAGGTAACCGAGACCATCCGGCCTGGGGTGATCACCTTCACCCTAGGTCATGGTCACTGGTCCACTGGCGCCGAGGATGTCACCATCGACGGCAAGGTGATAAAAGGAGATAAACGCCGCGCTGGCGGCATCCACGCCAACGCTGCCATGTGGGTCGATCCGCATCTTAAGAACACCTGCATGATCGATAAGGTGGGTGGGAGCGTGTCGTTTTACGACACCAAAATAAAGCTGGTGAAGGTGTAAGCCCCATCAGTTGAAGTTGACCTCAATCTCAAAGGCCGGTCAGTCTTGACCGGCCTTTTTGGACACTTATGCTTAAACTGATACTCTGTTGAGCTACATGGTGGTATCACCGTCATCGACGTCCACTACCTCGTTGACCTGTCGCTGAAGAACGTCCGAGAACTGCTGCAGCAGATCTGTAACAAGCTCGAGGCTATCCTTTCTTGGTGAAGCCTCCGCTGAGGACCTCTTCTACGAATAACAGTCCGACTTGACCTGATCTAATAAACACCTGCCCGGTTAAACAGAAAGCCCCCATCTCGTAGCTCGAAATGGGGGCTTCTTTATTTCGTCAGGTAGCGCTCACGAATAAGCACAATGGGAATCTTATGGACTGGTTATGGACTATGGCCGGTGAAAAGCGGTCCAATTGCACAGGCTATTCACAATCAGGTGCAACTCTGTAGCAGCCCGTAAAAAGCTCACGTCATGTTCCAGATCATCATCTCCACCATGTCTTTCCAGCTCTTGCCGATCTCGTTGACAACCGTCGGTTCGAAACCGCAGTGCATCATGCACTGGGCACAGCGGACGTCCTTCCCTACCCCGTATTTCTCCCAGTCGGTCTTCGCCATCATCTCCGCATAGGTCGGGTAATGGTCGTCAGTGATCAGATAGCAGGGAGCCTTCCAGCCGCGCGGATTACGGGTCGGATTGCCCCAGGGGGTGCATTCCAGCTTCTTTTCACCCTTCAAAAAGCGCAGGTACATCGGCGTCGAAAAGAAGCGATGTTTTTTGCTCATCTCGTACACATCGACAAATTTCTTCTCGATGTCACGGCGTTCGAGGAACAGTTTTTCGCCGACCGCTTCATAACCGAAACCGGGCGCTACAAGTACGCCGTCTACGCCAAACTCCTCAAGTTTGCTGAAGAGCATCTCGATTTCAACCAGATCCGTTTCCTTGAAGATGGTCGTGTTGGTACAGACCCGGAATCCTTTTTCCTTGGCCTTTTTGATTCCTGCCAGTGCCGTTTTGAAGGCGCCCTTGCGCTCCAGAATACGGTCATGGGTCTCTTCGAGGCCGTCGACATGAATGTTAAGCGTAAAGTTCGGGTGAGGCGTCATCGAATCGAGCGCTTTTTCAAGCAGGATGCCGTTTGTACAGAGGTAGATGTGTTTGCCCCTCTGCAGTATCGCAGTGATCAGTTCCTGAATATGCGGGTACAGGAACGGCTCTCCACCAGTTATCGTGACGACCGGCGCCGGACATTCATCCACCGAATGCAAACACTCCTCCAGGCTCATCATATCCTGGATGGTGTCGGCGTATTCGCGGATTCTGCCGCAGCCGGAACAGGACAGGTTACAGAGGTGGGTCGGCTCCAGCATCAGTACCAGTGGATACTTTTGCACTTTTTTGATCTTGTTGCTGACGATGTATTTCGTCAGATCGTAGTTGAGACGGAGTGGAAAACGCATTTTTGGGTTCCTTTTGTTTACTCTCACCAGTGATGAGAGGTAGTTGTACTGAAATAAATCGGTTTAATTGCGGCTTAGGCTGTTATCGCTCCCACATTTCCTTCTTGTCCTTGCCGAGATAGGCGCGTTTTACTTCGGCATTCTCCAGCAGTTCATCCGCCGGCCCTTCCAGTATCACCTTGCCGGTTTCGAGGACATAGCCGCGATCAGCGAGCTTGAGAGCTGCCTTGGCATTCTGTTCGACCAGTAGGATTGTGGTGCCGTTTTCCCGGCGCAGACGCTCCAGCACCCGGAAAATCTCCTGCACCACCAGCGGCGCCAGTCCCATCGAAGGTTCATCAAGGAGCAGCATCCTGGGATTCGCCATCAGGGCCCGGCCGATGGCGAGCATCTGCTGTTCCCCTCCGGACATCGTGCCGGAGAGCTGCTTGCGCCGTTCTTCGAGTCGGGGAAACAGGGCAAACACCTTGTCCATATCCTTGTGGATGGAGCTCTTCCCTTCCCTGCCCCTGTAACGCAGATACGCACCTAATTCCAGATTGTCCTCGACGGAGAGCGGCTTGAACACCTGCCGTCCTTCCGGCACCTGGGATATCCCGCGCTGGACGACCTTGTCCGGCTGGAATCCGGTGACCGCTTCCCTGCAAAAAACGATCTCACCGGCAGCTGCGGGGGTTACACCCGATATGGTATTCAGGATCGTGGTTTTACCGGCGCCGTTGGCACCGATCAGGGTCACAATCTCCCCCTCCCCCAGATGCAGGGAAACATTTTTGAGCGCGTGGACTTTCCCATAGTAGGTGTTGATGTTTTTAAGGCGCAGCATCAGTCGTCATCTCCCAGATATGCCGCAATGACTTCAGGGCTTTCCTGGATTTCACGCGGAGTTCCCTCAGCCAGTTTCCTGCCGAGATTGAGGACAACGATCCGGTCACAAATATCCATGACCAGCTCCATATCGTGCTCCACCAGAACGACAGTGATGCCAAGGTCCCGGATCCGCTTGATCAGCTGGGCGAGGGCAAAGGTCTCCTGGCTGTTGAGTCCGGCCGCCGGTTCATCCATCAAGATGATGCGCGGCTCGACAGCCAGCGCCCGGGCAATCTCCAGCAGGCGCCCCTTTCCGAACGGCAGGCTCCCGGCGGTATGATCCGCCAGATCTGCTATGCCGGCAAATTCAAGCCACTTCAAGGCGCCGACGCTGATACGCCGCTCTTCGGAAATGCTCCAGGGCATCTTGAGGGCACAGGCGAGCAGACCGGCGGAGCTTCTGGTGTGCATGCCGACCATGACGTTTTCCAGTACCGTCATCCCCCCGAACAGCTCGATATTCTGGAATGTCCGTACCATGGCGAGCCGGGCCAGTTTCTCCGGCGGCAAACCGGTGACATCCTTCCCCTCCAGCAGTACCGTGCCGGCACTCTGCCGGTATATACCGGTAATAATGTTGAAAAGTGTCGTTTTACCGGCTCCGTTCGGGCCGATGACCCCGGTAATGTCCCCTTTTGACATGGAAAAGGAGACCGAGTCGAGCGCCGTTACGCCGCCGAAGATCTGGGTAATGCCGGAGACCTCAAGCATGGTCGGCCACACTTTTCTGCCTTACGACCTTCCTGTACAGGGCGGGGACTCCGCGCACGAGTCCGCCGGGCATATACATCACCATGACCATCAGCAAACCGCCGTAGATGATGATGTCGTACTCGTTGGCGCCGCGCAGAAATTCCGGCAGCAGGGTCAGTAGCGCCGCTCCCAGGAATGACCCGTAGATACTCCCAAGCCCTCCTATTACCACCATCGTCAGGAGTTCGATCGAAAAGTTGAAGCCGAAAGATGCCGGTGCGACAAACGTCATGGTGTGTGCGTAGAGGCTGCCGGCAAGGGACGATATGACCGCGGAAAGGGCAAATATCTGCACCTTCAGCAGGCGGGCATTGACACCCAGAACCTGAGCCGCTACCTCGGAGTCGTGCACCGCACGCAGTGCGCGTCCGACCCTGGAGTTCGCCAGGTTGAGCGAAAAGAGCATGACCGCCAGGGTAAAACTCCAGATCAGGTAGTAGTTTTTTATGTCGGAGTCAAAGCTGACACCGGCCAGTTTCAGGTTTGGAATTGCCGATAACCCGGAAGGCCCGCCGGTTAAATCAACCGTTTCATTGAATACGATGTACATGATTATGCCGAGACCGAGCGTTGCCATGGCCAGGTAATGCCCCTTGAGCTTCAGGATCGGAAAGCCGATCAGACCGGCAAGGCAGCCTACGACAGCCGCTGCGGCCGGCATGGCAACCCATGGATTCACGCTGCAGGTGGTCGTCAGGATACCGGAGAGATAGGCGCCCAGGCCGAAGAAACCGGCATGGCCGAGAGAGATCTGTCCGGCATAACCGAGGAGCAGGTTTAGCGCGATTGCGAGCATGGTGTTGATGCCTACAAACACCAGCACGTTCATCAGGTACCCGCCACTGAACAGCAGCGGAACCGCCACCACCAGCAGGGAAAAAGCAATAAACAGGAGGAAGTCTCGTTTCATGGTTCAGACCCGCTCCGAATCGGCCTTGCCGAAGAGCCCCTGCGGCCGGATAAACAAAATCAACAGCAGGATAATGAAGGCGATGGCATCCTTGTAGCCCGAAGATATCAGGCCTGCGCCGAGCGACTCAAGCACGCCCAGGATCAGGCCGCCGATGACCGTGGAAGCGCCGCTGCTCATCCCGCCGATTATTGCCGCGCAAAACCCTTTCAATCCGAGCATGACGCCGACGTCGTAGGCGGTCATCGTCAAGGGAGCCACGATGATGCCGGCGACCGCACCCATGGCCGAGCTGATGATAAACGAGAACAGCACCATACGCTTCACATCGATCCCTACCAGACCGGCTGCCCGGCGGTTGTAGGAGCAGGCCCGCATGGCCTTGCCGCTGATGGTGCGATAAAAATAAACCTTGTTGATGAAGATTATTATCAGGGTAATGGCAAATATCCATAGGTGCTGCGGCAGTATGGTGGCTCCGCCGATGGCTATCGGGGTGTCGCCCGAGAAGGGGGGGACGGCATGGGTGTCCTTCCCCCACACCAGCATCGCCAGTCCGCGGATCAGAATGCTTCCGCCGATGGTGATAATGACCAGGTTGATCGGGGTCGGCTGGCGGAGCGGCCGGATTGCCAGACGCTCGAATAAAATGCCGACCAGGGTGGAAACGGCAACGGCACAGGGAACCGCCGCCCAAAGCGGCAGTTTGAGAAGTTCCAGGCTTGACAGGGTCAGCAGACCGCCCAGCATGACAAATTCACCCTGGGCGAAATTGATAATGCCGGTCGCGTTGTAAATGATCGAAAAACCGATCCCGATAAGGGCATAGATAGCGCCGGTTGAAAGACCGGACAGCGTGTATTGTAGGATCTGATCGAACTGCATTATACCTCATGAATGCGGGGGCGAACTATACATTCGCCCCTGCGAAAGAATCTGGTCCCTGCTTGTTCTACTTTACAATCACCCAGTCTTTATTCTTGACTTCGACCAGTACAAAGGCGTCTTTACCCAAACCGGCATGATCCTGAGGCGAATAGTTGAAGCTGCCGCCGATACCGGCAAAGCTTCTGGTTTTCTCGAGCTGGTCACGGATTGACGCGGCCGTATCGGCTCCGTTTTCAAGCGCGTTCCTGAGCAGCATGACGGCATCCCAGGCGTGTCCGCCGAAATGGTCCCCTTCCGCCTTGTAATGTTTCTGGTAATCCATGACGAAGGCCATCAACGGTTTTTTCTGCTTGTCTGAACCGGGCAGAACATCGGCGACAACCACCTTTCCGGAAGGAAGCTTGATACCTTCGGCGGCTTCACCGGCAAGTTCGATGAATTTCTTGGACGAGACGCCGTGACTCATGAACAGTGGTGTTTTAATGCCGAGCTGGCGGACGTTCTTGGCAATAACGGCAGGACCGGGATTGGTGCCCCAGCAGATGATCGCCTGCGCGTGGGTGCTGCGGATCTTGGTCAACTGTGCGGTCATGTCGGTATCTTTCGGGCCGTAGGTATCGTCGGAGACGATGGTAATGCCGTATTTGGCCGCCTGGCTCTTCAGCTGTTCGCGCCCCGATGCGCCAAAACCGTCCGAGACGCTGAGAATTGATACTTTTGTCTGCTTCGTTTTCTGCAGATATTCATAAATCTTGCCGACCGCCAGCGCGTCGTTCTGGGCGGTCTTGAACACCCATTTTTTTATCGGATCGGTGATTTTGCTCCCGGCGGAACAGGAAATCAGCGGGATCTGCTCCTTTTCCGTCACCGGAATCACCGCCATGGTTTCGCCGGTCGTGCTCGGCCCGATGATGGCAACAACCTTGTCGTCCTTAATCAGCTTGGTAGCCAACTGCACCGCTTTGGTCGCATCACCCGCCGTATCGTATGCCACCAGTTCCAGCTTGCGGCCCTTGACGCCGCCGGCCTTGTTGATCTCGTCAATAACCATCCTGGCGCTGTTGCGTTCCGGTTCCCCCAGAAAAGCGGCGGGACCGGTGACGGCGAACAGGGCGCCGATTTTGATGGGAGCGGCGGCAAAGGAAACGGCGGAGAATAGCAGGGTAGCAGCTGCAATGACAAGAATCATGACTTTAACGTTCATAGAGAGTCTCCCTGGAGTCGGTTAAGTTGCTTACTTGATCAGCGACCAGTCGCCCTTGACGATCCTGACCATCTCGAAGGCCGAGATGTCAAGGCCGTTATGATCTTTCGGAGTCATTGTAAATACACCCGAAATGCTCACCAGTTTATGGGTCTGTTCGATGCCGTTGCGGATCTGTTCCGGAGTGGAGCCGACCTTCTTGATGGCGCCGGTAGCAAGGAGGAACGCGTCATAAGCGTAGCCGCCAAAAGTCGACGCCTCCGTGCCATAGGCTTTCTTGTAGGACTGATCGTACCCTTTCAGCAGCTTGTACTGGGTGTCACCCTTCGGAAGCGCGTCGTATATGGCGAGCTTGCCGGCAGGAAGCATAACGCCTTCAGCAGAATCGGCGCCGGCCAGTTCAATATACTTTTTCGAGGCGACGCCGTGGCTCATATAGAGCGGCGTCTTGAGTCCGAGTTGCTTGACGTTCTTCGTGATGACGGCCGGTCCGGGGTTGGTCCCCCAGCAGATGATCGCATCGGGTTTGATCCCGCGGATCTTGGTCAACTGGGCGGTCATGTCGGTATCTTTCGGGCCGTAAACTTCGTCGGCTACGACGGTAAAGCCTTTCTGTTTGGCCAGAACCTTGATCTGTTCACGTCCCGAGGCGCCGAAGCCGTCCGTTACCGTCAACAGGGCGATACTTTTCTGCTTTTTACTCGCCATGTAATTAAGAATTTTTTCGGCGGCAACATGGTCATTGGCCGGGGTCTTAAAAACCCACTGCTTGACCGGATCGGTAATCTTGATGCCGGCGGCGCAGGAGATCAAAGGTATTTTCTCTTTTTCAACGACCGGAATAACCGCCATGCTCTCGCCGGTGGTGCTTGGTCCGATGATAACGCTGACCTTGTCATCCTTGATCAGTTTTGTCGCCAGCTGCACCGCCTTGGTGGCATCACCGCCGGTGTCATATATGACGGCCTCAAGCTTCATGCCGTTGATGCCGCCCTTTTCATTGGCCTCTTTCACCAGCAGTTCAAGCGTCTTTTTTTCCGGTTCACCAAGGAATGAAGCCGGACCGGTGACGGCAAAAAGAGCGCCGATCTTCACTGTTCCTGATGCAAACGACACGGATGCACAGATGAGAATCAAACAGATGCTGCCCAGCAGTAACGACATCTTTTTCATTTCGACCTCCGAGAGTGTTATAAACTACAGATTATACAGCAGGCTTCCGTCAAGAATATTGAAGCTGTGAGTCGTCAGGGCGGCAATCGCCTTGTCTGTTTCGTCAAAACGGAAGATGATGACGGCATTTCCGCCGCAGCGCTCAACAAAGGCATACATGTACTCGACATTGATCGCTTCCCGGTCAAGGGCCTGAAGGATGGCGGCCAGGCCGCCGGGACGGTCCGGCACCTCTACGGCGATCACTTCGGTCTTGCTGACGGTAAAACCGGCCTCTTTCAGCACCATGGCAGCCCTGGCAACGTTATTTACAATCAGCCGCAGGATGCCGAAATCAGACGTATCGGCAAGCGAAAGCGCCCGGATATTGATTCCGGATTCGCCCAGAATGCGGGCTACTTCGGCGAGCCGGCCCGATTTGTTTTCGATGAAGATGGATATCTGTTCGACTTTCATGTTGTACCTCCCATGTGAACCAAAACCTTACCACTCCAACCCCTTCTTTTGTAAGAAGGGGAGTTTAATTCCCCTCCTATTTCGCTTAGAAGCGCCTACTTCTGGTAGGAGGGGCGAGGGGTGTTTGGGTTTAGTCGTTATAGTTTCCGGTTATCGGTCACCCGTTTTGCCTTGCCTTCACTGCGCTGGATCGTCTTCGGCTCGACCAGTTTTGCCGTACAGGTGACTCCAAGCATATCCTTGATCTCTTTTTCGACCCGCCGCGACAGCGCCTGAAGAACCTTGATCTCGTCCGAGAAGAGCTGTTCGCTGACTTCAACCTGAACCGTCAGCGTGTCCAGTGTCCCCTGGCGATCGACGATCAGCATATAATGCGGTTCAATTCCCTCGATACCGACCAGGATGGCCTCGATCTGGGACGGGAACACGTTTACACCCCGGATGATCAGCATGTCGTCGGATCGACCGCTCATGCGGGCGATCCGGGCGTGAGTACGGCCGCAGATGCACGGCTCGTAGGTCAGGCTGGTAATGTCCCGGGTACGGTAGCGGATCAGCGGGATACCCTGCTTGGTAATCGTGGTAACAACCAGTTCGCCGAGTTCCCCTTCAGGCAGGCGTTGCCCGGTTTCGGGGTTGATAATCTCCGGGATGAAGTGATCCTCCCATATATGCAGACCCCGCTTGGCTTCGATGCATTCGATCGCCACGCCCGGCCCCATGATCTCGGACAGCCCGTAGATATCTATCGCCGAAAGATTGAGTTTCCCCTCGATTTCACCCCGCATCGCCTCGGACCATGGTTCGGCGCCGAAAATGCCGACCCGAAGTTTAAGTTTTTTGAAATCAATCCCTTCCGCCCCCGCCTCTTCAGCCATGAACAGCGAATAGGAAGGGGTGCAGGTCAGGACCGTAGAGCCGAAATCCTGCATGATCATGATCTGGCGTTTGGTATTACCCCCGGAAATCGGAATTACCGACGCTCCCAGCCGCTCGGCGCCGTAGTGGGCTCCGAGGCCGCCGGTGAACAGGCCGTAGCCGTAGGCGTTATGGATAATATCCCCTTTGTGTGCTCCGGCCGCGACGAACGAGCGGGCCATGAGTTCGGACCAGGTGGAGATATCCTGTTGGGTATAGCCTACGACAGTCGGTTTCCCGGTAGTGCCGCTCGATGCGTGAATACGTACAATTTCATCCATGGGGGCGGCAAACAGGCCGTAGGGGTATGAGTCGCGCATGTCCTGCTTGGTCGTGAACGGGAGCCGCTGCAGATCCTGCAGACCGGTTACAACGGATGGTTTGATCCCGGCGGCATCAAAAGAGGCCCTGTAAAACGGCACGTTGGCGTACACTCTTTCAAGCGTAGCCTGCAGCCGCTTCAGCTGCAACGCTTCAAGAGCGGGGCGAGGCAGGGTCTCAAATTCTTCGTTGAAAAACATACGGCTACACCTCATCAGTGATTAATGCAGATCATCGGTATATCAAAAACTACAGCGCGCGCCCCATCTGAAAGGAACGTTTGTTTACTTCAAGGGCTTTGACAGGCACCATCTTTTCGAGAGCCTTCAGCCAGAATTCTTCCGGGATTTCGAGTCGTCTGGATATCGCTCCCAAAAGTACCGTGTTGGCAGCCCTGACATTGCCAGCATCGGCAGCCATTTGCTGGCCGTCAACCAGCAGGAAATCGGCAAACTGCGCCTTGATGCGCTCCGCCAACCCCTCGGGATAGAGCTCCTGCCCCATCAGCACTGACGGCGGCGAGATCTGCAGGTCGTTGGCCACCACGGTCCCACCCGGTTTCAAAAGCGGCAGCGAACGGACGGTCTCCATCAGTTCGAAACCGAACAAGATGTCCCCCTCCCCCTCCGGAACGATCGGTGAAAAGACCTCGGCACCGTACCGGACATGGGACACGACACTGCCGCCTCGCTGGGACATGCCGTGAATTTCGCTTTTCTTGACATCAAAGCCGGCCAGCATCGCCGCCTCGGAAAGTATTTCGGAAGCGAGCAGAATGCCCTGACCGCCGACTCCAACCAGAAGGATATTCTTGATCTTCTCGCTCATTGTCGGCTCCCGATAGCATCGAACTTGCACAGCTGGCGGCAGACATCGCAACCGGTGCAGAGCAGCGGGTCGATGCCGGCTTTCCCCTTCCTGCTTCCATCCCCCGCCGGGCGCCACTCGATCGCCGGACAGCCGATCTTCAGACAGGCGCGGCAGCCGGTGCATTTGTCGGCATCAACCGCGTAGACCGGCCCTTTCTGAAAGACATCATCCCGCTTGATCAGCACACACGGTTTGTTGGTGATGATCACCGACGGTTCCGGGCGCTCCATCTCCTCTGCAATCACCCGCCCCGTCTCTTCCAGATCGAGCGGATTGATGACGCGGATATTTTTTACTCCCAGCGCCTTGCAGAGCAGCGGGATATTGATGGCGTGAGCCGGATCGTCCATCAACGTAAAGCCGGAAGCCGGATTGTCCTGACGTCCGGTCATCGCGGTGATGCTGTTGTCGAGGATAATCAGGGTGGCTGGTGAATTGTTATAGACCATATCCATCAGGCCGTTCATGCCGGTATGCAGGAAAGTCGAATCACCGATGACGGCAACTACCTTTTTCTTCTCCTCGGCGGACACGACTTTGGTCACGCCGGTTGCCATACCGACAGATGCACCCATACAAACACAGGTGTCCATCGCAGAGAGCGGCGGCATGAAGCCGAGCGTATAGCAGCCTATATCGCCGGTTACATATGCTTTAAGCTGATTAAGTGCGTAAAAGACTCCGCGGTGCGGACATCCGGGACACATGTTGGGCGGGCGCCCGGGCAGTTTGTCGGCCGGAACGCTAGCCGGCTGCGGCAGACCAAACGCGGTCCGGAGGCGGCCCGGTGTCAGTTCGCCGCAGAGCGGGATGATCTCCTTGCCGACCGCGGCAATCCCCATAGCCTTGACCTGATCTTCAATAAAGGGATCAAGCTCCTCGATGACATAGAGTTTTTCAACCGTGGCGGCAAATTCACGGATCAGATCGTGCGGAAGGGGGTGTACCATGCCGAGTTTGAGGGTCGATACATGCGGCAGGACTTCACGGACATACTGATAACAGATGCCGGCGGTTATGATGCCGATCTTCGTATCGCGGATCTCCATGCGGTTGAGCGACATCGTTGCGGCTGCCTTGGAGAGATTGACCAGCTTCTGTTCGACCAGCGGATGACGGACACGGGCGTTGCCGGGAAGCATGACCAGTTTGGACGGATTCTTTTCCAGTTTCGGCAGCGGCAGGCCGGTTACCCGCTCACCCAGCTCCACAATCGATTTGCCGTGGGAAATACGGGTGCTGCTCCTGAGCATGACCGGTGCGTCGTATTGTTCGGACAGTTCGAAGGCCAGCCGGGTAAACTCCTTGCACTCCCGCGAATCGGAAGGTTCCAGCATCGGCACCTTGGCAAACCGGGCATAGTTGCGGCTGTCCTGCTCATTCTGGGAAGAGTGCATTTCCGGATCATCGGCCGCGACCAGTACGAGACCTCCACGCACGCCGGTGTAAGCGAGGGTGAAAAGCGGGTCTGCCGCCACATTGACGCCGACATGTTTCATCGTGCAGAGTGCCCGGCCGCCGCCGAATGAAGCCCCTATGGCAACTTCCAGCGCTACCTTTTCATTGGGAGCCCAGGAAGAATCAATTTCTTTGTACCTGATGGTGTTTTCGAGTATTTCGGTAGAGGGGGTGCCGGGATAGGCGCACGCCACGAGGCAGCCGGCTTCAAAGGCGCCGCGGGCTATGGCTTCGTTGCCGGAGAGGATTTCTTTCATCAGTGCATTCCCTTGTGGCGAACAGAGAGAGTAGAAATAGTAACGGCAAACTATACTAAATATGCCGTGATAATGCAATTTGTTTGAAGATTCTGCATAAGACCGAATGCTGTTTTTGCGTGGTATAATAAAGATTAATTCAGATTTTATTGCTTCAATCTTACAAACCGGGGAGGAAAATAGCCATGGGCGTTCTGATGCAGGGCTTTTACTGGGATTGTCCACGGGAGGAACAGCAGGAGCACACCTGGTGGAACTTTGTCACTTTGAAGCTGGACGAACTTCGTAACGCAGGCATTACCGCTGTCTGGCTTCCACCCGCAAGCAAGGGAGCCAACCTCGGCGGCATGTCAATGGGGTACGATGTCTACGACTATTACGATCTCGGCGATTTCACACAAAAGTGCGTCATGCCCGGTGAAAAGCGGACCTGGTACGGCTCACAGGAAGAGCTGAAAAAGCTGACCAAGGCGATTCACGACCGGCGGATGAAGGTGTACGCCGATCTGGTGCTGAATCACAATAACGGCGCCGATGATGAGGAGTTCAACCCGATCCTGCAGCAGAAACGGTGGACGAAATTTGCCCCTCAAAGCAACAACTTCACCCGTGACTGGACCTGTTTCAACCCGTCACCATATATGGAGATGGACGACATCGCCTTCGGCAACATGCCGGACCTGTGCCACATCAACCCCCGCGTCTCCACCGGCATCCTGAACCATGCCAAGTGGATGATCGAGGAGATCGGCTTCGACGGTTTCAGGTACGACTTCGTCAAGGGGTTCGGCGCCTGGATCGTGCGGGCGATCCACGACCGGCAGTACACAAGGGATCATAGCAAGGTTGATCTCTTCGGGGTCGGGGAATGCTGGGCCGGTGAAGACTTTATTGACAGCTGGCTCGATTCGGTCAACAAGTGGGCCGATAACCGGGTCGGGGCATTTGATTTTCCGCTGCGCTACCGCTTGAAAGATCTCTGCGACACGCCCGGATTCAGCCTGCGCACCCTGGCTGACAGCGGTGTCCTGATGAAGGAGCGACCTTTCGAAGCGGTCACCTTCGTGGACAATCACGACTTCCGCGGCGGCGACTCGCCTCCCGAGATCATCAGCGAAAAGATGCTGGCATATGCCTACATCCTGACCCACGAAGGGTATCCGTGCGTATACTGGAAGGATTATTTCCGCTACGGTCTGGGCGAGCCTGGGGAACCGGGCGGAATCGAACGGCTCGTGCAGGTTCACGAGAGCCACGCCGGCGGCGGGACGAACATCCTGTACGTGGATGACCTGTTTTACGCCATGGAGCGCAGCGGCGGCGGTGATCAGCCGGGGCTGGTTTTTGCCCTGAACAATTCAGGAGAAGTGATCAGGCGGCGGATTAAGACCGGTTTTCCGGGCAAGGCGCTGAAGCCGTTGGCCTGGAGGGGGAAAGAGATAGTTTACAATCCGCAGTCGTTGGTTGCGGATGCAGACGGCTGGTGCGAGGTCGAGGCGCCTCGGCGGGGGTATGTGGTTTACGGGGTGTAAAAAGGAAGGCGGCCGGCCCCGGGGCAGCAGAATAGTTTTTTGGGGAATGATGACAAAAAGATTTGTATTTTGAATATTTATTCTATATTTTAATAATACTACATATCTTTTGACCTTCTGATAAACGATAAGACTAAACCGTCAGTGATGACGGGGCGGATAGCTTAGGGTCTCTCTGAGACAGCCGGGTGCCGAAATATCAGTTTCGGCGCCCGTTTGCCTGGCGCCGAAAGGTCTCTGCCAATCCGTAACTTCTCCGGAAAGGCGGGGAGGCATTTTCGGTGACCTTTGCTATTGACCGCACCAGAAGTTATCTGAAGATTGAAGCGTCAGTCCTCCTTTCGCTCCATCGATCAACCCACCCCATCGTTCCTGCTGCAGATTATTGCCAGGGGCATCTCTGCGAAGCGTTCATCTGCGTGGTTCTTGAATATAACCTTCACCGTGTGTACCTGGCGTTGCATGACCAGCAGTTAAAATCCAACCTTGTTTTTGTTGCCGATCCTTTCAGGCCCGACACTAAAAAGATGGAAGCGCTACTGCTGGAAGCCCATGGCTTCCTCGAAAACATCGGCTTCAAGATGGAAGAGGTCAATATCAATTTCAGTTCGGCAACCCTGGAAGTGATCATAAAAGATATCAGGGTCATGCGGGAGCCTTCTCTTGCCTTGCAGCTTGATGCCGCTAAAATGGCTTTGGAAGTCCAAAACACCGAGAAAAGGGAGATCGTCCAAAAGGCGTCTCGGGAGCTATTGAAACTTAAAGCCGAGATAGAGGATCTCAGGGGGCAGCTGACTGCGGCAACAGCCGTTCAGCAGGCTCCCATTGTTGAACCGTCTATCAAAGCAGAAAACGGAGGCGGTTCTGCGCTGCAGGCTGAGACGGATGCGTTGCGCAAGGAATCGGGAGTCCTTCGTGAGCAAGGGGAAGGGGTTCGTCTTCGTCTTGTCGGCGCGGAAAAAGAGCTCCAGAAGACGCTGGAGGAACTGAGCGGCGTCAAGGCTCTGCTGAAGAGCGCCAGGGAAGGGATGAAGAGTGCCAAAGACGAGGCAAAGCACGCCAGGAAGGAGCAGAAACTTTCCAAACACGAGAGCGAATCATTAAACGAAAAGTTGAAATCCGAACAGTTGGAGCACGATAAGGCCAGAAAAGAAATTGAGGTAATTAGTCGCGAGCTCCAGGATGTTCGGAAGGCCTACGAGGCTGCCTTGAATACCAGGGTAACAATTAATGATGATATTGAAGCCGTCCATCAAGCGGCAACAGGCGACCTGAAGGCGGAAATAGACAGGCTCACTGCCGAACTGTCCGGAATTAATATTGCTTATGCCGCTGAAATTGAGGTCTTGAAGGCTGCCTTGGCCAATGCAAACATGTCTTTGTCAGCCGAGAAGGCAAAAAATGAATCTGCATTACTGGAAATGGATGCCCTTGACCGTGATGCTTCAGTTGAGCTCAAATTATTGAAGAAGAAGGTCGATTCCCTGAGCGCCGAGAAGCAACTTTTGGAAAAAATTTCGGCGGATATCAAAAATAAAGCTTATGGAGAAATCGAGCGGCAACAGCAGGTTATCCAGTCGCAGCGCAAGGCGGCCATAAAAAAGTTAAATGCTTTAAAGGAAGAGATTCGACGGCTGTCCGAGGCGCGTGCGGTTATCACATCGCCAACCGGGTTGCCACTGGTAAAGTCAGGCAACGGGATCTCCTATCTTCAAGCGGATGGCCGGACAGAGACCTCTGCTGTCACCCAACAAACAAGCTTTTCTTCCGATCCGTTTAGATCGTCTGAAGCTACTTCAGGCAACAAGCTTTCCTCTCCCCCAGCGAATGACCGTAAAGAACTCTCTATCGACGGTCAACAGGCAGGCTTTGCTCCCGATCCCTTCAGAACATGTGAAGCAACTGAAAATATAAATTTCTTGCCGGATAAATCGTTAGAAGGCATCCCTTATTCCCTTTCAACCGATGTAGTCGAGATCTACCGGTCATACAACACGATCCATGCGGCGCCGACCGGGAAACAGGCCCAGAGATGCGATGGTTTCGTATGTATCGTGAACGAAGGCGATCAGTCTCTGGTGTACGTGGCCTGGCTGATGAATACCAGCGGAGAGGTGCTGATTTGTCTTCCCGAATGCGTTGCCGATGGGGAAGTTTCATGTCAACAGATACTGCGTGAGGGAATCGGCTATTTCGAAAGGATCGGTTTTGTCATCGACAGGCTTAATCTGGCGCAAGACCCGGATAAACGCCAGATTCAACTGGATAATCTTGCTGTTTTTTGTCGTACTGTCACGAATTGTGATGTTTTAAATTCGGCGCTTTGATCAGCCCGAGCTATGCCGTTACAATGCTCCAACGCTCGCATAATACGGAAATTCATCAAAAAAATCTGACGGCTAGGCCGTTGATCACGTCTGACGGAAACCTGCTATCCTAGTGCCTCCCCCCTACTCTCTTGACAAATCTGCCCCACGGGTCAATAATCCACTTTTTTTCCAGTATTCACAACCCTTGAAGGGAAGTTTATCATGCGCATAGAAAGCGATTTTCTCGTTATCGGGAGCGGCATAGCCGGTCTCTCCTTTGCCCTCCAGGCAGCCGACCATGGCAGCGTCGCCATTGTTACCAAACGCGATATTTCAGAATCAGCCACCAAGTACGCCCAAGGCGGCATCGCCTCCGTTTATTCCGACGAGGACTCATTTGATGCCCATGTCGAGGATACACTCGTCGCGGGGGCCGGCATCTGCCATGAAGATGTCGTCAGGATGGTGGTGGAGGAAGGGCCGCAGACCATTCGCAACCTGATCGAGTGGGGGGTAAAGTTCACCACCAGCGGCGAATCCTATGACCTGACCCGCGAAGGGGGGCACAGCGCCCGCCGGATCCTGCACGCCGAAGACATCACCGGCCGCGAGATCGAGCGGGCGCTGGTCTATGCGGTCAGACAACACCCCTCCATTACTATTTATGAAAATCACATCGCCATCGATCTGATCACCTCAGACAAGATCGAAAGACGCAAACTGGAGCAGAACCGCTGCCTCGGGGCATACGTCCTGGACATTCAAAGCGATACCGTCGTGACCTTCAGCTCAAAAATCACCCTTCTCGCCAGCGGCGGTGCCGGCAAGGTCTATCTCTACACCTGCAACCCCGATGTGGCCTCCGGAGACGGTGTTGCCATGGCGTATCGCGCCGGTGCCACGATTGCAAACATGGAATTCATGCAGTTTCACCCCACCACCCTGTTTCATCCTCAGGCCAAATCGTTTCTCATCTCCGAAGCGGTACGTGGCGAAGGGGCAATCCTGCGCCGCCGTGACGGCACCGCGTTCATGGAGAAATATCACAAACTGAAGGATCTGGCGCCCCGTGACATCGTGGCCCGCGCCATTGACAACGAGATGAAGACCAGCGGCGACGACTGTGCCTTTCTCGACATCACCCATGAACCGGCCGATGTCGTCAGGAACCGCTTCCCCAACATATACCAGACCTGCATGGAGTTCGGCCTGGATATGACCAAGGAATGGCTGCCGGTTGTGCCTGCCGCTCACTACCTCTGCGGAGGGGTAGCGGTTAATTTCGATGCCGAAACGGACATTCCAGGACTGTACGCCATCGGTGAAACCGCTTTTACCGGCCTGCACGGCGCCAATCGCCTGGCCAGCAATTCACTGCTGGAAGCCGCGGTGTATGCCGGACGCGCCTTCCGCCATTCCAGTGCCGCTGTCACCTCACTGTCAATCGACCATCGCGAAATACCGCACTGGGATTCCGGCACCGCCACCAACAGCGACGAGATGGTCGTAGTCTCCCAGAACTGGGATGAAATCCGGCGCACCATGTGGAATTACGTCGGCATCGTGCGCTCCGACAAGCGGCTGGCTCGGGCCATGAGCCGCATCAAGCTGATACAGGGAGAAATCGAGGAGTATTACTGGAACTTTAACGTCACCTCCGACCTGATTGAATTACGCAACATCGCCACCGTGGCCGAGCTGATCATAACCTGCGCTCAAAAGCGCAAGGAATCGCGAGGGCTTCATTATAATCTTGACTACCCTTTACTGGATGATTTTGAAGGTAAAAAAGACAGCTTTGTCAAGAAACAGTTTTAAAAGGAGCCGCGCCTGTGGATATCAATGAGACTCGAATGCGGATTGATCTTTTGGACGATGTGCTGCTGCGTATTTTCAACGAACGAGCCCGGCTGGCTCTTGAAATCGGACATGCCAAGAAGGAGCTGAATCTTCCGGTATTTGATCCGGCCCGGGAAAAACGTATTTTCAACCGGATGAAGGAAGATAACCCCGGCCCGCTGGACGATGAAGCGATCGTCAGGATGTTTGAGCGCGTAGTTGATGAGTCAAGGCGCTTGGAACGCATCATGTCACATAAAGAAGAAGTTTAAGGGAGTATCGATAACATGCTTATAATTATGAAAAAACACGCTGAGGAAGCGGCACTTGATTCAATAAAGGAATATCTGATCACCCGTGACTTCGACATCCATCAGTCAACCGGCGCCAACCGTACTATTATCGGGGTGATCGGCGACACCGCTACTTTGAACGACCATGAAATTGAAACCATGCCGGGGGTCAGTCAGGTTGTACGAATCAGGAAAGATGACTAGGTTTAGCAGTGAAAGGCCACCGATGAATTTGCTTAATTCCATTCTTACGGCTAACCGGAAGTTTGTTCACCCGGGTGCATTTCCGCCACTCCCCAAAAACCCGAAAAAACAATTTGCGATCTTCACCTGTATGGATACGCGCTTGGTTGACTTTTTGGAGCCGGCCATGGGAATAAAAAGGGGAGACGCCAAGGTCATCAAAAACGCCGGTAATATCCTGGTGGACCCTCTCCATGGTGGAGTTATCCGCAGTCTGGTGGCGGCCATTTTCATGCTTGGGGTGGAAGAGGTCTTCGTTATAGGCCACGAAGATTGCGGGATGGCAGACGTCCAACCTGAAAAGCTGAAAAGCGATATGATCGCCCGCGGCATCTCTCCTCAGGCAATTGAAACCCTTGTCCCAGACTTGGCGCAGTGGCTCGGCGCTTTTTCCTGTCCGGCGGAAAACGTAAGCGAAGTAGTGGAGAAAATCCGCGATAACCCCCTCATACCGGCAGCTGTCCCGATCCATGGCCTGAGTTTCTGCCCAAACGATGGGCATTTGGAGGTTGTGGTGGATGGTTACAGCGCGCAAGGTTATATTATCAACACACAGAAACAGGTTTGTTCCGTAGAATATGACTGATAGTCAAGTGCATAACATGTCAGGCGGCAAGTGAACCAGCAATATCCTGAAGATCATTCATTCGAGCCTGTAATCGGCATCTGAGGATCAGATATACGGCAAACCTAAGTACAATTTGCTTGACACTGATTGACCGATAATGATAAATAACTAGCTTCAATTTTGTTACTTACTCTTACTCAAGAAAAAAATCTGGAGGTGCAGTTTGGCTCATCATAAGTCGGCAATCAAGAGGATCAAGCAGAGTGCAAAGAAAACCGCGCGTAATCGTCATGTATCATCGACGCTGAAAACATATATCAAGCGTGTTCGTGAAGCGGTAGAAGCAAAAGACAAGGATGCCGCCGTTGCTGCGCTTAATGTAGCCATTCCCGTCATTGACTCCACCGCTACCAAAGGTGTCATTCACAGTTCAACAGCATCACGCAACGTTTCACGCCTGACCAAACTGGTCAACACTCTCGGCTAGAACATATCCATAACGCGAAAAAGGGGGCTGCGATTCCGCATGCTCCCTTTTTTGCGTTGTAAGCGTGAATTCAGAACTTCACTGACCTTACCACTTTGATTGAACCGGTTTTATCTGAAGACGAAGACGGTGAATCAAAATTGCCACCCGCCGGTACAGATCCCCATGGTCATCCCATGCAGAAGAGTATACGGCTGGCCTCCTCCCGTTTTTGAAGCAACATCGCAGCGATAAAACTCATCAAAAATACGCTTTAATTCCCTTCGCGAAAAGTTGCGAGACTGCGCAACTATATCGCCCAAAAAGAAAACATTTATATTGAGTTCCCTGCCGATATCTGCCTGCTGCATCTTCTTGTCGAGCAGTTCTCTGACGCGCCATAATTTTCGAAAGTGACTAGTCAGGGCGCCGATCATCATCGGCGCATCCTCGCCGTTCAGAAACAAGGCGTCGAGGCTTCTGATCGAATTCGGCAGATCACGAAGCCCGAGAAACTTTGCCAGCTCAAAGGCGGTAAAAGCCTTGCTGCTGCTGGCCATGACCCGGACATCATCAACAGTTATACGCGGCTTTACACCGGCGTAGACCACCAGCTTTTCAATCTGTGAGCTTAATTCCTGCAGGTTGTTGCCGATCAGCGCGGCTAACAGTTCGGCTGCAGCTGATTCGATCGGTTTCCCCTGCGCGAGCGCTTCACTTTGGATAAATCCGGACAGCTTATTGTCGTAGAATCGCTTGTATTCGACCAGAACACCGAGTTTTTTGAATTCCAGAAAAAACTTCTTGCGTTGATCGATCTTGGTGCCGGTCAAAAGCAGGCAGGTACCGGCAGCAGGGTTCTTGATATACGGCAGCATCACATCCAGAGCTTCGGCCTTAAGCTGCTCGGCCCTCTTCACCAGAACCGCGCGACGTTCTGAAAACATCGGCAGGGTCTGGGCGGCATCGACAATATCCACCCCTTTGGATTCATTGCCGTAGTAAACATTGAAATTGAAGTCTTTAAGAGATGGATCAATCGCCAGCTCAAGCAGCATATGGACCGCCCGCTCGACCAGAAACTGCTCTTCGCCGTACAGAAAACAGACGGTTGGTACATTACCCTTCTTCAGGGAAGTTTCAAACTCCTGCGGAGTCATGGCTAATAGCCCTCTTCCAGTGAAGTAATGAACTTCTGGGCAACAATACGGGCGGCAGCATCAAGGGCCTGTTCTTCGGCGTTGCGCTGCAGGGCAAGATTACTATTGGCAGGATACTGCTTTGTTCCCTGGATCTGCCCTTTCCAGAGCGGGGCCTCCTGTCCTTTTTTGACTATTTCAAGTTCAACATTCAGCGACAGGCTGTATTCGCGGGCCTGATCGATGGCGTTATACGAAACAACCCTGTTTGAATAGGAAACAATCTTCGCCTTCATGGCCAGATCCGCACCTTCTTCACTGCTTGCCGGAGTCAGCCCGCGCAGGGCGCGGAATTCATCATAAAATGCCCGGCGCAGAACAGTTTGCGCCGTCGGGCTTACACTCTCGTTACTGAAGAAAGGAACCCATATTTTCTGGTCAGCTCCAAGTTGCCCGGACCGGGAGTTCGTCAGGTGATAGCCGCACCCCGCCATTGCATTCAGCAAGAGAGCAAGCGCCATCCCCCGGCACCACAACGAAACCGGCATCCCCTACCCCACCACTATATTAACGAGCTTGCCCGGTACGCAAATGACCTTGCGAACGGTCAGCCCCCCGATGAACTGCGCGACCTTCTCATCTGCCAGGGCAAGCGCTTTAAGTTCATCCTCACCGGTCCCGACCGCGACGGTGATCTTGGAACGCAATTTACCGTTGACCTGAACAACTACCAAAAGTTCTTCATCAATCACCGCGGCCGGATCATAGTCAGGCCAAGCGGCTTGGGTCAGTGGCGCGAGGTTGCCCAGCCGCTGCCAAAGCTCTTCCGTGATATGAGGGACAAATGGCGCCATCAGGAGAATGACACTCTGGAGAGCTTCCTTCATGACCGCAGGGAATTGCGGAGAGGCAAGTTCCGTAGACTGAAGAATATTAAGCAGCTCCATTACGGAAGCGATCGCCGTATTAAAATGGAAGCGCTCCTCCAGATCTTCGGTTACCTTACGAATCGTTTTATGTACGGCTCTGCGCAGGGCGCGCTCATCTGCAGACAACGAGCCGGGATCGAGCGAGCCGGCGTTCCTGATCATCTCAAGACGATCAAGCACCAGTTTCCAGATGCGGCTCAAAAAGCGGAAAGAGCCCTCTACACCCTGATCATTCCAATCCAGATCTTTTTCAGGCGGCGCGGCAAAAAGTGAGAACAGCCGGGCGGTATCAGCCCCGTATTTAGAGATCAAGGCATCCGGATCAACTACATTTCCCTTCGATTTGCTCATTTTGGCGCCGTCTTTAATGACCATCCCCTGTGTCAGCAGGTTGACAAATGGTTCATCGGCGGAAATGTGCCCCAGATCACGCAGCACTTTCGTAAAGAAGCGCGCATAAAGCAGATGCAACACGGCATGTTCGATGCCTCCGATGTACTGATCAACCGACATCCAGTAGTCTACGGAGTCACGGTCGAGAATGTCCTTTGTAAAGTCGGGACAGCAGTAGCGGAGAAAATACCAGGATGACTGAACAAACGTGTCCATAGTATCGGTTTCGCGGCGGGCGGCTTTTCCGCATTCGGGACAGGAACAACTTACGAAGGATTCCATCCTGGCCAGCGGACTTCCTCCCTCGCCGCTGAACGCGACATTTTTCGGAAGTACGACCGGCAGATCCTTTTCCGGCACCGGTACGACACCGCAGCTGTCACAGTAGACGACCGGGATGGGATTGCCCCAATAGCGCTGGCGGGAAATCCCCCAATCGCGGAGACGGAAATTAACGGTTTTTGCTCCTTTTCCCTCATTCTGAAGGAAATCGGCGATCGCTTCTTTGGCATCGCCGCTCTGCAGGCCGTCGAACCGGCCTGAATTTGTCATGATTCCCGGTTCTGTATACGCCTCGGTCATACTTTCCGGGTCGAGTAATATTCCTGCCGGCTGGATAACAATTTTCAACGGCAGATCGTATTTCTTGGCAAACTCAAAATCGCGCTGATCGTGGGTCGGAACCGCCATTACGGCACCCGTGCCGTAATCCATCAAGACAAAATTGGCCAGGAATATCGGCATCCTCGCCCCGGTCAGCGGATTAATGCAGTAGGAACCGGTAAAAACGCCCTCTTTCTCAAAATCATCGGCAGTACGTTTGACGCGGTCTGTTTTTCTGATTTTATCGATAAACGCGATTACCACATCTTTCCGGTCAGGGGTGGCCAGATCAAGGGCCCGTGGATGTTCCGGCGCCAGCGACATAAAGGTCGCACCGAAGAGTGTGTCCTGGCGGGTCGTGAATACACGGATCGATTCCGTACTATTTTCAACCGGAAAATCGATTTCGCAGCCATAACTCTTGCCGATCCAGTTGCGCTGCATGACGAGCACGCGCTCAGGCCAGCCGGGAAGCTTGTAGGTGTTATCAAGCAGCTCTTCGGCATAATCGGTTATCCGGAAAAACCACTGGTCAAGCTCTTTCTGGTTAACGTCACTGTTACATCGCCAGCAGCCGCCATCTTCAACCTGCTCGTTGGCGAGTACGGTTTCGCATTTGGGACACCAGTTGACATAGGAGGTTTTTTTGTAGGCCAGCCCTTTGGCAAACATTTCCAGAAAAAGCTTCTGTTCCCAACGGTAATAGTCGACGTCGCAGGTGGCCAGTTCGCGGTCCCAGTCGTAGGAGAAACCCAATTTCTTAATCTGGTTTCGCATATATGCAATATTTTCATAAGTCCAGGTCGCGGGATGGCTTTTGTTCTGGATTGCGGCGTTTTCGGCCGGCATACCGAAAGCATCCCACCCCATCGGGTGCATGACGTTGAATCCGCGCATTCTTTTGAACCGGCCAATCACATCTCCGATTGAATAATTGCGTACGTGCCCCATATGGATTCGTCCGGACGGATAAGGAAACATCTCCAGGAGGTAGTATTTCTTTTTGTTACCGTCAGCAGATACCTTGAATGTTTTTTCGTTTTCCCAGACTGACTGCCACTTTTGTTCTATTTCCTTCGGTGTGTACTTCTGTTCCACGGTAATTTCCTCTCGTGCCTTGATTATTTTTGGTCGTCTGTTTACTGCATCTGTTGCGGCCGCCAGTCAGACTCTTTCTGATGGCAACGTTCACAGGCTGTCGGATCCTTGACGCTGAACGCCATACTTTGGCCGTGGCAGCTGCCGCAGAAACCGCCCTGATCCATCTCCTTCATAACCCAGCGCTTGTCTGAAGCCCCCGACTTGACGATGGTGTAATGGCAATCGTTACAGCTATACCCTCTTTCGATGTGCGGCTTATGACTGAACTCGACGTTTCCGGTAGTGGGGGAAAGTTCATAACGGACAGAGCGCGGGTTTCCGGGATGGCACTTCACGCAGTTGGACTTTACACTGAAGGCGGTTTTGTCATCATGACAACTGCCGCATGATTTGCCCTGCTCCATCTGGCTCATGGTAAAATGCTTATTTCCGGAGCCCGGAATGAAAAGGTCCGGATGGCAATCCTTGCAACTATAGGCGGCTATATGTACCGTATGGCTGAATTGGGCGCTGCCGGGGCGGAAATGAATATGCTTGACTGTATGGCACTTCTGACAGTCTGATTTCACGCCAAAGGCGGTCTTGCCATCGTGGCAGGTACCGCAAGAGCTCCCTTTCTCCATATCGGCCATGCTGGCCCGAATACTATTTTTGCCGGCCTTGAAGATCTGGCTATGACAGTCGACACATTTATACATGCTCTTGTGAATGGTGTGGCTGAATGTTGTGGCGCCGGTTTCCTTGACCTTGAAAACAATATCTACGGTAGAATTGTGACACTTGTCGCAATCACCTTTTACGCTGAAAGCGGTAGAGCCGTCATGACAGCTGCCGCATGAAGAACCTTTCTCCATCTGCGTCATGGAAATCCGCTTGTTGTCGGGTCCGGCACTGAACAGCTGGTTGTGGCAATCATTGCAGGAGTACATGACGAGATGTTTATCATGATTAAACCGGGCATCATCAGCGAACAGAATTTCCTTAACAGGATGGCACTTACTGCAGGACTTTACGCTGAAGGCTGTTTTGCCGTCATGACACGCGCCGCATGATTTGCCCTTGTCCATTTCGTTCATGGTGAAGCGCTTGGAAGCAACTCCTGCGACCACAATGCCATTATGACACTGATCGCAGGAAAAGTTTTCGCGATGTTTCGCGTGACTGAACGTGACGGTTCCTGCGTTTTTTATCGTGAATATCCGATCAGGATGGATAGACGGGTGGCATTTATCGCAGCTCCCGGTGACACCAAAGGCCGATTTGCCGTCGTGACACGCACCGCATGATTTTCCCTGTTCCATCTGCGTCATCGTGTAGCGGATACTGCGGGCTCCTCCTATAAAAATTTCGCTGTGGCATTCATCGCATTTAAACATCTTGAGGTGGTCGCCATGACTGAACCTGGCATTAAAAGCCTTGAAACGTATATCCATTATGTTTTTATGGCATTTTTGGCAATCGCCTTTGACGGAAAAAGCCGTTTTCCCGTTATGACATGCTCCGCATGACTTCCCTGATTCCATGTCGAGCATGGTATGGCTCACCCGGTTCGGTCCGGGAACAAATATTTTATTGTGACACTCTGAACATGCAAATGACATCTCGAGATGGGCGTTGTGACTGAATACAGACCCCCCGGCCAGTGGGATTTCACCGACTTGATGACATTTGACGCAATCTCCGGCCACTGAAAACGCGCTTTTGCCGTCGTGGCACCCGCCGCAGGATTTTCCCTGCTGCATCTGGGACATGGTGACATGAGGATTGGTCCTGTCTGTTTTAAACAGAGCATTATGACAATCCGTGCAGGTGAACATGCCGAGATGCTTGCTGTGTCTGAAGATCAACGTCCCGAAATCGGGAATTACTATTGATACGGCATCAACGGTGTGGCAGGCCGTACAATTGTTAAGTTGCGGTGTCTTGGGATTCTCCTTGTTGTGGCATGCTCCGCAGGATTTCCCCTTTTCCATTTTTGCCATCGTAACAGTCGAGTTGTTTTTCAGGACAATATGAAAAATTGAGTTATGACAGGCAGAACAATTGTTGTTCAGGCTTTTGAGGTGATTTTCATGGCTGAAGGGTATATTTCCGGCATTTTTGGTTTTTATGAGGAGCGGCTGTCTGAAATCGGCAGAAACGTTACCGGAAAGGGCAATAACGACAGCTAAAAATATAAGTTGTAGTAACAAGTTCATGAATAATCACCTTAATGACTGAATCGAATTAAATAAATCAGGGAAAATTGCCCTGAAGAATAATTTCTGATGCAACCCGGTCCAACGGAACACACCGATCAACAACGCCGGTCGCTACCGCTTCACGCGGCATGCCGTATACTATGGCACTCTCCTCCGATTCCGCAATAACGCAACCACCACCCTCTTTTATGTCCCGTACCCCTTTGCTGCCGTCGTTGCCCATGCCGGTCAGGATCACTGCCAACACCCTGTTGCGGTAAATAGCGGCGCACGATTGAAGCATGACATCCACCGAGGGAACATACCGATCTGATTCCGAAGGCGCAACGATGCGCGCAGTTACCTGTCCTCCGCACACTTCGAAGGTCATGTTCCTGCCGCCCGGGGCGATCAGAACTCTGCCGGGAAGAACAAGGTCACCATCCTCGGCTTCCCTGATGTCGAAGTGTGAGGTGCGATTTAGCCGCTCGGCAAAAGCCCTGGTAAAACCGGCCGGCATATGTTGAGAAACTACGATTGCAAAAGGGTATTTCTGCTCAAAAGCTGAAAATATCTGCTGCAGAGCAGGCGGCCCCCCCGTTGAGGTCCCGATTGCTACAAGATCGATAGTCTGATGTTTGCCGTTCCTTGTCTTTCGTGTCGATAGCAGCCCGGCCGAGTTGAGCTTCGTGGGGACAATTCCGGAATTTAACCGGGCATGGCTCCCCGGCTTGACCGCAAGCACCTGCAATACTTTGTTCTGAAGATCTTCCTTAATGGAAAGCAGATCAACAGAAGCGCTGCTGGAAGGTTTTGCCACGAAGTCAAGTGCCCCAAGTTCAAGCGCCCTGAAAACCTTGTCTGCACCGCTGAGGGCACTGATTACGATCACCGGCAGTGAAAAGCGGGTCGTCAGGATACGCAGCAGCGTAAAACCATCCATCTTCGGCATTTCAAGATCCAGCGTCACCAGATCGGGTTTAAGCGTAATAACCTTCTGAATTCCCTCTTCCCCGTTTATCGCATATCCCACTACTTCAACGAAATCGAGTCCTTCCAGCATTCGGGTAATACTGCGGCGGCTGAAAGCCGAATCATCAACAACCACGATCCTGATCTTTTTCACCGGGTGTCTCCTACTGAAAGACGATCAGGTTTTTGATAGATCATGTCGTTTTTAAAGTGACGGAGTGTGAACAGTGTCGTGACATTCATAAGCGATTCAGAGTGTCCCAGCAGAAGAAAGCCGCCATCATACAGCGTAGAGTGAAATGATTCAATCACACGTTTCTTGGCCGCCTGGTCAAAGTAAATAATCACATTTCGACAAAAAATCAGGTCGACCTTGCCGAGCATGGCCAGACGATTAGCATCAAACAGGTTGAGGTGACTGAAGAGTACCAAGTTTCTGATAGAATCATTTACCTTATAGCCGTCATCTTGCTGATGGAAAAAATGCTTCAGGTCGCCCTCTTCGGTTGCCCGAAAGGATGATTTGCCATATACGGCACGTCGTGCCTGCTGCAGAACCTTCTGACTGATGTCAGTGCCGATAATTTCTATTTTCCAGCCCGACAGTTCAGGAATAGTACTCAACAGCATGGCAATCGTGTACGGTTCTTCTCCGGTCGAACATCCTGCGCTCCAGATACGCAGTGAGCGGTCCCCTCGCATTCTTTTATTTTTAATCAATTCAGGAATTATCTCTTCGGAAAAAGCTTTGAGTTGAGAAGTCTCACGAAAGAAATATGTTTCATTCGTAGTAAGAATGTCCATGATATCCATGAGTTCTTGTTCTTTATTCCGGTTATACTTTAAAAAGTGGTAGTAGTCGTAAAAAGTAGCCAGATTCAACTCTGTTAAACGGTGGGAAAGACGTTTATTTAGGATGTATTTTGAATCCTGTTCAAAATAAATACCACAATGCACGTAGATGCAATCCCGCAAAAGGCGGAATTCATCGTCGGACATGCTGTGATCGTTTACCAATGGGAAAGTCATGAACAACCTGGTTTGATAACGAGCTTTGGGGACTTGTTGGTACAAAGGAGTGAATCAATATTCAATAACATAAAGACACGGTTGTCAGACAGACAGACCCCTAAAAAAAATTCCAACTCCATCCCGGATGTCATCCGGATCGGAGGTTTTATATCGTCAGCAGGCACGGAAATAACCTCCATGACATCATCCACCTCAAGAGCCAGCAGCTGGTTGACAAGTGATACTATCAGAAGTTTGCCGGCAGAAGCATCAGCAGCCACAGGTATCCCTAGACGCTTGCGCATGTTCATTACCGGAATAACTGAACCACGAAGATTAATAACACCCTCCAGAACGTCTGAAGCGTACGGGAGAGGCAAAAGCTTCTGAGGGACGAGAATCTCACGTATTCTCATGATATCGACAGCACACAGCTTGTCTCCGAGACTGAAACAGGCAAACTGGATTTGGGTAGTCGCACCTTCCACGCTATGCACCGTCTTCTGAAAGAGTCAACAGCTTGTTGATTTCATCAATAATCATGGCTGATTTGAAAGGTTTTACAATATAGGCATTAGCGCCGCTTAAGACTCCCCTGTCATGATCATCCTGAGCTTTTTTGCCGGTTAACATAATAATCGGTATTGAGGCAGTGCGAGGGTCCTTGCGTATGAGCCGGCATACCTCGAAACCGTCAATATCGGGGAGCATAATGTCCAATAGTACGAGGTCAAACTCTTCAACGCCTATTTTGTCAATAGCCATTTTACCTGTAAAGGCGCCAATCACCTCAAAACCTTTACAGGTCAGAAGAATTGTCTCAAGTTTAAGAAGACTTTCTTCATCTTCAACGATCAATATCCTTTTTTTTCTTCGCATACCGGCTCCCTTCAATACGGATTGATGTCGGTAATTTTTTCCAGATTCAAAATTATTATCAATTTCCCGTCAAAACGACCAAGTCCGCTGATAAAATCGCGGTCAATGACGTCCAGAACAGCAGGTGCGGCTTCGACGGCATCCGGCTGTACCTGAACAACCTGGATCACCTCATCAACCAGCAGGCCACTAAAAGAATTATTGTTTTTAATGACAACAATCCGTTCTTTACCGGTGGACTCCTTCCGGGCCAGGCCGAGCCGGACACGTATATCAATAATCGGAATTATCGTGCCCCGCAATGAAAGAATTCCTGATACAAAGAGCGGGGCATGAGGAACCTCCGTGAGCTCTCTCAGCTTGATAATTTCTTTTATATCCATGATGTTTATACCATAGGTTTCATCAGAAGCCCTAATGCAGAGGTATTCAAGAGTTGTTTCGGCTGCAATCACGCCGGAGTCCATATCGGCAAGGATCGAAACGTCATCACACCCTGCAGCAGTTCGGCCGTCCAGAATCACTTCCAGCGGCGTGCGTATTGCTACTGAATGCTCAAGGGGAATTGCGGCAAGAGGTGGCAATGCCGCCACGTTGGCTGAAAACGTCGTGGCATATTGATCTTGTTGAAATATATCCGCTTCTGCAGAAACCGTAGGAACCTGAACAGCGTCAAGCGTTTCATTTATCGACCGGGGTGAAAAAGATTGTGCAACTAAAGGTTCATCACCAGGCTTTTTGGGCGTCATTAAAGATTTTTTTCTGATTTTTGCAAGATCCATAACTGCTCCGCCTACATCATTAATTCATCTTTAATTTCATTAATTATACCCGAATCAATCAAGGCGGCATCGCATCCATATGCAACCAGCAGAGCATTAGTTGCCATGGAATTTATTTTACGGGGAACACCGCCACTCAGTTCGAAAATTCGTTGTACGGCATCCGGAGTGAATAATCCAGGGGTTCCTCCAGCGGCTTCGAGCCGAAAATCGAGGTATTCCATTAATTCATCAAGCAGCAGAGGCTTCAGGTGGTAATGAAGCGATATTCGTTGCCGCAGAGGTTCAAAACGGCTGGATGCCATCATCGGGCGTAATTCCGGCTGCCCCATAATGACAACTCCAAGCAGATTGCGGTCATCCAGCTGGAAGTTGGTCAGGAGCCTGATCTCATCAAACACCTCCGCATCGGTAATCATCTGGGCTTCGTCAACCACCAGAACCGGACATATATCCCGTTGGTTCAGAGAATATACTGCAGTGTGGATCTGGTTAATCAGGGTGTCTTTGGCATCCGCCGGCAGCTCAATTTCAAGAATCCTGGCAAAGGTACGAAGGAATTCCATCGCATTCAAACGCGGATTGATGATGTAGCAAAAACGGAAACCGGGACCGAGACGATCCATCAGAGCCCGTGACAACGTGGTTTTGCCGCAGCCGATTTCTCCGGTTAAGACAGCGAGTTCACGTTCTTCAACTACGAATTCAAGACGGGCAAGCGCCTCCTCATGGCCGCGGCTTAAAAACAGGAAACGGGGATCAGGGGTTTTGCTGAACGGTTTTTCCTTAAAGCCGAAATAGCGTTTGTACATGTAATTCAGCTCCCCGAATGCATTGTGTCATTGATAATGCCGCCGATGTCCAAAACAAGGATTGTGCTTTGATCACCAAGGTCTGCAGCGCCTGAAATCCCGCGGAGCCGTTTGAACGACTCACCTAGTGGTTTGATTACGATATCCTGTTGGCATACCAAATTATCGACCGCGATTCCCAGACGCTTTTCTGCGACTCCGATAACAACGACATAAAATTCCTTTGGAGGTTCTTCTTTGCGACTTATGTCAAAATAGTGTTCAAGTCTCAACAGAGGCAGGGTCGCTTCACGGAGCTGCACGAACTCTTTGCGCTCCACCGTCATAATATCCTTGTCTGTCATTAACAGCGATTCAAGCACCGAAGTGATCGGCAGAGCATAAGTCCTGCCGCTGCAGCTTATGATAAGAGCCTTTATGATAGCCAGCGTGATCGGCAGAGTTATCACAAAGCGGCTTCCCTCACCTTTACGCGTCTCAACATCAACCAATCCGGAAACAGCAGAGATGTTGTTTTTCACAACATCCATACCGACACCACGTCCGGAAATCTCACTGACGGTTTCATTGGTTGAAAAACCGGGCAGAAAAATAAAATTGATTGCGTCACTGTCAGACACCGTACTGATGTCGCTTACCAACCCTTTTTGCAGCGCCTTGTTCTTTATTTTATCGACATCAATACCGCCGCCATCATCCTCAATTTCAATAACAACGTGATTCCCCTTTTGATAAGACGAAATCCGGATGGTCCCCTTCACATCCTTGCCCTGTGCCACACGCACAGCCCGTGACTCAATGCCGTGATCTATGGCATTGCGAATGATGTGCATCATCGGATCGGAGATGTCTTCGACGATCAATTTGTCAAGCTCTGTATCGGCGCCGAAAAACTTGAGGTCGACCCGTTTATCCTGCTCACGGGATATCTTCCGCACAATTCGCGACATCTTCTCGTACAATTGTCCGATCGGGATCATACGGATCTCCATGACCCCCTTCTGGAGATCAGAGAGTTTGCGCTCAAGCCCTTTTGCCGCCTTGCCCAGCTCGATGGCAAGGTGAGAAAACCCTTCATTACGCATCTTGTTGGTAACGTCTGCAATTGCCGAGTTGGCCAGGACCAGTTCACCGACGATATTCATCAGTTCATCAAGTTTACCGATATCAACTCGAACCGTCCGGCTCATACTTTTCGCGCTGACGGCAGCGTCATCAGCCGAAGGTGCCGGGCCGGCAACCGGGGAGTCGGCTGGCAAATCAAGCACAAAGGGTGCTGAATCGGTGTAAGATTTGTCCGCATCCGGGGATGTGGTCAACAGCGGTTCTTCCGCGGCAATGCCGGAACCGAGCAGTGTTATGGTAACTCTGTCCCTTTCAACAGCGGTTTTCAGCTCACCGAGAGAAATCTTGGAGCCGAATAGAATTTCAAAATCAATGTTAGTCTCCAGGCTTACGCCGACACTCGGCAAGGTGCAGATAACCTCCCCACACTCCTTCAATAAGTCCGTGACTGCCGACAATTCGGTATCAAATGACGTAAGGTCGAAGGATGTGTGGACGTTGAAGATGGATCGTCCTTTGACCAGATTATCTATCAAGCGGTGTTCTTCATATTCAGTCAGAGCACCACGCACTTGGTCCGCCAATCCCAGGCTTTCCAGAGGCGATACACCGCTCTGTTTTTCCGGTGTGGCAAGACAGGCATTTATTTTGGTTATGCATGCGGCAATTTCATGCGCCATGCTTGTTTCTTCACCTGCGGCGAGTACTCGAACCAGGGAACTGAGGAGCTCATGGGCCTCAAACAGCATAACCATCAGGTTCTTAGTAAGATTCAGCTTGCCGAGCCTCAGCCAATCGAGCAGATTTTCCATGTTGTGTGCAAGCTCGGCGACATCGCTAAAGCCGAACATCCCGGCCAACCCTTTGAGAGAGTGGGCTCCACGAAAAATGGAGTTCAGAACGTCAGGGTTCAATTCACCGCTCTCCGCCATATCGGAGAGGTCAGCCAATTCAGAGCCTAACCGTTCAACGATCTCCTCGGCTTCCGCAAGAAAATCCTGAACGGCTTTCGTATGTGTAACGTTCTGTTCACTCATTATCAGACACTCCAAAAAACCGGTCAGGGCGCTTTGCTTAATTGCTGATGGTTATGGTCTTGGTGCTCCGTAACCCTCTCGTTTAGCTGCCGTTCCAGTAAAGACTTTTCTATCGAAACCCCCGCCTGAGAAAGAAATATTGCGAGCTGCTCGATATCGCCAATCTGTTTCTTCTCGGGAAGGTTATCACCATAGAGAAAACCGATGACTCGAGATTGGCTGATCAGCGGCCCGATAAAAACCTCGGAGGGGATGCCGTCACCCAATTGGTCAAAAATATGGGTATCGACCGGCGTAGGCTCTGGTGAGAACGTGTATGGCTGACCAGTTTTGAGCGGTTCAGAGAACATCGAATGGGATTCCTGAGAGAAATGTATCGACCGTACCCGTTCATCACCGCTGATTGTACCGCCGGTAATGCCGAATTGCCCGCTACCGGAAATCACCTGGTCATTGACAGTAAAAACGATAGCCCTGTTTACGAATTCTGAAGCGAATCGAAGCACCAGCAACAGTACTCCACCTTGCAGATCAGGGTTATTCAGCTCTTCAAGCATGCCGCGTAACAGGGAAAGAGCGCCTCTCTGAGCAGAAGAATCAACGGCGCTCGGCACGTCGTCATCTTCCCCCATTTCAATGCGCAGCTCATCGCCCAGATTGAATTGTTTCTGCCACTCGCCGGAAGGCAGGTTGTCGGGGGCACAGAGAATTACATTCGTAATCATCGCAAGAAATTTGTCTATGATGGCAGGAGTATTGATTTCAACCCGGCAGGGTTTGATGATAAACGGATACCCAAGTTCACGAATCTTTTGCTCGGCCTCCGCGTGATGATAGTCGGTCATGATAATCAGCTGCAGATCTTTAAAATTATTATGCAGAAGCTCCAGGAGTTCGATTCCCCCCAGTACGCCTGATCCATCCATCTTTGGCATAATCAGATCAATCAGGACTGCGGGGCGCTCCCCATTTCTGTAGAGGGAATCCACCTTGATCAGTGTGTCCTCGCTACGTGTCATGGCATGTACGACAAAACCGTTCTCCGTAAGCCTGTCGGCAATGGTCCGAAGTGTCGGACCATCATCGTCAACAATAATAACCGGCTTTTGAACCGGGGGTCGGGTCAATGCCAGGGCCGCCGTGCCATCCAGCAGATCAAAGTCGAAATCCGCGGCATCATCAGACGAGGCGCTTTCGGCAAAACCGGATTCTGCTGCAAGACGCCTCTCATCAAGAATTCTGGTGCCTTCCATGGCGAGAAATTGCGGATTTAATCCCTGATCCAACATGAACTGCAATGGATCCATCTTTGTGTTGGCAACCGTTTCAATCGAACTCTTAACTTCAAAATTGAATGTACCCTCCGTCCAGGCAAACAGCGAGAATACTTCATTTTCAATGTGCTCCCGCGCAACTTCCTCTATGACTTCATGTAATACTTCAAAGTTCTTGACAAGAATTACACCCAGGCGCTCACGAAAACCGTTCTTCTGCTGAAAAGCCAGGGCTTTGCGCAGCACAAACCGATCAATGATACCCTTTTGAATCAATACATCACCCAGGCTCAGCTGGTTGCTGCTTGAGACGGCTTTTACGACCTTGCCCTGACGAAAAAAAACCGAGCCATCCCTCCCCCTGCTGCTAAGGGAAAGGACACCGGTTTTTCTACTGAGACCGACAATCTGTAAAATCTCGCCAAGTCCGAGCTCTTCTAGGTTACCTACCAGGCTCATTAGTTACAATCCATCTGCGAGACGCCCACCCAAATTTCCGGTTGAGACCCGAGCAGTTTTCGATTACGTAATGGGGGATAAAAACGCTGAAAATATACCGCAACAGTGCACTCAAGTAAAGGTTTTTAGGGTAAAGCGGATTAAGTGGAACGATCGGCTCCCGGCTTGCGGGAAGTATCGGTTTTGTCACGTCCCCTGAACATCAACCGCAACGGAACACCGTCGAAACCGAACGCTTCGCGGAACTTGTTGATAAGATAGCGTTCGTATGAATAATGGATGTTTTCGGGTTGGTTGGTAAAAATGACAAAGGCCGGAGGCCTGGTAGCTACCTGGGTGGCAAAGTAGAATTTCACCCTGCGGCCGTGAGACAGCGGGGCATGATGGGATTCAATGGCATCGGTAAACACATGCACAAGTTCCGACGTGGTAACGCGTCGGCAATACTGCGCCATTACGTCATCAACGGTTTCTATGATCTTGCCGGTACGCTGGCCGGTTTTGGCGGAAACGAAGACAATAGGGGCGTACGCCATGTATTTAAAACCGTCCCTGATTTTTTCCGTATAGGTTTTGAAGGTGGCGTTATCCTTATCGAGAAGATCCCACTTATTGATGACAAAGACACACCCCTTGCCTGCTTCATGGATGTAACCGGAAATCCGTTCATCCTGTTCGGTGACCCCTTCGTCTGCGTCGATCACCATCAACACAACGTCAGCACGCTCGATGCTGCGCAGAGCGTCACATACGCTGTACTTTTCCAGTTTTTCGGTTGTTTTCCCCTTGCGGCGGATACCGGCGGTATCGATCAGGACGTACGGCTTCTTGTTGCAGGTAAAGGGGGTATCGACCGAATCGCGGGTTGTGCCGGCAGTCGGGTTGGCTACTACCCGCTCAAAGCCGAGCAGTCGATTGACAAGCGATGACTTGCCGACATTGGGGCGCCCCACTACGGCGATTCTGGTAATATTCTCTTCAGGATCAGCTACGTCAGCCGGCGGAAAAACCTCCATGATGTTTTCAACCAGGTCGATGACCCCGCGATTATGTTCAGCCGAAATCGTGTACAGCTCTCCGACTCCGAGTGAATAAAATTCGGCCGACTCATTTTCAAGTTTATCTCCGTCAACCTTGTTGACGACAAAAAACACCGGTTTCTTGACGCGCCGCAGCATCTCGGCAACCTCAATATCCGCCGGAGTCAGACCGCTTCTGGCATCCATCATGAAAATGATGACATCCGCCTCATCGATGGCCAGTCGCGATTGTTCACGCATCTGCTGCAGCAGACGATTTTCGGTTACCGGCTCGAAACCGCCGGTATCGATAAGGATAAACGGCTTTTCAAAGCGGGTAATGTTGGCATAGTTGCGGTCACGCGTTACTCCCGGGGTGTCGTCGACAATGGCGCGACGATGGCCCAGCAGGCGGTTGAAGAGGGTTGATTTGCCCACATTGGGACGTCCGACTATTGCTACTAAAGGTTTCATACGTATCCCAGTTCTCTCAATTTAGACGGTCGTTCGCTCCAGTTTTCAACTACTTTGACGAACAGCTCCAGATATACCCTGGTAGCAAGCAGGCGCTCGATATCCTGACGGGCCTGACTGCCGATTTTTTTCAGCATCTCACCCTTGTTGCCGATGATGATCCCCTTCTGGGTGTCACGCTCCAGCATGATGGCTGCCGAGATGGCGATTACGCCGTTCTCCCGTTCGATAAAACTTTCCACCACAACCGCCGTCGAGTACGGCACTTCGTCACGGGTCAGACGGAAAATCTTTTCGCGAATCATCTCCGCGACGATAAATTTTTCCGGCATATCGGTCAGGATGTCATCCGGAAACATGGCCGGACCTTCGGGAAGATAGCCGCTGACAACCTTGACCAGGTGATCAACGCCGTCGTTGCGCCCGGCTGACACCGGAACAATTTCCTTGAACGGAAAGAGCGCGGACCAGTCGGCAATCTTTTTCAACACCTGATTTTTGTCGGCGAGAAGGTCGATCTTGTTGATAACCAGCACCACCGGAATAGTCACTTTTTTCAGCACATCCTGAATAAAGGCCGGGTCGGCGGCGGTGGTTGCTTCAACAACCAGCATCAGGAGATCAACGCCGCTAATCGCCGAACGCGCCACATCGACCATACTCTTGTTCAAACGGGAACGCCCGGCGTGAATACCGGGAGTGTCGATGAACACGATCTGTCCTCCGGGGATATTGTGAATCCCCTGAATACGGTTGCGGGTCGTCTGGGGCTTGTCGGACGTGATGACGATTTTCTCGCCGATGATGCTGTTCAGAAGTGTTGACTTGCCGACATTCGGGCGACCGATTATTGAGACAAATCCTGATGTGAACTTTTCTTTTTTCATACAGTTATATACCACTCTTTCATGTTTTACTTCCTTGTAGTCCATGCATCCCGAAGGGTGACAATCCGGTTGAATACCAATTTACCGGGATCTGAGTCTTTCGGGTCCTGCCTGAAATAACCCTGACGTTCAAATTGGAAGCGGGTTTCAGCATCACCACCTGCCAAATCAGCTTCCAGCTTGCAGTCAACAAGTGTCTCAACCGAAGCCGGATTCAGAAACTGCTTGTAATCAGCCCCACCACGATCGGGATTGGGATCGCTGAAGAGCCTGTCGAACAGCCGTACTTCGGCGGTCACGGAATGGGCGGAGGAAACCCAGTGAATAACTCCTTTGACCTTGCGGCCGTCAGCGGTGTGTATTCCCTCGCGCGATGCGGGGTCATACTCGCCGTGCAGTTCGAGAATGTTGCCCTGTTCATCCTTGATGACACCCGTACATTTTACGATATAACCGAAGCGGAGCTTGACCTCGCCGCCGACGGTCAGGCGGAAAAAACCTTTGCTCGGCACCTCCATGAAGTCGTCGGCATCGATCCAAATTTCACGGCTGAATTGGACGGTACGGCTTCCCATCTCCGGCTTCTGAGGGTGATTGGCGGCCTGCAACTCTTCGGTCTGACCGGCGGGATAATTGTCGAGCACCAGCTTGACCGGACGGAGCACCGCCATGGCCCGCGGCGCCGTTTCATTCAGATCGGACCGGACGCACTCTTCCAGAACGGATACGTCTATCCAGGAATCGTTCCGGCCAACACCGATCAGCTCGCAGAAGGCCCGTACCGCTGCCGGAGTGTAGCCGCGCCGCTTGATCCCGACCAGGGTCGGCATGCGCGGATCGTCCCAGCCGCTGACTATGCCGAGCTTCACCAGCTCCTGCAGCTTTCGCTTGCTCATCACCGTATAGGTCAGGTTCAGCCGGGCAAATTCATATTGACGCGGCCGGGCCGGCACCGGCAGGTTGTCGAGGAACCATTCGTAAAGAGGTTTATGGGATTCAAACTCCAGGGTGCATATCGAATGGGTAATTCCTTCGATAGCATCGGACTGCCCATGGGCAAAGTCGTACATCGGGTAAATTTTCCAGGCATCGCCGACATGCGGATGAGTAGCATGAAGGATCCGGTAGAGGACCGGGTCGCGCAGGCTCATATTGGGGGAGGCCATATCGATCTTGGCACGCAGCACTCGGGTCCCGTCAGGGAACTCTCCGGCACGCATCCGGCTGAACAGCTCCAGATTTTCCTCAACGGAACGGGTGCGATAAGGGCTCTCAATCCCCGGTTCTGTCAACGTGCCGCGATGGGCCTTGATCTGTTCGGCGTTAAGATCCTCGACGTAGGCTTTTTCCTGTTTAATAAGGCACTGTGCCCACTGGTACAGCTGCTCAAAGTAGTCGGAAGCGTAATAAAGATGTTCCCCCCAGTCGAAGCCGAGCCAGCGGACGCTCTCCTTGATTGAATCGATGTATTCCTGTTCTTCCTTGGCCGGGTTGGTATCGTCGAAACGGAGGTGACAGCGACCGCCGAAATCGCGCGCCAGCCCGAAATTGATACAGATCGACTTGGCATGGCCGATATGAAGATAGCCGTTCGGTTCGGGTGGAAAACGGGTCACGATGCCGCTGTGTTTGCCGCTTTTCAGATCTTCTTCGATAATGGTGCGCAGGAAGTTATTGGTTGTGGGTGCAGCCTGCTCAATAATGGTCATGATAACCTCTTCATAGTTCGCCCAAAAACGAGTTCGGGTAGGCTTTCGTGATTCTGACATCGACAAAACTGCCGATCAGGGAGCTGTCACCGGTAAAATTGACGATACGGCCGATATCGGCCTTGCCTGAAATCTGACCGGGGAGCTTCCCCTCCCCTTCGACCAGAACGGTCATCAGGCTTCCGACATAGGGGAGGCTGATCTCCATGGTATGACGACGTTGAAGTTCCATCAAGCGATTGAGCCGGGCCATCTTTACAGCACGCGGCAGATCGTCACTCAATTCCGCAGCTTTGGTGCCGGGGCGCGGCGAGTATACGAACGAAAACAGGTCGATGTAGCGAACCTCTTCCATCAGGGAGAGCGTTTGTTCAAAATCGGCATCACTCTCACCGGGAAAACCGACGATGATATCACCGGTAATAACGATATCCGGGCGGATTGACTTCAGTTTCCGTACTTTACCGAGATAGGATTCGCGGGTATAACCACGTCCCATAAGCTTGAGGACCGCATCACTGCCCGACTGCGCCGGCAAATGAATCTGGCCGCTCAGTTTCGGAATGTCTCCAAAACAGGCGATCAGTTCATCCGACATATCCTTGGGATGCGATGTGGTAAAACGGATACGATCGATTCCGTCAACATCGGCAACCTGACGGATCAACTCCGCAAACGACGGTTCATGGTCGCTTTTAAGTCCGTAAGAATTGACGTTCTGGCCGAGCAGAATAACTTCCCTGACCCCTTCATCGGCAAGCTGCCGGACTTCTGTCAGGATATCCGACGAGCGGCGGCTGATTTCGCGACCGCGCACATAGGGAACGATGCAGTAAGAGCAGAAGTTGTCACAGCCCTGCATCACCGTGACAAATCTGGACAGGCGCGACTCCCCCTTGATCGAGGGAAACAGGTCCAGACGCAGGTCGTTATCGATAAAAGAGGTCTCGGAGCGGCGCTCGCCACGTTCGGCGCCTCGTACCATATCCTGCAGCAGGTGCAGATTATGAGTGCCGATTACCAGATCAAGATAGGGAAGTTTTCGTAGAAGCTCCTCTCCCTCCTGTTGGGCCACGCAGCCACCGACCGCAATAATCTGTTTCTTGCCGTCCCGCTTGTAGATGCGCAGATTGGCAAGACGTCTGTACACCTTTTCCTCTGCCCCGCCGCGCACGCTGCAGGTGTTGAGCAGGATCATGTCCGCAGAGGCCGGATCGTTGGTCGGCGCGTAGCCGAGGTCAGCCAGCATGGTGACGATCCGTTCGGAATCGTTCACGTTCATCTGGCAGCCGAAGGTTTCAATATAAATGAGTTTATCGAACATAGTGGATCGTACTTTATACGTGACAAACAGCAGTAAAGTCAAATCAATTGGCTTTCCAGGAATGGACTGCCTCTATTTCAGCGACTTGACAAAGTTATCCCCCCAAACGTATTGTCATGGTGGAATTAAATTTCGGCACTAATAAGAGTTTCACATTGATCATCGACTGGAACGATATAGACACCGTACTGCTGGATATGGACGGCACGATCCTGGACCGCCATTTTGACGACCACTTCTGGCTGGAGCATGTGCCGAAAAGGTGGAGCCAGCGTAATCACACCACTCTTGAGTACGCCAAGGAACACCTGTACGGCCTGTTCCGCAGCCAGGAAAACAGTCTTAACTGGACCGACCTCGATTACTGGTCGGATCGCCTCAAACTCGATATTCCGGTGCTCAAACTGGAGATTGAGCATCTTATCGCCGTTCATCCCTACGTGATCGAATTTCTGTTGTTCCTGAAACATTCCGGCAAGGCGACCTGGCTGGTCACCAATGCCCACTCCAAAACACTCGATCTGAAGATGAAAAGTACCCGCATCGGGCCGTATTTTGACGGTATAATTTCCGCCCATCAGGTTGGACTGCCGAAGGAAGATGCCCGTTTTTGGGGGGAACTGCAGAATTTCGTCGGCTACGACCCGGAGCGGACGCTTCTGGGCGAAGACAGCGAGACCAACCTGACAACGGCGCAAAGCTATTCGATACGTTACCTTGTCTATATCAGCCGCTACAGCTCAAAGGTTGAGCCGCGTCAATCCGAGCATTTTTCTACGATCGACTATTTCAACAGGCTTATCCCGAAAAAAGGAAGCAGCTGCATAACAATCCGGTAATATCAACGTCTGACGAAAAATCCTGGCGACACGATACTTACTCCGTACCGGTCGCCAGGATTTAGTAGAGTTACAGGAATTGAAATAGTTACATTCTGCTCAGCATTGTCCTGAATTTTTCAAGCTTTGAAGCACCTTCTTCAATCAGACGGATCAGATCTTTTCGGGCGCTACCGGCAGCATCCTTGCCTTTTTCCAGCAGATCGTCGGTTTTTTCACCGATTGCTTCAACCAGATTCGACACATTGGCCGCCAGGTCATCCGCGACATCATCGGCCCGTTTCCGGGCTTTTTTTGAATAACGAAGAATATCTTTTCTTGTCCGCTCTCCCGATTGGGGAGCAAACAGCAGAGCCACTCCGGCTCCGATGACTCCGCCAGCGATTACCAGCAAAGCCGCAGCAGCAATTTTTTTATCCTTATCTTCCATAGCTTGCCTCCATTTTGAATGTGATGAATTTATCATAACGTATTTCGCGGGTATGGCAAGTCCCTTACCACCTTAACTTTTAGAAAAAATTATGTTACATTTCAGTACAAAATATCACTTAAAAACAAAAGGACATGAACATGAATCATAAAATCCATGATGTACTGATAATCGGCGGAGGTCCGGCAGGTCTGTCAACAGCCTATCTGTGCCACAAACATGGCCTTTCCTACCTGGTTCTTGAATCGGGAAAAGCCATTTTTCAGGGAATTGCAAACACCTACCCCGAGGGGAAACTGGTGTATGCATCAAAACCCAAAGATGCACCGGAACCGTTCATGGTTGATGAATTGCGTCCGCCGGACAAACCGGTAACGGTGGAAAGCTATCTGCAGTACGTTCAGCATTTTGTTCAGCATGAAAATCTTCTTGTACAAACGGAAGTGGATTTTGAAGATATCAAGGACGAGAGGGATTGTCTCACGGTAATTACATCCAAAGGGAGCTTCAAAGGAAAGAAGGTTGTGCTTTCCTTCGGCAGCAACATTCCGCGGGAGCTCTCTGTATATGGCGATGCCAAGATGGTCGCCAAAAACGTCGATGATCCGAGCAAATATATCGGCATTAAAACCCTGGTGATCGGCGGCGGCAACACCGCGGCTGATGTTATCATCAATATTCTCAAGACCAAACGAGAGGCCGGAGACACGCACCCCGTCTATTGGGCGCACATGGCCGAAACGTTCGACGTCAACAAGGAAACTGCTCAACGACTCGGAGAAGAGATACTTCTGGGGGGAAATATCAGGCTATTGCCCGGATCGATGCCGCGTATCGGTGAAGTCGATGCGGAAGGAGTAGACCGGCTGGTCATCAGGATCAACGTATTCGAGCAGGCAGACGGCATCGATCTCTATCACGCCTTAAGCTTCCCGATGAAGAATGTCATCGCCTGTATCGGCTCACAGGGGCCGGTGCCGATCTTCGATAAACTGAATATCCAGAGTATCGCCTGTACTGCCGGTGTCTGCAAGATCGCCAAGGAGGGCGATCGGCTGGTGCTGCTTTCATCAGAGTTTGAATCAACCCGAAAGGGGGTTTATGTAATCGGCGGGGCCATTTCCCCATCGTACATGAAGATCAGCGAGGGATCGATTGCCGAGGAGAAGCATCCCAATCTCATCTACACCGCCATCAACGATGCGTATTATGTCGTCGAGGCCATCCGGGCAAAACTTGCCAATTGAAGCGGGCCGGATAAATTTAATCAGAGAGATTGGTCAGGAGGGCGCCATGAATATCATATCAAAGCTGGTCACCGTTTTAATGACCATGATTGCGATGACTATAATGCTTATCGGGTGTGGCGCAGATAGAGGAGATAATATCCCCGCGGTGAAATTGACGGCGGCGGCAATCGTTTCAGAGCTCGCAAACGGTCATGGACATAACGTTGAAATTCCGTTTACCGACATCTCCGCATCTCCCTCGGCTGATCTGTTTCAATACCGGAGCAGCGATAATACCGGGCACTCTCACGTTATCGCGCTATCCAAACAGCAGATGGTTGATCTTAATAACGGCATGCGTTTAACAGTAACTTCTTCATTACCAAGCTCAGGCACAGCCCATACGCATACCTGGAACCTTGTGGGGGGCAACGTCCTGTATGATAAATACTGCTATAACTGCCATACAAATGATAAGCGGGGGCAGGACCAGAATAGAATGCAAGCAAGTCTCCGTCCTTTGTCGGATCCGAATCAGATCAATGCGATCATTAATCCGGTCTCAGTACCGCTTTCAACGTCAACACCAGCCATCCCCGACCCTGCCTTCACTTCATCTGTACAGCTTCAGGCTATTGCGGCTGCTTTAATAAAATAAGCAGCCGCACCAACGCGTGTGAATATGAGAAGCAGGGGGTTGCCGGTCCGGCAGACCCCTGCTTTTTTTATTCAGGTTGCCTTGATTTTCGTGTACTCTGCCACTACATTCAATGCACTCGGGCTTTTCAATTCAGGATCACCGTCATCAGCAATTTACAAGGAGTTGCAAACAATGAAGAAACACGCTCTTAAGGTTTTCACGTTGCTGGCTGCCATGTTGTTTATGTCCGCCACTATTCTGGAATTCGATGCTCATGCCAGGGCAGGCGGTGGAAGCCGTTCCCTGGGAAGCCGCGGTTCGCGCAGCTATTCACCCCCCGTCAGTCCAAGCCCGCAACCGTCTCCATATCGTTCTCAACAGGCAGCCCCCTCCCCTCCTCTCCAGCAGCCGGCATCCGGCGGGTTCATGAGAAGCATGGCCGGCGGTCTCGTTGGCGGCATGCTAGGCGGGATGCTGTTCAGGAGTCTCGGTTTCGGCGGCATGGGCGGTGGCGGCGGCGGTATCGGCCTGTTTGAGATTATTTTGCTTGCCGGCATCGCTTACCTGATCTATCGCTACATCAAGAAAAAAAGAGAAGGTTCAATGAACACTTTCGAACCGGAGCTGTACCATGGGGGAAATGTAAGCCAGATCGGCCAGGGTAATCAGAGCCAGATCATCGGAGTAGAGGACGTTGAAACCGGGCTGGCTCATATCCGCCAGTTTGACCCTTCCCTTGACGAAAACCGTTATAACGACCTTGTTATGGATAACTTTTTCAAGATTCAGGGCGCCTGGATGAATCGTGATCTGGCGCCGGTGCAGGCACTCCTCACCGACGAGATGCGCCGTATTTTTCAGACGGATATTGACAAATTGATCAGGGACAAGCAGATCAACCGTCTCGAAAACATAGCCGTGCGGAAAGTCGACATCGTTGAAGCGTGGCAGGAATCGGGCCAGGATTACATCAATACCCTGATTTACGCCAACCTGCTGGACTATACTACGGATGAATCAGGTTCCGTATTATCCGGCAGCAAGAGCGACCCGATCAAGTTTGAGGAATACTGGACTTTCAGCCGTCCGGTCGGCAATAACCCGTGGAAACTGTCTGCAATAGATCAGAAATAGATGAAAGGCAACCACCCCCCAACCATCTCCTTAAAGGAAGGAGGGGGAGCCTTCAGCTCCCCTCCTGTTTTAGGAGGGGTTGGGGGCGGTAAGATTTTAGCTTCAATGTTTTTCTTAACATCCTTCCACCTTGACCACTTGCCATGAAAAGATCATGAATCCCCTCAATCTTGCATCAATCGACATCTCCGGCCTCAACCTGATCGAAGCCAGCGCCGGTACCGGCAAGACCTGGACAATAGCGGCACTCTACATTCTGCTGTTGCTTGAGAAGGAACTGCGTCCGGAGCAGATTCTCGTGGTGACCTACACAAAGGCCGCTACGGCCGAGCTGAGAGAACGGATCAGACGCCGGATCGCGACCACTCTCGATCTGTACTCCAGTGGACGGGCTCCGGACGATGACGAACTTGAGCAGCTCCTTATGACTACCCGTCCTCAGAACAGCCTTCGAGCCAGGCAGCTGCTGACACGGGCGCTGTATTCATTTGATGATGCCGCAATTTTCACCATCCACGGTTTCTGTCAACGGGCGTTGCTGGAGAATACGTTTGAAAGCGGCTCTCTTTTCGGCAGTGACATGATCAGCGACCAGAGTGCGATCGTCAACCAGGTCTGTGATGACTTCTGGCGCTCACGAATTCTGACCCAGCCGGATGATTTTATTGATTACCTCGTGTCTGGCGGCTATACGCCTGGAAAACTGGTCAAGCCGCTTGCAGGGCATTTCCAGAATCCTGACCTGATCATCATCCCGCAGGCTGATGAAGTTCCGGTAGCGCCGTTGATAATCGAGCGTAACCGGCTCTACGTTCAGCTCTGCGCTCTCTGGAACAGCCACCGCAGCACGATTATCGGGCAGCTGGAAGAGGCTCGTCTGAACCAGCAGAGCTACAAACCGGCGCAGATCGAAGCTGCCGCGGACGCTTTCGACAGCTGGGCAGCCAGTGGAAATGCCGCTCTGCCAAACAATAAACTTGATTTCTTTTCGGCGCAGAAGATCGCTTCTAAAATTACCAAAACGTCTCTGTTCACTCCTGATCACCACTTTTTCTCCCTTTGCCAACAGTTGTCTGACTTACAAAATGCAGTCAAACATGCTTTTCAGAACAGGATATTTTCCTGCCGGCATGAATTTAAAAAGTGGCTTGAACAGGAATTAAGTCAGCGCAAAAAACGGTTAAATGTGCGCGCATACGATGACTTGCTGCTTGATCTTCATCTTGCGCTTGAAGCCGAGTCCGGTGCGGCCCTTGCCGAAAAACTGCGTCAGCGTTACAAAGCTGCCATGATCGATGAATTTCAGGATACGGACCCTCTTCAGTGGAACATTTTCAAACGGATCGGAGCTGAACAGGGTTACCCCCTGTTCCTGATCGGTGATCCGAAGCAGGCGATTTACAGTTTTCGCGGAGCCGATGTTTTTGCCTACCTGAATGCCGCCAGGAATGTCACCCCCGAAAACACGCATACCCTTGGGACCAATTTTCGTTCGGATGCAGCACTGGTGAAAGCGGTTACTACGCTGTTTGCCGCCTCCCCCGATCCGTTTATTTGTCCGGACATACCTTTTCACCCGGTCGGGTCGGGCCGATCCGACAATGACCGGCTGTTATTGGGCGGCGACCCGGATGAAAATCCACTCAGGCTCTGGGTCTATCCGCGCAGTGACGAAACCAGACCTGAAGCAAAACCGGTTGCCACTCGCAGCATCGTTCAGGCGGTAGCGGGAGAAATTGCCCGACTGCTGGAACCGGATCGCGTTTCCATCTCATTTTCAGGCCGGTTACATCCGCTGAAGCCGGGCGATATTGCCGTGCTGGTGAAAACTCATAAACAGGCGGATCGGGTACAGGAGGCGCTTGTGGCGCTCGGTATCCCGTCAGTGCAGCAGGGAAGTGCCACGGTTTTTGAAACATCCGAAGCATTGGATCTGCTGCGGATTTTGCGGGCAGCGGCGGAACCGCATCGTGAAGCGCTGGTTCGCGAAGCGCTGCTGACAGCCACCATGGGATTAAGCGCCAACGAGATTTGCAGTTATGTAGAAAGTTCGGGAGATCATCCTGACTGGGAATTATGGCTGTATCGTTTCCATAATCTGCGCGCAGCGGCAGAAGCGGGAGGTGTGGTGGCTCTTGTATCGCACCTGCTCGGAAGTTGCGGGGTACGGAAGAGTATATTGTCGCGTATTGGCGGCGAGCGCTGCTTGACCAATCTCCTGCACAGCTCCGAATTGCTGCATCAGATCGAACGGGAACAGGGGAAAAGCCTGTCCGGCTTGATTGCCCGGCTGGAGCGAAAAATTCGCACACCTGACAAGGATGATGCGGCGCTGCTCCGGCTTGAAACTGACGAAAATGCCGTAATGATCTCAACCATTCATGCCAGTAAGGGGCTGCAGTATCCTGTAGTTTTCGTTCCATTCGCGTGGGATGCACCATCCGGTAAAGCAGACAGGGCACTGTTCCATAACGACGAAGGTGAACTGGTTCTTGATCTTGCAAAAGCGGACGAGAGCATGCAGCATGCCTTGACGGAGCGAAAGGCCGAAGCCGCCAGACTGCTTTATGTGGCGTTGACGCGGGCAGAATTTCGCTGCTATGCAGTTTGGGGCGGGATCAACGGCGCGCCCGACTCGCCTCTGTTTCAGCTTCTGCACGGCGGGTCGGCAGCAAAAGACGGCAGGATATTTTCAGCACTGGACGACCGGGCGATTTTAGATGATATTCGGAGGCTGTCGGAGAGCGGAGACACCGGTATTTTCACCGAGCTGATGCCCTTGGGTGCGTCGGCGGCAGAGTATCGTGCCGCTGTAACCGCTGAGGCCGCCTATAGCTGTCGAACGCTTGGTCGCCCTCCCCGCGATGATTGGCATGTTGCAAGCTTCAGCGGCATGACGGCAGGAACCGGGCATATTTTTGAGCCTCATGACCACGATTCGATTCCGTTTAATACGGTAGCCATGCAGCCCGAACCGGAGCAGCCCTCCGTGGGGCTGACTATTTTTGACTTCCCGCGCGGCGCAAAAGCCGGAACCTGCCTCCATGAAATTTTTGAGCGCCTCGATTACCCTCGGTTGGATGATGACTCCATCACCGTTATTGTGGACAGTTCGCTGGCGGAAAACGGGTTCAACGAACTGTGGCAACCGGTTGTCAGACGCATGGTGGCCGATGTAACCTCCACCGGTATCATCCCCGACAGCCCTGATTTCTCTCTGTCACGATTGAAACAGGGTGACTGGCAGGCCGAGATGGAATTTTATCTTCCAGTCAGTCAGCTGGCGCCGGAAACCCTGCGATCGCTATTTGAAGGATTTCTCGATGAGGATCTGTTCGGGGAATATAATGAATTGCTGAGCCGGCTTTCATTCCGGCAGAGTCGCGGCATGCTGCAAGGTTTTATCGATCTGGTTTTCACGCACGATGGCCGTTACTACATTCTCGACTGGAAATCGAACCATCTCGGCATGAAAAGGTCCGACTATAATCAGGACACCATGCACGGATCGATGTGTAGAAGCGCCTATATCCTGCAATATCATCTGTATACTCTGGCGTTGGATCGCCTTTTGAAGCTGAGATTGCCAGGCTACAGCTATGAAAAACATTTCGGAGGGGCAATATACCTGTATTTGCGGGGTATTTCACCCGGCAGGACGATGAGCGGAGTATATTTCGGCAGACCGCAGCCTGAATTTATAAAACGTGCCGGAGAGGTTATGCTGAGCTGACCATAACTAGTGTCCCTGTGATGACTGCCGGACGGGTCACTTTTTTATCGCGTTGTTCAGTGAAGCCAGCAGCTGGTCGATGGCAACTTTGTGCACACCCGCGCCATGCCCCAACGTTTCGAGGTCGGCAATCTGGCATTCGTAACAATCAAGGCTGTACTGTTTAAAAACCGGCAGGGTTTCGGGGTGCTGTGCGATGATGTCGGCGATTATCATTTCCTTGGTAATCATGATACACCTCATGTTCAAATAGATTGGAAACCGGCTGCGCCCCGGCAGATATCTGTTGACTACGACAAGCCATATTTCAGCCGTAGCGCCGTTTTCACTTCCAGCGGCACAAATTTGTCAATATCGCCGTTGAGCGAGCAGACCTCCTTGACTATCGAGGAAGAAAGATACCCGTACTGCAGAGATGTCATCATGAAAAGCGTTTCGATCTGCCGGCCGATGCTGCTGTTCATCTGGGCTATCTGAAATTCATACTCAAAGTCCGATATCGCCCGGAGGCCGCGGATGATTACATGAGCCCCACGAGAAGACACATAGTCTATCAGGAGCCCGCTGAATGTGTCAACCGTGACCCTCCCCTCTTCCTTTACGACGTCCTGAATCAATTCGACACGTTCATCGGTTGTGAACAGCGCGTTTTTCTGGGAGTTTTTGGCAACGGCAACGATTATCTCATCAAAGATCGTCAGGCCTCTCCTGATTATATCGATGTGACCATATGTAATAGGATCAAATGAGCCCGGATAGACCGCTATTTTCTTCATTTTTCCTCCTGAATAAACAATTCGAGTGCTGTTTCTCCATATACTCGCCGATCAAACCGCTTTAGCCGCCCGTACGATTCCGATAATTCTCTTCGTGCCGAGCATTCGGCGACCATGATGGAACCTGTTGTCAATAGAGCAGTAGAATCTAACACTTCCATGACGCTTTGATATAATTCCGAATCGTAGGGGGGGTCAAATAAAACAAGCTCAAAACTTCGACCCCGGCCTGCAATAGCTCGCAAAGCCTTTACAGCATCCGTTGCTACAATTTCAGAACGTTCCAGGCAGCAGGTAGCTATAAGGTTTTTTTCAAGTATCGGTTTGATCGACAAGCTGGATTCGATAAAACAACATGACGCGGCCCCTCGACTTAAAGCCTCTATACCGAGGCTGCCGGTGCCGGCACAGATATCGAGCACACGGATAGCGGTAAAATCAATACGGCTGGCAAGAATACTGAAAAGAGCTTCCTTCACGCGGTCGGAAGTCGGCCTGGTTTTTGTTCCGGGTGGCGCGGACAACTTTATACCACGACTGGTTCCCGCTATAACCCGCATAAATACAGTCCTTAATCTCAAATTCCATGGGAAGCTAGCGCAAATTATGTAATCGGTCAAGCGCGAAGAGTTTACATCTGTTTCTCAAGAGATTCCTGTTCACACTCCTTAATCAGCCTGGAAATTTCGTCGTCGGCAATATCCGGAAGAACGAATGTTCCCCTGGAATCCTTCTCAACCCGACTGATACCGGGATAGCGCCTCTCAAGTACCTTGATTTCCATGGCCTGATCTTTAACGGTTGCCAGCAGGCGCCGGTTTTCGGCTTCCAGATCGTATTTTTCCACCGCCGACATCAGGGCAAAACGAAGCTGCGTATCATCCCATGGCTTGGTAAAAAAACGATAAATTTCGCCCTGGTTAACTGCTCGCATGGCCGCCTCAAGAGTCGCATGACCGGTCAGCAGTATTCGGACGGTATGCGGCGAGCGGAGCTTGACCTCCGCCAGCAGTTCCGAACCCTGCATTCCGACCATGCGCTCATCCGTGACGATCGCCTTGATGATCCTGCCTTCCATTATTTCCAGTGCATTGAGTCCGCTTGAAGCGGTCAATATGTCGTACTGATCATCAATCAGAGCCCGAGTCAATGCAGATAGAACATTCGCCTCATCATCTACCAGCAGGATCGTATTTTTCATAAAACACCCCCTTCAGATTTTAATTTCTCCGCAGAACGGACAGTGAAGCCAATCGGAATCCATCGGCATATGGCAACTAATGCAGCGATTTTCCCTTACCATTCCGCAGTACGGGCAGAAAACAAATTTTGCCTCGATTGAACGGCCGCATTGCAGGCAGGGCCTTTCAAGGGAGACACACGGGCCGATAACCCGCAGCACCTCCTCCAGTGTTGTCCAGCCGAGACGCACCTTCTCCAGCGCATCTTCAAGCAGGGTACGCATACCGCTTGAACGAGCAAGGTCCAGAACCTCGGACTCCTTGTAGGCGTTACCGATTATCTGTCGGAAGTCCTCATTCATTACAAACACTTCGTAAACACCAATTCTCCCTTGATAGCCGCTTTTATTACAGACGTTACAACCGCTGCCGACATATACGCCGCCGGTAAAAAAACCGGCCGGCACCCTCAGCAATTCCAGCATATCCTTGTCGGGCGGAACCAGAGTTGCGCAGTTCTTGCAGACCATGCGCACCAGTCGTTCAGCTACGATTCCTTCCAGAGCCGAGGCGATAATGTACGGCTTTATCCCCATATCAATCAAACGGGTTATGGAGCCTATTGCCGAGTTGGTGTGCAGGGTTGAAAGCACCATATGCCCGGTCAACGCCGCTTTAAACGCGACATCGGCAGTATCCTGGTCGCGCATTTCCCCCACCAGAATGACATCCGGGTCCTGGCGCAATGTAGAACGAAGAACCTGGGCGAATGTCAGCCCTATCTTTTCATGAATTGAGACCTGATTTGCCTCTTCCAGAAAATACTCGACCGGCTCCTCAATGGTCTCGAAATTCCGTGAAGAATTCATCATTGAAGAGAGAAGCGAATAGAGCATGGTGGTTTTGCCGCTGCCGGTCGGTCCTGTAGCAATAACGACTCCCTGTGGTTTTTTACTGATAACATTGATTTTTTTCAGATCATCGGGCAGCACCCCGAGATCATCCAGACTTTTGATGGATGCGCTTTTGTCCAAAATTCGCATGACGATTTTTTCACCATTCATAGTCGGCAGTGATGAAACCCGCATATCCACAATACGCGTCCCGGACTTGACGGTTATGCGGCCATCCTGAGACCTGCGCCGCTCTGAAATATCCATTTTTGACAGAATTTTGAGGCGGGAAATTACAGCCGGATGAAGATCGGCCGGTATCTTGATCTTGCTGTGCAGCATCCCGTCGATACGGAAACGGATAACGGTATACTTGGTTTTCGGCTCGATATGAATATCACTTGCGCGATACCGGATACCCTCGGAGATGATGGAGTTAACAACCCTGATAATCGGGGGAACCTTGGAGGAGCCGATAAGTTCTTCGACGCTTGTTTCTTTTTCTTCATCCTCAATAACGATATCGATCTCATCCATCGGCTCAATGTCAAGCGCGTAGTCGATTCCGGCTTCAGAATCCTTCAGACCCGCGGCTTTTATCAAGGCGGTGTCTATCTCTGAAGAAACAGCAATGTACGGCACAACCTTTAATCCGGTAATACGGGTAATGTTGTCACACAGCATCAGATCCGACGGGTCGGCCATTGCCAGAATCAACTGCCCGGTTTCCATACGAACAGGAACGATGCGATGTCGCTGGCAGATATCCAGCGGAATGATGCTGACGACGGAAGGGTCGATATCGGTTTCGCGCAGTTCAATAAAGTCAATACCGAGATTTTTTTGCAGGGCGCGTATCAGGACATTTTCTGTAATATGTCCCAAGCGGACCAAGGTATCACCCAGAAATTCACCTGTTTCGCGCAGGTTGCGTGCCGATTCCGCAGCATCTTTGGATACGGCCCCCTCCTTGATCAGGATGTCAGCCAGCATCCCCCGGCTTTCATCAAAAAGTCCGGCATATCTCGTTATAGTCGCCTGCTGGTATTTGGCCACCTCTTTTAAATGCCGGTTTTCCTGTATCAGAACGTATTGCTGCAACGCCAGACTGACGGTCAGCCGGAGATCTTCATCGTTCCACGGTTTTGTGATGAATTTGTAAACCGCGCCGTCCTTGACCGCACCCATGATGGAATTTACATCGGCGTAACCGGTCAGCATGATGCGGATTGTCTCAGGCCAGCTCTCCTTAACGCGTTTAAGCATCTCGGCGCCGGTCATGCCCGGCATACGATGGTCGGTTATAACCAGCTGCACCGGGTGCTCTGACATTATCTCCAACGCGCTTGCAGCCGAAGTTGCTGATAAAATCGTGTAGTTTTCCTCCATAAAAATACGTTTAAGGGCGGAAAGCACATTTTCTTCATCATCCACAAACAGCAGAGAAAACTGGTTTTGCGCGGGAGTGTCAACATCCAGGACATCTTTGACTTTGGCAGTAGCGGAGTCGCTGCCCATATCTCGGAACAGATCGGCATATTTGCTCACAAGTTTTGTCCTCCGGTAGGTACTGAAACAATAAAAGCGGTTCCACCTTCAGGTGGAGAAGACACGGCAATAGCGCCTCCTAAAGCTTGAATCGACTGTTGAGCCAGAGTCAAACCCATTCCTGTCCCCTCCCCGACATCCTTCGTGGTAAAGAATGGTTCAAATATTCTGTCTCGAATTCCGACAGGTATTCCGGGCCCGTTATCGGCAATTTTTATGACCAGGTCATTATCCAGCTGACTGGTTGTGACCGAGATCTTTAATTCCGGTGTTTTCAAATGAATTGCATTATGCAGTATCTGAAAAAATGCCTGTGAAAGCAGTACCGGATTCAGGCGGACCTTTGGTACTGCAGCAAAGTTTAGTTCAATGGCAATACCCTGCCGGATTTCGTGATGAAGAATATTCAATGCCTGCTCAAGCTCAAGGTTGATATCAGTGGGGACCTCCCCGGCTTCATCAACATGCGAGAACCCCTTCATTTCCGCCACCAGTTTTTGTACCCGCTCCGCGCCGCTCAGCGACTGCGCAACCAGATCATCGATATCGGTGAAGACAAAACCGATCTTCAGTTCTCTCCAGCGGGTCTCGACCTGTTTGGCAATGTTTTCCGGAACAACCGGTTCACAGGTCAGACGATAGAATTCCAGCATTTCCTTCAGCCTCGCGGCATATTTGGTCAAGGTGTGCAGGTTGCTGATGACGAAACCGATAGGGTTGTTGATCTCATGCGCCATGCCTGCTGCCAGGCCGCCGATGGCAGCCAGTTTTTCCTTCTGAAGCATAATGGCATAAGCGCGGTTCAATTCTTCGGTTCGTTCCCGCACCTTGATTTCAAGTGATGCCGCCAGTTCACGATATTGCTGTTCAGATATGACGAGTTTCCGGTTCGTTTCCAGCAGCTCCTCATAGGACTGATTGACGATAGTGGTATGCGCCTCGGCAGTCAGCATCCGCTTCATTGCGCCATTAATCAGAGTCTGCAGAGCTGCCTGCAGCATGTCGGCAATTCCTTCACAGCCGGAGTCTGATATAGCTGCATAAACCGACACCGCACCTGACGGTTCACCTTCCACAAATATTGTTCTGGTCACTTTATGCGGACTTATTTCACCGCTGGCTGCCAGCAGCTCTCCGTTGCTGTAGGCAATCACTGCGCCGCACGCGCCGGCTCGTACGGCACCATCCAGCAACATCAACGTTTCGGATATATCCAGGAGTTGACCCAGATTCTTATCTTCGCCGATAATGAAATCGAGTTTTCTGTCCTTGCCCATGCACAAATCCTTTTGCAGGTACGCCCCCCATCCTGGAGGGGTTACGCAATCCTAGTCACGCTATTGACAAAATCCGCCCGTTCGACGCCGAAGCGTGAAGTCAGGTTCAGACGTGCATCCAGCGCATCAAAGGCCAAGATAACGATTTGGCTGTACGTCTCAACAACTCCATATCCTTTCAAAGCCGACGCCATGACCAGCGGCAATCCTGTCGGCCCCCAAGCTGTTTGCACCTCGGCCTCGGGGATGACACCCGGCATGTCGCGTTTATTGAACTGGATCACCAGCGGAAGCTTATCAATATCAAGTCCGACGAAAGCAAGGTTCTTTTCCAGATTAGCAAAACTTTCGGCATTATTGCCCATGTGTCCTTTCTGTGAATCCGCAACAAAAACAATGCCGTCCGCACGCTGCAAAACCGCCTTGCGGGTCGCATCGTGCCGAACCTGCCCCGGTACGGTGAACACCTTCAGCTTGATGCGAAAGCCGGAAGACGCCACATAAAAGAGCGGCAGCAGATCAAAGAAGATGGTACGATCGTCAACCGTATCCAGCACCATCAGGTCCCCGCGCCCTTCGTTGCAGAGGAGGTCATGCAGACATAGCAGGTTTGTGGTCTTGCCGGATAGCGCCGGGCCGTAATATACCAGTTTCACAACCAGTTTTTTTGACTGTTCGTCAAATTCTATCATGTAGATCGCCTACCTCTCCGCCGGAACTAAGACTCCGGCCGGCGGAAGTTGTATGAGGATGCTGTTCACCCCACCATCTTCTGAATCTGCTTCAGCGCCAGGGCGGTAAGGCGCCGGTTTTCGATGATGTTCCGGTAGTTCTCCACTCCTTCGCGTATAACCTGCACAAGCTCGTCATCGATCCATGGCTTTGCAAGATAGCGCCATGCTCCCCCCCTGTTGATTGCATCAACCGCTGCGGTGACATCGGCATAACCGGTCAAAATGATTCGTGAGGCATCCGGATTTATGTCGCGCGCCTTTTCGAGAAACAGTGCGCCGGTCATGCCGGGCATCCGCTGGTCGGATACGATCAGTCCCAAATTGGCGAGGTCAGGCATGAGCTTAAGCCCCTCCTCCCCGGACGTGGCAATGGTAATCCCGATACCCTCCTCATCCATCAACAGGCGCTGTATCGACCTCAGGATATTTTCTTCGTCGTCAACGAGCAGTATCATTACCGGTTCTTGCTCTGTCTGCTGCGCATCACTCACAATGCACCTCCTGAAGTTGCCGTTCTTTTGCCATCTCAAGAAACAAATCAACCAAATACGGATCGAGCGCCTTGCCGCTCAGGGACATTAAATCCCGCAGAGCCACCTCCGGCTGCATGGCTTTCAGGTAGGGACGGTCTGAGGTCATCGCGTCATACACATCCGCAATCGTTACAATACGGGCCTCCAGCGGTATATCCTCACCAGCCAGACCAGTCGGATAGCCCTGGCCGTTATACTTTTCATGATGATAGAGAATTATGTTGACCACTGACTTGTGCAGACCGGCAGCACGGGCGACATCAGCCCCCCAGCCGGGGTGACTGCGGACAACCTCAAACTGTTCATTGTCAAGCTGACCGGGAAAATTTAGTATGGCCTCCGGAATTCCGATCTTGCCGCAGTCGTGCAACAAGGCGCCATGTTCAAGATGGGTCAGAGCTTCCATAGACATCCCCAGCTTCCTGCCGATGGCCAGTGAGTTATTCACCACCCGGTCACAGTGGCCCTTGGTGTAGCAATCCTTAAGTTCTATGGTCTGAGCCAGAGCGCGGAAGATCATCTCATCTCCACTCCGCAGTGAATGCAGCAATTCATAGCGCAACACCCCGTCACGCACAATTTCTACAAGTTCTTGATCGTCCCACGGCTTAACGACGAATCGGAACGCCTCGCTCCGATTTATGGCGTTCAGCGAAGTACGCAGATCTGCGTAGGCGGTAATAATTACCCGCACCGTATCAGGAGCCAGGAAGCGGGCCTTGGTCAGAAATTCGATGCCGTTCTCACCCGGCATCCGGTTATCGGAAACGATCACGGCGCATTCATTGGCACGCAGGAGATCAAGCCCCTCTGCTGCGCCGGCGGCGAAGAGCAACCGGTACGGCGAATCTGCAAACAGACGTCTCAGGGCATTTCGAATGCCGTCCTCGTCATCCACGAACAAAATGGTTGCCATCATGGTCCTCTCAAAAGAGATATACGGAGCACATAGTAATCGAAATCGACACATAGTATGCGCGGAGAATTATTCATCTTGTTCCTCTTATAGAATCGGCAGTCGTACCGTAAAAGCCGTACCAACACAGGGCTCGCTCTCAACCGCAATCACGCCGCCATGTTTTTTTATGATGTCGTAGCTTATGGAAAGACCAAGACCGGTCCCCTTGCCGATCTCCTTGGTGGTAAAGAAAGGCTCGAATATCCGGGTCAGGTTTTCCGGAGCAATTCCCTTTCCCGTGTCTCTGAATATGACCACGATATGATCATTCTCGCGGAATGTTTTGACGGTAATTATGCCGTGACCTTCAATAGCATGGGCGGCATTGACCAGAATATTCATAAACACCTGTTTTATCTGGTGCGGAAAGCAGTCCAGCATCGGCAGATCCGGGTCATATTCCCTCTCGACATCCGCGACATATTTTATCTCGTTACGCAACATATTGAGAGTAGAATCCAGGCATTGATTGATGCTGACCGCCTTGCATTCGGCCTCATCCACATGAGAAAAACTCATGAGATCCTGTACTATGCGCCGCACCCGCTCGGCGCCGTCTTGAGACTCTTCCAGCAGACTGCTGATATCGTTCATGATAAAATCGATCTTCATCTTTTTGCGCAGTTCATTCAAGGTGGTAACGGCCTTCGGATCATCTTTGTCCTGAACAGCTTCGATCAGGGCGGCCTCAAAGGTAATGATCTTTTCCATGTATTTACCCATCGTGGTGAGATTGCTGGAGATAAAACCCATCGGGTTGTTGATCTCGTGGGCTACTCCGGCTGCCAGCTGCCCGATGGAGGCCATCTTCTCCTGCTGGAACGCCTGCGCCTGGGTCCGTTGTAGCTCGACATGAGCCTTAAGGAGATTTTCATTCGTTTTGAAGAGTTCCGTCGTCTCGTGGACGGTAATGACAACGCCCCGGATATCATCCGTTCCAATCTGTTTCAATTCGTTGGAAAGCAGTTCGAAGTGGCGCAGGTCCCCTTCGCATTCCATCTGTCCGCTCGTTCCGTCGTGATCATTTAATTCCAATCCGGCCTTGGCGAACAGTTTTTTGAAATTAAAATTAATAATCTCCACATACGGAAGTCCGGTAAAGGTTGTAACGGCACGGTTGCAACGTTTGACAGCACCAAACCGGTCACATATCAGAACCATTTCCGAAAGGCTGTCCATGGTGTCTTCCCATTCACGTTTGCCGCGTTCGACCTGGGCAAACAGTTCGCTCAGCTCATTATGTTTAAGCTGCAGCTCTTCCTGTCTTCTTGTGAGTTCGGCTTCGGCCAGCTTACGATAGGTTATGTCAAGCAGGGTTTCAATGGCACCCAGCATGACACCACGTGCATCAAAGACCGGTGCGGCATCAAAAAGGAGATAGCGGCGCTGCCCGCCGACATTTTCAAACCATCCTTCGGACTGTACCCCCCCCGGTACATGTTGTGACATCCGGTAGGTGTCATACAAATCATCCAGATGTGAACCGTCGGACGACAGGATCAGATCTGACAGCACCGGGCGCTCGGCGGAATAGAAAGGGCGCCACTGGCGTCCGGTACCGAGCATCTCTTCGGCAGTAAAGCCGGTCAGGTACTCCATGGCATTATTCCAGACGATGATGCGGTGTTCTACGTCCAGAACGAATACCGGTACGGCGGCCTTGTTGAGTACCTCGTCTGCAAACGCCTTCTGGCGCTCCTTTTCAGACTGCATCAGGATCAGGTTTTCCTGATGAAGTTCAAATTCGGCCACCATCTTGTTGATTGCGCCGCACAGGTGTCCCGGATCTCCGTCAAAACTGTCCGGCAGGAATCGATCACGCCCTGTTTTGGTGTGGATACTTTCGATCTGGTCAATCATCATTTGGAGCGGAGACAAGATCTTTCCCATCACCAGCCACATAACCAGACCGGCAACGGCGCCAAGAAGTGCAAAGACTATTATCAACTGCTCTGACAAGGCTGAAAGGTTTTGAAATTGATTGTCTGCAATGGCATGGTTGAACCGAACGGTGGCAAGGTGAAGAGTGATAGTGAAAGCCGCCGCCAGGGCGGCGATGGCGATAATCGTTGCGAAAATCGTTGTTTTTAATCTTATGGAGAACCCTTTGTTCGTGACCCGCGACATATATCCCCCTGATGCAGGCTAACGATTGATATAATACCGCAGAATCGAGAATATCCTAATCTTCCGAAATCCGGTTGCGCCCCGCGGCCTTGCTGAGATACATAAGCTTGTCCGCCCTCTTGATGACCGTTTCCGCGGAATCACCTTCCCTGGACATCGTGGCGCCGATCGAAACCGTGACTTTCAGCTTATCATCACCTTCCATGATAAAGCTGTTTTCAATCAACATGCGAATGCGCTCTGAAACTGATTTTAAGACCACTTTTGTGGCGCCCGGAAGAATGACGACAAATTCTTCACCGCCCCACCTTGACACAACATCCATTTTCCTCAACAGAACAGATATGGATTTACCAACCATGACCAGCACATCATCTCCGCTCTTGTGGCCATAGATGTCGTTGACAAGCTTGAAATGGTCGATATCCAGGAACAAAACGCCAAACGGAATGGAGTGCATATTCCAGTCGTATATTCTGGTAGACAGCGTGATTTCCCCATATCTCCGGTTGCCGACACCGGTAAGGGCGTCCAGATAGGCCTCCTGTTTTAATTTTTCATATTCATGCAAGATGAGCATGGAGCTGGAATTGTCACAAAATATCTCTACGGCGCCGATTATCGCACCCTGGTTATCGCGTACCGGAGATGTTCTGACGGAAACCGGAACTCGATGCCCCAATTTATGATGCAGGAACACGTTGGTCTCACGTGATTTGCCATCCGTTATGGTTTCATCCAGCGGGCAGCCATCCAGACAGAGTTCACGGCCATCGATGTCAATATGCCTTAAGATGTTATTGGCACAGCATCTGCCGACAACTTCCGATTTACTATACCCGGTTATGCGTTCGGCTCCGTTGTTCCAATAGGTAATGCACCTGTTGGCGTCAACGAAGTACACCCCGTCAAAAAGGCTGTCCAGCAGCTGATCACTGGATATTTCATCCATCTATGTCACCCCTTAAAAGATAAACTGTTGTTCAACGGTTTCAGCAAATTTTCATCTTTACGATAAGTCGCGGCAATTATAACCTAAATTGTCGATATTCCAACCTGTTCAGGTTTCTCTATTAATACAAGAGATTTAACTTTCGTACCAGATTCCACAATCATCCACCAACACCCCACATTATATTGAACTATGGATATTTCAAGGTAAAATCGCTGTCAAGTCGACGGCGCACCGGTCGAGTCGTAATTCAATGCAGGATATCGGCAATATCCGCACGCTGCTTGACATCCGCACTCCCCATGCTTAACTCATACCTAGACGTTGAATATACAGGTAACATAAGAGGCACATCATGGATTTTAATAAACTTACCCATAAATCCCAGGAAGCATTTACCGAAGCCCAGAACAAGGCGGTTTCGTACGGTCATGTCGAGGTGGACGGAGAACATCTGCTCTGGGCGCTGCTGGATCAGCCTGACGGCCTCGTACCGCGTCTGCTGCAGCGGATGGATATCCGGCCGGAAATCGTTAAAAATGAGGTCACGGCGGAACTCGACCGCATACCGAGGGTCTCCGGTCCGGGTGCCGAGCCGGGAAAAATCTATGTTTCCCAGCGTCTTAACCGTATTCTGGTGACTGCCGAAAATGAGGCCAAACGGCTGAAAGATGAATACGTCTCGGTCGAGCATCTGTTCATGGCGCTGCTGGCGGAGGGTGAGAAGGTGCCTTCCGGGCGGATCTTGAAACAGGCCGGAATCAGCCACGAACGCTTTTTGAAGACGCTGACCGAGGTGCGCGGCAGCCAGCGGGTACAGAGCGCCAATCCCGAAGCCACCTATGAAGCGCTGGAAAAATACGGCCGCGACCTGGTAAAGATGGCCCGCACCGACAAGCTTGATCCGGTCATCGGGCGGGATGAAGAGGTGCGCCGGGTGATCCGGGTTTTGTCGCGCAAGACCAAGAACAACCCGGTGCTGATCGGTGAACCGGGGGTCGGCAAGACCGCAATCGTCGAAGGTCTGGCCCAGCGTATCGTGCGGGGAGACGTGCCGGAAGAATTGAAGGACAAGATCATCTTCGCCCTGGACATGGGGGCGCTGATAGCCGGAGCCAAATATAGGGGTGAGTTCGAGGAGCGCCTGAAGGCGGTGCTGAACGAGGTAAAGGAGGCCGAGGGGCAAATTATTCTCTTTATCGATGAACTGCATACCATCGTCGGCGCCGGCAAGGCCGAGGGGTCAATGGACGCCGGCAACATGCTGAAGCCGATGCTGGCCCGGGGCGAATTGCACTGTATCGGCGCCACTACTCTCGATGAATACCGGCAGAATATCGAAAAAGACGCCGCCCTGGAGCGCCGCTTCCAACCGGTATTGGTCGAACAACCGACGGTTGAGGATACGGTATCGATCCTGAGGGGTTTGCGCGAACGCTTCGAGGTGCACCATGGCGTCAGAATCCAGGACAATGCCCTCGTGGCCGCCGCGACCCTTTCCAACCGCTACATCACCGAGCGCTTTCTGCCGGACAAGGCCATCGATCTGGTGGATGAGGCGTGTGCGATGATCAGAACCGAGATCGACTCGTTGCCGTCGGAACTGGACACCATATCCAGGCGGGTAATGCTGCTGGAGATCGAGGAGGTCGCGCTCAAGAAGGAGAAGGACAAGGCCAGCATCGAGCGGCTGGAGGCGCTGCGCAAGGATCTGGCCGACGAGCGCGAAAAGGCCAATGCGATGCGGGCACAGTACGATTCCGAAAAAATTGCTATCGAGCGGGTCAAGGGCTTGCGCGAGCAGATCGAAAAGACCCGTCGTGAAATCGATCAATCCTTGAGAGACGGTAAGACGGAACAGGCCTCACGGCTCAAGTATTCAGACCTTCCCGGCCTGGAGAGTGCACTGAAAAATGAGGAAACGGTGTTGAACCATAAGCAGGGTGGCCAGAAGCTGCTGCGGGAAGAGGTCACCGAAGACGAGATCGCCGAAATCGTCGCGCATTGGACCGGCATACCGGTGCTGCGCCTCGTCGAGGGTGAGCGGGAAAAACTGCTGCGGTTAGAGGATATCCTGCACCAGCGGGTCATCGGGCAGGATGAGGCGGTGCAGCTGGTGTCGGACGCCGTACTCCGGGCCCGCTCCGGCATCAAGGACCCGCGCCGTCCGATCGGCTCCTTCATCTTTCTAGGCCCTACCGGCGTCGGCAAGACCGAACTGGCCCGGACCCTGGCAGAGGCGCTGTTCGATTCCGAAGAAAACATGGTGCGGATCGACATGTCCGAGTATATGGAGAAGTTTGCCGTCTCCCGCCTGATCGGTGCGCCCCCCGGTTATGTCGGCTATGAGGAGGGGGGGCAGCTGACCGAGGCGGTCAGGCGCAAACCGTACAGCGTCCTCTTGTTCGACGAAATCGAGAAGGCCCATCCGGACGTCTTCAACATCCTGCTGCAGATACTGGACGACGGCCGGGTAACCGACAGTCACGGCCGGACGGTCAGCTTCAAGAACACCGTCATCATCATGACCTCCAACATCGGTTCCGCGTATCTGCTGGATGGAATAACGGCGAACGGCGACATCATGGAAGGTGCCCGCAAGAGCGTCATGAACGAACTTAAAGCCGGTTTCCGCCCCGAGTTTTTAAACCGCGTCGACGACATCGTCCTGTTCAAGCCGCTGCATATCGATGAGGTGATGAAAATTGCCGATCTGCTCGCGGAACAGCTCAAACAGCGCCTGAAGGATCAGCGCAGAACACTTGAAATAAGCACGGAAGCTTTAGCCTTTATCGCCAAAGCAGGATATGACCCGGTTTACGGTGCCCGGCCGCTCAAACGCTATCTGCAGCGCGAGCTGGAAACCCGTGTCGCCCGGGCGATAATCGGCGGGGATGTGATTGAAGGGGGAACATTGAGGGTGGAGCTGGAGAACGGGGCGCTTTGTATTAAATCTTGAAAAAGCATTTGTCCACGAAAGACACGAAAAACACGAACAATTCCAGCAAACCCCGACGTCTGGAAGTAAATTCGCGCAAGACATTAATTTGTTGATTTTTTTCGTGATAGTTCGTGTTTTTCGTGGACAGGGTATTGTTTTGGTTTTTAGATATAATAAAGGGCCCACGCTTGCGGGCCCTTTTAGTTTAATCGGTATTAAGGTATTTGGATATTTGGATCAGGCCAGATCCTGAACTCCCTGATAGATGATATCGAACAGTTCCTGTATATTCTCCTCGGCGATGCAGGAGAAGGCGATGCGCAGGTCGGTTTTGGTGGTGGAGATGGCGCCGACGCCGTACTTGTCGAGCAGGTGGAGGCGCAGTTTTTCAGCCTCTACCGTCTTCAGCTTCAGGCACATGAAATAGCCGGAGTTGAACGGGTAATAATCCCAGGCTTTCTCGTATTTGCCGTTGTCCAGGACCTGCTTGGTTTTCAGGGCGCGCCCCTTCATGACCTGGAATTTTTCTTCCTTCTGGGCCAGGAACTGCGGAGAACGGAGCGCCTCGATGACAAACGTCTGGGATGGGTGCGGACAGTTGGAGATCTTGGCGCGGATGATCCCCATCGCCTTCTTCTCGAGGGCTGTCATGACCGGAGTGTTTTCATATTCGTTGCCGTCGGCAAAGGTGATGAAACCGGTGCGGAAGCCCCATACGAACTCCTCCTTGGTGGCGCCGTCCAGCTTGATGGCCAGGATGCGCGGATGGAGGTTGGCGAGTTTGCCGAACAGCGATTCCTTGAGGCTGTCCTCGTAAAAGAGTCCGAAGTAGGCGTCGTCGGCCACGGCAACCACGTTGCAGCCGGCCTCGGCAACTTCCTTGATGGCTGCGACCAGGGCGTCACCCTCGGCCACGGTCGGGGTGTAGCCGCTCGGGTTATTGGGGAAGTTGAGCAGGACAACGGCCTTCCCCTTCTCTTCGGCGGTATTCTTCAGCGTCGCCTTGAAGGCATCGATGTCGTAGCCGCCGGAGGCGGTGAAAGTCGGGTGTTTCTTGACGATGGCGCCATTGCAGGTGCCGAAGGTAAGGTTGTAGTTGCCCCAGAGCATGTCCGGCAGGATCAGGTGGTCCCCCTTGTCGACAAACATGTCGCCGACAATTGAGAGTCCGTGGGTCAGCGCATTGGTGACGATCGGATTGCTGAAATGTTTGCCGTTCTGGCTGGGGTTTTCCCGCAGCATCTTGTCGCGCCAGAGGGCGCGCAGTTCCGGCTTGCCGGCAGGAGGAGCATAGGGGTAGATGTCTTTCGGATCAAAGGCGGAAAGCTTGTCCTGGATGCACTGCAGGAACATCGGCCCGCCGTTCTCGGTGGCGATACCTATGGTGGCGTTGTATTTGTGAGCCTTGTCCTTGGCTTCGGCCGACTGGGTCAGGATTCCCTTGGGAAAGAACAGGTTCTTTCCGAGATCGGACAGCATTTCCAAGACATGCGGGCTATGCTGGGCAAGCAGATCGTTCAGTTCTTGTGCCAATGGGTTCATCGTTTTCCTCCTGGAGTTATTTGAAAAGCTGCGGCGTACTTATATCAGCAATGTGACAAGGTTGCAAAAACGTAATAGAACAGTACCGGTTCTGTTTTGTCAATAGAGAATTGACTCGCAAGAGCACATTCTCCCTCCCCCACCTTGCCTGCCTCCTCACAGCAGCAATTACTGAAGAGAGGCGGCATAAATCGGACTATAGGTTTGTAATTCGATATTTTTAATTGTTTACAGCAAAAAGTAAAATGATATAGTGCCGCGAAGCGAAAAAGCCCTGTCTTTCGGAGTGAGTAGTGATAAGAAAACTGGGGAGTGTCCCTAGTTTTTTCCATTGTAGTGCTTATAACGAGGCTAATTAATAATAGCGAGTTCATCGGGTAGCCGGGGGTTTCTCTCCCCCAGCCCCCACACCACCCGGCATGCGGGTCCGCACCGGGCGGTTCGATAGAATTACCGGGCCGTAGCCGGGTAATGAAGCTTCACCCACAGTTCTTTGACAGATAACAACCCT
>WNGL01001056.1_pt1 | contig 82657 bp, 85 predicted proteins | sample 5400591 | NCBI WGS metagenome assembly WNGL01 (sample SAMN13153377, study PRJNA577476) | soil metagenome | isolation source: 80 cm soil or saprolite under Garry oak tree replicate 1 | place: USA:California | collected 2016-06-15 | reverse complement strand
GCCATCAACCGCGCCGAAGAAATTGCCGCCGCCGAACCGGAAAAATACTTCCTGCCGCAGCAATTTAAAAACCCGGCCAACCCCGAGATTCATGAAAAAACTACCGGCCCCGAAATCTGGAACGACACCGATGGCGGCATTGATGTATTGGTCTCCGGAGTAGGGACCGGTGGCACCATCACCGGCATCTCTCGCTACATAAAAAACACCAAAGGAAAGAAGATCCTCTCGGTAGCCGTAGAACCTAAGGAGAGCCCCGTCATCACCCAGAAACTAGCCGGCCAGCCGATTCAGCCTGCCCCGCACAAGATTCAGGGAATCGGCGCCGGTTTTATCCCCGACACCCTCGATCTTTCCATCGTGGATAGGGTTGAACAGGTAAGCAGCGACGAAGCGCTCGAATTCGCCAAGCGCCTGTCGAAAGAGGAAGGGCTGCTGGTCGGCATTTCGAGCGGTGCCGCTGTAGCTGCGGCAGTAAGACTTGGCCAGCTGGATGAGTTTGCCGGCAAGACCATAGTAGTGATCCTGCCGGACGGAGCGGAACGCTATCTTTCAACCGCTCTGTTTGAAGGGATCTAATGGCCAGCCCCATTCCATGCCCATGGAATGGGGGACGTAGAATAGTTTGTCAATAAGACATTTGCTTTAATGCACTTACATCCTGTGACAAACTGATTGATATAGTTTGCAAGAACTAAGAAACATATACATCTTAGCTGACCGGAAAAACCGGAGGCCGTGGAGTCCTGTGAGGGCACTCTTCGGCCTTTTTTAGTTTGTATTCGCACCTCAAGAAACAATTTATCAGGAGTTACCGATGTCAAAACTTATTGACGAACATCTCACGGAACTTTCGGATGCTGTCGTAGAAATGGACGATGAGCGGGCAGTCTCGGCCGCTAATGCAGCTTTGAAAGGTGGTATTAATCCCTTGGATGCCATCCAGCTTGGTCTGGCGCATGGCATGGAGCGTGCGGGCAAGTTGTTTGAAGAGGAGGAATATTTCATTCCGGAACTCCTCATGTGCTCTGATGCGATGTATGCCGGTCTTGAAGTACTAAAACCCCATCTTGCGCATAAAAGCGAAAAAAAAGGTACGGTTGTTATCGGAGTAATTGAAGGAGATACGCACGATATTGGCAAGAATTTGGTGCGCATCATGTTTGAAACGGGAGGGTTTGATGTGCACGACCTGGGACGGGATGTGCCCCCACATCGTTTTGTGGAAAAGGCCCGTGAGGTCGATGCCAACATTATCGCGCTATCAACACTGATGACTACGACCATGGATGGAATGAGCACGGTGGTAAGACTCCTTAATGAAGCCGATTTGCGTGGAGGAATCAAGGTCATGGTCGGTGGTGGCCCGATTTCCCCTGGCTTTGCCAAGAAAATCGGCGCCGATGGATATGCTGTTAACGCTGCTGAGGCCGTGAGAGTCGCGAGGGAATTGGTTGGGACAGCCTGATGGAGGTGGCGGCGGCCATGACGCCTCTTGAGCGTTTCTCGGCCTATGCAAAAGGAGAGGCCATTGACAGGCTTCCCTGTGTGCCGATCATCGGCAATACGGCGGCCAGGATAATTGGCGTCAAAGTTTCTAAATTCCGCGGCAATGGCCGTTTGATCGCCGATGCCCAGATTACTGCCTATCGAAAGTTTGGCTATGACGTCATCCGGGTTTTTACCGACTTGTACACACTGGCAGAGGCCATGGGTGCCACGGTGTACTATCCCGAAGATGAAACTGCCTATCTTGCAGCTCAGGCCATCGCATCGGTGGAAAGTATTTCGGAACTGCAGCCGGTTGACCCAAGCAAAGATGGTCACCTTCCCAGTCATCTGGAGGCGATGAAACGGGTTGTTGAGGCTGTGGGAGCGGAAGTGCCGGTAACCGGTGCAGTCACCTGTCCCTTTACCACCGCCTCCTTTCTTATCGGAGCAGAGAATCTGGTACGGCTGACAATAAAAGACCCCGATACGGTTCACCGTCTCTGCGAAGTTGCTCTGGAATCTGCGATCAGCTACTCCGCCGCTGTCATTGCTGCCGGTTGTACTCCCAGCCTGACAGACCCCATGTCGTCAAGTACGGTAATCGGCCCACGCCAGTTTCAGGAGTTCTCTTATCCTTATCTCAAGCGCCTGATTGGCTTCATTCACAGCCACGGCAAGCCAGCCACGCTGCACATCTGCGGCAAGACCGAGAAAATCTGGCAGCTTATGGCCGATGCCGGAGCGGATTGCATCAGCATAGACAACGACGCCAGTTTGCAGAGGGCCGTGGAGAACGTGGGTGACAGGGTTTGCATCATGGGTAATGTCCACCCTTCGGAGATCATGCTACAGGGAACACCTGATGATGTGAAACGGGCTGTTTTCGACTGTGTGTCCCAAGCCGGCAACAGTCCGAAGGGATACATTGTCGCATCGGGCTGCAGCTTGCCCACCGAAACCCCTTTTACCAACATCCAGGCCATGATGGACGCTGTCAGGAAGCTTGGATGGCCGGTCAGCGCTGAATTACTTTCACGGAGAAACTCATGAGTTCCCTTAGTCCTAAAGAACGTCTGCTTGACACCCTGGCGAAAAAACGGGTAGACCGTCCGCCGGTGATCTGTACCGGTGGCATGATGAATGCCGCCATTGTAGATGTCATGACCAAAACCGGTAACACTCTCCCGGAAGCCCATTTCGATTCCGTACGCATGGCTAATCTGGCTGCCGACATTCATAACGAGACCGGCTTCGAGAATATTGGAATTCCTTTTTGTATGACCGTCGAAGCCGAAGTGCTGGGAAGCAAGATTGATTTTGGCTCGCTGTCATGTGAACCGAAGATCGCTAAAGAACGGTTCCGATCAGTAAAGGATGTCGGCTTCAAGGATATTCAGTCAATGCTGCAGGGCGGGCGTATTTCCCAGGTAGCAGGCGCCGTGGAACGCCTGGTGCGACTTCATCCCGACCAGCCGGTCATCGGCAGCCTTACCGGACCGGTCAGTACTGCGGCCTCACTGGTTGACCCGCTTCAATTTCTGAAGGAACTGCGAAAGGATCGGGAATCCGCTCATCATGTTCTGGAGTATGTCAGCAATTTTCTGATCGGCTTCGCCCGTACGCTGGTTGACAGCGGGGCCACCGTTATTTGTATCGGTGATCCGACCGCAACCGGCGAAATCCTTGGGCCTCGAATGTTCGACGAATATGCCGTCACCTATCTCAACAAGGTCATCGATGGTATTCATGCCGCCGGTATTCCGGTGCTGGTTCACATTTGCGGTGAGATGAAGGCGGTCAAACCGTACATTCCTCTACTCCACTCCGATGCCATCAGCACGGACGCATTTGTCAACCTGAAGCTGCTCAAGGATGAGTATCCACAGCTTACAACCATGGGAAACCTGAGTACCATTCTGCTGGAAAGCGGCGATCCGGAAAAAGTGGCCCGAAGAACAGAGACCCTGGTGAAGGAGGGAATTGATATAATATCTCCAGCCTGCGGATTGAGTACATCAACGTCTCTGCCGGCCATACGCGCGCTGACCGGTACGGTAAAAGAGTCATAAATGCCCCGAGTCAAGTTTCTCCCCCATAACAAGAGTGTAGAAATACATCCTGGCACCACCATCCTCGAAGCATCGCGAATGGCAGGGGTGCTGATCGAGGCACCCTGCAATGGCGCCGGACACTGCGGGAAATGTCTGGTGCATTTGCCGATAGACGACATGGCCAATGTGGTGGCGCATGTGGATGTCGGCCACGATGACGGCGGTAACGGTGCAGTGCTGGCATGCCATAGCGAAATCTTCGGCGATATCACCGTCGAGGTGCCCAACCGCCGGGAGGAAGGTCTGCGTGTCGTCAGCGCCGGTGCAACCGTCAAGACGGACTTCGATCCTTTTATCAGGCGTTGCTACAACGAAGCTACGCATGAAACCCTCATATGGGGCGGCTCCCAACTGCTGGGTACCGAAGCTGGCGATACCGTCCGCAACGAGTACGGTCTTGTTGTAGATATCGGCACCACTACTTTGGTGGCGGCTCTGGTAGACCTGCGGAACGGAAACGAACTGGCGTCTGTCTCCTCGCTCAATCCGCAGTCGTTGCACGCCCAAGATGTTCTTTCGCGCATCCGCTTTTCAGCTGACAGAAACGGTCTGGCACTTCTTCAGAGCGATCTGATAGAAGAGCTGAACCGCCTCCTGAAAAGTCTTCAGGTAGAAACCGGCCTCGCCGGAAACCGTATCTACGAGGCAGTTGTAAGCGGTAATACCTGCATGCTGCATCTTCTGGCGGGTGTCGATCCGACGCCCCTTGGCAAACATCCCTTTATCCCTACTGTCAAAGGTGGTGGGCATCTGAGGGGCGCTGATATCAGCCTTGCCATAGCACCGGAGGGTTTAGTCTATCTACCACCGGTCATTTCGGCCTATGTCGGCGCCGATATCAGTTCCGGCATTCTGGCCAGTGATTTATCCGCGCTTGATGGTGTCACCCTGTTCATTGATATCGGCACCAATGGCGAGCTGGTGGTGGCGGCCAATGGCCGGCTTGTCGCTTCAGCCACGGCTGCCGGGCCGGCTTTCGAGGGTATGAATATTTCCTGCGGCATGCGCGCGGCAGTCGGAGCGATCGAGCGGGTGGATATTTCACCCTCGGGCGACCTCGATATCGGGGTTATCGGCGGTGCGGAGCCGATCGGTATCTGCGGCAGCGGACTAATGGACCTTGTGGCCGAGTTAGTGGAGGGGGGCATCATCGGACGTAGCGGCAGACTGACTGCGCCCCAGTTCGGGGCACCCAATCAAACTCTTGCTGGGCGTATCATAAAAATCGATGGCGGCAGTGCTTTTCATATACACGAGCAAGTGCTGCTTAGTCAGAAAGATATTCGACAGGTTCAATTAGCCAAAGGAGCGATCCGGGCGGGTATCGAACTTCTGCTGCAGGAACTGGGTCTGAATGCATCCGATCTGGATAGGGTGCTGATTGCCGGTTCCTTCGGCTTTCATCTTCGAGAATGCAGTCTTATCACGCTTGGCCTTCTTCCGGTGGAGGTGGCCGGCAAGGTTTCATTTTTGGGTAATACTTCCCGAAGTGGTGGTGAAATGCTGCTGATCAATCAGAGCCTTCGAGAAAAGCTCCAGCACACGGTTACGCAGGTTGAGGTTATAGATCTGGCAGGCAGACCGGCATTCGAGCGGGTGTTCACAAATGCGATGGGATTTTGAGTTTTCCAATGTGATTACTGAAAAAAACAATTAACTTAAAAAAACTGTTGACAAATCCGAAACAATCAAATACATTATCCATAAGTAATGTAGACATTCAATTAAACTGGCTCACCGGAAAACCGGAGGTCAAAGGATTGTTCCTTTGGCCTCTTTTTTTTGGTTTTGGGCTACATGGGGATTTGTAAGAGCAGGTGGTTCTGCCAACTCTGATAGGGGGAGTAGCATAACAGGATAGCTGGAATCGTAGAAACAGCAGATACACACCATATAAAAGAATCATCTGTCAGGTTGACTGGATACACCGGAGACCGGCTGCAATGTAATTGCACCGGTCTTTTTTTATTTTGGGGGAGTCATGGAACAGCAGCCAACAATCATCAGAAGAAAACAGGCTGATATGAATGTCGAGGCAATTCGGAAAGTTTCCGACATCCTGAAAACGGTAAATTATGGATCGATAACACTTATCGTTCAGGGTGGCAAAGTGTTCCAGATAAACAAAATCGAGAACTGCAAGGTACCTGAGTCAGTTTTAGGCTGAACACAAACCACACAAAAGGAGTAACAAACATGTCCAAGAAAAAAACAAAAACAATTGCCATCTATGGAAAAGGTGGCATCGGCAAGTCAACAACAACCTCCAACATCAGTGCCGCCCTGGCGGCTTCGGGCCTTAAAGTTATGCAGATTGGCTGCGATCCCAAAAGCGACTCGACCACGACCCTCCGTGGCGGCGGTTACATCCCGACTATCCTCGATACGCTGCGTGAAAAGAAGAACGTCAAGGTTGACGAAATTATCTTCCGCGGTTTTGCTGGCATCTATTGCGTGGAAGCCGGTGGTCCTGCCCCCGGTGTCGGCTGCGCCGGTCGCGGCATCATCACATCCGTGGAGCTGTTGAAGCAACTTCGTGTCTTTGAGGAGCTGGACTTGGACATCGTAATTTATGATGTTCTTGGCGACGTAGTCTGCGGCGGTTTCGCCGTCCCAATCAGGGAAGGTATTGCCGATCACGTATTCACCGTGTCGTCGTCCGACTTCATGGCAATATATGCCGCCAACAACCTGTTCAAGGGTATTCAAAAGTACTCCAACAACGGCGGTGCCTTATTGGGAGGCGTCATTGCCAACTCAATGAACTCGACGTACTCTCAGGCCATAATTGACGACTTCGTTGCGGTCACAAAGACCGGGGTGGTCGAATATGTGCCCCGCTCGATCACGGTTACAAAAGCCGAGTTGCAAGGCAAAACCGCCATTGAGGCGTTCCCCGATTCCGAGCAATCCAAAGTTTACAAATCGTTGGCAGATAAAATCTACAACCATACCGATTCAATAGTACCTGCGCCTCTGAATGACAAGGATCTTCATGAGTGGTCCCTCAAATGGGCTGATACGCTTCTGGCTTTAGAGGAAGGTGAAGTTCGCAGCAGCGGTTCCAGCATTTAGCGCAGGTCGTACGCATCAATTCTCCAGGAGGAAAAAATGGCCAGAATATTTAACAGCTTGACCGATCTCATCGGCGGTACGCCCCTTTTGCGTCTCCACAGGGTTGCCCAGGGAGCTGTCGCTGATGTGGTTGCCAAACTCGAGTCGTTCAATCCGGGCGGCAGCGTCAAGGACCGGATCGGTTTCAGCATGATTAAGGACGCCGAGGAACGGGGCGTGCTGAAAAAGGATACCGTCATAATCGAGCCGACCAGTGGCAATACCGGCATCGGTCTGGCATTGGTGGCCGCAGCCAAGGGGTACCGCCTGATACTCACCATGCCGGAAACCATGAGTGTAGAACGACGCAGCCTGCTTAAGGCATATGGCGCCGAGTTGGTGCTCACTCCAGGGGAAAAGGGAATGAAAGGCGCCATCGAAAAAGCGGAGGAGCTGGGAGCAACAACCCCGAACTCGTTTGTTCCCCATCAGTTTAACAATCCGGCAAACCCTGAAATTCATCGCGCCACGACTGCCGAAGAAATCTGGAATGATACCGACGGTAAAGTGGACATTATCGTGGCCGGTATCGGTACCGGCGGGACCATTACCGGTGTAGGGGAGATTATCAAGGAGCGCAAACCGCAGGTCAAAATTATTGCCGTTGAGCCGTTCGATTCTCCGGTGCTGTCCGGCGGTCAGCCCGGTCCCCACAAAATACAGGGGATCGGCGCCGGCTTCATTCCGCAAGTGCTTAATCGCTCAATTATCGATGAGGTTTTCAAGGTGAAAAACGATGAAGCCTTCGAGACCAGTCGCAGGCTGGCCAGGGAAGAGGGATTGCTTGTCGGCATTTCCTGTGGCGCCGCCGCGTTTGCTGCTCTGCAGGTGGCCAAAAGGCCGGAAAACAAGGACAAACTCATTGTCGTAGTGCTGCCCGACACCGGTGAACGCTACCTGTCGACCGCTCTTTTTCAGCAGGAAACCAAATCCGCCTGAATGGACGTTTGAGAAGGGAAACGATTATGGATGTAACACAGGAAACACCTTTAAAAGGGATCATCTACGAGCAAGCCCGTGAATCGACGACCGCTTCCGACACCAGGACGGTACGGAGTTTCCGCTCCTCACTGAGTGATGTGCTGTCGGGAATCAACAACCGCCTGCTGGACTGGTACGGAATCGTATTTCTGCTTGTTCTTTGGGAAGTCGGGCCGCGCCGAGGTTGGATCGACACTCAGTTTTTCCCTCCACCATCGCTCATTATTGCCGAAGGGATAAAGATGGCTGGGAAAGGCGAACTGCTGATCCAGATTACCGCCAGTCTTGGACGACTGGTTAAAGGGTTGGGTGTTGCCCTGCTGGTTGGAATCCCGCTCGGATTCCTTCTCGGGGGGTGGTTTCCGCGTCTGACGCATTTTTTGCGCCCGCTTCTTCGGCTGTTGGGCCAGGTTAACGCCTTTTCCCTCTTCCCCCTGTTTGTTCTGTTTTTCGGAATCGGGGAACTGGCCAAATTTGCGGTCATCTTCTGGTCCTGCCTCTGGCCGATACTTTTTACCACAATCGCCGGTGTCCAAGGTGTTGATCCACTGTACGTCAAGGTGGCGCGTTCCATGGGAAGCGGTCGATTGACAGTGTTCGTCAGAGTACTGTTTCCTGGAGCTTTGCCATCGATCTTTACCGGTGTCAGGCTGGGTGCAACCGTTGCATTTCTCATGCTGATCGCGGCTGAGATGATCGGAGCGTATGCCGGGTTGGGGTGGTTGGTGCATAACGCATCCATGAACTACGTGATCCCGCGCCTCTACCTGGCAGCCGCTATCATAGCCTTTCTCGGTATGGGCATGAACACGCTGCTTCATTTCATTGAGGCCAACGTAATCAAATGGAAGGAAACCGTCGAAGTCTAGCCGCTTCGGGAGGAATTCAGTATGTCAAATGATAAGAAGAATAAGACTTTCTCACTGTATCAGCACACCGACAAGCTATCCATAGTACTGTTTTTTGGAGTGTGGGAACTGCTCCCAAAACTGGGTGGCATCATAGAAACATTCATCGCGCCGCCATCTGTGGTGGTATTGATTCTGTATGAAATGTTCAAATCCGGCGAGATCTACCCTCATATCGGGATCAGCCTATTCCGATCTGCAAGCGGCTTTGGAGCCGCAGCTCTGTTTGCCATCCCGCTCGGGTTTTTGCTGGGGGGCGGGTTCCGCACCTTTGAACGGATAGTCAACCCTCCCTTGCGGTTTCTGGGGCAGGTCAATCCCTTCTCCCTGTTCCCGCTCTTCATCCTGATTTTCGGCATCGGGGAACTCTCCAAAAGCTCTATGATATTTTGGGTCTGCATCTGGCCAATCCTGTTCAATACCATCAACGGGGTCAAGACCATCGATCCGTTGCTGATCAAATCTGCTCGCTCAATGGGCACCGGTATCTTTACGCTTTTTTTTAAAGTCATTCTTCCGGCGGCATCACCGGGTATTTTTCATGGGCTCAAAATGGGATGCGGTACGGCATTTTTTATGCTGATCGCCGCCGAGATGATCGGCGCCAGCGCCGGCCTGGGGTGGTTGGTCTGGAATGCGCAAATGAATTTCCAGATGCCCCAGCTTTTTGCCGCAACAGTACTTATCTCGGCACTCGGTCTGTCACTCAACCTCTCTTTTGGCGCATTGGAAAGCACTTTGGTTGGGTGGAAACAGAAGTCGGCTACCGACAACACATAGTCAGAATCAATCCAGGTAACTATGCAACCCAGGTTCCGCATGACGGCAACCAAGGCAGCCAAAAGGAGAAACGAGGATGAAAAGATTGATCAAATTAAGGGTGTTAGCAGGATTTATTCTGCTGGCAGTAACCGCAGTCTCGGTTTACAGCGCCAAGACTGTAACAGCCGCGCCAAAGAAGGAACTGTTCGAAATTAAAACCTGGACCAGAAAGGACTGTTCCCTGGCTCCATGGCTGGTAACCGATAAACTTGGCTATTTTGCCGAGGAGGGCGTCAAGCTGGTCTACACCGGAGAGACACAGGGTCCGTTACAGATCCCGTCCATCATCAGAGGTAACAATGATGTCGGATCCGGGCATGCCAACCAGTATGGTGCAGCCATTGCCGGCGGTGCTCCGCTAATCGCAGTGGTGAGAGGCGGTATCGAACCGGCGCCCACGTATGACCCCAAGTTCCGTCACATGTGGTGGTTCGTTAATCCCGGCAAGACACCGGACATCAAGACTTTTGCCGATTTGAAGAAAATACCGGGCAAGATCAAAATCACAACAGCCAACAAAGGCACCTGTACCGAACTGCTCAATCAGAAACTCTCTGAAAAATACGGCATCCCGAAAGACAAATTCGAATGGGTCACCATGCCGGACATCCAGGCAATCCAGGCGCTCAAGCAGGGTTTGATTCATGTTTCATCGGTGCATCCGCCGTTCTACAAGGGGATGCTGGATGCCGGTGAACTTAAAATCGCCGACTCCTCTGATGCAGGTCTCGGATCTTCGGCCGGACTCTCTTTCTACTGGTTCCGCAAGGAATATGTTCAGAAACATCCCAAGGAAGTGGCCGGGTTTGTAAGAGCCATCAAAAAGGGGCAGCGCTGGGCCAACGCCAACCCGGAGAAGGCCGCCAAATGGGTTGAAGAGGTTATCGGTGTGCCGGTCACCGGCAATCATTATTACGCCGAAGATGCCACCATCGTGGAAAAAGATATTGAGCCCTGGATCCAGTTCCTGGTGGACAACAAGATAGCGCCCGCGGGTAAGATCACGGCCGCCTCGATTGTGACCCACCAATTCGAGCAGATTGGCAATGATGACAAAGCCTTCAAGGATAAAAAGAAGAAAAGAGGCACCAGTAAGAAATCATAAGCACCACTAAACCAGCACCCAGAATAAGCAACCACGCAATCCAAAGCTTCATAGATAAGGAGTCAGGGTATGAAAATAGCTGATCAGAAAAATAGGATTCTCGTTGCAATAGTAGCCGTTGTGACGGCAGTCGGTGCTTTTACCGGCATCAAGGTTGTGCAGGCCGCTCCCAAGAAGGATCTGGTTGAAATCAAGACATGGACACGCAAGGACTGCTCGTTGGCCCCATGGCTGGTGACCGAGAAACTCGGCTATTTTGCCGAGGAGGGTGTCAAGCTGGTCTACACCGGCGAAACCCAGGCACCTCTCCAGATTCCTTCGCTTATCAAAAACAACAATGACGTGGGGAGCGGCCACCCTAACCAGTATGGCATTGCCATTGCCGGCGGAGCCAAGCTCAAGGCGGTTGTGCGTGCCGGCATCGAGCCGGTACCCAGTTATGACCCAAAGTTCCGCCACATGTGGTGGTTCGTAAATCCAAGCAAGCATCCCAACGTAAAAAGCTTTGCCGATCTTAAAAACCTGCCCGGCAAAATCAAGATTACGACAATTACCAAGAACATCTGCGCCGATTTCGAGACCAATCTGCTGGCCGAAAAGTACGGTATTCCAAAGGATAAGATCGAATGGGTGACCATGCCGGACATCCAGGCCATTCAGGCCCTCAAGCAGGGCTTGGTCGATATATCCCCCGTTCACCCCCCCTTCTACAAGGGAATGATTGATGCGAAAGCAATAAAAGTTGCCGATTCTACAGATACCGGTCTCGGCTCTGCCGCCGGGCTATCTTTCTACTGGTTTACGGAAGACTTCATCAAGAAAAACCCCAAGGCTGTAGCCGGTTTTGTGCGCGCCATCAAGAAGGGGCAGCGCTGGGCTAACGCCAATCCGGAGAAAACAGCCAAATGGGTTGAAGAGGTAATTGGTGTGCCGGTGAACGGCAATCATTACTACGCCGAAGACGCTACGATCATTGAGAAAGAGATCGATCCCTGGATCAAGGGGGTTGAAGACGCCAAGGTGCTGCCAAAAGGCAAAATCACATCGGCATCCATCGTGACCCATCAGTTCGAGGGCGTTGGGAATGATGACAAGGCTTATCAGGAAAATATTAAAAAGACTGCCAAGAAAAAGAAAGGCTGAAGGGCTAAGCTTTTGACGTGCTCTAAGTAAGTATTAATTAATTGAAGGAGTAAAAACAATGGCGACAACTGCGGATACCGCTAAAATCGAAATAAGGGATATAAACCGCTCTTTTAAGACACGAGGTCGCGGAAACGGGCCAAAGGAGTTCGTGGCATTGAAGGACATCAACCTGAAAGTTACCAAGGGGGAGTTTGTCGCCATTGTCGGTCCTTCCGGCTGTGGTAAGTCTACCTTGCTGGACATCCTGGCCGGATTGGCGCAACCGACCTCGGGCGCCATTCTGATCGACGGCAAGAAGGTTACCGGCCCGGCCCTTGACCGCGGTATCGTATTGCAGGGATATGCCTTGTTCCCGTGGCGCACCGTCCGCCAGAATGTGGAGTTCGGCCTTGAAATCAAGAAGGTGCCCAAGGCGGAGCGCCGGGAGACCAGCACCAGTTTCATCAACCTGGTTGGGCTGGACGGCTTTGGCGATCACTTTCCCCACGAATTGTCCGGCGGCATGAAGCAACGGGTAGCCATTGCCCGTGCTCTGGCCTACGACCCCGAGGTGCTGCTGATGGATGAGCCTTTTGCCGCTGTTGACGCACAGACCCGCGAGACCATGCAGGATGAGCTGTTGCGCATCTGGGAAAAAACCGGCAAGACTATTGTGTTCGTTACTCACAGTATCGAAGAGGCGGTCTTTCTGGCTGACCGGGTGGTAGTTCTGGGCACCAACCCCGGTTCAGTCAAAGATGTTCTGGACATCGATCTGCCTCGTCCACGCCATAACAGCGACATCCGCTCTTCCGCTGAATTCGGCTGGGTCAGGCACAAAGTGTGGGAGCTTTTGCAGAACCGTGAAGTCAAGGCCGAAGTTCCCCGTGGCTTCGGTCCGTCCGTGGCTGACGCCATTTCTACTTCAGCAGAACTGTAACGGGCCTCCTGCTCTTTGATTATGGCTGCGGTACGGTGAACGGAGCTACATTGCTGACTGGAGCTGAAACGAGGAACATATGAGTAGCACACGTTTTGACTTACAACATTTCTTGCTGCGCTGGTCGGGCGTGGTACTCTTTCTGCTTCTCTGGGAAGTCGGGCCGCGCTTCGATTGGATCGACGGATATTTTCTCCCCCCGTTTTCAACGATTGTTGTCGAGATATTCCATCTGTTTACTGATGCCTACCTCGCAGTGCATATTCTGGTGAGTGTCTGGCGGGCTCTGGTCGGTCTTTTGATCGCTGTTGTCATTGGCATTCCGCTCGGGATTCTGCTGGGCCGCGTCTATCCCCGTACCGCCGAGGCGTTGAGCCCTGTTTTGCGGATATTGAGTCAGGTAAACCCATTTTCGCTTTTGCCGGTATTTGTACTCTTTTTCGGTATCGGCGAAACCGCCAAGCTTGCGGTAGTGGCATGGGTCTCCGTTTGGCCGGTCCTGTTCTACACCATGACCGGCACCTGCACGGTTGACCCGATACAGGAGAAGAGCGCAGCTTCAATGGGCATTACTTTCTGGGAGCTGATTTTGAAGGTGATTCTACCGGCTGCGTTGCCCACAATCTTTGTCGGTATCCGCATAGGAGCAACTATTACCTTCTATATTCTGGTGGCCTCGGAGATGCTGGGCGCCAGTGCCGGTCTCGGCTACATGGTGCATAACGCCGCCATGAACTACCAGATCCCACGCATCTACGCCGGAGCTACCTTTATTGTTATCTTCGGCTATCTGCTGAATCGCCTGCTGATCTATGTTGGAAACCTGCTGTTTGCCTGGCAGGAGAACTCATCAACTACGGTGTCGGCAGATGCGGCAGTTACCATGACATCCTGGAAACCCGGAAGAATATCGGCCGTTGCAGCCGCTATCGCCATGTTGGCAATAGTCCTGTTGGGTGGGATTGAGGTTGACAAGATCAACAAGGAGGCCGCATCGATAGACCCCGGATCACATTCGCGCCATTTCGGCACTCCGGTCGATGCAGGAAGCAACTGAGGCGCCATGAAAGAAATACCGTCACAATACTTCAAAGCACTTGCCATAGCGGTTTTTCTGATCCTCTGGGAGCTGTTGCCTCGCACCGGTTTAGTCAATCCGCTGTTTATCCCGCCGCTTTCTGGTGTGCTCGGCGCCATATCCGAGTTGTACCAGAGCGGTGAGCTGTTCATGCATACACGTTTGAGCCTGGGAAGGGCCTATATCGGCCTGCTTGCGGCAGTAGTGATCGGTTTGCCGCTTGGATTGCTGCTGGGGGGATGGTTTCCCCGTATCCAGACGGCTACAGAACCGCTTATGGAACTGTTTGCCCAAGCTAATCCGGTCATACTGGCCCATATCATAATTTTTTTTCTCGGCATCGGCGAAACGGCAAAAACGTTTATAATCGGCTGGCTGTGCGTCTGGCCAATCACCTTCAGTACCATCACCGGCATCCGGACGGTTGACACCTCGCTCCTGAAAGCGGCCCGTTCGCTGAGTCTCGGGCGCTGGCAGCTATTCGTACGGGTTGTGCTCCCTTCCGCGTCCCCTTCGATATTTACCGGGCTCCGGTTGGCGGCCGGCTATGCCTTCATAATGCTGGCGGCTTCAGAGATGATGGGGGGGAGCAACGGTCTCGGCTGGTTGATCATTCAAAGCCAGGAAAGCTACAATATTACCCGGATATTCGCCGGGGCTACCCTGCTGACTACGATGGCTGTAGTTACCGATGCTCTGTTGAAACTTCTGGAGAAACAGATCGTCGTATGGGATGCCGATGTGAGCGAGGATTATTTGAAACTGAAGCCCGCAACGGGAGAAATTCTATGAAATATATGGCTATCCTTGTGACTCTTCTCCTGCTTGCCATTGGCAGCGCAGAAGCCCGGGCGCCGCGTATCGGAGAAGCTGTGGCCGGTTTTACTCTGCCGGATCTGTCGGGCAGAAAGATCGATACCGCCCTGTTCAAAGGGAGAACCACGGTAATCTATTTCTGGAACAATCTGTGTGGTTGCACCGAGCAGCTGATAGCGCTTAAATCTTTTGTTGCGTCTCGGAAGGGGCGTCAGCTGATGTTTGTAACCGTGAACGAGGGACAGAGCAGAGCAATCGCCGAAAGCGTCATTACGGCCAACAAACTCCCCTACGAGGCGCTGCTCGACAATGACCTGGCCGTGGGCAAAAAACAATTCGGCATCAAGGTGCTGCCGACGCTCTTCATTCTCGACAAACAGGGCGTTCTAAGGGAAAAACTGATCGGCGTGGTTGATAATCGCAAACTGGAAAGCATCATTCAGCGTTACCTGTAACAAGGCATAAAAAGCGGTGGCCCGGTAGAGGCTGCCCGGAATCAAGGAGCATGTTATGCAAAAAATTTCAGTAATTATTGTCGTGATATCGCTGGTATGTCTAACCTCTGTCGCGTTTGCGGCTGACCTGAAACCACGCAAGCCGGGGCCGAACGACAAATGCGCGGTCTGCGGCATGTTCGTGGCCAAATATTCCGATTTCGCAGCCCAGATCCAGTTCAGGGATGGAACGGTCGCTTTTTTTGACGGTCCCAAGGATCTCTTTACGTACTATCAGGGACTTCCCCGCTACAACCAAAAGAAAAAACAGTCCGATGTGGCAGCTGTCTTTGTTACAAGTTACTACGCACAGACCCCCATCGATGGCCTCTCTGCATGGTACGTTGCCGGCAGCAACGTGTTAGGCCCCATGGGGCGGGAATTGATTTCATTTGCCAAAGAGTCGGAAGCCAGGGATTTCAAAAAGGATCATAGCGGCAAGACCATCCTTCGTTTCAAGGATGTAACTCCGGTCGTTATCAAGGGGCTTGAGTGATTAGTTTAAGTTACTCCGCCAAGTATCTGGGCCTCACCGGAGCGCTGTTAGCCGTTATGGCGGTTTTCGGAGCTCATTCACGCTATGCGGTAGTTGCCGCAAACCCCGTGCTATCCCGAATGTCACAACAGGTAAAAAGCCTGGAATTGACTGATCTTTGTCTGTTTACCGAGGCCAGCTATACACGGCACCTCGCCATGGCAGACCGGTTTACGCCATTTCAGGACTCCCCCATGGTATTTGAACATTTTCCTTCAGGAGCAGTAACCGGCCCACCCGCACATCTGACCCGACCATGAGAGACGCCCTCGAACGACAACGGCATATTGTTGATTTCACCATCGCCTCTCTTCTGCGCCGCAAAGGGAAGAACGGATCGTTGCTGGCCGTCTATACGTTGATTATTTTTGTTCTGGCATCGGTACTCTTCTTCACTCACGCTCTCAAACGAGAAGCAGCGGAGGTCCTCAAGGATACGCCGGAAATCATCGTCCAACGCACGCTGACCGGTCGCTACCAGCCGATTCCTCTCGCCTACGCCGAAAGGATCAAGAATATCCGCGGTGTTATCGCGGTTCAGCAGCGCCTGTGGGGCTATTACTATGACGGAAATTTTCTGGCTAACTATACACTGGTGGTGCCTCGGGAAGACTCTCCGGAACCGGGGAGTATCGACATCGGTGCCGGTATTTCGAAGATCAGGGACGCCTATCCGGGAGACATCATCGGCTTCACCGGATCAGATGGCAAACCGCGCAGCTTCATCATTCGCAAGATCCTGGCCGATGAATCCCAACTGATCAGCGCCGATCTTATTCTGATCTCCGAAGCCGACTATCGCGATTTTTCGGGAATCCCCGCCGATCAGGCCACCGATCTGGTGCTGAAGGTGCGCAATCAGAAGGAATACACCACCATTGCTGAAAAGATCTCAAGGCTGCTGCCCGACACCCGCCCGATAGTGCGTAATGAGATTCTGCGAACCTACGATGCGGTCTTTGGTTGGCGCTCCGGATTGGTAATCGTCATATTCAGCGCGGCCGCCCTGGCGTTCGTGATTTTCGCCTGGGACAAAGCCACCGGCCTTTCGGCCGAAGAGCGTAAAGAGATCGGAATTCTCAAGGCGGTCGGCTGGGAAACCTCGGATGTGCTGCAGATGAAATTTTGGGAGGGACTGACAATTTCTCTGACTGCATTTCTTCTCGGCATCCTGCTGGCCTACGCTCACGTGTTTTTCGCATCTTCATTTCTGTTTTCCCCGGTTCTGAAAGGGTGGTCAACCCTCTACCCCCAGTTCAGGTTGGTGCCGTTTGTCAATTTCGGCCACGTGGCTGCCATATTCTTTCTAACGGTGGTCCCATACACCGTTACCACCATCATCCCATCCTGGCGGGCGGCAACCATTGATCCCGATGCGGTCATGCGCTGAAAGGACTATCCATGATATCAGCCCGTGACATAACCAAAACCTTCAACGCAGGACATCCTAACGAGTTCACCGCCGTCAAGGATGTATCGATCATTATCGATTTCCACAAGGTAACCATCCTCAAGGGGCCGAGCGGTTCGGGCAAAACCACTCTGTTGGGGATGGTGGGATGCATGTCGCGGCCGACCTCGGGAAGGATTTTTCTCGGCGAGCGCGAGATCACCAGTTTGCCTGAGCGCTTCCTGACGGACATCCGTCGCCGCACGTTCGGATTTATTTTTCAGCAGTTCAACCTTATCAAGGGGCTGACCGTGCTGGATAATGTCATAACGCCAGCCTATCCATCCAGCGAGCGTCTTTCCAGTCTCAGGAAGCGGGCCATGGAAACGTTGGCTCTGTTCAACCTGGAACACAAGGCCGATGCCAAGATCGAATGGCTCTCCGGGGGGGAGGCCCAACGTACCGCGATTGCCCGGTCGTTGATCAACAACCCGTCGATCATCATTGCCGATGAACCGACAGCGCATCTGGATACCCGCCTGTCCCACGAATTTATGGCCATCATGCGGCAGCTCAAGGAGGACGGAAAGACCATCATCTTGTCCAGTCACGATCCGATCGTCTATGACAGCGACCTGGCAGATAGTGTTATAGAAATGCGCGACGGCCTGATTGTCTCCTCCGGGACGCAGGCATGATCCTCCACCCCAGCATCATGGCGCTGCTCGTCTCCTCGCTGCTGATCTGTCTGATGGTGCTCTACTCCACCACCTACGGCGTCCAGATCCTGCGGCGCTGGGATATCACCAGCGGCAGCGAATTCCAACTGGCACTGGAGCGTAAAACCTACCTGATCTCGACCGTTGTCGGCTACTTTCTCGGTTTTCAGCTCGTTTCGCTGTTCCTGTTCATCTTTACCGCCGACAGCATATGTGGCCTGTTTGTCGGCGCCATGTGCGCCGTCGGGACCCTGACCGTCAACTCCTTCGGGTATCCGACGCTGATCCTGAAAATCGTATCGTTTCTTCTGGCCGGCTTCTGGCTGATCCTGAATCATGCCGACAGCCTGGGCTATGATTATCCCCTGATCAGAACCAAGTATCTCCTGCTGCTGATCATGACTCCGTTTATTCTGGCGGAAACGCTGCTGCAGGGCTTCTTTTTCCTGGGCTTGAGGCCGGACATCATTACCTCCTGCTGTGGAAGTCTTTTTAGTCCGGCCACGCGCGGTATCGCCACTGAAATCGTCAATGCTCCCCCCATCCCGATGCTGGCGGTTTTTTATGCGTCATCGACTGCCACCCTGCTCTGCGGGGCATGGTATCTGGTACGGGGGAGAGCGGGGTGGCTCTTCGCACTCCTCAATGTCATTCAACTGGTAGTGGCACTGACAGCGGTAATTTCCGTCATCTCGCTTTACATTTATCAGATGCCTTCGCATCACTGCCCGTTCTGCATCTTGCAAAAGGAGTATTATTTCGTAGGGTATCCGATCTACATCGCCATGCTTGGCGCTGCCATCTGCGGTTTCGGAGCCGGCTGGCTGAACCGTTACCGCGGGATTACAAGCCTCGCGGAGGAATTGCCGGGACTGAGCCGAACGCTGACGGTCATTTCCCTTGCTTGCACCGTCATCCTTGTAGCGATCGCCAGCGGCTTCGTCCTGCTGACCAGTTTTACCATGCGTTGAAGATGAGAGCGCACGGATTATCACACGTCTATTGAAAGGAGTAGAGATGAAAGTTGTCGCACTGCTGGGGAGTCCCCGGCTCAAAGGAAACAGCGCAACACTGGCCCAGAGATTTCTGGCCAGGGCGGAGGAACAGGGGCAGAAACCGATTGTTCACAAATTGGGATCCTTGAATTACAAAGGATGTGTCGGCTGCTATGCCTGCAAAACCACGCGTGAGGATTGCATTCTGGCCGATGATCTGACTCAGGTGCTGGCCGATGTGGCTACCGCCGACGTACTGGTGCTGGCGACGCCGGTTTATTTTGGTGATGTCACCAGTCAGCTCAAGGGGTTCATCGACCGCACCTTTTCATATTTTACCCCGGAGTACCGGACTTCACCGACCCCCAGTCGACTGGCGCCGGGTAAAAAGCTGGTTTTTATCCAGACCCAGGGCAATCCGGATGAATCCTTCTTTGCGGACATTTTCCCCAAATATGCCGGTTTTCTGAAACGGAACAGCTTTGGCGAGTCCCACCTGATCCGAGCCCGCGGTGTTTCTTCGCCCGACGATCTGCTAAAGCACGAGGCTTACCTGCATCAGGTTGACGAGGTCGCCAGGGAGGTGTTTGGCGCTTCACATGCACCGGCTACTGACCCGCAGTTAAAATGGTAAGGGTGCGCACATGTCGAAAATGACAGTAGAGCAGATTCGCGACCGTTTTGACAACGACGTGGAGCGGTTCTCCGATCTTAATAAAGGTCACCAGGCAGCGGTCGATTCAGTCGTTGCCCTGGAACTGGTTTCATCCGCCGCCCTGGCGGTGACTCCGCATGCCATTACACTTTTAGATGTGGGGTGCGGGGCCGGCAACTGGAGCGTAAAGCTCCTCTCACGCAAGCCGGGACTCAAGGTAACGCTGCTCGATCTGGCGCCCGCCATGCTTGAGAGAGCCAGGGAACGTGTCCTGCGGGCCGGTGCGTTGCAGGTCACGTTGGTGGAAAGCGATATCCGCGAAGCCCGTTTCGAGAGGAGTTACGATCTGATTGTCGCCTCGGCGGTACTTCATCATTTGCGTGACAAGCACGAGTGGATGGGTGTTTTTACGCATTTCTACGAGCTCCTGAATCCGGGAGGCTCCCTCTGGATCTACGATTTGGTGGATCATGAGCTGCCCGAGGTTGCCGGTTTAATGAAGGAGAGTCACGGACGCCATCTGGAGTCGCTCGGCGGCCCGGCATTCCGGGATGAAATTTTCGGAAACATTGAGCGCGAGGATACCCCAAGGTCGCTCTCGTTTCAGCTTGATCTACTGCGCGAAGCTGGATTCGAGCGAGTCGACGTTCTCCACAAAAACAGTCGTTTTGCCGCCTTTGGCGGACTAAAAGAACCTTCGAGGAGGATTTTATGACACAGAATGCTTCAACTATCGATTGCAGTATTGGCAGTTGCGGCTGCTCCTGCGGCGGACCCGCCCCGGCTGGTCCGTACAAGGTACAGTGGCAGGGAGCCCAGAAGGACGTGCTTGGCGGGGATATCCGGGGGCATGTTGATCTGGAGCCTTTGGCAGGCTTGGATAGCCTGTATGGTCTGGGACCTCTGGAAGAGGCCGGGGGAGAAGTAACCATTCTCGACTCCAAGCCTTATGTTGCCCGGGTTCAGGATGACGGCACCCTGGAGATACAGAACAGCTTCCTGAACCGCGCCTGCTTTCTGGTTTATTCGCAGGTGCCTCGCTGGCAGCGGGTTTCGCTGCCGGAAGACATCATTGATGAAAAAACACTGGAGCGGGAGTTGCCTGCTCTGGTCGCGGAGTACGGCATCGATCCTGATGCGCCGTTTCCCTTTCTCCTGAAAGGACAGCCGGATCGGGTCGTATTTCATGTACTCAATAAGTCCGATAGTGAAACCCATTCACCGGAGCTGCATGAAAAAGCCAAGGTAAAATACGTTGTCGAGGACACCGGTATAGAGGTCATCGGCTTCTATTCTCCAAACCATCGCGGCATCTTCACTCCGGGCCACAGTTCGATCCATCTGCACCTCAAAAGCGAGGACGAAACACTGTCCGGGCATGTGGACGCCCTTACCTTTCCTCAGGGTCTTGCCCTTTACCTGCCGGTGGCTTGAATAGCAGATCTCATCCGATATGGCATTTTATTGTGAACAATTCCACTTGACAAACATTTGTGTCGAGATATATAAACTACAATAAATCTAGACAAAATATAGAAACTTACCGGACAACCGGAGGTTCACATCGAAAATGATGCGGATCTCCGGTTTTTTTTGTTCCGGTTAGAACGGGAGGAGTGAATGTCAACGTTACGTGTTGCCGTGGCGAGCAATGATGGAAATTCTGTTAATGAACATTTCGGGCGGGCCCGATCATTTCACATCTATGAAGTGAACGAGGATGGTTCTTCGCATCTGGTTGAACAGCGGGCCATTACGCCGCATTGCCCCGGTAATTCTGAACTTGCGCACAGTTCGGACGCCACTGTGGAGCAATTGAGTGATGTGGATGCGGTGCTGGTCGCTCAGATCGGTCCCGGAGCGCAAAGTTCGCTGAATCGCAAGGGAATCAGATCATTTGCTTTGAGCGGACCGGTGGAAAAGGCCCTCTCTTCCTATGGCCGTCGCCATAAGCTGCTGGACATAACAATCCCTGGTCTTCCCGCAGGGTATTCACCGGAAAATAGATGTGGCTGCTCTTCGAAGAAGGGTGGTTGCAGGTAGGCACAGGAATGAATGCTTGGCTTGCGGCTTGAAATCCGGTGGCGCCAAAACGGGAGGTATTCTTGCCGCTGATTGCTATTGCCACTTCCGACGGGATTTTGATCGACGGCAGGATCGATTCACCGGGAGAATTCACAATCTATCATTTCGACGTCGATGGGCGCTGGGAACAGGTGGGACAGAGGTCAACGCCGCGCAACTCACGGTGTGAGCATTTACCTCTCGTGCCGCAGGCCGCAGCGCTTCTTCTGGCCGATGTCAACGTCATTCTGGCTACGCACGTCCCCAGGGTAACCTCCGCTTATCTTCGAACGCGCGGCATCATGGCCTTTGCTGTACAGGGCACGGTCGATCAGGCCCTGGAATCATACAGCCAGAGAGGGCGGCTGCTTGACACGCTTCTGGCCCATACCCGCAGGAACGCCAGGCGCCCAGCACCACCAAGGACTCCAACTAAACGAGGTAATTGATGTCAACAGCAGTCGAAACCATGACGTCCAAGGAACGAACCGCCGCGGCTCTCAGCGGCAAGCCGTATGACCGGATTCCTGTCAACCTGCTGATCAGCGACCATGCCGCGCGAGTCATCGGAGTATCGGTAGGAGAGTACAACAAGTCGGCGCAACTGCTGGCCAAGGGACAGATCGAAGCCTGGCGCAGGTACGGTTCAGACAATGTAAATACGGGTCCGGGGCTGACCGGCATCGCTGAGGCGATCGGGAGTAAAATCGCTTTTCCGGACAGTACTCCGTATGTGGCCGAAAATGTGGTGCAGGAAGAAAAAAATCTCGATCTGCTCAAGGTGCCCGATCCCGAAAAGGATGGCCGCCTGCCGCTGTTCCTGGAAGCGGCAACCATTGTCCTCAAGGAAGTAGGTGATCAGGTAGGGCTGGCCATGACCACCGCAGGGCCATTTACCACCGCTGCCGCTATCCGTGGCACCGAGCGGTTTCTGCGCGACCTGCACAAGAACCCTCAGTTTGCCCACCGCCTGCTCCGCCTGGCGTCAGACAGCATCGTTCGGTTTGCTGAAGCTGCGACCGGTGTTGGAGCGCGCATCGGTCTGGCCGACCCTACGGCATCCGGAACCATGATCAGTCCAAAACAGTTCCGTGAGTTCGCTCTGCCGTATCTTAACGAGGTCGTTTCCGGAATAACGGAACTGTCCGGGTTTGCCCCATCCCTTCATATCTGCGGTAATACGTCGAAGATATGGAGGGAGATGGCAGACAGCGGCGTGTCGGTCCTTAGTCTTGACGATGCGGTTGATCTTGCTGCGGCCAAGACCCAAGTTGGTGGCAGGGTGGCGCTTCTGGGCAATATTCGGCCGACGGCTACCATGTTTCTAGGCACACCTAATGACGTGCGCGATAATGCCAGGGAATGTCTGGCCAAAGCCTGGGATACTCCCAAAGGATATATCCTCGGCCTTGGGTGCGGATTGCCGATAGATACCCCGCCCGAAAACATCCACGCGCTGATAAACTCGGCCCGTGAACTTGGCCAGTGGCCGCTTGACCCGACCCGGTTTGTCTGACACTTGATGAGCAAACAGAGCGACCTGGGGCAGCCACAATTCCCTGAAAGGCATTGACCGTGCCGACGCAGAGTGAACAGAGTGACAAATGGATGCTGACCTTGACGGTTATGCTTGGAACGATGCTGAGTGCCATCGACACCAGCATCGTCAATGTTGCCATCCCGTACATGCGCGGAAACCTGGGGGCATCGGTAGAGGAAATATCATGGGTTGCCACCGGCTATATACTGTCGAACGTCATCATCACGCTCTGACCGCCATGATTTGCATGCGGTTCGGCCGCAGAAGATTCTATCTGTTTTCAGTGGCAGCCTTTACCCTGACCTCGCTTTTGTGCGGCCTTGCCAACAATCTTCCTCTACTGGTTGTTGCCCGCATACTTCAAGGGGTCTCGGGCGGCGCCCTGGGTCCGCTGTCGCAGTCGATCATTCGCGAGCGCTTTGAACCCCACGAGCAGGGCACAGCCATGGGAATCTTTGGCCTCGGGGTCGTGATCGGCCCCGCCTTGGGACCGACGTTTGGTGGTTGGCTAGTGGACAATTTCTCTTGGCCGTCGATTTTCTACATAAACATCCCTCTGGGAATCATCAATATCCTGATGGTAATGCGCTATCTGCATGATCCCCCGTATTTGAATCGGGAGAAATGCAGCCTTGACGTGACCGGCATCGCCTTGATGATTATCGGTCTGGGTGCCATGCAGCTCATGTTGGAGGAAGGGGCGCGCAACGACTGGTTTGCTTCAGGGTTTATCATGTCGCTGTTGATGCTCTCGGTTGCCGGCCTGGTTCTCTTTGTATGGCGGGAACTGACCATAGAGTGGCCCGCCGTCGATCTGTCGCTCCTGGGTGACCGGAATTTTGCCGCAGGGGTTACGATCAGCGGCATGCTCGGCATGGGGCTTTTTGCAAGCATGTTTCTGTTGCCGATGTTTTTGCAGCAACTGTTGGGGTATCCGGCGCTTGATGCCGGTCTGACACTGATTCCGCGCAGCATAGCCATGGGGCTTACCTTGCCGCTGGCCGGTCGCCTGTACAACCGTCTTGGCCCCAAAATACTCGTGACCACCGGGTTGCTGCTTTCTTCCGGTTCATTTTTTCTCATGACACGCATCTCGCTGGAAGTTGCCTACTGGAATCTGTTTCTGATCCAGGCACTACAGGGAATCGGATTCGGCATGACCTTCGTGTCGGTCAGTACCACTGCGCTTGCCACGGTGGAGCGCTCACGCATGATGGCAGCCAGCGGTCTTTACAATGTTTTCCGTCAGGTGTTCGGCAGCATCGGTATCGCCGTAGCGGCTACCCTGTTTGTGCGCGGGCAGAGTGTTCAACGGGTTCATCTGGTGGCCGACATTACTCCCTACTCCATACATGCTACCCGGTGGCTCGAACAGGTTGCCTTCAAGTTGCAGCTGCGTGGTAGCGATGTGACGTCTGCAAAGCTGAAGGCTTTGCACCTGCTGGACGGATTGGTGACGCGGCAGGCTGCCATGCTATCGTTTAATCATGTATACTTTCTGTTGATGATTCTTTTCCTGGCGACACTGCCGTTGGTGCTGCTGCTGAACAAGGCGGGGAAGCAGAGGGAAACTGCAAGCCTGTCTGCTGACTGAGGAGCCGGATATGTCGCACTATGTCGTTACCATTGAGCGGATGATCGCCTGCGCAGGATTGTTTATTGGCCGCAGAGTGGCTGACGCGCTCAGCATTCCGTGCCTCGACCAGGAAATCCTGTCCCGGGCTGCGAAAAAACTGCAACAGGATGAACAACAACTTACTGAACGGGATGAACGTGTGCTTTCTTTCGGTAAAAAACTGCTGGCGGCATTCAGTGCCGGTTCTCCCGATACGGAATACGTGCCGCCGCCGTTTCCATTTCCTGAGGACGACGATCTATTTGCGGCAGAAAAGAAGGTGATCCTTGACGCTGTCTACGGTTCTGGTGCGGTCATTATCGGACATGGCGGGGCATCCATTTTGAAAGATCTGCCCACGGCAGTACGTGTCTTCTGCCATGCCCCCCTGGATTATCGCACACGCCGTCTGATGGAGTTGTACCGGATAGCCGACGAGCGGGAGGCACGGCGGGCGGTGGAGGAACAGGACCGCGCCAGGGAGCGCTATCTCAAGGCGGTGACAGGTAGACATTGGAAAGACGTGGACCAGTATGACCTGTGTATCGACACTTCCTCCGTCACTGCTGATACGGCTGCGGAACTCATCGTCTCGCTGGCGCGGCGCAAATTGGCCGGAGGAACGGGAACGTCGTCATGATTACCATTACCGGAGTCGGCAAATTCCGTATTACGCTTTCAGAAACGATCGTCTGGCTGGCGCTGCTGGCGGGGCTCGGCCTGTCAATTGCCGCACAGCTGAAGATTTGCTCGGCTTGCAGCGAAACAGCCCAGTACCGGATACTGGGTATGGAGTTCGGCTGGTTCGGTATCGGCTGGTTCAGCGCATTGATCATATTGCAACTGTTAAAAAAACGCTTTGCACCGTTCGCTGTCATCGTCCCGCTGTCTCTGTTCGCTTCAGCCGGTGCGGAAGCTCACTTCATCTGGATTCAGAAATACGAGATCGGGCAGTGGTGCCCGATTTGTCTTGGTATCGCTGTCGCAGTCTCTCTTGCCTGCATGGCTACGACGTGGGACATGCTCAATAATACACAGCTGCAAGGAGTAACCATGAAATCACGTCCGCTTTGTATCCTGATTGTAACCCTTTCCTTTGCCTTGGGTCTGGGTGGGTCAATTCTGGTCACAAAAAAGGAAGCTCAGGCCGCTGAACCGGATCTGTTTCTGGGTAAGAGCAGCAGTCAGACGACCGTGTATGTGGTCAGTGACTGGTTCTGCCCGATCTGCCGCAAGCTTGAACCTGACTTCGACAAAATGATTCCGCCGCTCTCCAAAATTGTCAGGCTCAGATTTGTGGATTTTCCGGTCCACAAGGAAACGCTCAATTTCACCCCCTACAATCTGCAGTTTTTGGCTTTTGAAAAGGATAAATACCCGGCATTGCGCAAGGTCCTGGCCGAACTTGCGCTGAAGACCAAAAAGCCGTCCGATGCCGAGGTGCGGGCTGCAGTTGCTCCGCTCGGGGTAAAGCTCCGCGAGATCAATTATTCAGACACCTTTTCCGGGATGCAGGCCAATATGGCGGTCTATCGCGGCTACAATCTCAAATCGACCCCTTCGGTGGTCGTAACCAACGTAAAAACCAGAAAAACGAAAGTTCTGGTGGGCGACAAGCAGATCACCGAGGCGGCGATCAAGGCGTCCATCGTTGATGTGGAGAAGCCGTAAGGCGGAGAATAGTCGGAGAAATACCGTGGAAAACAATGTACTCAAAGGAGACTAACGAGAATTTGGGGAGCATCCGAACGGTTATAGACTCACGGAATGTCAGGACCCTTTGGGAATTTTTCTTGTAAGTTTGTTTTGTGATTGACATTTGTGTTTTAATACTGTATTTAAAATATATATTTTTTATAGAAATAACAATTTAGATGCTCACCAGAAAACTGGAGGCCAAGATCAATTCTTGGCCTTTTTTGTTTTTTGATTTTGCATCAACGCCAAATCACAACAGGAGGAAGAAAAAATGAAGTTCAAGGCACAAGGGATGTTGACTGCAGTTATGCTGCTGGCGCTTGCCGGATCGGCAGTAGCTGAATCAAAGGTACCCAGTATCGAACTGGTGGAAGTCAAGGGTGGCACGTACCAGCAGGGTGATACCTTTAATGTGGGTGGTGAGGACGAAAAGCCGGTGCACAGGGTGACTGTTAAGGATTTTTCCATTGGCAAGTATGAAGTCACGCAGGAGCAGTGGAAGGCGATCATCAAGAAAAATCCATCCCGTTTTGTCGGCGACAAGCTGCCGGTAGACAGCGTGTCTTGGGACGAAGTACAGGTTTTTATCAAGAAACTGAACAAGAAAACCGGTAAGAAATACCGCCTGCCTACCGAGTCAGAATGGGAATATGCGGCCCGCAGCGGCGGTAAGGATGAACTTTATGCCGGCACCAGCAAAGGTTTGAATAAGGAAACCAAGGAAAACGAGTTGGCTGATTACGCCTGGTATGATGTGAACAGCGAAGAAAAAACCCATGAAGTCGGCACCAAAAAGCCGAACGGACTAGGAATCCATGACCTGAGCGGAAACGTTTGGGAGTGGGTGCAGGACCGCTTCGGCAACGAATATTACAGCAAAAGCCCGGAAGACAATCCGCAAGGCCCCGATTCAGGAGGAGACCGGGTGAGACGCGGGGGGAGCTGGTCAAGTTCTGAACGTGGTGTCCGTGCAACCTTCCGCTATGGTGACTTTCCGGATGCCAAAAAGGATTTTGTCGGTTTCCGCCTGGCCCTGTCGCCTGAAGACCCGAACGAGAAGCCCAAACTCAAAACCAAAAAGAAAAAATAGATTTGCGGCGCATATCATAGATGCTCGAATTGCTGACCGGTAAACTGGAGGCCGAGGGGAAACCCTTGGCCTCTTTTCGTCCGAAGTATGTCACCGTGACTGGAAACCCAGAGCGTAAATAAACTCAAGGAGCATAGTCATGAAAACAAAGTGGATGTTGGTAAGTATGTTGTCATTGGCAGTTGTTGTCGCTTCGGCTGCATTTTCCGGAACCAGGGTGCAGGCCGCCCCGCAGAAAGAATTATTCGTCATCAAGACGCCGACACTTAAAAACTGCGGGCTTGCCCCCTGGCTGGTCACCGACCGGCTCGGCTTTTTTGCCGAGGAGGGGATCAAGATTCAGTACACCGGCGAGACTCAACCGGCGCTGGTGATTCCATCCATTTTGAGAGGGAACAACGATGTGTCCGGTGGTCACCCCAACACCATCGCGGTGGCCAAGGCGGGTGGCGCCAAGATTACCGGTGTGGTGCGCGGTGGAATCGACCCGGCGCCTTCCGTCGATCCCAAGTTTCGACACATGTGGTGGTTCGTCAACCCGACCAAATATCCGAACGTCAAGAGCTTTGCCGACTTGAAAAATATCCCCGGCAAGATCAAATTTTCAATCATTACCAGGAACCAGTGCTCAGACTTCCTGGCGAATCGGATCCTGGACAAACACGGTATTCCCCGTGACAAAATCGAGTGGGTGACCATGCCGGACATTCAGGCCATTCAGGCTCTGAAACAGGGTCTGATCGATGTTGGAGGTGTTCACCCCCCATTCTACAAGGGTATGCTGGACGCCAAGGAGATCAAAATTGCCGATTCTGTTGAAGCCGATCTGGGTCCGGCAGCAGGGGTAGGCTATTACTACTTCACTGACGACTTTATCAAGAAAAATCCTAAAGCAGTAGCCGGTTTCGTAAGGGCCATCAAGAAGGGACAGCGCTGGGCCAATGCCAACCCCGAGAAGACCGCCAAGTGGGTCGAAGAAGTTATTGGCGTACCTGTCACCGGCAATCACTACTATTCGGAGGATGCCACCATCCTGGAGTCGCAGAACGACGCCTGGATCAAGGATCTTGAGGATCACAAGGTGATTCCCAAAGGAAAAGTGACATCGGCCAACCTGATTACACATCAGTTCGAGGCCTACGGCAATGACGACAAGAGCTATCAGGAGAAGTTGAAGAAACAGAAAACCAAGAAAAAATCCTGAACAATCTGAAGGGATCGCCCGTGGCCTGCGGTACGTCATCGTGGCAGGAAACCTGACCGAAAGCAACTCAAGGAGATTAATCATGAAAACAAAGTGGTGGGTGGTGAGTATATTGTCATTGGCGGTGGTTGTCGCTTCGGCGGTATTTTTCGGAACCGGGGTGCAGGCCGCTCCGCAGAAAGAATTGTTCGTCATCAAGACGCCGACACTTAAAAACTGCGGGCTTGCCCCCTGGCTGGTCACCGACCGGCTCGGCTATTTTGCCGAAGAGGGGATCAAAATACAGTACACCGGCGAAACTCAGCCGGCGTTGGTTATTCCCTCTATCATCAAAGGCAATAACGATGTCTCCAGCTCGCACCCAAACACCCTGGCCGCAGCCAGGTCAGGCGGTGCCAAGCTGGTCGGGGTGGTACGCGGCGGGATCGAACCCGGAGCAAGCAAGGAAGCCAAATACAGGCACATGTGGTTCTTTGTCAACCCTGCCAAATATCCAAACGTAAAGACCTTTGCCGACCTGAAGAACATCCCCGGCAAACTTAAAATAGCCAGCAGTTCCAAGAATATCTGCACCGACTTTACCGTCAACAAACTGGCGGACAAATATGGTATCCCCCGCGACAAATTCGAATGGGTCAATATGCCGGATATTCAGGGCATACAGGCACTCCGTCAAAAACTGCTGGATGTGGGTACGGCCCATCCGCCATTCTACAAGGGGAACATCGACGCCGGAGCAATCAAGATCGCAGACTCAACAGAAACCGGACTGGGAGAGACGATTGGCCTGACTTATTATTATTTCAGAGAAGAGTTCGTTAAACAGCACCCCAAAGAAATTGTCGGTTTCGTCAGGGCCATCAAGAAGGGGCAGCGCTGGGCCAACGCCAATCCGGAAAAGACCGCCAAATGGGTTGAGGAGGTTATTGGTGTGCCGGTCACCGGCAATCACTACTATTCCGAGGATGCCACCATCATAGAGGCGCAGAACGAGGTCTGGATCAAGGATCTTGAAAACAATGGCGTCATTCCCAAGGGAAAGGTGACAGCGGCTTCTCTTGTGACACACGAGTTTGAAAAGTTCGGCAATGACGACAAGGTCTATCAGGAAAGGCTCAGGAAGCAGAAAAACAAGAAAAAAGTCTGAACCAGTGTGAGGTGGTGCGAATTATCGCATCAGTGACGGCGGCGGTTCTGCACCCGCTGCCGTCCACCTCCCCAATACAATCGGAATGAAACATGAACAAACCGGGAGGTGCGGCAATGATAGTGAACTTCCATCTAAGCGCTTTCAATAAGTCAAACTGGCACATCATGGCATTTCTGTCTGGTGGCGAAAAACCAGGCGGGTTAGATGTACCGCCAAGCGGTAAGGGTTTTGAAAACAGGGATTCAACTCTTTCGTTAGATCACGATGTGGAAATCGAGAGCGATATCCTTGGCATTCATCGAGACTGGTGGCCTCTTCTGGCGCGCTGGTTCTAACAGAATTTTGAAAAATGTGGTGAGGAAGGCCAGTGCCAGGGGCGCGGAATGGAGCAACATGCCGGACAGCAGATTGTTTAATGACAGAAACGGTGGTAAAGTCTGTCTGTGTTAAACAAACAGCTGCGGCGTAAAATCTTCATGAACCGGGTAACTATATGGCCTCACAGATGACAGAAAGTGGAACAGGTTCATTCGCACAAACGGTCATAGAACAAATCCTGCATGAATACAATACAACCCAGGCCGGCGGCATGAGTAAGCTCATGGAGCGGGAGCTACGGGTGCCTGTTACGGAAACTTTACGTCATACCTATCACTTTTCCGGGTTCCATTATATCGATGTCAGTATTGACGATTATCTGGAGGGGATACCGGTCAGCTTATCGGTCACCGTTGCCGAGTCCTGTCGTGGCGGATATGAGGCATCGCTGGTGTGCCAGACCAATCTGAACGAACCGGACTACGCATACTGGGAGTTTCGGGATTATCTCAAGCGGCTGGCCGATGACGGGTATATCGGGCGCTTCATGATGCATGAATGCGGGCTGAATGATGACGATTGCGGCGACTGCCTGCGGTATGAGTACAGGTTTCCTGTCCCGGATGACGGAAATATCTCCCCGAGCTTAATCGAATGTGTGATATCGAGATTTCTCAACGATGTCTCCCATGCAGCAACCGCGTATTTTGAGCTCTTTTTCTATCCTCTCCCGGCGCATCCGCATGTGGAGAAAAACTATGACGCTCCAAACGCGCAACGCTTGGGATGTGGCGGCACATCCAAGGTAATACCTTTTCCCCTCAACCGCAGAAACAAGACACGTTGATCAGGGGCAGATAATGTTTGCGCCGGAGAACCGTATTCAGCAAGACGGTTACGCTCTTTTTCTTGACTTTGCCGGTATAATAGTATATCAATCTATATAATTAATAGTTATATAGTGTTGCCATAATCGCTGACCAGACAAACTGGAGGCCGAGGAGACTGTTCCTCGGCCTTTTTGTATGCAAAAGGGTGGATTGGTCATGTATCCGGCGCAGGCAGCGTATCTGCCGACTATGAACAATGAAAGGAGTAAAGTTTATGCCGATTGTGAACATCGATGTCGCATCCAAACTTTCCAAGGAGCAGAAAGCAGCGCTGGTCAAGGGCATCACCTCGACCATTACCGAGGTGACCAAGGCGCCTGATCAGGCGGTGACAATTATCATAAATGAAATTGACCGCGACAATATTGCCAAGGCGGGCGTTCTGTTCACCGACCGTACTTGAAAGCTCCCATGGTTCTGGAGATGTATGTGACACTAAGAGCCATTCTGGTATCACTTGCAGTCGTGTCTGCCGTGACACCGTGTCCCGCCTTTGCTACGCTGCGGGGCGGCTCTTGGAACTCGGCTCTCATCGACGCCCGAGCGGCCCAGCGTTTGAGAAACATGCCGGAGTTCCGCCGTAGCTACATCGGTTTCCGGTTGGCGAGATCGCTACCGTAAGAAGAATCGAAAAGGATGTTCCGGTGACGACAGGAGGCGACGTTAAGAGATCCAATGCCAACTGCGGTGTGATGTATGCGCTCGTTGCCTATGCAACCTGGGGGATGACGCCTCTCTATTTCAAGAGCATTCACGGTGTTCAACCTTTGGAGGTGCTGGCTCATCGCATCGTCTGGTCGGTAGCCGTGCTGCTTGTTATCGCCGTTATCAATCGATGCATCGGGAGGATCGTACAGGTAATCCGTCAGCCGCGCCTGGTCGTAACCCTGATTCTGACCACGCTGTTGATAACCAGCAACTGGCCGGTATACATCTATGCCGTCCAGCAAGGGGAGGTGTTGCAGACCAGCCTTGGCTATTTTATCAATCCCCTGATCTCGGTGCTCCTGGGTTGTCTTTGTCTGGGAGAACGGTTGCGTCCGCTGCAATGGTTCAGCGTCCTTTTGGCTGCCGCCGGAGTGGCGCTCATGTCTCTGGCCATTGGTCATCTGCCTTGGATATCACTGTTTTTGGCCATCAGCTTCGCCCTGTACGGGTATTTGCGCAAGGAGGCTCCGGTTGCTCCTCTTGAGGGACTGGCGGTAGAAACTCTGCTGGTTTTTGTTCCGGCACTCAGCTATCTGCTCTATCGTGGCTGGACAGGGCAGGGAGGCTTTCTCTCCGGTCAACTGCGTCTGGACCTGCTGCTGCCGCTGGCCGGTCCGGCCACCACGTTGCCGCTACTGCTGTTTGCCGCAGCCGCGAGACGGCTACGGCTGGTAACCATCGGGTTGATGCAGTATCTTTCACCGACACTGCAGTTCCTGTTGGCGGTTTTCGTTTTCCGAGAACCGTTCGGAAGCGTGCAGCTGGCCAGTTTTATTCTGATCTGGAGCGGACTGGCGCTCTTCGTTGGCGATGCATTGATCCGGCTGGTCCAGCCCCCGGTCACGTCTCTGCCCGCGGAAAACACCACTCTTCGCCGGAACACCGACGGCGCGGTAGCAGAAGTAATCACACCGACTGGAAATTGAGTTCATGAAAAAGAGTATTGCCTCACTGTTCCCGGATGATAGGGACATACCTGACGTCTACCGCATCCCTGATGAGATCCGCCAGGATTATTATCTGATCGACGGCGAGTTGCGCCGCTGGCACGGTCCGCTGCAGAAGATTCATTCTCCAATCCATGTTAGGAACAGGACCGATGGTACTCGCAACTGGATCGGCACTGCGCCACTGCTGGACGAGGCAGCCGTCCGTGAGGCGCTCTCTGTCGCGGTGCGAGCCTATGACAACGGTCGCGGGACCTGGCCGACAATGCCGGTCGGAGAACGAATCCGTTGCGTACAGCGCTTTGCCGCCGGCATCCGGAAAAGGAAGGATCAGGTCGTTCGGCTGCTGATGTGGGAGATCGGAAAGTCGGTCAAGGAAGCCACGACCGAGTTTGATCGATCCCTGGCCTATATCCGTGACACACTTATCGCGAACAAGGAGCTGGACCGGCTGTCGTCCCGCTTCGTCATCCAGCAGGGGATCATCGGCCAGATCCGCCGTGCTCCGCTGGGGGTAGTACTCTGCATGGGACCGTATAACTTCCCGCTGTACGAAACCTTTACCACCCTGATCCCGGCGCTGGTCATGGGCAACACCATCCTGCTCAAGCCGCCCCGTTTCGGGATACTGGTTTTCCAGCCACTGTTGGAGGCGTTCCGCGATGCTTTTCCGCCGGGGGTGGTCACTACGGTCTATGGCGAAGGGGAGATCGTCATCCCGCCGCTCCTCTCCTCGGGAAAGGTGGATGTGCTAGGCTTCGGGGCAGCCTGACCTACAATGGCCAGCGCTGTACCGCACTGAAGATTATATTCGTTCACCGCACCATCGCGGATAAATTCATCTCTTCCATGGCAGAGGGGATCGGTGCGCTCACATGTGGCATGCCTTGGGATGTTGGGGTGACCATCACGCCGCTGCCGGAGCCGGATAAACCGGCTTATCTGAAAGGCCTGGTGAAGGACGCTATCCGGCATGGAGCACGGGTAGTGAATCCTGACGGCGGCGCTAACAGCGACTCACTGGTTTATCCGGCGCTGCTCTATCCGGTTTCCCCGGACATGAGGGTCTACCATGAGGAACAATTCGGTCCGGTCATACCGGTGGTCCCGTATGACGATATCAATGAAGCGATCGAGTATGTGGTCGCCTCTCCCTACGGCCAGCAGGCCAGTATTTTCGGCAAGGACAGAGATCAGCTGGCCCTGCTGGTGGATGCCCTGGTCAATCAGGTCTGCCGGATCAACATCAACAGCCAGTGCCAGCGCAGTCCCGACAGTTTTCCCTTCAACGGCCGCAAAAATTCAGCCGAGGGGACCCAGTCGGTGGCCGACGCCCTGCGAGTTTTCTCAATCCGAGTCGTAGTGGCAGCACGGGAAACCGAACTTAACCGGGAAATCATCAACGACATTGTTAAAGAGCGCAAGTCCCATTTCCTGACCACTGATTTCATTCTGTGATCGACTGCGGATATAACCATGAATACTGAAGCAGATACATCCGGCCTCCCATTCAATGCCGCCATGGTTGACGGACAGTTCTCACCGCTCAAGCCGGGTGATCCCTGCCCGGATGGCCCGGGAGCATGGCTGTTGCTGAAAACGACCTCGCTGCTGGTCCGTGACGAGGGAGGACGACATGCCCTGATAGAGGGGGATCTGCCGAAATGGGCTGCGGTAACGGGAGATGCACAGATTATCGGCCTCTGGCGGGGGAATCCGTTGCGGGTCCAGGAACTTGATCGCGCGGCGGAACCGCCTGCCGGATATGTCCTGATGTCGTTTCATGGTGCCGATGCCGCTGGCACGTTCGACCTGCAGTTGTCAACACTGGCCGGCCTTGGGGCGCAGATACTGCATTGGGAACGCTTCAGCCGCTATTGTTCGGCATGCACTGCCGAGTTGGTGCGGATATCCGGCACCTGGGGAAAACGTTGCCCGACTTGCCAGGTCGAACACTTCCCTCATATCCACCCCTGCGTAATCGTTCTGATCAGGAAGGGGGACCGTTTTTTGTTGGTGCGCAACGCAGCATGGACGGCGGGGCGTTTCAGTCTGGTAGCCGGATTTCTCGACTTCGGCGAGTCGCTGGAGGAGTGCGTGCGTCGCGAAATCCGCGAAGAGGCCGGGGTTGAAGTGAGTAATATCCGTTATGTCGGTAGTCAGGCATGGCCCTTTCCCAGCCAGTTGATGGCCGGCTTCACCGCCGACTACGCCGGTGGCGAACCTCGGGCCGACGGCGTGGAAGTGGCCGAGACCGCCTGGTTTACCGCCGAGACACTGCCGCACAGTCCCGGAAGCATACGCAGTATTTCACGTTGGATCATGAAACAATTTGGACAGCCACTGCATTCATAATAGATGTTGTTACGCATGGAGAATACCGTGACCCACATTGCAACTGTTGATGGTTTATCGCCGCAGGTCCAGGAAAAATATGACCGTTTGCGTGCAATCCTGACCGAGCTTGGCGGCTGCGTCGTTGCTTTTTCCGGCGGGGTGGATTCTACCTTTCTCTTTTCCGTAGCTGCCGAGGTACTTGGGAGTCTCGCATTGGCGGTTACCGCCACGTCCCACACCTATCCGGAGCGTGAACTGCAGGAAGCGCGAAAATTGGCCGAACAAATTGGCGGGAGGCATCGGGAGATTGTCTCAGAGGAGCTTGACATCCCGGAATTTAGGAACAACCCTCCGAACCGCTGCTATTACTGCAAAAGAGAGTTATTCGGCAAGTTGCGGGCTATTGCCGATGAGGAAGGTCTTCAATACGTGGTTGATGGCGCCAATGTCGACGACCAGAGCGACCATCGCCCCGGCAGGATTGCCGCTGCGGAGTTGGGGGTGCGCAGCCCCCTGGAGGAAGCGGGATTTCGAAAAGACGATATTCGACAGGTTTCAAGGATACTGCAACTTCCGACTTGGCAGAAACAGGCCTTCGCCTGTCTCTCCAGCCGTTTTCCTCATGGTGTTGAGATTACCCCCGAAAAACTGGCAATTGTCGAACAGTGCGAGAATCTGCTGCATGATGATGGCTTCAGAACCTTCAGAGTTCGGGTTCATGGCGATTTGGCACGTATTGAGGTCGGCAGGGAAGAAATTACACGTGTTCTTGAAGACCCTTTACGGGACAAAATTAACGAGGCATTTCAAAAGGCCGGATTCCGCTATGTTTCCCTGGATCTAGCAGGATACCGCACCGGCAGCATGAATCCGGTTTGACGTACCTCCACAAGCACAACAGTTGCCGACACTCTCAATTCGGAGAAAATATGACATCACATCTTGCTCCATATCTGCAGTCCACGCCGATCATAGATTGGAAGAATCCGGCAATAATAGTCCGGGCGCGCAAGTTGGCAGCAGGAACCGTTGATCCGCTTGAAACTGTCCGCCGCTGCTTCGAGTGGGTGCGCGATGAGATCCGCCACAGCGGCGACCATCGTCTCAATCCGGTGACCTGCAGCGCTTCGGTGGTGCTGGCCGGAGGAACCGGTTTTTGCTATGCCAAAAGTCATCTGCTGGCGGCGCTGCTTCGTGCCAACAATATTCCTGCTGGTCTTTGCTACCAGCGCCTCAGCCGGGATGACAACGGACCGCCGTTCTGCCTCCATGGGCTGAATGCAGTCTTTTTGCCGGAATTCGGCTGGTATCGTATCGATCCGCGCGGCAACAAATCGGGTGTGGATGCTGGCTTTGAGCCGCCCGTGGAGAAACTGGCCTTTTCGGCACGTCTGGAAGGGGAGGTAGATCTGCCGGAGATCTGGGCCGAGCCGCGGCCGGATGTGCTGGCGGCTTTGCTCAAATACCGCAAGTGGAACGACCTGTGGGCCAACCTGCCGGATGTGCCCTCCGAACAACGGGACGGAATGTGGCTGCATAATTCCGCTGTCCCACCTCGCAAGAAAACTTCACGAGCCATAAACAAGGAGAGACCATGACACGACACATCGACAATCCACTGCTGCCCGGAGGCGGCATCCATCATATCGCGGTGCGGACCACGGACCTGTCTGAATCTCTCAGGCTGTACCGGGATGTATTGGGTATGCGCATCGTAAAGGAGGACGAAGTCCCCGGTAAGCGCCTGGTGCTGTTGGACACCGGTGATGGCAGTCACATCGAACTGGCTGCACCGCAAGGCAGCGCTGCCCCGGCCAACAACCCGGAGGTGAATCATCCCCTGCAACACATCGCCCTGACCACAACGGATGTGCCCGGCGTCATCGAGCGGGTCCGCAGCGCCGGCTACGAGATTACCGTGGAGCCCAGGCAGGCGAGATTAGGGGATTCTCCGACTACGATCGCCTTCTTCAAGGGGTCGGCCGGAGAGCTGATCGAGCTGTATCACACCCAGGAAGGGGTATCCCGATAGATGTACGACACTGAAAAACATCAAGCGTCCCTGCTGAAGCAGGCCCGGAAATCGATCATGTTCACAACCAACCGTCCCGATCTGGTTTTTGTCAAGGGGAAAGGTTCGTATCTCTGGGATGCAACCGGCAAAAAATATCTTGATTTTATCGCCGGCTGGGCGGTATGTGCTCTGGGACATTCCCATCCCGTCATTTCCTCAACGCTGAAAAAGCAGTCCAGACGCTTAATCAATCCGAGTCCCTCCTTTTATAACGAGCCGATGATCGAGTTCGCCCGCCAACTGACGGAGGTCTCTTGTCTGGACAAGGTGTTCTTCGTCAGCACGGGTGCTGAAGCCAACGAAGGAGCGGTCAAGCTGGCTCGTAAATATGGTCGGAAACATCTGAACGGGGCGCACGAGATCATCACGGTCTGGAACAGCTTCCATGGCCGCACCCTGGCTATGATGGCAGCCTCGGGCAAGCAGAACTTCGAGCCGCTCTTTCTCCCCAAGCCGGAGGGTTTCATCCGTGTGCCCTTCAACGACATAAAGGCCTTGAAGGCAAAGGTTTCCGCAAAAACCTGCGCGATCATGCTCGAACCGGTCCTGGGGGAGGGGGGCGTCCATTTGCAGTCGCCGGAATATCTGCTGGAGGTGCGCGAACTTTGCACGGCGCACAAAATACCGCTGATCTTCGACGAGGTACAGACCGGCTTCGGCCGTACCGGCACCCTGTTCGCCTATGAACAGACCGGCGTGGAACCGGATATCATGACGCTGGCCAAGGGGATCGGAAACGGCTTTCCCCTGGCTGCGCTCCTAGCCAAAGACAAGTTTGCGGTGTTTGAGGCAGGCGATCAGGGTGGCACTTACTGCGGTACGCCACTGGCAACCGCAGTAGGTTTGGCGGTCCTGACAACTATCCGCGATGAGCGGATTCTGGAAAACGTGGTCAAGGTCGGAGTCTATCTGGAGGAACGGTTGCTGCGTTTGAAGGAACAGTTCCCGGTCATAAAAGAGGTGCGCGGCATTGGACTTCTCTACGCCATCGGTCTGGAACAGGAGATCGCCAACGACATCGCCGAGTGCTGTATGGAGCGGCGGTTGATCGTCAATTCCGCCAATCCGCAAACGATTCGCTTCATGCCGGCACTCACCATCGGTAAAAAAGAGGTGGATGCCATGCTGACAATCCTCAAAAAGGTTCTGAAAAGTATTTAGAGTAGGAGACAATGAGTATGACGTCTAAAAATCCTGTTCCAGCAGTCTATGTCAATGAGATCCCCAAGTGGGGAGAACCGTATCCGCACATCCTCAACCGCCAGTCGGTGCTGGAGGCGTTGACCGATTATATCCTTCAGGTCAACCACAACGGCTACAAGCCCGATCCGCGCAAAGTCCTGGCGGTGCGCAGCTCGGACCGGACTGCTACTCTGCGCAATGCCGCCCCTCCGCTGCGCCAGGAGGTCTATTACTTTATCGAAGGGGAGATTTTCCCGCAGGAGGGGAGCACACGTCTGCGGGAAGGAGAGACACCGGTCGGGCTGGCCGATGAATTGCTGGAGCAGCAGTACGAGCAGCTCTATATCTGGGTAGCCTACGATTTCACTAAAGGATCGCCTCCCGGCTTCAGAAAACCGTTCGAGCATGAGCTGATTGTTAATGGCTCTGCCAATCCCAACCCTGTACAAATCTCCAGACGGAAGGAAATACCGCCGGGGGTTCACCCGCGGTTTTTCCTGCCCGATCCGGTATCGCGCAACCAGGCGGCCGCTGACTTCCACTACGATCTCTCTCTGAATGAGGTTGTCAGCTATCTAAGCGGTTTGATTACATCTGATTTTCGCAATGCCCTGCCGGAAGCGGATAATCAGCCGATTTGGGATCTGCCGGTGGTGGGGGTTGCCGCCGCAGGCGATCCTGCTTTCGTGCGGTTCCAGGATCCCGAAGTGGTCGGCCCGCAGCACCGCCTGCCGCAGGAGTGGCTGCCGGGAGCACAGTCTATTATCAGCGTTTTTCTCCCCTTTTCGGAGCATATCTTCCGAAGTTACAAGAAGGAGTCGCGCTATTCGGCCATTGAGTTCTCCTCGGGGAAGTGGAACGGTTCCAAATTCCTCAACGTGGTGCGCCGCGGGCTGATCCGTTTTTTCGCGCAGCATGGCGGACAGGCTATCGCCCCCAACATCGACCCGCGCTATGACTCCGATGGCTGGCTGCCGTTCTGGTCCGAGCGACACGTGGCCTTTGCGGCCGGAGTGGGCACCTTTGGCCTGCAGCAGGCGTTGATCACCGAACGTGGGGCCTTTGGCCGTGTTTGTAGCGTCATCACCACCCTTAAGCTGACGCCGACCATACGCCCCTACACGGAAGCCTACGGTTACTGCCTGTATGCCTTCGACGGCAGTTGCAGAGCCTGTGTAGAGCGCTGCCCGACCGGGGCGGTCAACGTGGCGGGCAAGAAGGTCGCTCTGTGCAGCAAGCATGGCAACAGCGAACATTTCAAGGAGTGGGGCTACGGCTCATGTGGCCACTGCTCGACCTTCATCCCCTGCTCGCGGGGGATTCCGGCAAAAATCAAGAAGTCGCTGATATAGCTGGTGGAGGATGCCGATTCACGATTACTGTTGACATGAAGATTTAAAGAATATAGAGTGGCGAGACATATCTATCATAAATATAGTTTAGGTTGACTTGACGTCAAGAGACCGAATGGAATTCATTCGGTCTCTTTTTTTTACATCACGAACATTCGGACCTCATCATAATTAGAAGGGTTAGAAAAGGAGGCAACATGGGAATAATCAACATCAAACGAAACGAAGTTCCGATCCGGGAAAACCGGCTCGGGGCCGTCACCGGCTACGTTGGCACCATAGGCGACCTGAATGAGCGAGCCGAGGGGTGCGGCGTGGAAAATCGCGAACGTTGCTTCACCCAGGCCAGTGCCTGTTCATCCGGTTGCTGTCAGAATCAGCTCGGCAGTATTGCGGATGCGCTCGTAGTCAACCATGCTCCGGTAGGCTGCGCGGCCGACTCGGTGGGCGGCAATGTCAATTTCAAGTCCGGAGCACGACTCCGGGGTCTTGAGTACACAAATGTCCAGATCATCAGCAGCAATCTGGAAGAGCGGGATACGGTCTTCGGCGCCACAGAGAAGCTCCGTGATACAATCCTTCAGGCTTATGAGCGCTACAAGCCGAAAGCGATTTTCGTCACCGCCTCCTGTGTGTCCGGGATCATCGGCGAGGATATCCAGAGTGTGCTGAATGAGTTGAAGGATGAGCTGAACATTCCGTTGGTGCCTGCATTCTGTGAAGGGTTTAAGACCAAGGTTTGGGCCAGCGGCTTCGACGCCGCTTTTCACGCGGTACTGCATGGCATTGTTGAACCGCCACGATTTGAAGCCAAGACCAACAAAGTGAATTTCGTAAATTTCCGTGGCAGCGCCCGCAAAGAGATCATTAACACGTTCTCCAAGCTGGGTGTGGAACCGGTCTTTCTGCTTCAGCACAGCACGGTTGAAGAAATACGCCGGATTTCCGAATCTCGCGCCACCGTGAGTATCTGCGGGGTGTTCCCTATGTAAAGACGGAGCAACCCCACGGCATTACCGGCTACAAGAACTGGCTCCGCTCGCTTGGTACGTTGCTGGACAGCGAAGCCGCGGTAGAAGCACACATTGCCGCCGAGGAAGCGCGGATTGCGCCGGAATTGGAAGAGATTCGAGCCAAGCTGAAGGGGAAAACCGCCGTGATAGGGATGGGGCCGAGCTTCGGGCACAACTACACCCGTGTCCTGCGGGAGCTGGGAGTGGAAGTACTTTGGGCCGCCACCTGGCACTTCGACCAGAACTACGATCACGGCGAGGTGCCGGAGTCAACTAAACGACTGGCCGAGGTGGACGAAAGCCTCCAGGTGAGCGTCGGCGACCAACAGAATTACGAGATCGTCAACCTGCTCGGCAAGCTCAAGCCCGATATCTACGTCACCCGGCACGGCGGTTCGTCGGTCTGGGCGACCAAGATGGGGATCGCGTCCTATATGATCACCGATGAATATGCCGCCTTTGGCTTCAATGGCATTCTCAATTTCGGCAACGTAATTATCGATAAACTGACCAACCGATCGTTGGCAAGAAAACTGGCAGAACGGATCAAGCTCCCCTACAGCGATTGGTGGATCGCTCAGGACAGCTTTTCGCTGCTTAATGCGGAGGGGCTCTAATGACACAAATTATTGATCAGGTACGCTACGTCTGCACGCTGGGAGGTCTCCAGTCGGTTCTCGCCATTGACCGTGCCATCCCGGTGCTCCATGCCGGTCCGGGATGCGGGCAGAAGCTCTGGGGAGCGATCGGCCTGCAAAACGGCGGGCAGGGCTCCGGGTATGCCGGGGGGCACACTGTACCCTGTACCAACGCCACGGAGCGGGACGTCGTCTTCGGCGCCACTGACAAGCTCGAAACGGTTATCGAAAACACCTTCAAGGTAATCGATGCCGACTTCTTCGCGGTGCTGACCGGCTGTACCTCCGACATTGTCGGTGACGACGTGGGGGAGGTGGTCCGCCGCTTCCAGAAACAGGGAAAGCCGATCGTCTGGGCTGAAACCGGCGGATTCAAAGGGTCAAACTTCATCGGTCACGAACTGGTGCTTGATGCAATATTCGGTCAGTATCTGCAGCCTGCCGCAGAGAAAATTCCGGGCCTGGTCAATATCTGGGCAGTGGTACCCTACCAGGATCCGTTCTGGACCGGTGTCTACGCCGACCTGGCGGAGCTGCTGAGTGCCATCGGTCTCAAACCGAACGTCATCTTCGGGCCGGGAGGCGGCGTCAAGGCTCTTGATCTTGTCTCCGCTGCTCAGTTCAACCTGCTGATCTCCCCCTGGGTGGGGTTGAAGGCGGTACAGCAGTTGGAGGAAAAATTCGGCACACCATTCCTGCACTACCCGGTACTCCCCATCGGCCCCACCGAGACCGGCAAGTTCCTGCGCGCCGTGGCGGAGTTTGCAGATCTCGACCGGGACAGGGTGGAGGAATTCATCAAGGAGCGTGAGGAACACTACTACCACTTCATCGAACGGGCCGCTGAAGTGCTCTTGGAAACGCGCTTCCTGCCTCGCCATTTTACCACGGTTACCGACAGTACCTATGGTCTGGCTCTTGCCAAGTTCCTGGTCAGCGATCTGGGTTTGATTCCCGACCGTCTCTACGTGGTTGACGGCATTCCGGATCATCTGCAGGAAGAGGTAAGGGAATACTTCAAAGATCTCGGCGAGGGGATCGGCGCCGAAGTCCTGTTCACTCCCGACGGCGGCGAGGTGCAGAATGAACTCCGGGCCACGAAGTTCCGCTCCCGTCCGCTTATTCTTGGTTCGTCATGGGAACGAACTCTGGCCAAGGAGTTGAACGGCTTTGTCCTCTCAGTCTCCATGCCGGTCAGCGACCGGCTGGTCTTTGATCGTTCCTACGTCGGGTACACCGGGGGGTTGCGCCTGGTGGAAGATATCTATTCCGCGATTCTGTCCGACTTCCAATAAATTATTATGCGTCCGGGCCGTAGTGGTCCGGACGCCCTTTCCTTACTATGAACCGTAAAAACAGTGCAGCATTTTTCGCCTCGTACATTTTCTCAGCCTTCGGGTACGAGTTCGTATTCTTCGTTTCAATCCTGCAGATCTTCAAAACCACCAATAGCCCTGTACTAGCCGGACTCCTCACCGCTTTCACGGCGCTTCCCAAGCTTTTTTCCCCCTTCTACGGGGTAATCACCGACCGTTTTCGCAAGGAGACGGTTTTTCGCACCACATCGGTCGTGGTGGGGCTGCTGATTCTACTGATGGGATTCGCGCAGTCATTGCCGCTCCGTTTCGCTTTCTGGTTTTTTATCTCGTTCGGTCTTGCCATGATCGCCAACGCCAGGACGGTAATGATGGCCGAGGTGCTCCCCAAGCGCGGCTTTGTTGACGGGAATGTGGGAATACTCCTCTCGCTGAATGTCGCCAAGCTTTTGGCGCCGCTCCTGGGCGGGATACTGGTGAGCCGACTTCATGGGAGTACCCTGTACTTCCTGGCCGCCTCCTTTTATCTGCTGGCGGTCCTTGCCAGCAGTTTTCTGGATATCCCCGATCGGGTCAGGTCGCAGCGCGACAACATCGATTTCGTGAATCAAATCCGCACCGCTCTTGCGTATGTGCGCGGCAACTCCAACCTCATGGCCCTGCGCTACCTGCTCTGGGCCAAGGGGCTGTTCCTCGGTTCGCAGATTTCCCTGTACGTGGTCTACGTGAAGTTTTACCTTGGTGAGAGCGATTTTCATTATGGCCTCTTCATGACCTTTATCAGTGTGGGGAGCATCACCGGAGCCGTCATCGCCTCGTTCCTTGGTTTACGTTTACGCAGTCTAAAGATTATTGTTGCGGGTCTCGCCTTCCAGTACGCCGCACTTGCCGGTCTCGGATTTATCCACAGTTTTCCGACGGCACTGGCCCTGATGTTCACGAGTTCCGTCTGTTTCTATATCGCCGCCATAGCACTGCACTCGGTACGAGATACCTCTACCGATCACTCGATTCGCGGCACGGTGTACGGAACGGTCTCTGCAATCGGAGCTCCCCTGAACGTCGGCTCCATGCTTGTTGGCACATGGCTCGCCGGCCGGTATGGGGTTGAGAAGGTTTATGCCGTGGGAGGGACCCTTGCCATGCTGAGCATGTTTGCGATTGTTCTCACCGGCAGGTTCAAGTTTCAGCACGAAACGGCAACCGCGGATGCTCACATCAGAGAGGCATGTCCTGTCCGGAGTTAGCAGTACCTCAGAGATTCAGCGGCCGGTTACCGCTTGAATAACCAATAGGAGTAAATCGTCATGGGCCAAACTGTACAGAAGGATCGGATGACACCGAAGGAGAGGCACAGAGCCTTCAGGGAGGGGAAGCCGCTGGACCGGATTCCGTGCAATGTAACGGTTGCCGATCATGGGGCGAAGTTGATCGGCGCCACATCCAGAGATCTGTTTTTTCACCCGGACAAGATAGTAGAAGCACAAGTAGCGGCCAGGAAAGTCTTTGAAATACAGGGATTGATCTCGGCACCCGGCTTAACCGGCATGGCGGAGGCAATCGGTTGTGACGTGGTGTATCCGGAAAACAGTGCTCCGTATATTGAAAAACATGTCGTTCGCGAGTTTTCTGATCTGGAACGACTGGAAGTTCCCGATCCGACCAGGAGCGGCAGACTCCACATCGTACTGGAGGCAGCCGAAAAACTACAGGCCGTTCTTGGCGACGAACTTCCCCTTTCCATCGGTTTTACCGGCCCATTTACAGTTGCAGCTCAGGCACGGGGAACGGAACAGTTCATGCGCGATCTGTACCGCAACCCGGAATTTGCCCATAGGCTCCTGCGCTTTGCCCTGGACAGCTCTCTGGCTTTTCTCAAGCAAGCTGCAAAAATTGAAGGCGCCGACTTCAATATCGGTGATCCTACCTCTTCAGGCAGCCTCATCAGCCAGAAACAGTTTCGGGAGTTTTCCTATCCGTATCTGAAAGAGCTGGTGACTGCCATGAAAGCGGCCAATGGCCAGGCGCCGTCCATCCATATCTGCGGTAACACCCGCAACATATGGAGCGACGTGGCCGATGCCGGTCTGGGGTCATTCAGCATCGACGATAAAATGGACCTTCGAGAGGCGAAAGAGGCGATTGGTGATCGAATTGCCCTGATCGGCAATGTGAAACCGACCGAGACTATGTTTCTGGGGACTCCGGATGATGTGGAACAGGATGTGAAGGATTGTCTGAGCAAGGCGTATGATACGCCGAAAGGGTATGTCCTTGCCCTCGGTTGTGGCTTGCCTCATGGCTCTCCTCCCGAAAACATTCATGCTCTCTTGAATGCGGCGCGAAAGTTCGGACAGTATCCGCTCAATCCCGATAACTTCAATTGAGTCGTGTACTTGGGCGGTTACAAAAAACCGGTTATGAAAATGTTTGACAACGTTTTTATTTGAAGATAGTATATAACCATTAAATATATAAATTTAGTATACTTTGGTTGACTTGAAAACAAGAGACCGGATAGCTTAACTGTCCGGTCTCTTGTTTTTTTTTAAACTTTTTCGGGTAAGAGATGTGAAACAAAAAACATAAAGGAGAATGACATGACAGGAATCATTATTCGCAAGATCGTAACATCCCTACTGGTTGCAATCACCCTGATCGCCCTCCCCGTATTGCAGGCCGGAGCAGAAGCCGCTACATCGAAAACAATCGTCATCGGTACCGGCAACGGCTACAAGCCCTACTGCTACCTGGATGAGAAAGGGGATCTGGCCGGCTACGAGGTCGAGGTGCTCAAGGCGGTCAACAAGAAGCTTCCCCAGTACAAATTCGAGCTCAACCAGCTGGAGTTCAAAAACATCCTCCTGAGCCTCGAATCCAGGAAGGTTGACCTGGGCGCACACCAGTTCGAGAAGAACGATGACCGTGCCGCCAAATACCTGTTCGGTGACGAGAGCTATACCAACTACATCCTGCACATCGTGGTCGCCAAAGGGCGAACCGACATCAAGTCTCTGAAAGACCTGCACGGCAAGACCATCCAGGTCGGTGCCGGCACAAACTCTGCCTACGTCATCAACAGCTACAACAAGAAAAACAACAACGCGGTGAAGGTGATCTATACCAACGGCACCGATCCGGCCACCACCATAAAGAAGCTCGAAGACGGCAGCATTGATGCCACCTTTTCAATCAAGCGGAATGTGGAATCCTGGAACAAAACCTTCGGGGACCGGATCAAGATCGTCGGCGGACCGGTATCTTTTTCCAACACTTATTACATCTTCCGCAAGGGTGATACTGCTCTGAAGGCTGATTTTGACCGTGCCCTGGCCCAGCTCAGGAAGGACGGCACCCTGAAGAAGCTGTCGCAGCAGATTCTGGGCGGCGACTATACGGTTAATGAGTAGCCTGAAGCGTGCTGAACGGCCTGTTCGATCCGGCAACAGTCTTTATATATCTGCCGCGGCTGCTTATCAAGCTTCCGGTTACGCTGCTTATCGTTGTCACGGCAACAGTGATTGGTGCAGCGGGCGGAATGCTACTGGCGTTGATCCGCCTGTTCAGGACTCCGGTACTAAACCAGGCGGCGATCATCTACATCTCCTTCATGCGCGGTACTCCCATCGTAGTGCAGCTGTTTCTGGTGTTCTACGGAGTTCCGCTGCTGCTTGCCTTCATCGGCATCGACATCAATCGCTGGGACAAACTCTTTTTCGTCATTCTCGCCTATACCCTGAACACCGCCGCCTTTAAAGCGGAGGTGTTCAGGGCGGCGCTGCAGAGTGTCCCGGCCGGTCAGACCGAGGCTGCGTACTCGGTGGGGCTGACGCGACTGCAATGTTTTCGGCGTATCATCGCCCCCCAGGCCCTGCTCATCGCCCTTCCGAGTATCGGTACGGGACTGGCCGCCTTGCTTCAGGATACCTCACTCGCCTACACCCTCGGCATCATCGACGTTATGGGGCAGGTACACGCCATCGCCTCGGGTACCAACCGGATGTTGGAGGGGTATGTGGGGGCCGCCATCATTTTTCTGACGCTCTCCGTTGGTCTGGAAAAGGGGTTTGGTCGAATCGAGGCGGGACTGCTCTTAAAGAGACACTCATAACATGGGATTTGACACCAACTTCTTTTTCATCGCCCTGCGGGAAGCAATCAGATATACGCCGGTCACCCTGTTTCTCTCCGTGTCGTCGCTGCTGGTCGGCGTTGTCTTCGGGCTTGGACTGGCGGTGGCACGGGTGTATCAGATCCGGGTTCTTGCCACGCTTTCCCGGTTCTATGTCGTGTTGATCAAAGGGATCCCCCTGGTCATCATCCTGTTACTGCTCTATATGACCTTGACCCGCATGTTTGATGATGTTGCCAAGGGATTCCATCTGACGATGAGGTCAAAAGATATCGATCTGGTCTGGGTGGCGGCTCTCTCCTTGTCGCTCTGGTCGGTCGCCAACGTTTCCGAACTGCTTCGGGGCGCGCTGCTTTCAGTGGGAAAGGGGCAATTTGAAGCGGCCTATTCGGTCGGGCTCACAAAGCGCCAGACGCTCTTTCGGATCATACTCCCCCAGGCGGTGCCGGTGTCACTACCCATGCTTTGCAATACATTCATCGGCCTGATCAAAGGATCGTCGATCGCATTCGTCATTTCATGTGTCGATCTGCTGAACGGCGCCCTTATTTCCGCCTCGGACAACTATCGTTTCCTGGAGGCATATGTGGCCGCCGCCCTGGTCTACTGGGGGCTTAACGTCATGGTTGAGCGATTTTCACACCTGCTTGAAAAGCGGCTTAACAGATTCAGGAAGGAGGCGATCCATTGATTCAGATTCGTGACATACACAAGACCTTCGGCCAGAACGAGGTACTGAAAGGGGTTGACCTGAAAGTCAACAAGGGGGAAGTGGTGGTGATCGTCGGCCCCAGCGGTTCGGGCAAGACCACCCTGTTGCGCTGTATCAACTTTCTGGAGCGGGCCGATACCGGCGAAATAAGTATCGGTGATATGCACGTCCAGTTTAGCCGTGCGACAGCACGGGAGATTTCCACTATCCGCAGAAGGACGGCCATGGTCTTTCAGAATTACAACCTGTTCAACAACAAGACCGCCCTCGGCAATGTCATGGAAGGGCTGGTCACGGCCCGCAATGTGCCGAAGAAGGAAGCGGAAGTCGTCAGCCGTGCCGTGCTCGACCAGGTCGGCCTGGCCGACAAGTGCGATGCCTACCCGTCGCAGCTTTCCGGAGGCCAGCAGCAGCGAGTCGGTATTGCCCGCGCCCTGGCCCTTAATCCCGAAGTGATCCTCTTCGATGAGCCGACCTCTGCCCTGGACCCGGAGCTGGTCGGGGAGGTGCTCTCGGTCATCAAGGCGGTGGCTCGGGAACACATCACCATGGTCATTGTTACCCACGAGATGTCGTTTGCCCTGGAGGTCGCAAGCCGGGTCATCTACATGGACGGCGGCGTGGTGGTGGAAGAAGGACAGCCGCAAGAGATTTTCTCGCGACCGAAAGAAGAGCGGACCCGCCAGTTTTTGCGGAGAGTTCTGCCCGATTACGATTTTAGTATCTGATGTTGATCGGCACCCGTTCAATGGCGCCGAGCAATGATTATATCTGACAGAACTTGGAGAATAGAGATGGTTCAAACCGTATCCGTACCGGATTTCAATCGAGTCAGTAAGCCCAGACTGTCGGCGCTCAGATTCTCCTCCCGGCTTAATAACACGCAGCTCCCAATTATCCGTGCCCTGACGGTTCGTGCCACCGAGCTTGACGCGGTCAACCTGGCTGGCGGCGTCCCCGATTTCCCGGCTCCGCCCGAGCTTAAAGCCGCTGCAGTGGAGGCGATCCTGGGCGACTTTAACCAGTATGCCCCGACCCAAGGGGTAGCCGAACTCCGTGCCGGGATTGCCGGCCGGCTGACACGACGCCACGGGGTGCATTTCGATCCGGAGACAGAGATCACCGTGGTGTCCGGGGCGGCAGAAGGGGTCGCGGCCTCCTTGCTGGCTCTCCTTGATCCCGGCGATGAGGTGCTCATCCTGGAACCGGCCTTCACCATCTATGCCCCCGATGTCTTTCTCAGCGGCGCCGTTCCACGCTACGTGCGGCTGCGTGAACCCGACTTCCTTATCGAACGTGACTCCCTGGAGGCGGCCATTACCTCACGGACCAGGGCTATCCTGCTCAACTCCCCTCACAATCCGACCGGCAGGGTCTTCACACGGGATGAGCTGGCGGTGGTCGCCGACCTGGTTCGTCGGCACGATCTACTGGTGGTCACCGATGAAATCTACGACGAAATCGTTTTTAACGGGGACAATCCTCCGCGCATCTGGAATGAAGCGGGGATGCGCGAGCGGACGGTGATCGTCAACGGTTTCTCCAAGACCTATTCGGTCACCGGCTGGCGGTTGGGATTTGTGGTCGCCCCTTCGGAGATCAGCCGCGGCATCCGGATCGCCCACAACTACCTTGCCATGAGCGCGGCCGCGCCGCTGCAACAGGCCGCCATCCGGGCGGTCGCCTTCCCTCAGTCCTACTACGACGACCTGCGGGAACAGTACCGGCTTCGACTCGACTTGCTCCGTTCCGGTCTTGAGCGGCTGGGTATCCCGAGCAGCCAGCCACAGGGAGGGTACTTCCTGCTGGCCGATTTCAGTGGCTTCGGTTGGCGCGATGATCAGGCCCTCGCTTGGCATCTGATCGAGCGGACCGGCGTAGCGGCGGTGCCGCTTTCCGGTTACTTGTCACCGGGGAGCAGCAGCAACGGCGCCTTTCTGCGTTTTGCTTTCTGCAAACAGGTGGAGACTCTCAAAGAAGCGCTGCATCGCCTGGAGAACGACAGCTCATGGCGTACGGCGCCGACTGCGGTATAAAGCTGATGTCTCAAGTGAATTCATACAAGTCCGTTTTGGTCACTAATTGCAAAAATAGCGGGGAAGACAACAGAGGAAAGCGAGATGCAGTCAGATATTGAGGAAACAAAAGGCGCGCAAAGAGGGGTGAACAAAAAACAGCTCGGAGGGATTGTTATCTTCATCACTCTGCTCTGCGTGGCAGCCTTCGGAGTGCAGCGCTGGGTGCGGAGTAAAACTCATATAGTGACGGATAACGCCTTTATTGAATCCCACATCCATTCGGTATCCAGCAGGGTCCCTGCCATGGTGAAACGGGTGACTGTTGTCGACAACCAGTTCGTACACAAGGGTGACCTGCTGGTCGAACTCGACTCCTCAAACTTCCAGGCGCTCGTCAGGACGGCTGCGGCCTCCCTGAACATGGCCAGGAACGAGACCTCCGGAGATTACGCACAGGTGGAGAGCGCCAGGGCCAGCATCGGTCTCGCCTCGGCCAGGCTCGATCAGGCGAATCTGGATCTTGCGCGCGGCGAGATGCTCTACGCCGAGGAAATAATTGCCAAAGAACAGCTGGACAGGCTGTTCACCGACAGGAAGGTCGCCCAGATGCAGCTCAAGGAGGCGCAGGAGGCCGAGCGCCGTGCCCAGGCGGTCATAGGCCTTTCGGTAACCGGCTCCAAGGACGCTCGTGTGACGCAGAAACTGGGTGAACTTGAGACGGTGTCACTTAACCTCTCCTACGCGCGTATCGTGGCGCCAAGCGATGGCTACATCACCAGAAAATCAGTTGAACCGGGAAATTACGTCCAACCGGGCCAGTCGCTGATGGCCCTGGTCACACTCGACGATTTATGGGTAACGGCAAACTACAAGGAGAACCAGCTCACCAACGTCAAGCCCGGACAAAAAGTGAATATTGCGGTTGATACTTATCCGGACCGTATCTTCAAAGGTACCGTGGAGAGCATCATGGCGGGGACCGGCGCGGCATTCTCGATGCTGCCACCTGAGAACGCAACCGGGAACTACGTGAAAGTGGTCCAGAGGATACCGGTCAGAATAGCCATCGACAAGGGGAGCGACCCGGACCACCTGCTGCGCGTCGGCATGAGCGTGGTTCCGGTCATCCTGACAGAGAGACCTTTCAGCGAGAACATTACATCCCGATAAATCAAAGCAGGCTACTACACGCACGTCCTGCAAAAGGTAATAAATGAGTACAACTAACACATTTGTATCAAATCCACTGCTTCTTGATGCGTTTCGCCGGTTTCTTGCCGCCCGCTTTGCCGCTATCATGGCTTACCAGATGGTGGCGGTTGCCGTTGGCTGGCAGATTTATGAACTGACACACCGTGCCCTCGACCTGGGACTTGTCGGACTGGTGCAGTTCATTCCGTCGATGCTGCTGGTACTGGTCGTCGGGTATGCCGCGGATCGCTTTGATCGTCGTCGGCTTGTCGCCATTGCCCAGACTTTGGAAGCGGCGGCTGTCCTGGTTTTAAGCTGCGCCACCATCGGCCACTGGGTGAGTCGTGAAGTGCTCTTCCTGTTTGTCTTTACGCTCGGGGTCGGCCGCGCTTTTGCGTTTACCACCATACAGACCCTGATTCCATCACTGGTCGATCAGGAAACGCTGCCGAAAGCCATGGCAATCAACGCCTCGGTCATGCAGGCTTCAATTATCGTCGGACCCATGCTGGGTGGATTTCTCTACGTTGCCGGACCGGCTGTTGTCTATGGCGTCAGCCTGGTGTTGTTTCTTGTTTCGGCGCTGCTGATTTCCCGCATTCAGATCAGACGTGCCATCGTGAAAAGGGAACCGGTGAGCCTGGCAACGATCTTCGCGGGAGTCTCCTATATTCGCAGTAAACCGGTGCTGCTGGGGGCTATCTCGTTTGATCTCTTTGCAGTACTTCTAGGTGGAGCAACGGCATTGCTGCCGATATATGCCCGAGACATTCTGTTTGCCAGCCCCCTAGGACTCGGCATGCTTCGCTCGGCACCCGCCGTTGGCGCCTTTGCCTCCTCGCTCTACCTGGCCCGCCGTCCGTTGCGGCACAAAGTCGGCAAGTCAATGTTTAACGCCGTTATCTGGTTTGGTCTTGCAACCATTGTATTCGCCCTGTCCCGCTCCATGATAATTTCTTTTCTGGCCCTGGTTCTGCTTGGCTGGGCCGACATGCTGAGTGTGGTCATCCGTTCGTCTCTCGTGCAACTGGAAACACCCGACGAGATGCGGGGTCGGGTCAGCGCCGTGAACTCCGTATTTATCGGCGCATCCAACCAGTTGGGGGAATTTGAATCCGGTGTCACCGCTGCCTGGTTCGGTGTCGTGCCGGCTGCCGTTATCGGCGGGGTCGGGACGCTCGTGATCGTTGCCGTCTGGCGCCATCTCTTTCCCCAGTTGGCACAACGGAACAGGCTGCATGAAAAGGAAAGCGAAATATGTCTCCCGGCTGCTGCCGCTTCCGAGGCATGACACAATGGTTCATCGTCAACGGGGTCGAAAAACGCTCACAAAAATCAAAATCATGAAAGGGGCAATCAGTGAAGGTCATAGCTATCAACGGCAGCGCCCGGAAAGACGGCAACACCGCGATTCTCATCAGAAGGGTATTTGATGAACTGGAAAAAGAGGGGATAGAAACGGAACTTGTGCAACTGGCGGGGCATGTCATTCGCGGCTGTACCGCCTGTAACCAGTGCCGGACCAACCTGGACGGGCACTGCGCCATTTCCGGCGACATCGTGAACGACTGCATCGACAAGATGGCGGCGGCGGACGGCATAATCCTGGGATCACCAACCTATTTTGCCGATATCACCTCTGAACTCAAGGCGCTCATCGACCGTTCCGGGAGAGTTGGGGGAGCCAACGGCGGCCTCTACCGGCGCAAGGTCGGCGCCGGAGTGATCGCGGTGCGTCGGGGCGGCGCCATTCATGCCCTCGACACCATTCACCATTTCCTGCACATCACCCAGATGGTCGTTCCCGGTGCAAGTTACTGGAACGTAGGGATTGGCCGGGAGATCGGTGAAGTTGCGCAGGATGAAGAAGGTATCCGGAACATGCAGGTTTTAGGAGAAAACATGGCGTGGCTGCTGAAGATAATTCAGGAAAACCGTCACTTGGTTTCTTGAGGAGGCTTTGTGAAAATATCACATGAAATTGAGGCGCTGGAACTTCAGTCATTTACCCTTACCGGCTCAATGACCGTGATTAATCCCGTACTGATCAGGGACAACGATACTGCGCTTCTGGTAGATGCCGGTTATCCGGGGCAGTTCCCCCTGATCCGCGTGGCAATCAAACAGGCCGGCGTACCCTATGCCGCCCTGAACAAAGTGGTCATTACCCACCACGACCTGGACCACATCGGTAGCCTGGCCGATATACGGCGGGAGTTCTACGACCACGTCGAAGTACTGGCCCACGCAGAGGAAGTGCCTTATATTCAGGGAGATCTGTCGCCGCTCAAGCAAACCCCCGAGCGTATTGCGCTGCGAGAGGCTCAGTTTAATGCCCTTCCAGAGGAGTTGAAACCCCGTATGAAAGGGTTTCTTTCTCCGCCGCCACCTGCAGTGGTAGACCGGACTCTGGCCGATGGCGAGGAGTTGCCATACGCCGGCGGAATCGTGGTCATTCACACGCCCGGTCATTCGCCGGGGCACCTCTGTCTGTACCATAAACGGAGCAAGTCGCTGATAAGCGGAGACGCCCTGAACGTCAGCGACTCCCTTCTGGTGGGGCCGAATCCGGCCTATACTCCTGACCTGACAACTGCGCTCGACTCTCTGAAAAAGCTCGCCTCCTATGACATCGAAGCGGTCATCTGCTATCACGGCGGTGTGTACCGGGGCGATGCCAACCGGCGTATCGCCGAGCTGGCCAACAGGATAAAATAACGAAATGAGATCAATAGCAACGTTGGGTCCGGCCGGCACCTTTTCTGATCTGGCTGCAAGATCATATCTAAAAGCCTTTGGGGAGGTCTTGGGAGTTGATGAAATTAAATATTATAAATCCATAAAGAGCACTTTTAAAGCTATTGGCACGGAATGCGACTATGGCGTTTTACCGATAGAAAATTTATCGGAAGGCTATGTGGAAGTCGTCCTGGACTTGCTGCTGAGTGGGGAGTTGCAGATAATACACGAACTGCTGTTGCCGGTTCAATTTGCCTTTGTTTCGCATGCAAAAACCTTGAAAGAGATAAAGACGATATTTGTGCAGTATGTTGCCGAAGGTCAGTGCGGAAACTTTATTGACAGTTTCCACGATGTGTCAATAGTAAGAACTGAAAGCAATATGGCATCAATCGACCTGCTGAAAAATGATAATTCGTCAGCAGGGGGAATCGTTCCGTCTCATGCTATCGATGGGATATCTTTCCCGCTCATTGAACCAAATGTGAATGACTACGAAAACAACACAACCCGGTTTATTGTTCTTGCACGTCAAGGTGTTGCAGCTCTTCCAGATCGGCTTCCTGGCAGCAAAACTTCTTTCATTGTTATCGATGACAACGATTATTCCGGTTTGCTTGTGAGTATTCTATCCTCTTTTTCAAGCAGGAGTCTGAATCTGACATCAATAATGTCCAGGCCATCGAAGAGATCGATCGGGAAGTATCATTTTTTCATTGATATAGAAGGGCATGGGCATGACCCACTAGTGAGAGAAGCCTTTGATGAAATCAGTAACCTGAACAGAGTTAAAATGTTGGGATCATATCCAAGAGCAAACAATACGTATGGTGTCATGCATGAATAGGTGAATATGAAGCGAGAGAAAACAGACTATACCATTTTGGCGGTTACCATGCGCTCAATCTGCTGGAACAGTTTGGCGATGGGCGCGACGAGATCAGTGTGACCGAGCTGAGCAAACGTCTGAAGCTTCACAAGAACAACGTGTCACGGTTTCTTGCCACGCTTTAGGGGTGCGACTACATCGAGTTGAACAGGCTTACGACAAACCACCGGTTGGGACTCAGGTCACTGGAGCTGGGCCAGACCTTTGTCCGCCAGGCCGACCTGAAGAGCCGGGCTCGACCGATTCTGGAGTGGATGTTGAAGGTATGCAATGAAACCAGCTTGCTGGCGGTGCTGAAAAAGGATTCCATCATCTATCTCGATGCAGCTGAAACGAGCCAGGAGTAAGTAGATGCACTTTACCACCGCCATATTCGATATGGACGGCACCCTGTTCGATACCGAGCGGATTGCTCTGGATTGCTGGCAGGCGGCGTTCAGCGGGTATGGAGTCCAAGTAGCCCGGAAAGAGCTGGAAAAGGTTATCGGCGTGGACGGGAAGGGGACCAGAGAGTTCCTGAGCCGGTTCGCGCCGGCCGGAGTCGGTTTCGATGATCTTGTCCAGCACGCCCGCGCTGCCAGGAATGAATATGTCGAACAGCACGGCCTGCCGATGAAACCGGGAGCTGTCGAGCTGCTGGCCTTACTCCGTGACCGCGGCGTAAAGCTGGGGCTGGCGACAACCACCCATGCTGAGAGAACGATGGAGAACCTGAATGCAGCGAATATAGTGGATTACTTTCAGGCGATTGTCTGTGGTGACCAGGTCGAGCGGTGCAAACCGTACCCCGACATTTATCTGAAGGCGCTGGAGGAACTGGACGCCGCTCCCGGTGAGGCTATTGCCCTGGAGGATTCGGAGCACGGGATCCTGGCCGCCCATGCAGCGGGGTTGCGGGTCATCCACATACCCGACATCAAGCGGATCGATGATGAAACCAGGGCCTTTGTGCACCGCGAGTATGGCACACTCCTCGAATTCAGGGATGAGATTGCCGTCTGATTCTATTTTCCCCCAACGGGAATTGCTGTTTTACTGCTACGAGAAGGAGGTCGGCTGATGTCCCATTACCAGCCGGTTACGCAGGAAATCATTGAAGAACTGCGCGCCATCGTCGGTGCGGAAAATGTCCTTACGGGAGATGCCATTCCCGCCAGTTCCGGACACGACGCCGGTACGCGCCGAGAAGTGCAGTATCTGCCAGAGGTGGTGACAGCGCCCGTCAACGCCGAACAGGTTGCGGCGGTTCTGCGCCTGGCTAACCGCGCCATGGTGCCGGTCACGCCTCGGGGCGGAGGAACCGGTCTTGCCGGTGGGGCCGTAGCGATCAAAGGGGGGATACTGCTTGAACTGGGACGAATGGACCGGATTCTGCGCATCGATACCAAGAGCCGATATGCCGAGGTGGAGCCTGGCGTAAAGACGTCGCAGCTTCAACAGGCCGCCCAGGCCAAGGGGCTCCTCTACGCCGGAGACCCCTGCAGTAACGATGACTGCGTGATCGGAGGAAACATCGCTACCAATGCCGGCGGCAACCGGGCCGTTAAATACGGAGTAACCTCCGATCAACTGCTGGAGCTGGAGGTGGTGACGCCGCTGGGTGAGCGGACGGTCGTAGGGAGCCGGCTCAGGAAAAACTCCACCGGCTACAACCTGGTGAGACTCTATGCGGGGGCGGAAGGGACGCTCGGGATTATCACCTGCGCCACACTGAAGCTGCAAAAGCTTGCCCCGCTGATTCCAGACTTCGTGGTGGTCCTCCCCGATCTTCTCTCCGCCATCGGCCTGGTGGCGGAGCTGCGCGACGACCAATCCATTGATCCCATAGTGCTGGAACTGATCGATCGCCGTACCGCCCAGGCCATGGAGCGCTATCACAACAGTCCGATCTTCGACGATCCCCAGGGGGACATCCTGGTGGTTCAGTTCGAAGCCCAATCTGAAGACGAACTTGCCCGGAAACAGACGCTCCTGGAGCAAACAAGCCTACACTACGGCAGCCTCGGCGTGACACGGGCCGCTGACAGCGATGCGCTCTGGAATGCCCGCCGCACCTGGGGAAAGGCGCTGGAGGCCGAGTTGCCGGTAGCAGTAAGTGACGATCTGGTGGTGCCGGTAGACCGGCTTGCCGAATTCATTTCAAGGCTCCAGGAACTGGTCTCTGACTACCGCTTCGATTTTCGTCTGGCGGGACACGCCGGTGACGGCAACATGCACCTGCGGATCGCCCCCGGTGACGTCCCGTTGTCTGCATGGCCCGCTGTTCACGCCCTGTTCCGCGACGAACTGTATCGGACCGCGTATGATCTTGGGGGTCGTCTGTCGGGCGAGCATGGCATCGGTTTCAAGAAGAAAGCCGCCCTGTCCGGGCTCATCGACCCTGTCGAGCTTTCCCTGATGCGCGCCATCAAGCGCGCTTTCGATCCCAACCTGATCCTGAATCCGGGCAAAATCTTCGATCCGGCCTGAACGGCTGCCGAAACGCTAAACTAACCGCCAGACAAGGAGATTCTTATGATACGCACTGTCCGGCCGAGTGATGCCGAGACTATCTGCCGCATCTATAATCACTATATCCGCAACACGGTCATCACCTTCGAGGAACAGCCGCTCACCGTTGCGGAGATGGCGGCGCGCATCGAAGCGTGCACGGCCGGACTCCCCTGGCTCGTATATGTGGATAACGATGCGGTGTTAGGCTATGCATATGCCGGTACCTGGAAAACCCGGAGCGCCTACCGCTATTCGGTAGAGAGCAGCGTCTATCTCGATCCATCGGCATTAGGCCGTAGTCTGGGGACGCTTCTGTATGAGGCCCTCCTCGCGCAACTGCGGACGCAGCCGATTCATGCCGTCATCGCCGGGATTACGCTTCCCAACCAGGCTAGCGTCGCCCTACACGAAAAGTTCGGCTTTTTGAAGGTTGGGCATTTCAGGGAAGCCGGACGAAAATTCGATACCTGGTTGGATGTGGGATACTGGGAGCTGCTCTTGCCGTCTCCCGGCAACGGACAGCGCGATATCGGAAAACAAAGTGCGTAAGGTGCCGCTGATACAGGCAATTGTTTCCATGGTTGTTATCAGCTGCGGTCTCCCTCAGACCTGGACATACACAATGTGCAGACTCGCGAAAGACGGCAGCCGATGAAAAGAGGGGAACTGAGGTTACTGATGACATTCATACACTCCTATATCAAAAATCTTAGCTTCAATCGGACGGTGCTCTGGTGCTACTTTATCTGGTTTTCTGTGATGACAGGATTCAACTTTGATTCGACGCCAAGAATATGGCTGACCTCTCTGGGGATCAGCGCCTTGGTCGGCACGGCGTTGCTGCTAAACTCCACTTCCGGGAACAGTTCGGTCGAGCTCATGCCCTGGCAGGTCATCAGGTTGTTTCTGATCCCGTTCTGCGTTTCCAGTTTTTCGTCTCTGGTGAAAGATCGCGGGTTCGTGCTGATATTCTCCCCCAAATGGGAGGAAACCGGTCTGGCGTTGGTTCTCTGCGCTGGTTTTTTCATCGTTGTGTCGCTGGTTCGGTTTTTCAGCGGATCCAGTGCGCTGTCAGAGGCACGCCCTAAGGAAGAAAATTCATGTCTGATCCGGTTGCCCATTCGCTAGAGCTGTTCCGTAGCGGCCTTTTCTGTTCCGAAGCGATCGTACAGGCGTTTAACACCGATCTGCAGCTGGGTCTGGACGAGGCGACACTCAGGGTGGCAACTGCCTTCGGCGCCGGTTTTGGTGGAGCCAAGTGCAGCTGCGGCTCACTAACCGGTGCGGTGATTGTGTTGGGGGCGGTTCTGGGGAGGATCAGGACCGACCAGCCCGTTGACCGGCTCTTTCCCATGGTCGCTGAACTCCACGACACCTTCCGCAGCCGTTTTGGCCAGGTTTGCTGCCGGGGGTTGACCAAGAAGCAGGAATGGGGCACTCCAGAGCATCATGCCCACTGTGAACGCTACGTTATCGGCGCGGCTGAAATCCTGCGGGAACTGCTGCAGCGGGAGCATCAGCCCAAGTGAATACTACCGGTGCCTTGTTGCTGGAGTCGGCCCTTGAAACGGCCGAACTTCTTGAGTACGACTATCTTGAGACAGATGGCTCGGTTACCAAGGACATCTCATAAAATAGCCTGATTAATGGGAGTTTGGCCCTATCAGATATTGCACGAAACCGATGGGAGGACTAAGTCATGCAAAACGAAATTACCCCGGTGTACACTACGTTGCAAGCCAGGCGCGAGTTTTGGCTTTTCTGCGTTGCGACCTTCTTTGCCTGCCTTACCACGTCAACTATCTCATATCTTTCGGTTATCCTGTCAACAATCGGTATGACGGAAAAAGAGATCGGCGGGGTTTTATCGTCTCCGTTGGTACCCGTAACTATCGCAATTCTTTTTTCCGGTCAGATGATTGCCCGTTACTCTGCCTTGACAGTTGTGTTCTGGGGACAAGCCCTCAGTTTAATAGCATTCCTGAGTTTCCAGTATACAGTGACGGATCCTTTTGCAGCGGGTGTTTCACGGGTTGTACTCGGCCTCGGTTATGGTCTGTTCTTTCCTGCCGCGCTTGTCTATGCCAAGAGCAAACTGCAGGGTCCGAAGACCGCTTATCTCTTCGGGATTTATGCCAGCATGATTCCGCTGCCAAACGTAATCGGACCACCCATTGCCGAGTGGTACTTCAAAACGTTCGGCATCAGCTTCATGTTTGTCGTTCTCTCCCTGCCATTGATCATCGGCACCCTGATTATGCTGACACTTGGCCGAGGAGTGCAAGGTGAGGGGAGTCAGACAAGAAGTGGTCTTGAATATTGGCAGTTGCTTAAAATGAAATCGATCATGATCCCTCTTTACTCGATTCTTGTTGTGGGCCTGGTGTGGGGTTTCGTGGTCTCGTTCCTGGCGCTTCAACTTCACCGTAACGGGATAAGGACCGCTTACTTCTTTTCAAGCTGTACGGTGGCCCTGTTCACATCGCGATTCCTGGTACTCGGGTTACTGACAAATGCGCCACGGGAAGTGGTGGCGGCTCTCGGTCTTGCGCTAATGGCAGTTGCCTTTCTTGCGCTTGCCAATGCCGGAACAGTCTCTCTTGTTGTGCTTGTCGCCGGGATAGTTTTCGGGTTTGGCTACAGCATGGCCTTTCCGGTCTTGAGCGTCTGGGTATCGGACCAATTTCGGGCTGAAGAGAGAGGAAAACCGGTGGCGCTGTTGAGTGCGTTATTCCAGTTCGGAATCTATGCCCTTCCGTTCCTTGTTGGCATCCTCAGTAATTATTTGTCCCTTGATATCTTGTTGATAATTCTCACCTCAGTTGCAACTGTATTTAGCCTTGGACTTCTTTTTGTCTATCAGGTTCGGCGACGAAATTTGGTCCGTATTGAGTCGGTGGCCGCGCAGTGCGGGGTGGGCAAGCAATAGGGCGTCTTGGCCCGCAGGAATTTGCTTGACAGCATCAGGGCAAACGGTTACAGACTAGTTAAAAGATAGATATAAAAGAATAAACAGTGTCAACTTACTGGAAAACCGGAGGTGCTGACTCGCAAACGCGAGCGGTCCTCCGGTTTTTTTGTTTTCATTCTGATGACGTAGCGGACAACACGCTGCAGGAGATCGATACAGAACGATGAAGAACGGGATTGAAGTGCTTGAATATAGCGGAAGTCGGGAAAGCCTGCCACCTTTTGCCAAGGTGAAAGGTGGCACACATTGGATCACAAGTGAGCGACTTGTCGAATATTTCGATAACGTCATCGGAATACTGTTAATTGCCTCGGTATGGGAAGCCGCGCCCCTCGGTATGGGAAGCCGCGCCCCGACTAGGCTGGGTCGATCCTTTTCTGCTCCCTCCGCTGAGTGCGGTGCTTATGAGCATTGTAGATCTGTTCTCAAACGGAAAGATGTTCGTACACATTGGCGCAAGCTTCAATCGTTCGTTCACCGCCTTCATGATTGCCATCGGGTTTGCCATTCCAACCGGTTTTTTCATAGCAAGGTCCAGGACCTTTGAGAAGTACATGGACCCTCTGCTTCAGGTCTGCAGGAGTATTCCCATTCTGTCTCTCTATCCGGTCTTCATTCTTTTTTTCGGCCTGAGTGAAAAATCGAAGATTGCGGTGATTCTGTTCGGGACCGTCTGGCCTGCGTTGCTGAACACCATCTCGGGGGTGAACGACATCGAACCTCTCCTGATAAAATCGGCCAAATCAATGGGGATTTTCGGTATCTCGCTCTTTTTCAAGGTAATTCTTCCCTCTGCCTTGCCGTCGATTCTGACCGGCGTACGCTTGAGCGCGGCAAATGCAATCCTTCTGCTGGTCGCCGCGGAAATGCTGGGAGCCAACAAAGGGCTCGGATATCTTGTTTTCTATTCGGAAGAAAAGTACGACATACCGATCATGTTCGGCGGCATCCTGATTATCGCCGTAATCGGGGTAGTGATCAATTGGGCGCTGGTTCGATGCGAGAAACGTTTTACCGGTTGGAAACAGAATCCGAGCGAATTCTGATCGTTTTCTGTTTCATGTCAAAAAACCAACATAAATGACGAATATACTTTTCGGGTAGGAGAAATGAAGGTGACAAGAGTAACGCCACATTCTCTCAAAGCGGCATTTGAGAAGTCGCTTGCGATCATCGTTGTACTTGCCTTATGGGAAACGTCGCCCAGGATAGGCCTGATCGATCCGCACAGCCTTCCCCCTTTCAGTGCGGTCATTACCGGACTGTTCGGTTTCGTTGTTTCGGGAGATATAGTTCCTCATCTGAAGGCAAGCCTGCTGCGCTCCTTGATCGGGTTTCTGCTGGCCGTCACGGTGGCGGTCCCGATTGGATTCTCCTTCGGCTGGTTCAAACGGGTGGCGAGGATCGGAGATCCGCTCGTGCAGTTTTCGCGTAATACCCCCGCATTGGCTCTCTATCCATTATTTATCCTGATTTTCGGCCTGGGAGAATTTTCCAAGGTAGCCATAATTTTCTGGGGGACCTTGTGGCCGATCCTCATCAACAGCACCGAAGGGGTCAAGTCGATTGACACCTTGTTGGTCAAGTCCGCGCGTTCCATGAAGATCGGGCAACTGGACCTGTTTCGAAAGGTCATTTTTCCGGCTGCCTTTCCCACGATTGTCACCGGTTTGCGGCTTGGCGCCACCCGTTCGATTCTCATTCTGGTCAGCGCCGAAATGCTCGGTGCAAATACAGGGCTCGGCTTTTCGGTATTCGATTTTCAGCACAGGAATGATATCCCGGAGATGTATGGAACGATCCTCGTCCTGATTGTCATTGGTGTATTTACAAATTTTTCGCTGGTTCATTTCGAGAAAAGGTTCAACCGCTGGAAGGTGGCATTGCAGGCAAGCTGACGTTTGTCTAAAAACAATAGCAACACATGGAGGTATTAGAGATGTTACGGAAATCAAGGATCAGGCTGGCAGTTCTTTCTACGATTATTTTGTCAACATTATTGCTGCAAACTGGATACGCCAAGGATCCGAAAACGAAAGTTGCCAAGGCGCCCCAGAATGCCGCTCAACCGGTCGATGAAAGCACTTTTGACGTATTGAAGCTTTCCTCGCCCACCCCCACGAGTGTTTCGGTTTTACATATCGCCGAGAAGAAGGGTTTCTTTCGCGAGGCGAGGATAAAACCGGAATTCGTGGGGATTGTGGAATCGGGGAAACAGGTGCCGTATGTTCTTGCCGGAAAGCTTGACGTTGGGGGAGCACATGTCAACAGAACGATTGCCGCCAAATCAAATGGCGCCAAGGTGACGGCGGTAGTTGCCCAGTCTGAAACGAAAAAGAATTTCCCCCATATGACCTTTGCCGTCTTGAAGGACAGTCCGATCAAGAGCGCCAAGGATCTGGTGGGCAAGAAATACGGCACTTCGGCCTACGGCGGCTGCATGGAATACACCCCCTACGACTATATGCGTCTTAAGGGAGGGGTTGCCGACCCCAAGGGACAGGTCGAGGTAGTTATCATCCCGCCCGGCCAGGAAGTACAAGCCCTCAAACAGAAATTGGTCGATGTTATCTCGCTAAGCGCCTATCCGAAATATGTGTACAAAACTGAACCTGGACTGCGGCACCTCTTCATCGATTACGACGTTTGGGGCGAAGTCGGCGGGGCGACACCACTCTATTTCTCCGATGAATTCATCAAGAAGAACCCGGATGTGGTCAGAAGGTTCGTCGGCGCCATCGCGAAAACCAACAACTGGATCAACTCCCATCTTGATGAGGCCAAGGAGATAACATCAAAGGACTACAAAATACCGAAGGAAAAAATCAACGCCATGTATTACGCGAAAGACGGCATCATCAAGGACAACAGCATCCAGTTGTGGATTGAAGCGCTCAATTACTACAAGGAGATCAAGCCCGGAATCAAGGCGGCTGATATCTATACGAATGAGTTCAATCCGTACTACAAAAAGAAATAGACGTGAGTGCGGTTATCACCTGACAAAGAGATGTTTTTGCTGCCCAGCGCTTTCCCCCGTTTTTACACCAAACAGGGCAGAAATGCATGACAATGAGGGCATACCAACATGACACGGATTAATCCGAGATCCTCTAGCGCTACTACCGGACAAACTGTTGAGAGCCTGCTGGAAGCGGATATCTCCTCACTGCTTGCAGTCTACACGTCACTGCACTCCTCACCTGACCGCGGCTGTGCTGGAGTTGTTGAGTCCGTGAGTCACAGAGTCGGGAGAAGGAAAGGAAATCATACTGCTTATGTTCAGAAACTACACCGCCATCATCTTCGATTTCGACTACACCCTGGCCGACTCTTCCCGAGGGGTGGCTGAGTGCATCAACTTTGCCCTGGCAGAGTTGGACCTTCCGCAGGTCCCGGCGGAGGCGGCTCACCGCACTATCGGTCTGCACCTTAACGATGCCTTCGTTCAGCTGGCGGGAGAACGGCATGCCGTACAAAAAGATGAATTCCGGAGCCACTTCGCCAGGCGCGCCGACGAGGTCATGAACGACCTGACGCTCCTGTTCGAAACGGTGCCCGTCACCGTGCAGCGGTTGAAGGCGCAGGGGAAAAAGCTGGCTATCGTCTCCACCAAGTACCGCTACCGCATCGAAGAATTCCTGCAACGGGAAAACCTGCTGGAAGCCTTCGACGTCATTATCGGCGGTGAGGACGTATCCTGTCACAAGCCGGACCCGGAGGGGTTGCACCAGGCGGTCGGCCGCTTGAACAGCAGCTTGGAAGACTCTCTCTACGTGGGTGACAGCGTGGTGGATGCCGAGGCGGCCCGGCGGGCCGGAATGGCCTTTGCCGCCGTCCTGTCCGGTGTGACAAGGCGGGAGGAATTTGATGCGTATCCGCTGGCTGTTGTACTGGAGAGTCTGGGGCAACTGTACGATTGGCGGTGAACGATTCCTATGAGGGGTATGCGAAACATGATGATCGATCAACTCGAACATGCCATGACGGCAAATGATTCACTGCTCTGCGTCGGCCTCGATCCCGACCCGAAAAAAATCCCGGCTGCGTTTCTGAAAGAGGAGTACCCGCTCTTCTCCTTCAACCGGGAGATTATCGACGCTACTGCCACGGAAGTTTGTGCATTCAAGCCCCAGATCGCCTATTACTCCGCTTCGGGTCGGGAGCGGGACTTGGAACTGACCATCGAGTATATCAAGAGCAACTACCAGCATATCCCGGTAATCCTCGATGCCAAAAGGGGTGATATCGGCTCGACCGCTGACCAGTACGCCCGGGAAGCGTTCGTACGCTACCGTGTTGATGCGCTCACGGTGAATCCCTACATGGGTTTCGACACCATCGAGCCGTATCTGGAATGGCCTGGCAAGGGAGTGATCATCCTCTGCAAAACCTCCAACCCCGGCTCCGGGTTTTTGCAGGATCTTCTGGTGGATGATGAACCAGTTTTCGAACGGGTTGCCCGGCTGGCAGCGGTCTTGTGGCAGGAGAACCGGAACATCATGCTGGTGGTGGGGGCTACCTATCCCGAACAACTGAAAAAAGTACGAGAGATTGCCGGCGAGATGACTTTTCTGGTGCCGGGGGTTGGTCATCAGGGGGCGGATGTCGGTCAAGTAGTGAAGAACTGTCTGAACAGCTCCGGCAATGGCTTGATTATCAGCTCCTCGCGAGGCGTCATTTATGCCGGGACGGGCAAAGATTTCCAAAAAGCCGCAGCAGCCGAAGCGGCGAGAATCAGGGAAGAGATAAATAGTTATCGGAGCGGCTTCTAATTTCCTATTGGTACCGGGTATTGCAGTATGAACAGTTGCACCACAAAGGAGGACAAATAAATGGACTTTTATGAAGTGATCAAGACCAGGCTCAGTGTCAGGCAGTACACACAGCAACCGGTTGAAGAAGACAAACTGACGCGGGTGCTTGAAGCGGCGCGCATTGCACCTTCCGCGGCCAATCGTCAGCCGTGGCGTTATGTCGTGGTGCGGGACGAGGAAACTAAAAGACGGCTGCAACCGGCTTATGATAAGGAGTGGTTTTATACCGCGCCGGTGGTTATCGTCGCTTTCGGCGATCCGGCCACAACCTGGGTGCGCAAGGATGGACGCTCCTACATCGATGTCGATGTGACCATCTCCTTCGATCACCTTGTTCTGGCAGCGGCCGCCGAAGGGTTGGGGACCTGCTGGATCGCCAACTTCGACCCGAAAGTCGTCTCGGAGGTTCTGGGGATACCGCCGGAATACGAGCCGTTGTTGCTCACCCCGCTGGGGTATCCGGGCGCGGTTTCACAACCGCGTGACCGGAAACCGCTTGACGAGATTATCTATTGGGAGCGCTGGAACGCGAAGTAAGCAGAAGTGGGGTGTAATAGCCAATTTAGCCATATATTGAGAGTGTTAAATACGTCAAAGGATCGCGGAGAACCCGGCATGGATGAACAGACAATAACGGCATACGACCAGCAGGGTGCACAGTTCGCCAGGGAGTGGCGCGAACAGCCAACTCCCAAAGACATGTATGACCTCCTTCGCCTCTACTTCAAGCCGGGTCTTACAGTGGATATCGGCTGCGGGGCGGGGCGTGATGTGGCCTGGCTTGCTGCCAATGGTTTCGAAGTTATTGGCTGCGACGCCTCGGAAGGCCTTCTGCAACAGGCCAGGGCCTTTTATCCGCTGCTGCGGTTCGGCGTCGCCACCTTGCCGGAACTGCCGGAGCTTGTGCCGGGCAGCTATGAAAACGTGCTCTGTGAGACGGTCATCATGCATCTTCATCTGGATGCCATTGCTCCTGCCGTGCGCAGCCTTCTTAAGCTGCTGCACCCCCCTGGCACCCTGTACCTGAGCTGGCGGGTAACCGACGGCGACTCCATGCGGGACAAGAACGGCCGCCTGTATGCCGCTTTCGAAAAGCAGCTGGTCACCAATGAACTCGGCAGCGACAACGTGGTGTTGCACGATAGTGAAGAGGTGAGTCTGTCTTCAGGCAGGAAGCTGCATCGACTTGTCGTTCGCAAGGGAAGCGCACGGGAAGCGTCAGCAAACCATATGCCAGGTGGTAATTGACATGGAACTGCTGCGCACCCCCAAGCTGATTTTCTGGGACTTCGATGGCGTAATCAAGGACTCGGGTGAGGTCAAGACCCAAGCGTTCGTGCAATTGTTCGGACATCACGGAGCCAAGTTTGCCGACAGAGTACGCGATCATCATGAAACTAATGGCGGTATGTCACGTTTTGAGAAGATTCCCCGTTATCTGGAATGGGTGGGGGAGTCGGCTACTCCGGAACTGGTTGATGAGTATTGCCGGCGTTTTACACAGCTCACCCTTCAATCTGTCATCAATGCCGCATGGGTTCCGGGAGTCGAAACGTTCCTTCGCGGCAATCCATACCAGCAGATGCACGTGGTAGTCACGGCGACACCGCAGGAAGATATCGAAAAGATTCTGACTGCTTTGAATCTGCGCTCTTGTTTTATGGATGTCTTCGGTGCCCCGCTCAGCAAACAGGAAGCTATCCATACAACCCTGGTGACCGGTCAAATCGATCCCCGGCACTGCCTGCTGATTGGTGATGCAACAGCGGACCGGGACGCGGCGAAGGCGAATCAGGTACCATTTTTACTCCGGCGGCATGCCGCCAACGGACAGGTGTTTAAAGATTACACGGGTGATTCAGTGGAGGACTTTACAGGCATATGAACCGATTATTATAGCCTACTTCCCGACCATCTGGAACGATGCCTAATACCGGCAGTTCACGGATGATCGAGAGGCTTGATTTTATCCGTTCCGAGGCGATTACGAAGGATGCCGAGAGCGGGGCGCTTTATGGTAGGTACCGAAATTTTGGTGACCCCGAAATCCGATGTCGATAAATGAGGTGATTTACATTTTGTACGATATTGAGCAAAATATCGGATTCCTGCTCTCCAAGGCTTACCAGCGTGCCTGGGCGATCATGCGCGATGAGATAGAGTCGCACGACCTGACGCCGCCACAGTTCTGTCTGCTGGCGTTTCTCTGGCAACAGGACGGAATGACGCAGGTCGAATTATCCAGGAAAGGGGAGATCGATCGGACGACGATTGGCGGATTGGTTGACCGTCTGGAAAAACTCGGAATGGTGGCACGTCGCCAGCATTCCACGGATCGTCGAACGTACAATATTCATCTCACTGAGCGGGGAAAAAAACTGGAAGCCCCTCTTTCAGAATGTGCCGATCGTTCGCTGAAGAAGTTTACCAAAGGGCTGGATGAGCGGGAAATCTGCGAGCTGCAACGAATGCTGGAGAATCTTTGGCATCCATCCGGAGCGTGAGTCGTTGCTAAGTCCTTTTTATAATACCGGCGCCCATGGCGCCTTGAACCAATTCCAGTGAGGAAAGCATGATTGACCTGACCAAACCATTTGCCGTGATCCAGAAAGAGGACGCCGACCAGGTGCTCATTTTACAGGGGCCGGTGCTCCGTCTTGACACCCTGAACCAGATTCCGCGCAAGAGCGGCAAGGACGCTGAGGGGAGGCGTTACGACACGCTTTCCCTGATTCCTTTTTCGCAGATCAGGGAAAAGGGCTTTGAGGTGCGCCAGGGGGACGAAGCCCTGCTCTGCATGACCGTTGAAAGCCAGCGCGAAATAGCCCTGGAGGAGATGTTACGCAACTTGCCCGAGGCCGGCATCGTGCTTGATGGCGAGCCCCTGTTCGACGAAAACGAAAGCGACTATCAGGCAACGGTGGCCGCGGTCATCGAAAAGGAGATCGGCGAGGGGCAGGGTTCAAATTTCGTCATCCCCCGCGTCTGCCGGGCCAGGCTCAAGGAGTGGAGCCCGGCAGTGGGCCTGGCTCTGTTCAAGCGTCTTGTACGCCGCGACTACGGCACCTACTGGAAGTACGTGTTCTATGACGGGGAGCGCATGTTCATCGGCTCCACACCCGAGAAGCACCTGAGCGTGGACAAGGGGAGGGTGATGATGAATCCCATCGCCGGTACCTTCCAGAAACATGAGGGTCTGGGAGTCGCGGAGCTGCGCGCGGATCTGCTGAAATTCCTGCGTGACCCCAAGGAGATCAACGAACTTTTCATGGTGGTGGATGAAGAGCTGAAGATGATGAGTAAGATGTGTGAAAAAGGAGGCATGATCGTGGGGCCCCTGCTCAAGGAGATGTCGCGCCTGGTGCATAGCGAGTACCTGCTGGTGGGGCAGAGCGGCCGGGACGTGGTGGATCTGCTGCGCGAAAGCATGTTCGCGGCCACGGTCACCGGCAGCCCGGTGGAGAACGCCTGCCACATCATCGCCAGGTACGAGCCTTTGCCCCGGCGCTATTACTCCGGCAGCATCGCCCTGATCGGCCGGGACGAGGAGGGGGAGGACTTTTTGGACAGCCCCATCCTCATCCGCAGCTTTGAGGTGGACCGTGCGGGCGAGGTACTGCTGCGCGTGGGCGCCACTCTGGTGCGCGACTCCCGGCCCGCGGATGAAGTGGCCGAAACCAAGTCCAAGAGCGCGGCCATGCTGGGCGCCCTGACCAATGCAGCGGACATGGTGCAACCGCGTGTACTGGATCTTTTGCACAAAGATGCCTTGGTGGTGGAGCGGCTCTTCGAACGCAACCAGAATCTGTCCACGTTCTGGTTCCTGAAACAGGAGCAGCGCAAGGGCGAGGGGCCTCTCAAGGGGGTGCGTTTCGCCTGCATCGACAATGAGGATGACTTCCTGGCGATGTTCGGCCACCTGCTGGAGCATCTGGGCGCCACGGTAAGCATCACGCCCTGGAAGACATTCGATTTGACCGTAGTGGGCGACGCCATCGTCGTGCCAGGCCCCGGTCCCGGGAATCCTGCCCATGATCATGATCCGAAAATGGCGCTTAATGGCCGGGTCATCGACCAACTGCTCCGGGAAAAGCGCCCATTTTTGGCGGTCTGCCTGGGCCACCAGATCCTCTGCCACCGCCTGGGGCTGAAGATCGGCAAGAAGAGAGAGCTGACCCAGGGGGTGCAGAAGCGCATCGACTACTTTGGCCGCCCCGAGGATGTCGGTTTCTACAACACCTTCACCAGCTTTGTGGATCCGAAACGCCAGGACCTGGAATATTCAGCGGACCCGCCCACGGGCGAGATACATGCCCTGCGCGGCAGTCATTTCTCCAGCTTCCAGTTCCATCCCGAGAGCATTTTGACGCGCAATGGTTATGCCATTGTGGAAGAAGCGGCCCGTCGGGTGGTGTGCCGCTGAAGGTTTTTTTTGATTTGTCCGGCAGCATGAGAGGACAAGAGGATCTGCTTTTATGAAGATTGCCGTACTGTTTGGAGGCAGCAGTTCCGAACGAGATGTTTCAATAGCGAGTGGCGTCCAAGTAGCCAAGGGGTTACAGGAGGCCGGTCATGAGGTGCTGGCGTTCGATACCGCTCGAGGAGCGCTTTCTTCTGCCGAGCAGCGGCGGTTGCTGGCTGGCGGTGTTGCTCCTGTTCCTCCTGCTCAAGAAGATCTGCCGACCGGCAGCGCCAATGTTGCGCCACTCGTCACGTCAAAAGAGTTGCGCGAGGTTGATGTCGTCTTTCTCGCCCTCCACGGCGGTACGGGCGAGGATGGTACGATTCAGGCGTTCCTCGATCTGGCGGGCATTTCCTACACCGGAAGCGGCCGTTTGGGGAGTGCGAACGCCATGGACAAGGATATCTCCAAACGCCTTTTTCGCGCAGCAGGAGTTTCAACACCAGACTGGTTGATGTCGCCTGTTGACGCTACCGAGGTTGGATTGCAGTTGAGATATCCCGTGGTCGTCAAGCCGAACAAACAGGGATCGACTATCGGTCTTACCGTCGTTGCACATCCGGAAGAACTGGCCGCTGCCATCGATCTCGCGTATCGGTACGATGACGAAGTGATGGTGGAGCAGTACATCGCGGGACGCGAGTTTACCGTCGGGGTTCTGCAGGACCGCGCTTTGGCCGTTGGCGAAATAATTCCGAAACTTACCGATATCTTTGATTACGAGAGCAAATATCAGGCGGGGGGCGCACAGGAGATCTTTCCTGCCGACCTCACACAGGAGGAAACAGCCACGGTGCGGCAGCTTGCGCTCAAGGCCCACCGCGCCTTGAAGCTTCGGGATTACAGCCGCGTCGATTTCCGCCGGGACGCCCATGGCACCTTCTGGTGTCTGGAGGTGAACACCCTTCCGGGGATGACGGCCACCAGCCTTCTGCCGCAATCAGCCCTGGCAGTCGGCATCAGCTTTCCCGAGTTGTGCGACCAGGTGTGCCGCCTGGCCGTGGAACGGTCCCGGACGGGAGGGACGTAGAGTACGTCCTCCGACTCATTAATCGCCGGAACATATCAAGGGAGCCACGCTTGATTCTTCAAATTCTAAAACATACACCTGCCTGGGTATTTGTTCTGTTCGTCGCTCTGCTTCATCTTGGCTACATACAAAGCAAGACACGCTCCGTGACGAAGAGCAGGCTGGCCGTTCTCCCTCTGGCAATGGTTGGTCTGTCGCTCTATGGTGTGATATCGGCTTTTGGTGCAAACGTAATCGGAGTTGCGTCATGGACTATCGCAATGGCTTTGGCCGTGCTGGTGAACACGTTTCTGCGACAGCCGCAGGGTGTTGTATATGTATCCACCGCCAAAGCGTTTGTCATCCCTGGAAGTTGGTTGCCGCTGGGGCTGATGATGGCGATATTTTTTATCAAGTATGCAGTCGCGGTAGCTCTTGTCAGGGTTCCTGCTCCTGCTCTTCGAGAATCGGTCACTTTCATTGCCCTGACCGCTCTTGCTTACGGGTTCCTGAGCGGAATATTCTTCGCCAGAACTCTGTATACTTGGCGAAGTGCACAACGGGTGCTCTCTCTGAGTTGATGCGTTCCGGAATTAAGGCTTGATATTTATGTGACGGCGGGGTACTGTGCGTCGACTGGATATCGTCACTAACGTTTGACTGACCTGAAAACAGGAGGCCAAGGATTTTTTCCCTTGGCCTCTTTTTGTTTGAGCGCAGCACCAATAACTGGAACAAAGGAGAGATGAACATGGGAAATGACAGCGGATGCGGATGTGGATGCGGCAGCACCGAAAGCAAGAAGGGATTGACTAAAGTGAGCTGGTCGGTACCGGGCATCAAATGCGAAAGTTGCGCAGGGAAACTGGAAACGACCTTGAAGGAGGTTGCAGGGGTAAAGTGTGCGTCGGTGAAGGCGGTCGAAAAGACGGTTACGCTGAACTATGACGCCACCCAGGCCAGTGAAGCGCAGTTGCTTGAGGTTCTTGGTAAAGCCGGATACGTGGTGGCCTAAGAATGGAAGTTGGAAACGACGCCATGGCTCCTTCGGGAGTCATGGCGTCGTTTAAAAGAACTGAACCTGAATAACCTGAAATTTAGAGAGTACAGAATTAAACATGCGATCCGTACCAGTGTTGTAAATCATAAATATATTAGCGGGGTTGCGGATAAGCATGAGCCGCATAGTGTCATTCGCTATCGACAGTGACAATGGGGAGCATGATGGTGAACATCATTCCGGCTGAAGACCGGCCGATGGTTCGGGTTGAACAGGTCGGTCTGGTGCGGCGTGACCGGGATCGCGGAGAAACGGCGATCTTGGACGATGTTTCGTTCGGCGCCAACGAAGGAAGAATAACTGCCATTGTCGGCCCGTCGGGTGGTGGCAAAAGTTCTCTGATCAGACTCATCAACCGCCTGGATGATCCGACCACGGGGCGTATTCTGCTGGATGGGGCGGATGTCGCCGAGCTTGAGCCGCTGGTGCTTCGTCAGCGGGTTGCCATGGTATTGCAGCGCCCGTTCATGTTTCCGGGGACGACCCTCCGGAATCTGCAACTCCCTTTTCTCTACCGCCGGGATTCCCTGCCGTCTGCGGATAGTTCTGAAGTACGCGATGCCCTTGAGTTGGCTCGCCTGACATCCGATCTGCTGGAGCGGGATGCCCGAACCCTTTCCGTCGGCCAGCAACAGCGGGTCAGTATCGCCAGAGCAGTGATCGCCACTCCGCGCGTGCTGCTGCTGGATGAGCCGACCAGTGCCCTGGACAGACCCACGGGCGACCAACTGGCCGCAACCCTTCAGGAAATATGCCGGGCCCGGCAACTGACGGTACTCCTGGTTACCCATGATCTCCGGCTGGCGGGGAGGATTGCCGATGACCTGATCTACATGGAGGCCGGTCGGGTCAGGGAAACAGGGAGTGCGGCAGAGGTCCTGGAAAATCCCGAAAGCGAAGAGTTAAGGCGTTTTCTGGCCGAGCCGGAAAGGTGGGCTGAAGCATGAATCAGAGCGGACTCGTCGATCTCGACCTCACTAACATAATGCAGGCGTTCGGTATGATCCTGCTCGCCATGGCGCTTGCCCGCTTTCAGCGGCTCGGCCAGGTTCGGGCGCTCTGGTGGGCGTCGTTCAGGATGGTGCTCCAGCTCCTGGCCGTGGGATACCTGCTCAACCTGGTCTTCACGATCAACCACCCCTTGCCGGTGATACTCATCCTTCTCACCATGGCCGGCTTTGCCCTCCAGGTGATGGGCGAGCGGGCCCGCCGGAAGATGCCGGGCTTTTACCGGATCGCGGCAACGTCGCTCCTGATCGGCTGCGGCGGTATCACGTTATTCTTCTGCTCCAGGGTGATCGGCTACTCACCCTGGTACAATCCCCGCTACCTGATCCCCCTGTTCGGGATGATAGTCGGCAACGCCATGCAGGGGGCGAGTCTGGCGGCAGAACGGCTGGATGTGGAAATCCGGGAGCGGCGTGAGGAGATCGAGACGGCGCTCTGCCTCGGCGCCACCCCGCGTCAGGCGGTGGAGACCGTACTGCGTAACGCCTTCGGCGCCGCCCTCATCCCGACAATCAACAGCATGGCGGCCATGGGGATCGTTACCCTGCCCGGGATGATGACCGGTCAGATCCTTTCCGGTACCGAACCAACGGTCGCCGTCCGCTACCAGCTTGCCATCATGTGCGCCATGACAGGGGGAGTGGCGGTCAGCGCCTTCCTGGTCCTCATTCAGGGGTATCGACGATACTTCACTCCGGCGCATCAGCTGAGGCAGCGGGATGAAATCAAGTAATTATTTTTTCTCGAAACAACATTATTCTTGACACACTATGATTAATTTTATAGACTTTAACACTATAAAATATATAGATATGTGAGACCGTGATCTGCCGGAAACACAGATATGGTGCCCGCAATATATAAACAAGCAACCTGATCCCCCGTTTTTAGTACCTGAAATGGGATGTTCAGTAAACTAACCGGAAAACCGGAGGTTTTCATCGTACTCATACGATGCAAGTCTTCGGTTTTTTTTTGTTCGAAGCACGGAGTAGAAACACACATTAAACGAAGGAGCAGATTAATGAAAGTAGCGGACATTATTGATGAGAGTCTCGTCCGGACCATCAGCGATGCCAAGGTTGTCGGTATCGATATTGGTTCCCGGACGGGCAAGGCGGTATTATTGGCCAACGGGAAGATTCATACGGTACAGGTCTATACCGGCGTCAACATGCAGGAGACAGCCGATGAGCTGTTCAATGAGTTGCTGGAGGAATCCGGTCTTGAACGGTCGGACATAGATTTTATCGTCGGTACCGGGTACGGCAGGGTCGCCATGGATTTCGAGGGAATATCCCGCCAGATTGTGACCGAGATATCCTGTCACGCCATGGGCGCTCATTACCTTAATGCCAAAGTCAAGACCATCATCGACATCGGCGGCCAGGATTCCAAGGCGATCAAGGTAGATCCCGAGAACGGCAAGGTGGTCGAATTCATCATGAACGACAAGTGCGCCGCAGGAACCGGACGCTTTCTGGAGAAGGTGGCCGAGCTGCTTGATCTCAAGTTGAGTGAGCTTGGACCTGCATCGGTCAAGGGGACCAAACCTTCCGAAATCAGCAGCCAGTGCGTAGTTTTTGCAGAATCCGAAGTCATTTCGCTTCGGGCGCGGGGTGAGACCGCGGAAAACATCGCGGCCGGCATCCATCAGGCAACCGCGCGCCGTATCCGTAACCTGCTCAGCCGTATGGGGCTGGAACCGGACCTTGCCTTCTCGGGCGGGGTCTCCAACAATGTCGGTATGAAGAAGGCGCTGGAAGATCAGCTTGGACATCTCATCAGTCCGACCAAACTGGACAGCATCTATGCCGGTGCCCTTGGCGCGGCAGTCTACGCCCAGCAATACCATGACACGGCACTCAAGTCGGATAATATCGAGGCAGATAATTATGCTCTTGATCTTACCGATCTGGAGAATCGCGTCGCCAAACAGCAGGAAGCGTTGATTAGCGGGGCTGATAAGCGCAAAAAAGTCGGTTACCTCTGTACCTATACTCCACTGGAGTTGATCAACGCGGCCGGCGTGGCTCAGATAAGGCTCTTCAAGGCCGGCAACACCGAGGAGGTTGCCACCGGTGAACAGATCACCCAGGCGGTCTTCTGTGATTTCACCAAGAGCATTCTTGGGGCCTTCAAGTTAGGAGACCCCCTCTACAAATCTCTGGATAAGGTCTACACCTTCTACACCTGCGACTGTATCAAAAAGGTGGGCGAAGCCATCGGCGACTTCTTTTCTCCTTCGGAAGTGCTAAACCTGCCCCGCCTGCGCCACAAGGAGAGCTCGCGCAACTACTACCGCACCGAGATCATCAATTTCAAGGAAGATCTGGAGGCGCTCTCCGGCAATACGGTCTCCGAGGAAGATGTCCGTTTCCAGATCAAACAGTACAACAAGATCCGCAGGGTACTGACCGATATATCCTCGCTGCGTAAACGGAAGAATCCGCCCCTGACCGGCAAGGATTTCCTCGATCTGGTAAAAGCCTTTTTCTACCTGCCACCTGAAGAGCTCTTTACGCTTTACTCGGAGATATTTACGACTCTGGCCGCGGTTCCCGATGAGGGGCCCCGCAAGATCCGCCTGATGATGTCGGGCGGTATCATCGCCGACGGCGACCGCCGACTGCTGGAGCTGATCGAACACGAGATCGGAGCGCGGGTCGTGGTGGAGGACCATTGCACCGGTTTGAAGAACGTCGATTACCAGATCAATGAAGAAGGCGATCCCTACCAGGCCCTGGCCGACGGTTATCTGGACCAAGCCCCCTGCGCCAGAATGAAACCGCTCCAGGATCGGGTGGACATCTCCGGCAACCTTGCCAAAGAGTACGACGTTGACGGTATCCTGTTCGTCTATCTCAAGTTCTGCCCCTGTTACGGTCAGACCAAACACGAATTTTTCAAGCATTTCCAGCAGCTCGGCTTGCCGATCCTGGAAGTGCCGATCGACTACTCGGCCAGTGACGAGGGGCAGCTCAAGACGCGTCTTGAAGCCTTCATCGAGGTGCTGGGAGAGCGTGAGACAAAATTGGATCGCCTCTCTGAAAGTGCGCATCAGATACCTGAAAAGTCAGTGGTAGAGACGCTGGCCTTCGCGGCCGCCGACCAAGGACAAACATCCACCGCGTTTGAAGCGCAAGGAAAGTGAGGAAAACAAAATGGATCCATTAGATATAAAAAGTCAGCGCGAATATATCGAATACTGCAAGGATGTCCATAGCTACTCTCCTGCGGTAAACAAGCTGTTGGACCTGTCGGAATCGTATATTCCCGATGCCGAAAAGGCCTACAAGGAAGGGAAAATAGACGCCCTTTGGTGCGGCGGGTACGGGTGGGAGGTCCCGCTTGCCTATGCCAGCGGCGTCGTCCCGGTCGCCTTCAGCGAGATGGGACGACTCAGCGACCGCACGGTGATGCAGATCTCGGAGGATTACTACCAGTTTCCCAACGAGACCTGCTCCATGGTCAAATGCACTGTCGGACAGTGGCATCTGCGCAAGGATGGCAACGGAATCAAGCGTATCCTTGGCAACGGCTCGGCTTGCGAACCCTATAACCTGGCCTGGGAAGTCATGAAGCGGGAAGGGTTCGATGTCTACAATAACGATGTGCTCTATCGCGGCGCCCACGTCAACGGCAAGCGCCTGGAAAAGCTGGTCGAGTTTTTCGTGCAGGAGGTACATGGCGTTGCCGAGTGGTTGACCGGCACCAGTGCCATTAATGAGGACAAGCTGGCTTTGGAACTCAAGCGCAAGAACCGTTTGCTGGACAAGATGAAAAAGATACTGAATCTCAGACTTAAACACCCACTCTATGTAAAAAGCCTTGCTACCATCCAGATGCTCAACGTCGGTCTGAACAATTATTTCGGCAAGCCTGATGAGTACGAGGCTGCTCTGGATTTGTTGCTGGAGGAGCTAGAAAGCCGTCCGGTGAATAATGATGAACGTAACCAGGCCATTCCGCTGGTCTGGGCCGGGGGTACCGGGCAGGAGTTCGGCATCTACGAGGCGATCGACCAGGCTGGTGGCGCACTATTGGGACTGCGGAGCGTACCTTTCAAAAACTACCGTGAGGATGTTCCCCCGGTGGAGGCTTTGGCCCATTTTGTCTATTCCAACTCCATGGCCGGGGCCAATGTGTTTGCCCGCAACATTATCGAGGCGGAGATCGAAAAGGTCGGCGCCAAGGGGTTGATTCTCTACGGCTACATCGGCTGCTCCTTTGCAAGCGTGGACCGGGAGATGTGGCGGGAGTACTTCCATCAGAAGGGAATCCCCAGCATCAACCTGGAGGGTTCGTTCCAGACCGGGGCCCCAAGCGGTCAGGTGCTGACCAGGATCAAGGCGTTCATCGAAATGCTTTCTTAATTACTATTCGACAGCAACATACGACTACAAATAAGGAGAAATATTCCATGAGCCATACCATTGAAGAAGTTCTTGATGAAAAACTGGTTGCCACCATCAGCGATGCCAGAGTAATCGGTATCGACATCGGTTCCCGGACGGGCAAGGCGGTGCTCTTGTCCGAAGGCCGTCTCTACACGGCCATAACCCCCACCGGGGTCCATACCCAGGAAACGGCCGACAAGCTGTTCAAACAAATAATTAAACAGACCAAACTGGCTCATTCAGACATCGACTACATCGTCGGAACCGGTTACGGCCGCGTCTCGCTGGAGTTCGGCGAAATACCCCACAAGATCGTGACCGAGATCTCCTGCCATGCCATGGGCGCCCATGTGCTGAACTCGAAAGTACGCTCCATCGTCGATATCGGTGGTCAGGACTCCAAGGCGATCCGGGTGGACACCAGAAACGGCAAGGTTGTCGAGTTCATAATGAACGACAAATGTGCCGCCGGTACCGGCCGCTTCCTGGAGAAGGCGGCCGTACTGCTGGGGCTGACTACTGAGGAACTGGGGGCCGAGTCGCTCAAGGCTACCAGGCCTTCCGATGTCAGCAGCCAGTGTGTGGTGTTTGCCGAGTCAGAGGTTATCTCCCTCAAGGCCAAGGGTGAGACACGGGCCGACATTGCCGCAGGCATCCACATCGCCACGGCTCGCCGGGTGCGTAACCTGTTCAACCGGATCGGACTGGAGGAAGACCTGGTCTTCACCGGCGGCGTTTCCAACAACGCCGGCATGAAAAAGGCGCTGGAAGACATCCTCGGCCATCGCATAAGCGATGTCAAACTGAACACCATCTATGCCGGGGCGTTGGGCGCGGCAGTGATCGCCCAGAAGAGTGTGTCGGCTTTTGTACAGGCTGATGAGGAACAACTGGTGGCATAGCGCTTTTGCCCCTCAGGATCGCCAACGCTATGACGTCGTAGTTATATAATCACACCGGGAGGATAATACAAATGAGCACGGAACAATGGAAAGATGAAGTCGTCAACTATGTGGACAAGACCAGATTCGCGGTTCTGGCGTATGTAAGGAATGACGGTACTCCGCTGTTGCGCTCCATGGGGAGCTTTGTTCCCGATGGTTTGAATCTCTATTTTACCACGCGCAGGGATGCGGCCAAGGTCAAGGAGATCGGCGACCGCCGGCGGATATCATTTTTCTTCGAGCATGAGGGTCAGGAACTGAACCAGTGGAAGAACCTGCTGCTGGTGGGAGACGCGGTCAAGGTGGAAGAAGGGGATGAACACAAACAGGCGGTGCAGCTCCTGAGTAACCGCAACCCGCGCTTCAAGGAGCGGGTCGATAAGGGTGAGCTGCCGGGCACGCAGATATTCCGGCTGAATACCGAGGAGGTCGAGTTCCTCGATTACGGTAAGGGGTTCGGACATGTGGAGAAGGTTACCTTGCGGAAGGTGGAATCCATTTAGCCTCGACCGGAAGTAATGCTGTCTCTGGAGAATACTTTATTACATGGAAAAGAGACGTCAATTTTGTTTGACGCGGCTAATTGTAGCCGCTGGTTCGGTTTCTCAAACGCATCGTCACGATTGGGACGTATCTCATGGCGCATAACGAAAACGAAGCGATGTCGGACATGCCCCGCTACCATTTGCTGCGCGCCCTGCAATCCAGGAACTATCGCCTGTTTTTTACCGGACAAGGGATTTCCCTGACAGGCACCCTGATGCAGCAGGTCGCCATGGGGTGGCTGGTGTACCGCCTGACCGGTTCTGCGCTTTTACTGGGGGTGATCGGCTTTGTCAGCCACATCCCAACCTTTGTCCTTGCTCCGCTGGCCGGCGTGCTGTCCGACCGCTGGGACCGGCGCCGGATCATTATCGTTACCCAGTCACTTTCGCTGCTGCAGGCCACTCTTCTGGCCCTGTTTGTCCTGTCTCACCAGATCCAGGTTTGGCAGATTATTGCGATCAGCTCACTGCTCGGCCTGATCAACGCCTTTGACTTTCCGGTTCGGCAGTCATTCGTTGTTGACCTGGTGGAACGCAAGGAGGACCTGGGCAACGCCATTGCCCTTAATTCGACCATGTACAATAGCGCCCGCCTGATCGGCCCATCGGTTGCCGGCATTCTGGTGGCTACTATCGGTGAAGGGTACTGTTTCCTGATCAACGCCGCGAGTTATCTGGCCGTCATCGTAGCTGTCACGTTAATACGTACAGAAACAGTCAAACCGACGGAGGGAAACAGGGATATTCTGGCCGAACTGGCCGAGGGGTTCGGCTACGCCTTCGGGTTCCGGCCAATTCGATCCATCTTGGCACTGCTGGGGCTGATCGGACTGATGGGGATGTCTTACAACGTCCTGCTGCCTATCTTTGCCAAGGACATTCTTGGTGGTGGCCCCCAGACCTATGGATTTCTGATGACGGCGGTCGGTGTCGGCTCTCTGGCCTGCACATTCTACATGGCATCCCGCCGTAGCGTGCTTGGGCTGGGTAGGATCGTCGGCGCTTCCGCCGCGCTCTTCGGCACCGGTTTGATTTGCTTCGCCCTCTCGCGCAACCTGACCCTTTCCCTGTTTTTCCTGGCCCTGTCAGGTGTCGGCGCCATGGCCCACTCTGCATCTAGCAACACTATTATCCAGACGATAGTGGAGGACGACAAGCGAGGCCGCGTCATGAGTCTGTATACCATGCTCTACTCGGGGACCACACCCATTGGCAATCTCATGTCCGGAGCTGTGGCGGAGTGGATCGGTTCCCCAGCCACCCTGCTGATCTGCGGAATCTCCTGCCTGGCCGGTGGGGTGCTCTTTGCCTGCCGACTGCACATGGTTCGTGACGGTATCCGGCCGATCTACCGGAGCATGGGGATCATTCCTGCTGTACCAACCGTTATTCAGGAGTCGCGGGTGTCTCAGGAAACGTAGTCGGGTGGTAGTGTGTTGATATGCACAGCTGATCTGAAATACTGGAGTCCAGGGAACTTACATTCCCTAGCCGCTTTTTTCCCAAAAAATGATTGTCCATACAGCTATATCAGGATTGAGAGAATTAGTGATTACCATCAGCGGACTCAATAAACTGTACAAAACGTCTCACGGTTCGGTGCCGGCTTTGCGTAACATCAACCTACAGATTGAAAAGGGCGATATTTTCGGGATCATTGGTTTGAGCGGCGCCGGCAAATCGACGCTCATTCGCTGTCTGAACAGGCTTGAAGAACCAGATAGCGGCAGCATTGTCATCAAGGGCAATGACATAACCCGACTTGGCATTTCGGAACTACGCGAAGCCCGCAAGAAGATTGGCATGATTTTTCAGCATTTCAATCTGTTAGATGCCAGAACTGTTCAGGGCAACGTTGCCTTTCCGCTGGAACTGTCCGGCTATTCACGGCGGCATATCGACCTGCGTGTTGCAGAAATTCTGGAACTGGTCGGATTGAGCGACAAGGCCCGCTACTATCCGGCACAACTTTCCGGGGGGCAAAAACAGCGGGTGGGAGTTGCCCGCGCCCTGGCCAATCACCCTGAAGTTCTGTTGAGCGATGAAGCCACCTCCGCACTGGACCCGCAAACCACCAGCTCCATTCTGGAACTGCTGGCCGACATCAACCGGAAACTAGGGCTGACCATCGTGCTGATTACCCACGAGATGAATGTAATCCGGCAGGTCTGCTCAAAGGTGGCCGTTCTGGACAAAGGGGAGATCGTGGAGACGGGATTGGTGGAACATATGTTATCACGCCCGTCAAGTACGACGATGCGGCTGTTTCTGGCGCATAGCTCGTATCAGCAGGGGAATGGTTCAGGAATCTAGTACTCACCAGTAAATCCGCCCTCCCCGCCAGGGGGGGATTATATATTTCGAGGACGCTTTATGCAGGAAGATCTTGTTCCGATGCTGTTGGTCGGTTTCGGAGAAACTCTCTACATGGTGGTTTTATCGACCATTACAGCTGTTTTACTCGGGCTGCCTCTGGGTGTGGCCGTTGTGGTGACTTCACCGGGACACATTCAGGAGTCGCCGCGTTTAAACCGGGTGCTGGGTACTGCCATCAACATAACCCGCTCGTTCCCCTTCATCATCCTGATTGTGTTGCTGCTGCCGCTGTCACGGTTTCTGATCGGAACGACGCTCGGCGCAACAGCGGCTGTGGTGCCGCTGTCCATCTCGGCAGCACCGTTTCTGGGACGAATCATCGAGAACAGCCTGAAAGAGGTGGAGCGCGGAAAGATTGAAGCCGCCCTTGCAATGGGTGCCACCCCGCTGCAAATCATCAGGAAAGTGCTGATTCCGGAGGCGCTCTCGTCGCTGGTGCTCGGCATAACCCTGGCAGTCATTACCATCACCGGTTTTACCGCAACAGCCGGAGCGATCGGCGCCGGAGGGCTCGGCAGCCTCGCCATCCGCTACGGTTACATGCGCTACCGTGAGGATGTAATGCTTGCTACGGTAATCATCCTGGTCGTCTTTGTCCAGGGTGTGCAGTGGGGCGGCGACCGGCTGGCCCGCAGAATCAACAGAAATCAACACCGGCTCGGTTAAGAACCGGAATAAATCCAAGGAGAAATTGACTATGAACAGGAAAATTATTTTCAGCAGAATGAGTGCGGCAGTGTTGGCAACGGTTCTGGTGGCCGGAACTCTTGGCGGATGCAAGAAAAAGGAAGATGCCGACAGCGGCAAGAATGCCGGGACAGCCGCTCCGGGTACAGTAGTAACACTCAAGGTTGGCGCAGCGGTTGTTCCGCATGCCGATATCCTTAAATTTGTGACTCCCAAGCTGAAGAAGCAGGGCGTTAACCTTGAGGTGGTGGTGCTGGACGACGAATCGCGCCTCAATCCGGCCCTGGCAGAAAAACAGATTGATGCCAATTATTTCCAGCATGTCCCTTACCTGGAATCCGTGGTCAAGGAAAAAGGCTACCAGTTCAGTGCTGCCGGCAATGTCCATGTGGAACCGATCGGCTTCTACTCCAGTAAACTCAAGTCTCTGAACGACCTCAAGCCGGGCTCCAAGATTGCCATTCCCAACAATCCGTCCAACGAGTATCGTGCGCTGGCGCTACTCGAAAAACATGGGTTGATCAAACTCAAGCCTGGTATCTCGAACTTCCAGGCGACACCAAAGGATATCGCCGAAAACAGCAAGAACCTTAAATTTGTCGAGGTTGACGCAGCCCAGCTCACCCGGACGCTGCCCGATGTGGCCGGAGCGGTCATTAACACCAATTTTATCCTTGATGCCAAGATCGATCCGCAGAGTGCGCTCTTCCGTGAAGATGCCACCTCTCCCTATGCCAACATCATCGTCGTACGCAAAGGTGACGAAGGCCGGGAGGATATCAAAAAGTTGATTGTCGCCTTACAGAGCCCTGAATTAAAACAGTTTCTCAAGGAAAAATACGGCTCTGCCGTGGTACCGGCATTCTGATTCCTTTTTCTGGAGTGGTGATATCAGACTGCAATAAATTGTGAACAGGGGCATATGACAATTCTTTATCTCGACTGTTATGCCGGTATCTCAGGTGATATGAGTGTTGGGGCGCTCCTCGACCTGGGGGTGCCACTGGAACACGTCCGTTCGGAACTTCTCAAGCTTGCTCTGCCGGACGGCTCCTATGAACTCTCCGTCCGGCGGACCGAGCGGCATCATCTGGATGCACTCAAGTTTGACGTTGCGGTCCATGATCATCACACCCATCGGCATTATGCCGGCATTGATGCAATGATTGCCGGGAGCGGGCTATCCGCACTAGTGAAAGAGCGGGCGAGGCGTATCTTCCACCGCCTGGCCGTGGCCGAAGCAAAAGTGCATGGGGTGGATATCGCGGATGTGCATTTTCATGAGGTTGGGGCGGTGGACTCCATCGTGGATATTGTCTGTACCGCCATCTGTCTGGAGTATCTCGGCGTTGAAACGGACTACGCAGCACCATTGCCGTTGGGGAGCGGCTTTGTAACAACCGCGCACGGACGCCTTCCCGTTCCCGCGCCTGCTACCGCCGAGCTGCTGCTCGGTCTGTCGGTGCATGTTCAGTGTGGACCCGGCGAGCGTGTTACGCCGACCGGCGCGGCCATCGTGGCCGCCCTGGCGACCTCCTCCGGCCCACGGCCGGCCATGACGCTTTCGCGGATCGGCAGTGGAGCCGGCGGCAAGGATTTTGAAGATTGCCCAAACATTCTGCGGGCCTTCCTCGGTCAGGCATCGACAGGTTCGGAAACGGCCGACGAAGTTGTCGTGGCTGAAACCAATATCGACGATTCAACACCGGAGGTGCTGGGTTTTGTGATGGAACGACTGCTGGAAGAGGGGGCGCTGGATGTGTTCTTTACCCCGATCCAGATGAAAAAG
>WNGL01000294.1_pt1 | contig 83237 bp, 65 predicted proteins | sample 5400591 | NCBI WGS metagenome assembly WNGL01 (sample SAMN13153377, study PRJNA577476) | soil metagenome | isolation source: 80 cm soil or saprolite under Garry oak tree replicate 1 | place: USA:California | collected 2016-06-15 | reverse complement strand
CATTCACCGCATGAGTTTCACCAAGGTCGTCGGCATGAACGATGATCAGCTTTGTGCCGGGAGGATATCCCAGACGGTCCGCCAGGGTTTGCGCAGAGATTGTCATCGGAGAAAAAGATAGAAAGGAACCAACGATCAATAAGGCGAAGGTGAACTTGTCGTTGTTCTCAAGCCGATTGCGATATGACATACGACATTACTCTACTGCGGGACTCGGGGGCTTTCCAGATCACTGTTGAGAACAGGCGTTTGCGCTCATTGAGGGGGTTTTGAGTCGTAGTTGTTGCAAACAGGCACTCATTGACCCCCACACAAGCTATGTGGATCCGCATCTTGAGCACGAGTGGTGCCTTCGCTTTCTTGTCAAGCCGTAGCTTAATTTGTAGCGTGTGGTCTTATTTCTCGAAGACGCTATCAGCGAAGCCTGTCCCCGGAGAGTCACGAACATATCGCTCTTGTGCACCATCCGCGAGGACCAGCGCCAGAAAACCCGCCTGCCGGTTTGGGAACGAATCTGGGAACGGAACCAATATCTGAATGCTCTGTACGTGCCTTTGCGTTCCCAGAATGCCTGTTAAGTCTTTGATTCTGCGTTGGTGCGCTTCTTAAAAGGGCATTGCTCTACCAACTGAGCTACGCGCCCACGTTATTTCAACCTAAATTATGCAGATCCGCCCGGGCTGAGTTCTGAAGCCGTCGTAGCTACGTAAACAAGTGCGTCTGTAACTTATTGAAAATACAGGGCTACATGTGCATATAACTTCGCGGGAGCCTTATTCGACGCGCTCTCTATGACCTTCGCGCCTTCAGCGCATCACCATTCGGGTGATCCACGGCAACCCGATTCGGGCAGGCGGGATCTGCATGGACCATGAATCTGTGCATAGTTCAGGTTCAATCTAACAGAAACGCCATGACTTAATTGGCAGTCCTGAGTGCATATTAACAAAAGTTTCCCCTGTTTACCGTAGCGCGCAAACAACTCCCCAAAATGCGGCGGGGGCAACAGAGTTCAACGTAGCAGATTTGTTCCCACCTAATTATTTAAGGTGCGAGAGCAGGAAATAGGACCCGACCGCAGGCCTGTCGATCAAGACCTCCCCTGATGGGCCAGCGCATCTAAGGAACGTGACTTGGGCAGGGATGAAGCGAGCTCTCATAGTCGCTTATCGCGACGTGCTGGAGCATCACACGCCACAGGTAGCAGCGGCACTTTCGTACTACCTGGTTCTGTCTTTGTTCCCAGGGCTGATGTTTCTTTCTGCAGTGTTGGGGGCGATTCCATTACCAGATCTATTTGGAAGCGTCTTGCGCCTGATGTGGACATTGCTCCCGGCTGACACTATGCGCTTGGTGCAGTCGGTGCTGTTGGATGTGTTGTCAACCAATCGCAAGGCATGGCTGTCATTCGGCATAGTTGGGACAATTTGGGTGGCCTCGGCAGCGTTCGACGCGATGATTGAAGCGCTCGACATTGCCTACGATGTGAAAGAGGACCGTCCCTTCTGGAGGACACGGCTTCTGGCGATCGGGCTGGCTGCGATTACCGCGGGCCTGGTGTCGTCTGCACTGGCGGTGATGATCGTGGGAACTCACTTCGGGGCATGGCTCGCAGCGAGGCTCTATGTCTCCCACGAGTTTGTGTTGCTCTGGCCGGCGATCCATTGGGCGGTCGCCATCGTCTTTACCTTGCTGGCAGTGGAGTTGCTGTATTTCCTCGCTCCCAATGTGAGGCAGCGTTTTCTGGCGACGTTGCCGGGTGCAATTCTTGCGGTGACCTGCTGGATTGTTCTGTCGTATTTGTTGGGATTCTATTTTCGTCACGTCGCCAACTTTAGCCGGACGTATGGAACGCTGGCGGGATTTATAGCGTTTATGACTTGGTGTTACTGGAATTCATTTGCATTGCTGGTGGGAGCGGAAGTCAATGCGGAGCTTGCAAAAGAGAGCACCAAAGGGCAGTTGCCTCCAAAGGAGCAACCAGTCGCAGACGACACTCTCGGTCACGCCGCCTGAGCACACGCGAGGGCGGACCTAGATGTAGTTGCGAGGCGTGCTCAGAATTTGGTGTGGAAACGGCCGTCTATGGAGACTCCTCCCAGCTGGTCGCGTGCGACGCTGACCGACCAACGCTTGTTGATCTGATAATCACCCTGGACCAATTCATTCCCGGGCTGAGAAACGTCGGTAGAAAAAGTGAATAGAAAATTCTTACTGACGCGCTGCTGCAAGGCGACCCGTGCCGAGGGATTTTGATTATTGCCACCGAGCAGCGGATCGATTTGCAGACTGGAGATTCCGGCAAGTTTCTGCAGGCTGCCGCTGACCTGGCTGGCAGCCTGAGAGGCAATCATTGAATCTGTGCTTGGACTCGATGCCGCTAATTCTGAACTGGTCTTGCCACGCGCAATCAGGTTGATGATGTCGGCGCTGGACAGCGGTGGATCGGAAGAATAGGAAGTAGTCAGCGCGTCGAATGGGCCGCGCAGATTCAGAGTCAGATTGTATTGCTCGATGGTCGTGGACACCGCCACGTTCAGCACGGGCTTGGTCTCATTCGGATCCTGAAAAACGATGATGCCGCGCTGCAATTGGTACCGGACATTGCGGTAGAAGAGTTCTCCGGCAGTGAGATCGGTCCTGCCGGTGATGACCGGATTGGCAGCCGTGCCTGCCACGCGGAGGTCCGCGGTTCCTTCCAGGCTAACCTGCGAACTAGTCGCACTGAGATTGTTCTTCGACTGCACTGCGATTTGTAAGCCGACCGTATCGGCAAAGCCTGGCTGGGCAGGTGCTGCCGCATTGCTACTGAACTGATCGCCGAAGGTGGCGAGATCGAAATCCGGCGTGAAAGAAAGCCCACCGATCAGGACACGTCCAGCTAAGGTCGACGCCTGCGTGGTCCCGGTCCAGGTGAGCTTGCTATCCAGCATGGCTCTCAGACCATCGGGATATCGCAGTCGGACCGAGTTCCCCTGAAGCGCAATATTGAATTGCAGACTGGGCTGGTACGTGATTGAACCACCGGCGGAGATCTGGCCTCCGCCGACTTCTGCCGCGAGGTTGGAGATTTGCACGCGTCCAGTGCTTACGTCCAGGGTGCCGTTCAGTTTATCGACACCCAAGGGAGCAGTCGCCGCTGCCACAGCGATATTTTGCAGACGGACTTGTCCCTGGACCTGAGGACTAGCGCCAGATCCCGAAGTGCGAATGTCCAAAGCGACTGTTCCCGAGCCTTGTAAATCAGGGGAGACGATGCGGAGAATGCGAGCATCGATTGATCCTTGCGCCATGAGGTTTGGAGCTGTCGGCCCCGCAAGAGGAATGCTGCCCTGCATGCGAACACTGGTGCCAGTACCACGAATCTCGGACGGGCGGAGGGTGATGACGGAATGGGAATAGTCAGCACGAATAGGACCCGCGGCCCCGATCTGCAGCGCTTGGTAGCTGGCGTTAAGCGTAGGAATGCTGAGATGGGCTTCGAGTTTGGTTTTATCCTTCAGCGGGCCCTTCAGAGTGGCGTGAAATTCAGTCTGGCCGTGGAAGCCCTCGGGCACGCTCCCGGCGTAAGTTGCCAGCAACACATCGAGCGGAATCGCGGCAGTATCGATGGATGCATCGGTTTCGTAGTCCCCCGTAAGATCAACGTGGCCACGAGCTTGGATTGAGGCCTCGGCGACTCGAGAATCCAAAGTAAGATCTGCTCGCTTATTGGCGACATGGACTTCTGCTTTCAAACCGCTAACTACCTTCTGCCGCACCTCGAGCTTGGGTAACTGAACCATGGCAGTGAGTTGAGGATCATCGAGAGTGCCCTCTCCACTCGCGGAAACGGTCAGGGTTCCGTTCACCGCCAGATTCTTTGCTTGCACCGTACGCAGCTTCTGTAAAACGATCGAAGGAGCATCGAGATGGAGCTTGTAAGCCTTGGTTTTGGGGGTGTAGGTCAAGCTCGAATTGGCAGAGCCAGCATTCGTACTGACGTCCAGGGTGGAAACAACGGAGCCGCTTTGGGCATGGAATTTTAGAGCCATGGTCTGAATGGGCTCATCGTAAGCGCGACCGTTCGAAAGCTGGAGGGAACCTGATCCTGCGGGGTCGAGCTGCGATCCGCTCACGGAAACATTCGCCGACAACTCTCCGCTGACGGGATACTGAACGTTGGCCATGTGCTCCAGGGCGGTCAGGGGCATCTGCTGTAGCGAGAGATTCGCGTGAATACGATTGGAAGGCAGATAAGACCAGTCGCGCAGTTCAATGGTTGCACCGAACGCAGCCTTGCCGCGTTGCGCACTCGTCAGACTACCGTTCGATACAACGATCCGCGATGGGTCGGCATGGAGCGAGAGCTCCGCACTCTTCCACTGGCTGCCCTGGACGTCAAGATTCTGCGCGCTCACGTGTCCAGATATTTGAGGCTTCTCCGTTGACCCTTGCACTGTGGCATTTAGCATCGCAGAACCGGAGACTAGAGGCGGAGGGGTCGATGTGGAACGGAATGCTGAAGCCAGCGCTACCAATTGATGCAGATCATTGGCATTAGCTTGAAGCTGCAAGTTGGAGTGGCGGCTGACTTCTCCCTCTGCGGTCAGAGTGGCGGAGGGAATCCGGAGAGTTGTTTGATGGACCGTTAAGACACTCTTGGGTTGATCATATGCGGCATGAATAACGCCTTCGACTGGGATATCCCTCGCGGAACGCGATGCAGCGCTCTTAGCAGCGCGCACGGTCAGGTCGGAGTTGGCGCGCACATTGCTTACGCTGCCAACCCAGGAGGCGTCGGCGATGCCGTCCAGTGTTCCTGAGATCGAAATGCGGTCGAGCTCCGGCCGATGGATAACCTGTTGGGCCGCCTGAAGCGAGATGTTGTGCAAAGCCGTCCGGACTCTCGCCGTCGGCGTGGCATCAACATTCCGCATTTCGACGTCGGCGTTGTTCTTACTTCGGTAACGAAGTTTGCCTGTCAGCAACACGTCGCCTGCTGTCCTCACGGATGGCGATCGCGATATTGCGGCGAGATCCTGGGTATGGATTTGAATGTCATAGTTCCCCGACACATTTGGATCGCTGTAGTTGGTTACGTCCGCATGCAATGCAACCGTCGACGAAGCTACCTTCAGGACCGCCGATTCGAGCGAGAACACGGACGGCGTAGCGTTGAACTTTACATTGAAGCTGTGTGCCAGGGGCGTGTACTGGCCGTAACGCAAGTGGCCGTTGTCGTAGGAAACCGAACCGCTGTAGCGGGTGGCCCAAGGCTCGAAAACGATATCGCTTCTAAGATTGTGAAGGTCGGCATCGACCAGCGTCTTTCGGTCGTTGTAGTTGACTTCGCCGTCGGTAAGCGCAACGTGACCGACTGCAAGGTCGAAGACGCTCATGTTGCTGCCGGACTTACTTGGCGGTGCCTGAGGGACATTGCTGTTGCCTTTGCGATCAACCTGGAGGTACACCACGGGATGCTCGATCAGCAACTCGCTGAGGTTGATTTTGTGGTGGAGCACGGATTGGATTTTCAGACCAACCGTTAGTTTATTGACCTCGAGAAGCGGGTAAGCCGCGGGGGGCTCGGTGCCGCGCAAGACTACACCATAGAGATGCACAGTCAGCGTTGACGGCTCAAAGTCGAAGGCCCCGATCTGAGTGTGGCCGCCGGTGGCCTGGTTGGCTTGCTCAATAATCTTCCGCATCGCAAAACGGTTGAATGTGCTGCTCTTGAGGTAGAAATATCCCCCGACGATAGCGATTACAAACATGATTGCGAGTACTGCGAGCGTCCGGCGGATTATTTTTTTCCAATTCATGATTGCTCCTAGAAAGCCTGGCCCAGAGTTATGAAGAACTGGGTTGGCTTGATCCCTGGGATCGGATTGAGGTTGCGACCGATATCGAAGCGGATGGGTCCAACCGGGGTCGTGTAACGCAGGCCCAGGCCAACTGTGTTGCTATAGTTGTTCACGAAGTTGGGCAAGTTGATCGCGCTATAGACGTTGCCGCCGTCATAGAAAATAACGCCGCCGAGGGCCTTCATGATGCCCAGGGGGAAGCGCGCCTCCGAGTTCAAGATGAAGAGCTGGCGTCCACCCACCGGGACGGTAATGTTGGTACATCCGGTCTGCCCTGACAGTACGTTGCAGAAAGGAATAATCCGCTGCGGGCCCGCCTGGTCGATGGGGAAACCGCGCAGAGAGTTACCACCACCGGAAAAATAGAGTTGACTGGTTGGGACGAAGCTTCCTGCAAAGGACTTCGCCAGGCCAAGCCGAATGCTATTGGCGAAGACCAGGTAGCGAAACGGCTTGTAGTAGGCATACTGGCCTGTAAGTTTGGCGAAGCTTGCGCTGGAGCCGAGAGCCGTCGGTGTAATGCCCAAAGTAAGCGTATTGAAAATGCCGCGGTGGGCATCGAGAGGTTTGTCCCGTGTATCACGAAGAAGGGTGCCGGAAAAGGTGGATAGGTGGATGTTCCGGTCCTGCGGCAGGACCAACGCGGGCACCAGCAAATGCGATAGGTACGTCTTATTGAAGTCGTAACGAATTTGTAGGCGCGTATTGTGCTTCTTGCTGATTAGTCGCTCGACCTGAAAGGAAAGATCTCCCAGTCCGGCGGCGAAAAGCGGGTTTTCGGTAGTGCGCTCCGCCGAAAAGCTAGTGAGCGAACTCCATTGTGAATTCAAGAAGTGAGGCTGGGTGTAGGTAGCGAGCGCGCGCTGATCAAGGCGGGAGAGCAGCAGCGAGGCACTCGCGGTTTCCCCAAGTCCGCGCAGGTTGCGTCGATTGAATTCGATCGACCCGCGCGGGCTGGCAAAAGTAGATTGGCTCGGCGCAACTCGATTGCCGCCGAGTTGGATCGGGGGCCCCCCGGGCACGGCCACGGTTCCCCCCGGCACGTTCCCGCCACGATGAGACACCTCGAAGCCGAATCCGTAAATGATTTCGTTGCGCTTCGCCTCGTGCACTTTGACCAGCGCAGCTTCCTCCGTTTGATCAGTAATCGGCCTTCTCGGACCGACGCTTGACCAATTGAAGATGTTCAGGTCGTAGAGGTGGCTTTCGGCTTGGAGTAGATCCCCTCTTCTCATGGGAGACTCGGTCGCAATCTCTGCGGTCTTGCGGATCAGGGAGAGCCGGGTCTGCTTCTGTCCGAGATAGATCACGTCCCCCACGCGCACACTCTGGTGTTCGTTCACAACGTACGTGACATCTACGTGGTGAGGATCGTTGGGTCGCGATTCACCTTGGGGGTGACTTCGACATCGAGATACCCGCGATTGAGATAGGTGGCGGAAATTCGATTGCGATCTTCGGAAAGGCGCCGGGGAGAGAATGGAGCGCCGGAACGTAATTGCAACCCCATCGGAGGCGCAAGTTGTCCGTATGGGACATGATCGTTTCCGGTGACTTCAAGTTCACGCACGACAGTCTGAGCGCCTTCTTCAATGTTGAAAACGACGTCGATCTTGGGCTCGCGATCAATGATCTGGGAGTTCACCTTGGCGCCTTCATATCCCCGATCGCGATAGAGTGCCTGCAGGTTGTCGACGCTCTGCCGCACTAGCTTCTGACTCACGCTTCCGTGCGACCAGATATGAGATTTCTTCACCACGACAAGCGGCAGGAGTTCCTTCTCTGAAATCTCGTGGTTTCCCTGGAGCACGATGCGGTCGACTTTGTGTTTCTTGCCCTTTTCGATTTGGTACACCAGCAGAAGCTTGCCCGGCTGTTGCTGAAGACTGGTTTTGACCTCGACGTCGAAGTAGCCTTTTTTCTGGAAGTAATCAGCGAGATTTCGCTGGCCTTCCTGAACCAGGTCGCTGTCGATGGTTCCCTCGGAATAAATTGGAATTAACTTTTTCATCTGCCGCCCAGACATGAACGGCAGCGCGGAGAGACGTCCCCCAGTCGTGCGCACGGTGACTACCGGGCCAATGTCAACTTTGAACGACACGTCTACGCGATTGGTCTCAGGATGATATTTAGGCGGATTTTCTTGGACGTGGCTGGCCAGGCGGTGCTGCCGCGACAGCGTTCGGTGGATCAGCGTCGTAGCCGCTCTAACGCGCTCGCGCGTGTAAGCCTTTCCCGGCTTAAGAAGTCCTCCGGTAAAGCGCGCCCGGAGTGACCGGATCGAGCGCAGCAGATCGGCGTTCTCGCTTGCGTCAGGACCCTGAAAGCTTACGTCCCCCACACGCGCCCGCTTTCCCAGATTGACGGAGAAGCTCACGTTGACCAATTGGTGGGTGTCGTCGATTTGGGAGTCGGTCTGAATAGTTGACTGGAAGTATCCATTGTGCTGAAGGAACTCTTGCAATGCTTCTTCAGCAACCGCTACCCGGGCCTTGGCGTAGGGATCTTCGTCGGGGAGGTTGACCACCTGCAGAAGACGCGTGTAGGAGAAAACCTTCACCGCGCCCGGAAAGTTGACCATGCCCAGGAAATAGGCGGGTTCCAGCAGGAAGTTCAACCGCAGGCCAGAGAGATCGGGGACGACATTCACCTGAACTTTGGGAAATTGTCCGGTGCGCTCGAGCGCGGTGATGCTGGCTTCCACGTTGGCCTGAGAGTAGGGCTGTCCCGCTTTCTGTGCGACCAGGAACCGAAGTGGTTCTACGTCGCGATGAGGATTTGCGATGAGATCAATCGCGGCGACGTTTTGCCCTTCGTAGGCAGACTCGGGGCTCAGCACCGCAACTTGGGCCCCCGCGGCAGTCGCGAATAGAAAGAAAAACACTCCTGACACATGCACGGGACATCAGATCCGTTTCCAGAGATTCGCCTCAGCGATCCAAGCTCAACCCAGCAGCGATGTTGTGATGCGGCCCCGAGCGGTGGAGTTGTCGACGACAGCGGGTGGGAAATTCAGCTCTCACGGGGCGATACGGAAGTTATGCCGTGGTCTACGCACGGCAGCAACTGACCGGTGTTTCAGGTGCTAATTCTGGTGTCCTGGATCTCACATTGTGCGCTGGTCTGCGCTGGGTGGTTCTCGAAAAGGAATTGCTGGAAAGCCTTGCCTGTACTGGTTTTTCGCGCGATTTACAAAAATGGAGAGCGAGTTATCCCAGATATTTGTAAGAAATTGGTTCGCCTCAGGCGCTGGTTTCTACTCCCTCGCGCTCGCCAACCTGTTGGCGCCACATCGCATAGTACAAGCCTTTTTTATTGAGCAGCTCGGAGTGTTGTCCGAACTCTACAATGCGCCCGCGCTCCAGCACGTAGATGCGATCAGCATGCATCACGGTGGACAGTCGATGAGCGATGAGAATAGTGATTGCTTCCTGATTGCTGGCCAGCTCTCGAATCGTTCGACTGATTTCTTCTTCGGTCAATGAGTCCAGGGAGGAAGTCGCTTCGTCGAATACCAGCAAATGTGGATGACGCAACAAGGCCCGAGCAATCGAAAGACGTTGTTTTTCCCCTCCAGAAACTTTTACTCCGCCCTCTCCAATCAGCGTATCCAAGCCGCGATCAGCTCGTTCCAGCAGGCTGTGCACGGCTGCTTTTTGCAGTACCTCCATGCATTCTTCGTCGGTTGCTTTAGGATTAACGAAAAGCAAGTTCTCGCGAATCGAGCCAGAGAATAACTGCGTGTCTTGGGTAACGAATCCAATCTTCTCGCGCAACTCATCCAAATCCACGTCCCGCGCTGGAATGCCGTTGTAGAGGATCTCTCCCGATTTCGGTGCATACAGGCCTACGAGAAGCTTTACCAGCGTCGTCTTGCCTGCTCCTGAGGGACCGACAAAGGCAACGGTGTCTCCGCGAGCAGCATTAAAACTAATCGAATCCAATGCCAGAACTGACGCACTGTGATGCTGAAAACTCACTTCTTCGAAATGCAAAGTCATCAGTTCTTTCATGGGCACAGGATTTTTAGTTTTGGGATCGCGAGGAGTGTCGAGTATCTGCTGGAAATTCTGCAGCGATACTTCGGTCTCCCGATAGGTGTTGATGATGTTCCCCAACTCCTGCAAGGGAGTGAAGATAAAAAACGAATAAATCATGAGTGAGAAGAATTGTCCGACCGTAATTTCCTGGCGAAAGATCAGGTAGAGCATCAAAAATAAAAGGCTGCTTCGCAGAGTGTTCACCGCGGTCCCCTGGATGAAACTCAGGCTGCGCAGGTACTTCACCTTCTTGAGTTCCAGATTCAGGATCTTCCCGGTAACTCCATTGAGCCGCCTTACTTCTTGTTGCGCCAGGCCCAGGCTCTTCACTAATTCGATGTTGCGCAACGACTCTGTCGTCGAACCGGCCAGCGCTGTAGTCTCGGAAACTATAACCTTCTGCATCTTCTTGATCCGCCGGCTGAGTACGGAGCTGATCAATCCGAGCAACGGCACCGTAATGAGGAATGCCGGCGCGATGGCCCAGTGGACGTTGAAGGCGTACACCATGACGAAAACAACCCCGATCAGCGAAGTAAAAAGCACGTTGATAGCGGCTGTAATAAATCGCTCCACGTCGAGGCGCACTTTTTGCAATTTGCCCAGGGTTTCTCCGCTGCGCTGGTCTTCAAAAACCTGGTACGGCAAATCCAGTGAATGGCGGATCCCATCCGAGTACATCCGTGCTCCCAGGCGCTGCACGATCACGTTCACAAAATAGTCCTGAAAATTCTTGGCCACGCGCGAGACGAACGCTACTCCAACCGCCGCCAATAGCAGCAGCCCCGCGCCTCGAATGAATTGCGGTTGTGTGTACTGGTGATATTTGGTGGCGTACCCATCAATGATGTGACGGAAGATTAGCGGGTCGAGCAGTGAAAATATCTGGTTCGTGGCGGCCAGCAACAGAGCTACCACCACCAGCTTCCAGTATTGCTTCGAATAATGAAGGAGAAGTTTCATCGCGAGACGCACCCCACCGTGCCAAGTCACTTAGATGGTAAGCATAGCGTTTTGATTCAAGAACTCCGGCGCTGATTGACGGAATGCGCCAGCGCAACTCACCGGGGAGTCCAATGGGGATGGCCTGTCAACAGCCCATTCGTTATGCAGATCTGGTAGGCAACCACCAGACCAAAGCCGAGGCTGAGCAGCCCGGAAGCCAATGCCAGCCGACGAAAAAAAAGATTTCCTCCCCTGACCAAATGGAAGCTCGAGGCAATGCTCACGGTGATCAACGTCATTCCGGCGATGGTACCCACTCCGAACACCAACAAGTATGCAATCGCCCATCGGGAATTCCGGATCGTAGCCAAGACCAGCAATGCCACGGCCGCCGAACCCGCCAGCCCATGCACAATCCCAACAATCAAGGGCCGAATGGGCTGGTAAGCTCTGAACCCTGACAGCAAACGATCCAGCCACGACAGCGGGTCCCTTCCGGCAACATGCGAGTGGACCTCGGGCGCGTGTCCGTGCGGGTGGCTGTGGACATAATCACCATGACTGTGAGCATGGGAATGAATAACCTGTGAACCAGCGTCCGCTCGTGACGCGGACATCGACCGTAGAAAACTCCAGACATTCATCACGCCAAGCAGGATCAGCATCATCCCGACCGACAATTCCATGCTCAACCCGATCCGCGGAGGAATGACCAGATCGAACAGGATAATTGCCGCGCCCACAACAAAAATAGTGACGGTGTGCCCAATCCCCCAGAACACGCCGATCCATGCCGACTTCGAAATCTGACGCTCGCGGCTCACAATAGTCGTGACCGCGACTACGTGATCGGGATCGGTTGCGTGCCGCATCCCCAGGAAAAATCCCAGGGCAATAATGGAAAGAAAGCTGATCATCGCGCTTAGATGAGACTCATGCTCCCTCGCAAATAATCAAATGCTTCCTCGGGCGTTTTTACCACTTTCAGTCTAGGCCGCGTTTCTTCCGCCAGGTTCTGGAACATGCGAGCCATACGAAAAACTAGCCCCGGAGCCGCAATTACCACGTGCCTTGAATCGGGGTAGAAAACACTCTCCCGCTGCGCCATTTGCCTCAACGTCTCGGTGGACGCCCTGAGCTCGGTCACTCCCCTCAAATCAACAATTTCAGAGAAGCTGGGATCGAAGTTAGGATCCGACTTGATGGTTTCCGCATGGCGCAAGAATTCCTCTTCACTTACGTCACCGTGAAACGCGGAGTAGACCAGACGGCGGTCGGAATGGATGGTCAGGGATACCGGCATGCGTTCAGCAACGAGAAATGAACTCGGGGGAGGTCACTCGCTGCCCGAAAGAGTATAAACCCGTGGTTTCATGGCATGCTCTGGAAAAAAACGCAGAATTTTGCGCACTTTGAAAAGGCCCTCCGTGAGGGTGCTCAGCCGTGTGTGCCCGAGAGTTCCTTCACGATGTTACTCACAAACACTTTCGCATCGCCAAACAGCATCAACGTCTGGTCCATGTAATAAAGGGGATTGTCGATTCCGGCGAATCCAGGGTTCATGCTGCGCTTAATCACCATCACGGTGTGGGATTTTTCGACATCCAGGACTGGCATGCCATAAATCGGACTCGACTGGTCGGTCTTCGCTGCCGGATTGGTCACATCATTCGCGCCGATTATCAGCGATACATCGGTCTGCGCAAAATCGCCGTTGATGTCGTCCATCTCCATCAGCCGGTCGTAAGGGACGTCTGCCTCGGCCAGCAGCACATTCATGTGTCCGGGCATTCGTCCGGCTACTGGGTGGATCGCAAACCGCACATCAATTCCGCGTTTGGTCAGCGAGTCGTAGAGTTCGCGAACTTTGTGTTGCGCTTGCGCCACGGCCATGCCGTATCCAGGAACGATCACAACCTTGCTTGCTGCCGCAAGAATTTCCGCAGCTTCATCCGGACTGGCGCTCTTGACCGGTCTGGCTTCCTCAGTTCCCGCCGCCGCTGCCGCCACCTGGCCAAACGCCCCGAATAAGACGTTCGTAAAAGAGCGGTTCATCGCCTTCGACATGATGACTGACAGAATGAATCCCGACGAACCGTCGAGCGCGCCGGCGATGATCAGCAGCTTGTTGTTAAGTACAAATCCCATTGCGGCCGCGGAAAGTCCGGCATAGGAATTCAGCAGCGAGATGACGGTAGGCATGTCTGCGCCGCCAATCGGAATCACCAACATGACGCCGAACACCAGCGCAATGCCGACCATTACTGGATATAAATGAGTCGCACCAGGATTGTGTACCAAGTAGGCCGCAATGCCGAGCGCGACCACAAACAATACGAGATTGACGAGGTTTTGCCCTTTATATGTGATTGGGCGTTGGGGCAGCACTTCTTGCAGTTTCCCTGCCGCCATTAAGCTGCCCGTGACTGTCAGTCCGCCGAGAATCACTTCGCAGCACAAAACCGACATCATAAAGGGCTGCACATTCGGAGTGCGGAGATAAAACTCGGCAGTGCCCACCAGAGTCACGCAAAAGGCACCAAACGCATGGCTGAGCGCTGTCCGCTGTGGCACCGCAGTCATTTGCACCAGCCCCAGCGGAACACCAATGCCAGAGCCGATCACCAGGGCGACTGCGATCCACTTGTAATCAACGATCCCGTGTTGCAACAGCGTGCCGCCGATGGCCAGCACCATTCCGATTTCGCCGGCTAAAATTCCGCGCCGCGCCGTGGCCGGAGTGTTCATCCACTTGAGCGCCAGAATAAACAGCGCGCTCGCAATCAGATAAATCAGCTCGATGATGTGCTGGCTGCCTACGTACTCGGTCATGGTTTTGCCGGACGGCTGGACTTGAACATCCTCAACATGCGGTCAGTAATTAAAAACCCGCCCACGATGTTGCTGGTGGCGGCAATCACGGCCAGCATGCCCAAAATGAAAGACAGCCGGCTTTCGTGTTTGCCTACCAGTACAATCGCGCCAACCACGGCGATTGCGTCAAGAGCATTGGTGATCGACATCAGCGGCGTGTGCAGTAAGGGCGAGATTCGTTTGATAACTTCAAACCCGATAAACCCCGCCAACATGAAGACGAACAAACCATCAATAAGAGAGGAACCCATAATTTGCTTCCTGCCCGAATTTACGAATGTACGGATTTACGGATTCACGAATTGAAGTACGGAGTGCAACTTCAATCGTAAATTCGACAATTCTTAAATTGCTTCAATTTGCGCCACTAAGGCCGGCATACCCAACAACTCCCGCACTCTCGTATTCACCACTTCCCCGCCCTGCGTCAACAACGTTTCGCGAATAATCTCATCGCTCTCCGCCGGACGCACTTTCCCATCTTTCACCAGGTTTGTCAGAAACGACGTCAGATTTCGCGCATACATCTGGCTGGCATGATGCGGAACGCCCGCCGCCAAATTGATGGTCCCAATCAGCGTGACTCCATGTTCGACTAAAACCTCTCCCGGCCGCGTGAGTTCGCAATTTCCGCCACGCTCCGCTGCCAGATCCAGCACCACCGATCCCGGAGCCATCCCCTTCACCATCTCTGCCGTCACCAGCACCGGAGCCTTCTTGCCCGGAACCACTGCCGTCGTGATCACCGCATCGCTTTCCGCCACTACGCGCCCCAACAACTCGCGCTGTTTCGCGTAGAACGCTTCATCTTGGGCCTTCGCATATCCGCGCGCGTCTTGCGCATCCTGTGTCTCCAGGGGAAGTTCCACGAACCTCGCGCCCAGGCTCTGCACCTGCTCCTTTGCCGCCGGACGCACATCGTATGCCGAGACAACTGCTCCCAGCCGCCGCGCTGTAGCAATTGCCTGCAGGCCGGCCACTCCTGCGCCAATCACCAGAACCCGCGACGGAGTAAGCGTTCCCGCAGCGGTCGTCATCATAGGGAAAATTCGCGGCAAGGCATTCGCTACCACCAGCACAGCTTTGTATCCGGCAATCGACGCCATCGCTGACAACGCGTCCATGCTTTGCGCCCGCGTGGTGCGCGGCATCAGTTCCACCGCAAAGGACGTCACGCCTGTCTGCGCTACCTGCTGAACCATCTCGGCCGAGGCGAGCGGACGCAAGAACCCAACCAGCACCTGCCCGCGGCGCATCAGCGGAAGATCACTCGCCCCATTGTTGTCATTGGCTCCGTGGCAGAGCACCTGCACGATGATGTCGCACTGCGAGAAGACAGCCGCACGGTCCGAAAGGACTTTCGCGCCCTTCTCCTGATACTGCGTGTCGGGATACGCCGCCTCGACGCCCGCGCCCGCCTCGATCGCAACTTCCAGCCCAGCTTTGGCAAGCATGGGGACAACTACCGGCGTCAGCGCAACCCGCCGCTCTCCTGGATAGATTTCTTTCGGAACCCCAACGATCACGAGCCAGTGGTCCTTTCAGGAACCGAGTATTGTATCCGATGATTTCACTTTGTTCTTCCGGCTTCGCCCTTCAGCTTATCGCTCGCGGCAGCCTGCGCTGCGGCCAGGCGGGCTGTAAGCACCCGGAAGGGTGAGCAGGAAACATAATTCAATCCAATCTGATGGCAGAACTCCACCGAGGACGGCTCGCCGCCGTGCTCTCCACAGATTCCCACTTTCAGGGCAGGCCTCGTCTTGCGCCCGCGCTCTGTAGCCATTTTGACGAGCTGGCCAACACCTTCGCGATCGAGCACCGCAAACGGGTCCTGCTTGAGGATGCCTTCCGCGATGTAGGTGGGCAGGATCTTGTTCACGTCATCTCGCGAAAAGCCAAAGGTTGTCTGCGTGAGATCGTTCGTGCCAAAGGAAAAGAACTCGGCTTCTCTTGCGATCCCGTCGGCGACCAGCGCTGCGCGTGGAAGCTCGATCATGGTGCCGACCAGATAAGCGACCTTCGCGCCCTTCTCCTTGAAGACTTCATCGGCAACGCGTCTGACGATCGCGCCCTGGTTCGCCATTTCTTTCACGGTCGCAGTCAGCGGAATCATCACTTCAGGTAAGACTTTGACGCCGTTTTTTGAGACTGCAATTGCAGCCTCAAAGATGGCGCGCGCCTGCATCTCCGTGATCTCAGGATAAGTGATCCCCAGGCGGCAGCCGCGATGCCCGAGCATCGGATTGACCTCGTGCAGGTCTTCAACTCGCCGCAGGAGCTTGCGCAATCCTTTCAACTTTGGCGATTTCGGCTTTGTTGCTTCCAGGACGGCGATTTCAACCATCAGCTCTTCGCGGCGCGGGAGAAACTCGTGCAGCGGCGGATCGAGCAGGCGGATCGTGACCGGAAATCCGTCCATGGCTTTGAAGACGCCAGCGAAATCGGAGCGTTGCATCGGTAGCAATTTCTTCAACGCCGCGCGACGATCTTTCTCGTTGGTCGCGAGAATCATGGCACGCATGTGCGGCAGACGATCTTCAGCAAAAAACATGTGTTCGGTGCGGCACAGACCGATTCCTTCTGCGCCGAATGCGCGTGCCTGAATGGCGTCACGCGGAATGTCGGCATTGGCACGGACCCTCAGTTTACGGAAAGGTTCAGCCCAACCCATGATCTTCTGCAGTTCCGGATTGTCAGGCGATGCGTCGAGCGTGTTCAGCTTGCCCTTGATCACGCGGCCAGTGGTTCCATCGAGTGAGATCCAATCGCCCTCGCGGAACACTTGTCCCTTCACGTGCATCTCGCGCTTCTTTTCATCCACGTGGATGTCCCCGGCTCCGGCCACGCAACACTTACCCATGCCGCGCGTAACGACAGCCGCGTGACTGGTCATGCCTCCGCGCGAAGTCAGAATGCCAGCGGCGACTTCCATACCATGAATATCTTCCGGAGTAGTTTCGGCGCGAACCAGGATCACGGGATTTTTATTCGCACCATGCCCGGCCTTCTCGACCGCTTCATCCGCGGTGAAAACAATCTGTCCGACTGCGGCGCCGGGGGACGCAGGAAGACCGGTGGCCAGCACTTCAACCTTGGACCTCTTCTCGTCCAGCCCCGGAACCAGGAAGTCATAAAGCTGGTTGGGCTCAACGCGGAATATGGCTTCTTCTTTCGCGATCAGCCCCTCCTCGACCATGTCGATCGCCACACGCACCGCTGCGCGTCCGGTGCGCTTCCCATTACGCGTCTGCAGCATGTAGAGCTTGCGGTCTTGGATGGTGAACTCGAAGTCCTGCATGTCGCGGTAATGCTTTTCCAGTCTGGTCGTAATTTCACGGAGCTGGCTGTAAACATCGGGCATCACTTTCTGGAGTTCGAGGATTGGGACCGGTGTGCGGATGCCAGCCACTACGTCTTCGCCCTGCGCGTTCATCAGGAACTCGCCGTAAAACTCTTTCGTGCCGGTGCCGGGATTTCGAGTGAAACCCACGCCCGTGCCACTGGTATCGCCAAGATTGCCGAACACCATGGCCTGAACGTTGACTGCGGTGCCGAGCTTGTCGTCGATGTTGTTGATGCGGCGATAATGCTTGGCGCGGTCGTTTTGCCACGAGCGGAAGACCGCGTCCCGCGCCATCACCAGCTGTGCCTGCGGATCCTGCGGGAAATCTTGCTTAGTATGTTTCTTGACGACCTTCTTATATTCAGCGATGACTTCTTTCAGTGCCTTCGCGTCCAGATCGGTATCGAGTTTCGCTTCCTTCTGCTTCTTCTTGGCGTCGAAAACTTCGTCGAAGGCATGCTTCTCGACGTCAAGCACGACGTTGCCGAACATCTGGATCAACCTGCGGTAAGAGTCGTGTGCGAATCGCGGATTGTTACTCAACCTCGCCAGCGACTCGACGCTCTCGTCATTGAGTCCGAGATTGAGAATCGTATCCATCATGCCTGGCATAGAAAACTTCGCGCCCGAACGGACGCTCACCAGCAGAGGATTCTCACCTTTGCCCAATTGCTGGCGCTGTAACTTTTCCAACCTGCGCAGCGCTTCCTCCATCTGCAGGTCTACTGCTTCGGAGACTCCGCCATGCCGCATGTACTCGCGACAGGCCTCGGTCTGAATAGTGAAGCCTGGAGGCACCGGCAACCCGGCATTGGTCATCTCGGCGAGGCCGGCGCCTTTGCCGCCGAGTTCATCTTTCATTTTGCCGTTGCCGTCGGCTTTGCCATCGCCGAAGAAATAAACATATTGGGTAGCATTTTTCGGAGAGCTCTTGCCGCTTTCCTGGACTTCAGCTTCTGGAAGTGTCGATGTAGCCATATGAGTGCATTCCTTATGTGCCTAATTTTGAAATCTGCGCTCTAAAAAATCGTTCATTCCGATCCTGTTCTAGGCCTGTGTTGTTCTGAACCTGCGTTTAGCGCGAGCGAAGTCGTGTTAGAAGCTCACCGGGGAAGGGCACAACTTCCAGTCGTGCCGTTAAGTCTACTTCGATACGAGATCGGCGCGGCTGTAAGCCGTGCCCTTCCCGGTATTGTTAGTCCAGCCAGCGTTAGTTCGCACACTAGCTGCCTTTTCCTTCTGTCACGATTTCTGAAAAATCTGCGATCGTCGAAAACTCTGCGAGCAACGTGTGCAAAAGCGCGAGGCGGTTAGCGCGCAGTTGCTCATCTTCGACCATTACCATTACTTTATCGAAAAACGCGTCCACTGCGGGCCGAATCCGCGAGATTTCGACCAGCGCGCGAGAATAATCTTTTGCCTGCCGGAACTTGTCCACCGCGCTCGCAGCTTCTGGGATCAGTATGCCGAGGTTCTTCTCAGCCTCCTCTCGGAAGGCACTGGAATCCACGGCAGATGCGATCCCCTTCTGATTCTCGGCCGCCTGCCGCAAAATGTTCTTGATCCGCTTGAATGCTACGGAGATCGACTCGAAGTCGGCTGATCCACGCACCTGCGAAACCGCCTCTGCGCGCAAAACCGCATCGACAATGTCGTCCGCAGTCGCAGCCAAGACGGCGTTCACAACGTCGTATTTATATCCAAGCTGGTCGCGCAGATAGAACTCCAACCGCTCACGGAAAAATGCACGAATCGCATCTTCGTAATTGATCTCGCGAGCAAATTTCTTCTCTGCCGCTGAATCCTTATACGTTTCTCGTGCGAGTTCGAACAAGTGCCGGAGCCCAAGCGGCAGCTTGTGCTCGGCAATCGTCCGCACGATTCCGTTTGCCTGGCGGCGCAACGCAAATGGGTCTTTCGATCCCGTCGGCTGTAGTCCCAAAGCGAACATTCCGGCGATAGTGTCAACCTTGTCGCAGATCGAGAGCACCGCGCTTTCGATGGTTCTTGGAACGGAATCGTCAGCTGACTCCGGTTTGTACTGGTCGTAGATGACTTGAGCAATAAGCTGTCGGGTCGCGTCCGGCATGTCACGATCCAGCACCTGCACGCGAGCGTAGAGTCCGCCAACGATGCCTTGCAGCTCTGTGAATTCTTTCACCAATTCGGTCGTGAGGTCAGTTTTTGCCAGGCACACAGCCTTGTGGACGATCCCTGGCCGCACATGGATTCCATTTTGACGGATGCCCTCACAGACCCAACTGCATAACCGCTGTACGCGCAACGTCTTCTCGTAATAACTGCCGAGGTCTTTCTGGAAGGTAACGTTCTTAAGCCACGAAACCCGTTCGCGCAACGCATGCTTCTGGTCGGTCTGCCAGAAAAAGCGGGCGTCGTTGAAGCGGGCACGCAGTACCCGCTCGTTACCATGGCGAATCAGGCCATCCGGGTCGCCATCCGTATTCAGTACCGCGAGAAAATGCGGCAGCAGCTTGCCCTTCGCGTCTTCAACCGCAAAATATTTTTGATGGTCTCGCATCACCGTGACCAGAACTTCGTCCGGTAACTCAAGAAACTCGGCGTCAAAACTGCCAAGGATGACCGAGGGCCACTCGGTGAGGTTCACAACTGTTTCAAGCAACGACTTGTCTTCGTGCCACCGCGCGCCCGAGACGGTGCGAGTGGCGGCATCGAGAGCTTTGCGGATTTGTTGCTCGCGCTCGCCACGACTCAGCACCTTTGCTTGTTTCAAGGCCTCAACGTATCTAGCACCTGCACTCGGTATCACAACTGGGCCGTCAGACAGAAGCCTGTGCCCTCGCGACTGATTGCCTGCGCGAATTCCAGCAAACTCCAGCGGGACAATCTCGTTGTCGAGCAATGCCACTATCCAGCGTACTGGCCTAACAAAGGTTTCTGCTCTGACCCGCCAATACATCGCCTTGGGCCAACGCAGTTGCTTCAGCTCTGTGGGGAGGTATTCAACCAATATATCGGCGGCAAAACGACCACCGGTTTTGGTTTGTGCGCAGACGTATAGGCCCTTCTCGGTTTCCACCAGCTTGAGGTTTTCCACGCGGACCCCGGTCCGTTGGGCGAAGGCTTGAGCTGCCCTCGTCGGTTTACCTTCTTTGTAGGCGATCTTTTCGGAGGGACCGAGCGTCTCACTGGTCAACACGGGCTGACGGTCGGCAGTCCCAATGCTTACAGCCAGACGACGCGGAGTCGAAAGAACGGCAGGCTCTGCGTGCGAGAGAGAATGTCGGCGAAAGAGATCACCGACTCGTTGGGAGAGTTCCGACGCGGCGTCCGCGATCATCCGCGCGGGAATCTCTTCGCAACCGATTTCAAGCAGAAAATCTGGCATGACCAGTCTGTTCTTAGACGTATCTCGGTTTTTCTATGTAATCCAGGCCATCTTCCGTCGAAGGCGTTGCAGGTCTCGTGTGAAGGTCTGCCACTTTATTCTCGTGCGCCATGGTCTGCTGATCCACCCAAGCCTTCGCAATCCCCACCGCCAGAGCCCGAACCCGCGCGATCACACCCACGCGCTCAGTTACAGAAATCGCTCCCCGCGAGTCGAGGATATTAAACAGGTGTGAGCACTTGAGACAAAGATCATAGGCTGCGAGGAGCGGAAACCGTTCCTTCTGCTTACAAACCGGATATCCCTCTTCCCCGTCTACTCTCGTGACTACTTCCTCCACCTTCTGGTCACGATCGACACCTAGCTTAACCAGCTCCCAGTAGTCTTCCAGCAGCCCCTTGCACTCCGCCTCGCACAACTCAAAATGTTTCCACGCGCCCGCCACGTCCGCAGCCTCGAAGTTGTAAACCGACATCTGCAGCTCATCCGCCAGCCGCACGTCCCCATACTTTGTCACGTACCCGCTCTCCGGATCGCGCGCCCACACGATGTCGTAGATCGAATCCACATCCTGCAGGAACGCGGCGATGCGCTCCAGCCCATACGTCAGCTCGACGGAAATCGGATCCAGATCCACGCCTCCGCACTGCTGAAAGTAGGTGAACTGCGTGATCTCCAAACCATCGAGCATCACCTGCCACCCGATGCCCCACGCGCCCAGCGTCGGCGACTCCCAGTTGTCCTCTTCGAACTTAATGTCATGCTGGCGCAGGTCAATGCCCATCGCCCCGAGCGACTCCAGATAAAGCTCCTGCACATTTTCCGGCGGAGGCTTCAGGATCACCTGCAACTGCATGTGCTTGTATAGCCGGTTCGGATTCTCCCCGTACCGCCCATCTGCCGGCCGCCGCGATGGCTGCACATACGCAACTTTGTACGGCTTCGGCCCCAGCACCCGCAGAAAAGTCTCCGGAGCCATCGTCCCCGCGCCGACTTCAACGTCATACGGCTGCTGAAGGACGCACCCGCGCGCCGCCCAAAACCCTTGCAGGCGAAGGATGAGTTCCTGAAAAGTCAGCGAGTTGGGATTGGATTGTGTCATCGACTCTGAAGCTGCTGGCTCCTAGCTGCTAGCTCCTAGCAAGCACCTTCGGTAAGGTGGGTATTGTCTCTAGCTACGCAGGAGGAGAAGTAATTCAAGATTGTAATGGAAACATGGGGCGGTCGTCAGTTAACCCTAGGAGGGATTGCCTCTTCGTCGTTTTCTTCCTGTGGGAGCGGCGGATAAAGATCCAGTCCTAACGGGACTCCGAATTTGGCGATTCGGGCAAGCATAGCGCCCCCAAGGACGAACCCGCCCTGCCCGTTGGCAGATCCAAAGCCACAAAAGAAATCCACACGATATTTTCGAGAGAGCGATTGCACTTGCTCGACTTTCGGCTCCAGTTTTTCGATCAGCCACTCCAGATGCTTGTCCAATTTCGGCCTTACTCAACGGGCTCTTTAAGGAACACAGCGACTCGCGATACACGACATTGGATCGCGACCGCTCTCCCGTTGTATGCGAATGCGTTGCTCTTAGGCCAAGCGCAGCATCGATCTCGCCAAGATTGAGCATCCCGCCCATACCCTGAAAGACGCCGATGACCACTTGCGGTCCTCTTGGACGCCATGAGTCTCTATCGTTACCCTAAATCGCAGTCCTTTCCAGCATCCCTCGCGTCACCAGCTTTTTCTCGATGTGCCGCTCAAGCGTTTGTAGCACAAACTTCCTCAAATCCGCGCCCGATTTCTGCGACCCTGCGGCATCCATTGTGGAGAGCGGTGCCCGCAGCATCTGCGCCGCCAGCTTGCGTGATTCCGCTGACATTTCCGACGACGCTAGGCGCTTGTGCTCGGGGCACACCAGACCATCGGCGAGTGCATGGAAGTATGCCCGGCTGCCGTTCAGCGAGCGTCCGCAGTTCAGGCACTCCGAAAGTTCCGGCAGATAGCCCATCAGACGGGCCATCCACAGATCGAAATACGTGATGGGCAGCCAGAATTCCTGGCCTCGCAATTGCGCCAGCACGGAAAGCGCCAGGCGGAAAACGGCGTCGTTGGACTCGCGATCGGGGAGAAGCTCGTCGAGCAACTCGGCGACGTGGCCCAGGGCGACCGCGCGCGGGTAGCTTACTTCCGACGCTAGAGGCGATTCCAGCACCTCGCAGGAATCGAGGCGCGCCAGTTCCTGCCGCTCGCGGTCTTCATAGGAGACTTTTATATAAGTGAGCGGCTCCAGCGCCCCACCAAACCGTCGCCGTGACTTCTTGGCCGCGCGCGCCACTCCGCGCACCTTCCCTTCGAGCCGCGTGAAGAGCGTTACCAGCAGGTCGGATTCGCGCAAAGGATACGTGCGCAGAACAATCGCTTCCGACTCCTTCAGTGGCATGAGAGCAGGATAGCGGAAGCAGACATCGGCCGTCAGCTTTCAGATATCAGCTTTCAGCAAAGCCGGGGACTTTGCCGCGACGAAAGAAAGCAGGTTCCTCGACTACCACGACTGTTCGCAAGCTCACGATCTTCTCCGCTCGGAATGACAGGGTGGGGTTGGTTGATTTCCTGGTGTGACAGCTGAGAGCTGAAAGCTATCTTCCGAAATACTTCGCGTTGCGCTCGGCGTAGCTCTTCCATTTTTCCGGCAGATCATCCAAAGCAAAAATCGCGGACACCGGGCAGACTGGGACGCAGGCGCCGCAGTCAATGCATTCCACCGGATCGATGTAGAGCATGTCTTCGCCAGCGAACTTCGGATCTTCCTTCTTAGGATGAATGCAATCTACCGGGCAGGCGTCCACGCAAGCGCTATCCTTGGTGCCGATGCACGGCTCTGCTATGACATAGGCCATGAGTGTGCTTCTCCTGAAATTCCGCGGTACGGAGAGTTAATTCTAACAAGAATGCGCAGAGCGGTACAGCGTGCGCTGCTACCGCACCAGTCTTACGCTGTAGTCAATTCGCGTTCCTGGCTCGGCTCGTACTCCACGATGTATCCTGCCACCGCGCTCGCGGCCACCGTTAGCGGGCTGCCTAAGTACATCTGGCCCGGACCGCTCCGGCCGGGGAAGTTGCGGTTCTGCGCGCTGACGACGATCTGGTCGGGCCGCGTGGAGACTCCTGGGCCGGCATTGATGCAAGCGCCGCAGCTGGGTTCGATGATGTGCGCTCCCGCTTGCTCAAAAATTTCCAAGTAGCCGCGCTTGATGCAATAGTCTCGCGTTTCCTGCGAGCCAAACTGGATGTAAAACTGCACAGAATCAGCAACGCGTTTTCCGCGCTGGAGGGCGTCGGCCAGTACTCGAGCATACATGTCCATGTCTTCGTTTTTGCCAGCCGTACAGGTGCCGCCGTAGGCGAGTTCGACCGGGATTGGAGTGTTCAGCTCGCGAATGAACTTGCCGTTTCCGGGATCGCCGGGAGTCGCAATCATCGGCGTAATCTCAGACGCGTCGAGTTCGATAACGTGCGCGTACTGGGCATCCGGATCGCTGCTCAGGCCTTGGATCATCTGCTCAGCTTGTTCGCGGTCCATGCCACGGCGCTCGACCAAGAACTCAACCGCCTTCTGATCGGGAGCAACGATGCCTGTGAAGCCTCCAATTTCCGCGGCCATGTTGGTCATGGTGGCACGCTCGTCTACGCTGAGCGCTTCGATGGCTTCGCCGGAGTACTCCATTACTTTGGCGAGTGCTTTGCCGCTGCGGACGTAATCGAGGGACAGGATCTTCAGAATGAAGTCTTTGGCTGCGACGTTCGGATGTTTCTTGCCGCGAATGACGATCTTCACCGACTCGGGCACACGCACCCGCACGTCTTTAGTGATCCAGGAATTGAAAACGTCCGTGGTGCCGATCCCAAAAGCCACGCAGCCAATTGCGCCCGAGTGCGGTGTATGCGAGTCGGACCCGACGATCAGTTGGCCGGGCAGAGCATAGCTCTCCAGCACGACCGAATGACAGATGCCTTCGGAGCCTTTGCGGTCAGTCAGCTCGCCGTGCAGGCGGATGCCCTTCTTCGCAGCGAAATCCCCCTGCTTCAGTTTGAGCTGTGTGGCCAAATCGAGCAGGCCCATCTTGCGCTTCTGTTCGGAAAGCACTTCATCAAGAAACGTAAGATGATCGCGGAAGAACAGCACGGAACCTGGATCGTTCACTGGAGCGTCACGGCCGACCAGATGGTCAAAGAAAATAGACGCCATGGGGGTGACATACTCATGGCTGAAACGCAAATCCGTGCGCGCGAAGCCAGCGTCGCCAGGTTTGACGGCTTCGACTCCTACTTCAGAAATTCCGGCGCTGTGCTCGGATCGAATCATGTGCCGCGCAAATATTTTCTCCGCCAACGTCATAGCGCGTTTCGGAGTCTTGATCGCGGGCAAACTCACTTTTCCCTGCAAACGTGCGACGTTGAATTGAAAGAGTCCGCCGTATTCGATAATTTGCCGCGTGATCTCGTCTTCGCCAGCAGTAAATTCCGCTAAGGACATTTCGGCGCCAGCGCGAATCCGATCAATGAGCGAGAAATCCGTAGAAGTCAGCACACCCAGATTTTGGCAATTCTGCTTGTAAATCCGTTCAATATTCTCAGCGATCACGAGCTTGATGCCGGCGCAACGTTCAGCGTAAGGAGATTGCTCGCGGCTCGATCCTTTGCCACGCCGCTTCCCGCTGACCGCCGCCACGAAGCCGCCACGCTTTATGTCGCCGCGCTGGATGGGCACCTCATTGCCACACTTCAGGCCGGTGTAGGGAAATTCTCCCAGCGTTTCGTCAAAGAAAAAACAGATGTGTGCAGGGGTGATTTCATCCGTAGAAATGTCGTCGCGCAGTTTGGGATTGTTCTGCGGATTCTTCGTGTCCCAGGAGAGGTCTTCGCCATCGAGCTGTCGCTTGATCAGGTCAGGATCTTCGGTGAGAAACAGAATTCGCCCGGAGAGGCGCACTGTCGCTGGCCGCTTCTCGACTTTCTTATTTAACAAGGCTTCAATCACTGCATCACCTCACGCGGCTTGCTCCTGTGTTATTTTACGCCGCTGGAAAGGAATTCCAGACCCGTTACGTTCCATAGGGACGAAACAACTTAGCCCAGCGCTTTCAGCGCTGGGCACAGAGCAAAGTCAGGCCCAAAGTCTCGGAGGGACGACACAATTACCCGAGCACGTGCGCCGGATCGTAGGCAATCCCGTATTTCTTTAGTAATTCTTGAAACTCCTGCTCAAAGCTTCTCTTCGCATGATGCGCCTGGTTCTTGATATAACGGATCACGTCACCATTCTGGGAGGCGCTTACGCTGAACGCGCCGTAACCCTCCTGCCAGGCGAATCCCTTCCCGTTCTCGTTCAACCATTTTGAGGAGCTGCCCTTCAAAAACTGCACTGCCTTCGACAGTGGCATGGTCGGCGGCAGCAGTACAAGCGCGTGCACGTGATCTTGAATGCCACCGATGATAATCGCATCGAATCCCTGCTTCTTCGCTATTCCTGCCATGTAGGCCCACAGCTTGGGTTGGAGCTCTTCCGAAATTGAGTTGGCGCGGGCTTTTGCACTGAAAATCACGTGAACCCGATTGCTGGAATATGTGTGTGACATTGTGTCGTCCCTCCGGGACTTCTCTTGGTGGCGAACCGTTACCCAGCACTCGAAGCGCTGGGCTAAGTTGTTTCCGGCATCCGGCTTGGGCTGAGGCGTCGGCCACAACGCCTGGCTTGATCCATTTAGTGCCCCGATGTTGGCCAGGTCTGTTTCGCGCACCACGGCTCGCAGTCGAGTCCATCGAGTGTCTCTGGCGCGGGCCGGAACTTCCAAGCACCAGGCGCTGGGTCGGAGTTCAGGTTATGGATTGACACCGGGCAAGTCTGTGACGGATGTCACAACGCCTGCGGGCCTGTTAACATTTCTGCTCGGCAAATTTCATTCCCATGCACGTCGTTGCTATTATCGCGGGAATTGTTGTCCTCCTTTCCGTCCTGTTGGACGCCTTCGAAACTGTCGTATTGCCCCGGCGGGTGCGACGACAGTTTCGCATCACGAGCTGGTTTTATCGCAATACGTGGGTACCGTGGGCAAGGCTGGTCAGCCGCATCAAATCGCAGACTCGCCGTGAAGCTTTCTTCGGATATTTCGGCCCGCTCTCGATGATTGGGCTGCTGATTTTATGGGCATGCGGACTGATCTTTGCCTTTGCCCTGTTGCAATATGGTGGCGGCGAACATCTTTTTTCTGGAAGCCAGAAGCTTAACTTCCGCCTGCTGCTGTATCACAGTGGCGAGACGTTCTTCACGCTTGGCTACGGGGACATCACTCCGGTCTCGGGTTTTTCCCGCGCCCTTTCCGTGGCTGAGGCCGGTATGGGTTTTGCATTCCTCGGTGTCGTCATCGGCTATTTGCCGACGATATATTCAGCGTTTTCTCGACGAGAGATTGAGATTTCGCTGCTCGACGCGCGGGCCGGTTCGCCTCCGAGCGCTACCGAACTGCTGACTCGTGCGGTGAGCAGTTTGGACCAGGGAACGCTCGACCGGCTGTTTCATGACTGGGAACGCTGGGCGGCGGAAGTTTTGGAAAGCCATCTCTCCTATCCGGTGTTGAGCTTCTATCGCTCGCAGCATAGCAACCAGTCATGGCTAGGGGCGCTCACTGTTGTTCTGGACGCGAGCGCTCTGGTCATTGCTGGAATTGACGGCATCAGTAATGAACAGGCGCGATGGACTTTCAAGATGGCGCGGCATGCGGTGGTGGATTTAGCGCAGGTGGTGAATGCTCGCTATGCCCCGAATGCGACGGAGCGCCTAACGCCGGAGGATCTGGCTCAGATCCGAATCCAGCTAGCGCAAAAAGGACTGCGACTACGCGACAGCCCAGACGCGGAACAGAAGCTGTCCCAGCTTCGCATGCAGTACGAACCCTATGCAATCGCGATGGCGAAGAATCTCTATATCTCGCTGCCGCCGTGGATTCGCCGCGACCCGACGATCAAAGACAATTGGCAGGCCGGCCCCTGGGACCGCACCATCCAAGCCCAGGCGCTGGGCAAGATCGGGGTAGCGCGGCGGGGAATCGCGGACGATCATTTTTAGTTAAACTCGCAAAGCCTTAGTGACTGGCAAAGCCCCTGCGGCGCTGTTCGCTATAGCGGTGCAGGGCATCACTGATGATGGGGTAGGCCTCCCCTGCCGGGCGGATCTGGTCCACCTCCACCGCCTTGCCTTCCAACTGTTTGTAGTCCTGGAAGAAGCGGCGCAGCATCAGCAGTCTGTGGGGCGGCATCTCTTCCGCCTCGGTATAGCTGTTGAACTCGGGATCCTTGGTTGCAACAGCGATGATCTTGTGGTCTTTCTTCCCAGCATCAATCATCGTCATTAATCCGATTGCTCGCGCGTAAATAATGGTGAGAGGCACAACCGTTTCCTGACATAGCACCAATACGTCGAGCGGGTCGTCATCTTCGGCGAGGGTCTGAGGAATGAAACCGTAGTTCGCGGGATAATACACCGCCGAGTAAAGCACGCGGTCGAGCTTGATCATCCCGCTGGCTTTGTCGAGTTCATACTTCACGCTGGAGCCGAAGGGAATCTCGATGATGGCGTTGAACTCTTGCGGTAGCTTGCTGCCGGGAGTCACGTCGTGCCAGGGATGGATCACCCACACATTCTAGCGTGTAGGCCTGTGCAGGGCAGAGCCTGTCCTGAGCGCAGTCGAAGGATGCCCTCACCTGCCCTCCCCGTGTTCTCGCCTGAGCCCGTCCAGACCAGGGCGTCTGGGGCTACACGGCTTGACCCGCTTTTCCGCGGCGAGTAAAGTTTGGTTCAGATCATGTCCACGCAGACCGGCAAGTACCTCAAATTCGGCAGCGCCGTGGTGATCATCCTGCTGGCGCTGGGTTACCTTGCGTACACCGGGGTCCAAGAGAGCAAGAGCTACTACGTGACTATCAAGGAATTGCGCGGCTTGGGCGAGGGCGCTTATAGCAAGCGTCTGCGCGTTGCGGGTAACGTGCAGCCTGGTTCCATCAAGCGCAGCGGGACGAATGTGAACTTTGTGCTGGTCGAAAATGACCAAATCCTTAACGTGGTCTACAACGGGACTGAGCCTCCTCCGGACACCTTCAAAGACAACGCGCAAGCGCTAGCTGAGGGCAGCTTCGGACGCGATGGCGTTTTCTATGCTAAGCAGATCCAGGCCAAATGCGCGTCGAAATATGCTCCGCAGCAAGGGACGCCGGCGAGCGGGACGTCTAAGACGTCGTAGAGACGTAGCTAGCTACGTCTCTGGCGTCGCGCAGGCGTAACCGGGGTTCAAACAAGACGTTGCAAGCAACGTCTCTACGAAAAAAATTTCCCTCCGTCTATGCGGGAGTAGTGGGCTCTCTGGCCAAGAACCGCAGCCGCATGTAGTCCGCAGTCCACCTGCCTTTGTCGTCGCACAGCGCCGGCCGCAGTCTTTCGGTTACTTCATTTAAGAACGCCGGGCGTTCTTCTTTCAATACGCTTTTCGTAAACGGAATGGCGAATGTTTCCAACCATCCTCGCATTCCGGTCGGAAGCGGGGTTGGGCGGGAAATCAGCGCGATAGATTCGACCTCGAAGCCTGCGCGTTCGAGCCGCTCACGGTAATCATCGGGAGTCGGGAAATACCAGGGGATGAGCGACGCGGCATTCTCTACCCCATATCTTTCGAGCGTTGCGCAAAGGGCGACCGTGATGGCAGCGACGCATCCGTGGCCACCCATTTCTGCGGCGAACCGCCCGCGCGGCTTGAGAGCGCGACCTACGCCTTGGATCACGGCATCGGGGTTGTGCTTCATCCAATGCATGGCGGCGTTCGAGAATACGGCGTCGAACTCCGAATTGAAGATGAGGTTGTAAGCGTCCATGACTCGCGCGTCGAGTCCGCGACGTTTGGCGGCCGAGACCATGTCGGAGGACGCGTCCACACCTACGACTTCCGCCCCTGCAGTGACAATCTTTTCCGTGAGCGCGCCATCGCCGCAGCCGAGGTCGAGTATGCGCTCTCCTGGTTGCGGATTGAGCAGCTCAAACACGGCCTGTCCCAGGTCAGAAACAAAGCGCGCATTTTCGGCGTAGAGGTCGGAGCTCCATTCCTGGGCCGGAGTTTCGGAAGGCATTTTTCTATCCTAAACGACGAATGCCTAAGAACCGGCGGTGCGTGCATCGGGCAACATGTAGACCCAGACGCCCTCGTCTGGGGTGGGGCAGGTGAGGGCACCTGCCCCTACATTTGTGTAGGTGCTATAAAGAGAGCCGTGGCCGAAGCTCAATCCAACCCCGACGCTTTGCCCGCAGTGGTGGCCGATGGCGTGGTCAAGCAATTCGGCCGCTTCGCCGCGCTGCGTGGAGTGAGCGCTCGATTTGCTTCCCGGAGGCTCTACGTAATTCTCGGCGACAATGGCGCCGGCAAGACAACCCTACTGCGAACGCTCGCCGGGCTGGCGCAGCCCACGCGCGGCACAATCTCAATTTTGGGCACGACGAGTGTAAGAAGTGTTTGCACTCAAATCGGCTACATGGCGCATCCGTCGCTGCTTTACGACGAGATGAGCGGCATGGAAAACCTGCGCTATTTTGCTGGGCTCTACGGAATTGAGGACGGAACCGCAAACGACCGATGTCGCGAAGTAATAGCGTCCGTGAAGCTGGACCCAGAACTGGAGCGGCCGGTCGGCCAGTATTCGCAAGGCATGCGGCAAAGAATGTCGCTGGCGCGGGCGCTGCTGAACGACCCCAAACTATTACTCCTGGACGAACCCTTTTCCAATGTTGATTCCCGCTCGGCACAGGAAATGGCCGTTCTGCTTACTCAAATGCGGGACCGCGGCAAGACACTGTTCGTGATCACGCATCAACCCGGTTTGCTCGAAGACGTCGCCGACGAATTTGTTCGGATGGACGCTGGCAAGATTGTGGATCGCACTGCCAAGCTGCGGATGGCCTCGCAATGAGCTTCTTCGGGATCACGCGCACGACTCTCACCAAAGATGTGCGCCTCGAATGGCGATCGAAAGACGCCATCAACGCCATGCTTTTCTTTTCGCTTCTGGTTGTCGTGATTTTCAGCTTTTCTTTTGATCCTACGGCTGAAGAATCACGAAGAATTGCCGGTGGACTGGTGTGGGTGGCGTTCCTGTTTGCCGCAATTGTCGCCCTGAATCAGACTTGGGCGCGCGAGCTCCGCAACCAGGTGCTGGATGCGTATCGGGTATCGCCAGCGCCAGCGAATGCGTTGTTTCTGGCAAAGGCGTTTGGCAATTTTATTTTTGTGACGGTGCTTGAAGCGCTCATGACGCCTTTGTTCATCGTGTTCTACAAGCTACGCGCACTTGGTCCAACCTGGGAGCTGCTGCCCATCGCAGCGCTCGGCACCTGGGCACTGGTGGTAAATGGCACATTCTTCGCCGCGATTTCCTTGCGCACTCGAAGCCGTGAAATCATGCTGCCGCTTCTGCTGTTTCCAATTTCCATTCCGGCGCTTCTTGGAATGGTGAATGCGACGACGGCCATCCTCACTGGAGAAGGGTCAGCGCGGTTTTGGATCGCCCTGCTCGTGGCGTATGATGTCGTGTTTACTATCGCATGCTTGTTGCTGTTTGAGACTGTATTGGAAGCGGAATGAAACGCGGCTTCTCTATTCTCGCCATTGTCACCGCCTTGCTGTTGAGCTTTGCTCTTTACGAAGCTCTGATCGCCGCGCCCACCGAGCGCACCATGGGCGACGTGCAACGCATCTTTTATTATCACGTGCCTTCGGCATGGACGGCATTTCTGTTGTTCCTGATTAATTTTGTTGCGTCAGTGGTCTTCCTCATTCGGCGTGACACCAAGGCCGACATTCTTGCTCTTGTGACTGCGGAAGTTGGCGTCGTGTTCTGCACCGTCGTGATGGCCACAGGTCCCATTTGGGCGCGTCCGGTTTGGGGTATCTGGTGGACGTGGGACCTGCGCCTGACGCTCACATTAGTACTGTGGCTTATTTATGTGAGCTATCTTGTGTTGCGGCGATTCTCGACGAGCAGCCAAACACCGGTGCTAGCGGCGGTGCTGGCAATTTTCGGCGCTCTGGATGTACCGCTCGTCTACTTCTCAATCTGGTTTTTCCGCACGCAACATCCTTCTCCAGTAATTGGCGGCGGCGGATCACTCGACCCTCGCATGGCGCACGTATTGCTGATCAACTGGGCAGCATTTCTCTGTCTGGCGTGGCTAGTCTGCTGGACGCGATTCCGTCTTGAAGTCTTAGAACGCGAAGTTGAGGAAGCACAGGCGCTCGAATCGCTGCTCGAGGGATCGCGATGAATTATCTCTACGCCGCCTACGTTGCGACCTGGGTGATTCACGGGACATATCTCGCAATCCTGGTGCGCAAATACTCCAAGATCCGGCAGGAGATGGAGAGCCTGAAAAAGTAATCCTTTCCTCAGTCACATCCGGGGCAGCTGCAGAAAGAGCTCATCTTGAAGCGTCAACGCAAAAAGGACTGGTCACCAACCGGGAAGGGCACGACTTCCAGTCGTGCCGAACACGGTAAGCCCGGCTCAAATTCGGCACGAGTGGAACTCGTGCCCTTCCCGATTCACAATCCCGCAAAGCTGACCTAGTTCCGAGCTTCGAATAGGCATCAGCGGCTAAAGTTCCACCCAGGCTGCATCCCTGCGAAATCCTGTGATTCATCGCTCGGGCGAAGGAATTCATATTCCTCAATTACAGCAGCCACGCCCACTCGAGTCGCAGGTCCATTGGATTCGACGCGAACCACGCGAGCTAGAAACTTCACTCGCACAGGATCGGTGAGTGTGACCTGCGGCGGGAAGGCCATGGTGACTTCAATCCGGGCGCCCTCAGTCATCCACCTGTCCAGATAGAAAAAGATCCCACGGGCGCTTACGTTCTCGACCTCAGTGGAAAACTCGTTGGGAATTCCAGATACTCTTACCGAGGCAGGCAGCTTCATCGAGAAGCGCCGCATGGTGCGTCTCTCGGGGCTGTTCTCAGAAACCGATCTCTGTCCAAAGAGCATTCTGGTATATGAAGCGCCAGCACAGAAAAGGTTCTAGCGCCAGACTTACCGAACCACCAGGCGATTACAAGCGCAAAACCGGAGGGGAACAGCGCCGGTTAACGCCTTTCGTTAGGGGGAGGCCGGGAAGCGCTCAAAAGCATGATTAGAGCAGGTGAAGTTCCAGAAGGCATTGGGTGGCGAAGCAGACCGGGTCAGAAGAATGAGATACTTGCAATTCTTCAGGGAAATCTCTTCGGCAGGGGACGCAAGCAGTTGCAAGAGATGTAGAAGTTGCCGGTGCTTTGTTGCCAATGGTTCGCTTTCTGAGCACAGCGGCATCTCACGATTGACTCTCCTGCATCAGACTTGAGCAAAGGGCCATCGAAAAGAGATATTTCCAGATTGCGCCAGGCGCTAGGTCGGTCCTTACCGCAGGCCGATTTCGAGGACGAAACTTGACAGCCTATCCGTCAGATGTTTAAGTAATTACTTGCTTTAAGCCAATCAGTTAGCGGGTGCGCAGACCGACACTGCCGGCAGCTCGGGCGCGCTTCAGTCGCCAATTCTCTCAATATTCTCCAGGAAACGGGAACTCGGAGGGTTCTGTGATGGTTAATCGCGGTTGGGTGGGAGCAGTTTTCGCGCGGGGACGGGCCCCAATTGTTTTTGCTTTGCTTGTCCTTGGCGGTGGTCTCCTGCTCAGGCATGATGCCGCGGGTCCGCCCCATTCTGTCAACGCCACCTTGAGCAGCCCAGCGCAGATTCGAGCTGCGTTCGGCCGGTTACCCCTCAGTTTTGAACTGAATCAGGGCCAGAGCGACAGCCGGGTGAAGTTCTTGGCGCGCGGAAACGGATACGGGCTGTTTCTTACTCCCGCCGAGGCCGCACTGACTCTACCAGATACTTCCAAATCCGCAGCTGGCGTTTCTGTTGTCGAGATGCGGCTCAGCGGTGCGAATCAGAACACCGAGATTGCAGGATCAGACCGCTTGCCCGGCCATAGCAGCTACTTTATCGGCAACGACCCATCCCGCTGGCACCGCAATATTCCTCAATTTGCTCGGGTGCATTACCGCGAAGTTTACCCAGGAATTGACCTGGCTTTCTATGGCAAGCAGGGCCGGCTTGAGTACGACTTTGAAGTCTCCCCGGGCAGCGATCCGCGCCAGATCAAGCTTGATTTCAAGGGAACTGAGAGTCTTAAGGTTGCCGCCGATGGGGCCCTCGTGCTCACAATGGGCGATCGCGAGCTGCGGTTTGAGGCTCCACACATCTATCAGACATCTGCCGCGGGAGATCAGGCGGTCTCGGGATCATTTATTCTTCTCGGAGCGAACCGCGCCGGATTCGAAGTGGGTAACTACGATCGCAGCCGGATACTGGTGATCGATCCGGTATTCACGTTTTCGACTTTTCTTGGCGGATCAGGCGATGAGAGTTGTACCGCCATCATTGGCGCCACGGCGGGGTTCGTGCCTCACTGCCCGGCCATCGCCGTGGACTCGGCATCCCGAGTTTACGTAGCCGGCGCCACCACTTCCCCGGGCTCGTCGTTCCCCTTGCCCCCGGGGACGACCACTCCGCCAACCCTCGACGGCGGCGCGGATGCCTTTCTGGTGCGCTTCGACAGCACCGGCACAGCGCTTGAGTACACGACCTACCTCGGCGGAAGCGGAACCGAATATCCCACTGGCATCGGAGTGGACGGCGGATTCAATGTCTATGTTGCGGGCACTACAAATTCCGCAGATTTTCCGACCGTCAACGCTTTTCAGTCGACACCAAGTGCCGCCGGAAATCACGTCTTCGTGTCTAAGTTTGATTCAAGCGGTTCGGCGAATTTGTATTCCACGTATGTTTCGGGCACCGGCGTAGATACCGCAAGCGGTTTAGCGGTTGACAGCCTGGGAAGAGCCTACGTGTTTGGCACTACCACTTCAACGAACTGCCCGCCGACATCGGGATTAATCTGCTTCCCCACAACACCCGGAGCGCTGCAGCCTGCTGCCCTGGCCACCAACCAATTCTTCTTCAGCAAACTGGACCCAGCTTTGAGCGGAATGAACAGCTTGCTCTTCTCGACTTTCGCGGGCGGGAGCACTCCTTCGAACGGAACGGTGACAGGCGGCGCGGTCGCGGTAGACAACAATTTCAACGTGTATCTGGCAGGAGGGACCGACTTCACGGATATGGTGCCGGGAACGTGGATTGTGAATGCGTTCCACTCCTCTCCCGGTGGCGGCCTTGATGCGTGGATTGCTAAGCTGCAACCCGCTACAGGCAACTCCCAACTGTACACGCCGGTGTACGGGACTTATTTGGGAGGCAGTGGGAACGACGTCGCCTATGGCATTGCCACCGACGGCACTAACGCCTATAGCACTGGTTCAGCAGATACTGGCATCACGCTCGTTCCTGCGCAAGTGACCGGGGATGAGTTTCCTGCAGCCAACGCCGGAGGTTCGGACGCATTTATCGCAAAGTTCGGCGTACCCGTCACCACCGGCACAACCCAGGGCGCAGTTCCGCTTAGCTATTTCACATATCTAGGAGGCAGCGGTTCCGATGCTGGACTCGCGATTGCCGTAGATTCGAACCAGAACGCTCGTGTTACTGGGTTTACCAACGGTGGTTTCCCCAACAATAACCCACTTCCAGGTTCCTCCGGCGGCGGGGAGGACGCCTTCTTCGCGCGAATTGTGACTACCGGGGCAAGCCTCGCAAACTCAAATTCGACTAGCATTCTGGGCGGATCTGGAGCGGACATCGGAACGAGCATCGCAGTGGATGCTGCATTAAATACCTACGTGGCCGGAGAGACTTCCTCCGGTAATTTCCCGACTAGCAATGCGCTGCAAGCAACCTCTCTGGGTCTGCCGGACGCCTTCGTGAGCAAGCTGGGACCAGACACATCGAAACTGAGTTTCACCTGCATCACGAGCACGGGAACCGGCTGTCCGAGCCCGGTTCCAACGAATCCGACGGTGAGTCCAACACCGGTAGGCGTCGGCAGCCAGGTGACTTTCAAATATTCGATCTACAACACCGGAGATCCGGTAGCCGGAGTTCTATTCACCGACACGCTTGGGCCAAAGTTAACCTTGGTCTCGGCTGCGGCCAGCGTCGGTAGCTGCCCGACGAGTGCGGTTAGCGGCATCCTTGTCTGCAACCTGGGCACTATACCTACTTCAGTCATCACCACCAGCGGGAGCACGAGCACAACTGCGCCTGCGGCCACGGTTACGGTCGTGGTTACGCCAACCGTGCCAACTTCGACTGGCTGCAAAAACATGACTCAGTTCCCGATCAACAATATTGGAGCTTTGAGCGCGGGGCCGGGTCCGAACGCGCCGGGATCGGCCACCGTCAACGACTTCTGCGTCATCGCCTCACCCGCCACGGCCACCGTACTTGCCGGAGTACCGGCCACGTATAGCGTGACAGCCACTGCAACAGGCTCCGGATTCCCGGAGTCGGTTTCATTGGCGTGCGGGTCAGGATTGCCATCAGGCGGAAGTTGCACGTTCACAAACAATCCCATTCCCAACATGAGCAACGGCGCGCAGAGCCGGGCTCTTGAAATCACGACCCAGCCGCGAGTCACGACCCCTGGAAGCCTCTTCCGGCCCGGTCCTACCTACGCGGTCTGGTTACCGATCTTTGGAGTTGGGCTTGTTGGTGCTGGTATTTCGCGCAAGCGGCGGGTGCTGCTCGGAATTTTCTTCGCGGTTGTCCTGAGCGTAGCTCTGTTGCAGGCTGGATGCGGCTCCAGCAAGAGCAGCACTAGCACAACAACCGGAACTCCGGCTGGAACTTACACGATCACGGTGAATGCAACATCAGGGTCCGCAACCCGGACGACGACCGTGCAGCTGACCGTGCAGTAGCGTCCGCGAATATCCTCAGAAACCTACGGCCAGATGCCGCGCGAGCGCATCGCATTGGCCACCCGGTTAATCGCCAGGATGTACGCGCCCATGCGCATCTCCACGTTGTACTTGGTCGCAGTGGCGTGGACATCGGCGAAAGCCTTCACCATGATGCGTTCCAAGCGCCGGTTCACGTCGTCTTCGTCCCAGAACAGCTCCTGCAGGTCTTGCACCCACTCGAAGTAAGAGACGGTCACGCCCCCTGCGTTCGCCAGCACATCTGGAATTACCATGATCCCGCGGTTGTGCAGTACAAGGTCGGCATCGGGCGTAGTCGGACCGTTCGCCGCCTCAGCCACGATGCGCGCCTGGACCCGTTCCGCGTTCTCCATAGTGATTTGGTTTTCGAGCGCCGCCGGGATGAGGATGTCACACTGCAACTCGAGCACGGCTTCGCTCGAAATCGGCTCCGAACCGGGGAAACCCGCAACCGAGCCAGTCTTGGCCTTGTGCGCAACCAACTCGGCGATGTTCAGGCCTGAGCGATTCAGCACGCCGCCGTGAGAGTCACTGATCGCAATAATCTTGGCACCCTCGGGCGAGAGCAGTTGCGCGGCGATGCTTCCAGCATTTCCGAAGCCCTGAATCGCAACCGTAGCCTGATTTAGTTTTATGCCCATGACTTCACATGCGGCGCGAATCACAAACAGACAACCGCGGGCTGTGGCTTCGTTCCGGCCGAGTGATCCGCCAAGGAACAATGGCTTACCGGTCACGACTCCGGGCGCATTGCTACCGTGGGTCATGCTGTAGGTGTCCATGATCCACGCCATGACTTGAGCGTCGGTGTAAACGTCGGGCGCGGGAATGTCTTTATCCGGTCCGATGAGTGGCGAGATCTCGTACGCATACCGACGGGTGAGCCGTTCGAGTTCGTCACGGGAGAGTTTGTGCGGGTCGCAAACAATGCCGCCCTTGGCGCCGCCGAAGGGGATGTTAACGATGGCGCACTTCCAGGTCATCCATGTAGCAAGGGCTTTGACTTCGTCGAAAGTAACATTGGGATGATAGCGAATGCCACCCTTGCACGGTCCGCGCGCGCTATTATGTTGGACGCGGAAACCGTCAAACACGCGGACGGAACCGTCGTCCATTTTCACCGGAAGCGACAATGATAGCGCCCGCCGCGGCCGCCGCAGGACCTCGCGCAGGCCAGGTTCGAGACCGCATTTCTCAGCGGCATAATCGAACTGGCGCATGGCAATTCGAAAAGAGTTGAGATCTTCTTTCGTTGTAAGGGGAGAGTCGTCAACAGGAAGCCGGGCAGCAGTCATACAATCTCCTTTCGCCCAAGCGTTCGGTTCAAGCCACGTCGTCGAGCTCCATATCCAGCAGTTGCAACTCCTCGCCGCCAATCAGTTCGGTGCGCGGATGCCCGCACTGAGGACATGGGCACTCCGCGCGGGAGGCCTCGAAGTTCTGGCCGCAGTTCTGGCAGCGATGACGCAAGGGTAAGACCTTCACTGAAAGCTGGGCGCCTTCAGCAACGGTGCCGCGAGCGACATCGGCAAAAACGGTTTGCAGGCGATCAAGGTCGAGGACACGCCGTCCTCCAACCGCGAGATGAACAGCTAGGATTCGAGTTGCAGCATGGCGATAGGCCGCCACATCTACAGCAGCCAGGACGTGATTTGCGACTTCGCGTTCGTCCATGCCCGCCTCCAGACTGGAGCTCTGACGGGGCTTGCGTGAGGGAATAAGGGCAAGTGCTTCGGCCCTCACTTCCGGTATGCCAATGGAGTTGTACACCCGCCAAAGGAGGCTCGTCAACAAGGGGAGGGACCAGGTGACTTTTCTAGCCGCTCTCTGCAGGCGCGAAGATCACTAGGACCACCAACTCTTCCTCTATGTCAAAGAAGCGATGTTCGAGCCCAGCTTCCACATGGATCACACTTTCCTCCCCCACCGAGCGTTCCTCCGTTCCGAGGCGCATCTTTGCTTTGCCTCGAATCACGTAGTAGATCTCGTCTTCTTTATGCGGCTTCTGCGGATCACGTGCTCTAGCGGGCAGAACATAGACTCCGGCACTTGTGGCGGGAATGCGAAGGAATTCGAGGTAGGAACGGCCTGCCTGAAGTCGTTTCGCGAGCAGTTGATCGAGCGCAAAAACTTCGCTCTCGCTCACCCGAACGCTCCCTGAAAAAAAATCTCCGTGTACTGCTGGGCGAGGTTCTCTTGCTGCAGACTGCCTTCGGGGCGGTACCACTGGTAAATCCAGTTGATCATTCCCAGTAGCGCAAACGCCGCCGCCCTGGGAGTTACCGTTCCCTTCGACTGGCGGGGGCTTTGCAGTTTTGCCTGAACTTCGGCAATCAGGTTCTCGACAAAATGAATGTAGTCTTTCTTCCGGGCGTTGATGCGTTTGCGTAGGGCTGGCGAAAGCGGATGGTTCTCATGCAGCATGACTGTGATTTCGCGGTCGCGCTCGCTCAGAACCACACCGATGTGCAGGCGAATCAGCGTTCGCAAGCGCTCCTCTGGGTCGGCGATGGCCTTGACCGGTTTAAGCACCTTCTCCTCAGTGATGTCCATGGCGTGGCTCATGAGGTCAAAGAGGATCTCGTCTTTGCTCTGGAAATGGTGGTAAAGTCCGCCTTTACTTAACTTTAGCGCAGCGGCCACGTCGTTCATTGAGGTCCCATCATAGCCCTGCTGCTGAAACAGGCGAGCCGAGGCACGGAGAATTTCCTGGCGAGGATCAGTAACAGTTTCGCGGGGCATCGGCGATCAATATACACGGTACGCCCAACTGTAACTAACTAATCTATTGACTCCCTGCTGTGGCGCAAGCTAACATTCCTTTGTACCAACCGACCGGTCGGTGCGCACTCATGACAGGAGAGCACAACTGTGGCCACCATCTTCTACGAACACGACGCCAATCCAGCAGCCCTGAAGGGCAAAACTATCGCCGTCTTCGGCTACGGCAGCCAGGGACACGCCCAGGCCCAGAACCTGCGCGACAGCGGTTACAAAGTAATTATCGGGCTTGACCCGACCCGCCAGAGCGCGAAGCAGGCGAAGGCCGATGGCTTTACTGTGCTGGCTCCGGCGGAAGCGGCCCACAAGGCGGATTGGATCCAGATTCTTACTCCTGATGAGACCCAGGCAGCGTTCTACGAGTCGGCCATCAAGCCAGGATTGAAAAAAGGAAAGATTCTCGGCTTCTCCCACGGTTTCAGCATTCATTTCAAAGCGATCGTTCCTCCGGCAGACGTGGACGTGGTCATGATCGCGCCCAAGAGTCCTGGCCACCTTCTCCGGCGCGTCTATGGGGAAGGCCGTGGTGTTCCGTCCCTGATTGCAATCCAGCAGGACGCGAGCGGACGAGCGCATGAACTTGCGCTCGCATATGCCTACGGTATCGGCTCAACTCGCGCCGGTGTTTTGCAAACGACTTTCAAAGAAGAAACCGAGAGTGACCTGTTTGGCGAACAAGCAGTGCTCTGCGGGGGGCTGACTTCGCTGATGAAGAAAGGATTTGAAACGCTGATCGAGGCTGGCTACCAGCCTGAGATTGCCTACTTCGAATGCATTCACGAAATGAAGCTGATCGTCGATCTGATTTACGAGGGCGGTCTGGATCGCATGCGCTACTCGATTTCGAACACCGCCGAGTACGGGGACCTGACTCGCGGTCCGAAAGTTGTTGGCGACGAGACCCGCGCCGCGATGAAGAAGATTCTTGCTGACATTCAGGCCGGTACGTTCGCGCGTGAGTGGATTGACGAGAATAAAACTGGCGGAAAGAAGTTTGCCGCTTTGCGCGAGGCCGAGAAGAAGCACCAGGTTGAGGAAGTGGGAGCGAACCTGCGCAGCATGATGTCATGGCTGCAAAAGGATTCCGGCAAGCAAGCCACCAAGGCCGAGCCTGCCGCGGCAAAAAAGGTCGTGAATGCTTAGGGGAGCCGAAATCTTTTTGCAATGTTTGCGCGCCGAGGGAGTGGACCTGGTGTTCGGTTACCCTGGCGGCGCAATCATGCCCTTGTATGACGCGCTTGAAGGCAGCGGCATTCGCCATATTCTTACGCGTCATGAGCAGGGTGCGGTGTTCGCTGCCGAGGGACATGCTCGGGCGACGGGACAAGTTGGCGTGGCCATCGCCACCAGCGGTCCAGGTGCAACAAATCTTGTAACCGGGATAGCGGACGCCAAGATGGATTCGGTGCCGCTGGTATGTATCACTGGCCAGGTCCGCAGCGCTCTGATCGGCACTGACGCGTTCCAGGAAACTGACGTCTTTGGATTGACGCTTTCACTTACCAAATGGAGCCGTCTGGTGCGTTCGATTGAAGAAATTCCCACTGCGATTGCCGAAGCCTTTCATTGGGCGCGCGAAGGACGTCCCGGGCCGGTAGTGATTGATATCCCTACAGACTTCCTCAAAGCGAAGATGGAATTCGCTGGTCCGGTAAAGTTCGCGCCGAAGCCTCGCCCGTCCGACGCTCAAGCTGAGGCGACGTTTGGCGACACGCTGATCTCGCTGCTGGAAAAAGCCAAGCGGCCGGTGGCGCTGATCGGAGCCGGCGCTAAACTTTCCGGCGCGATCCCTGAGCTGAGGCAGCTCTTGGATGAATTGAACATTCCGACTTTTGCGACTGTGCATGGGCTAGGAGCTGTCGTTCCCTCCTCGCCTTATTACCTGGGCATGGTAGGCATGCATGGCACGCGCGCGGCCAACATGGCGCTGCACGAAAACGACCTGCTACTGGTCTTTGGCGCGCGCCTCGATGACCGCGTCACCGGCGATCCCACGCGCTTTGCTCCGAATGCAAAGATCGTTCACTTCGAAATTGATCCGGCGCAGCTCGACCGGGTGCGTCAATGCGAATTGTCGGTGATTGGCGACCTGGCGCAGACGATTCCCGCGTTTTACAAGAAAATTCAAAGCGCTAAGTTGCCCGATTGGAGGGAGTGGCGCGCCGTGGCTTGTGGGCCTGACCGCGCGGAACTCGATCCTCGCGGTCTCTCACAATTAACAGTCCGCTTCCTGGATGAGCTGTTCAGCAGGCTGCCCGAAAACAGCGTTGTCATCGCCGACGTCGGCCAGCACCAGATGTGGGCCGCGCAGCGTTATCGTTCCGCATCACCGCGTGGATTTATCACCTCCGGCGGACTGGGTTCGATGGGATTTGCATTGCCCGCCGCGGTTGGCGTCCAGCTTTCGAAGCCCGATGCGATCGTGCTTTGTGTTTCCGGCGACGGCGGTTTCCAGATGAACATTCAGGAACTGGCCACTGTGCGCCGCCTGAATCTGCCGATCAAGATGGTGATCGTGGACAACAAATATCTCGGCATGGTGCGCCAATGGCAGCAGCTCTTTTATCAGCGCAACTACGCCGAGACCGATCTGAGCGACAATCCGGATTTTGTCGAGATCGCGAAAGCTTATCGCATCAATGCCGAGCGGTTGAGTGAAGACGCCATGCAGGAATTTCCGGTGACCGAAGAAACGGGCGATGTGCTGGAACGTTTTCTTAAGTCGTCCGAGCCGGAGCTGCTGGTGTTCGACTGCGCTCCGGAAGCAAATGTTTATCCTATGGTGCCTGCAGGCGCTGCACTTTCGGAGATGTTGTTCGACGACGAATAGATAAATGTAGGGGCAGGTGCCCTCACCTGCCCAGTCGAGCGAAGCTCGACATGTTTGATCGGTGGACAAATCGGGCCTGCGGCCCGAGGACAGGCGAGGGCGCCCGTCCCTACATGAGCAGTTTTCGGGAGAAGCAAAAAATGCACGCATTTCACATCCACTATCGCAACACACAAGGCACGCTGATGCGGATTCTCACCGCTGTTTCCCGACGCGGCCTGGAAATCCATTACGTGCTCGCCAACTCCTCCGGCCACGGCCATCGCGCTGACCTGCTGTTGGAGGTCAACGCGAAGCAGATCGGACAGCTCTGCCGCGACTGGCACGCGATTGTGGATGTTACTGATGTGCGCATGAGTGTCCCCACGCCCGATATGCTGGAAGCCGCCGCCGGATTTGCCGGCCCACATCCTCCTGCCTCGGCGGGCGCAAATGGAAAATCTGCAAGCGCTGCGATGGCGTAATTCCGGCGCGCTGAGAACTACTGCAATCCGGCCTTCCCTAACATCTCCAAAAACTGCTTCTGGGTTCGCATATCAATCGACTGGGCGACGATCTTGCCTTCCCGGTCGTAGATGAACGTCTTTGGAATGCCTTCGATTTGGAATAGCTCATTCACTCTGCGGCCGGGGTCGAGCAGGACCGGATAAGTGACTTTCTGTTGCTCAATGAAAGGCTTGACCTTGGCGGCTTCTTCGTCGGAGATGCCGAGAATGACCAGTCCCTGCGGCCCGAAGCGGCGATAGAGGGTTTCGAGGTCGGGCATCTCTTTGCGGCAGGGAGGGCACCAGGTGGCCCAGAAATTTACCAGCACAACTTTGCCGCGCAGATCCCTCAGAGTCCAAGTCTTGCCACGCAAATCCGTGAGCGTGAAATTGGCTTCATTGCGATGCTGATCGTCAGCTTCGAGCTTCGCCATTGCCGCCGCGAATTCCGGAGAGTCGAGCGATGCGTTCACGTGTTCGTAACGAACCAGGCTGGCGAGTTCGAGATAAGCGTCCTGTTTCTTCGGCGGCTGCTCTTTGATTGCGTCGGCCAGAGTGGTTGCGACTTCCTGCAGCGTGTCCTGCCCGAAGTCGCCCTCGGTTGCGCGGCCGGCAAGTCCCACAGCCAGGCGCAGTTTGTTCGGTGCGGATGGAAGCTGGCGAATCTGGATCGCAAGATCTTTGGTTGTGCGCGCACGAACGTCGTCAGGCAGATTGCGGATGTTGTGTAACTGCTCGACGATGGGCTTTTCCCGATCGCTCCAGACGAGTTCCTGTTTCTGGGCGATCCCGGTCGTGCTGAAGAAGACTATAAGCGAGGGCAATAGATGAAGAGTCCTGCATCGTTTTCGCATTGTCGCAGCTTACATTAGCGCTCGCCCTTTGTGGAAGACGGCACACTCTCCCAGCGCCTAAAGGATCTCGTTCTGCGGCTCTTGCGGCACGCCTGAAGGCATGCCCTGATACGAGTCGCGCTTCCTCTTTCGGCCTCACTGTCGTAATCTTTTAATCCTATGGACCTGAAACACCGCAGCCGTCTTATTACTGAAGGACGCGATCGTGCCGGCGCCCGCGCCATGTTCAAGGCGATCGGATTCACCGGAGAAGATCTCTCCAAGCCACTGATTGGCGTCGCCAATACTTGGATTGAAACTATGCCGTGCAACTTCCACCTGCGCCGCCTGGCAGCGAAGGTGAAGGAAGGCATTCGTGCAGCCGGTGGCACGCCGATGGAGTTCAACACTATCGCGATCAGCGACGGCGAGACCATGGGCACAGAAGGAATGAAGGCGTCGCTGGTCAGCCGCGAGGTGATTGCGGATTCGATTGAGCTCGTTTGCCGCGGGCAATTGTTCGACGCGGTGGTTTGCGTGGTTGGTTGCGATAAGACGATACCTGCTGCTGCGATGGCGATGGCGCGCCTCGATCTGCCTGGGCTGGTGCTGTATGGCGGAACAATCGCGGCTGGAAGTTATCGTGGGAAGGACGTAACCATTCAGGATGTGTTCGAAGCCGTGGGCGCCAACGCTGCCGGCAAGATGAGCGACGCCGATCTGCTGGAAATGGAAAATGTAGCCTGTCCCGGCGCAGGCGCATGTGGCGGGCAATATACAGCTAACACGATGTCCACGGTGATGGAAATGATTGGCCTGTCGCCAATGGGCTACAACAGCGTGCCCGCGATGGATCCGCAGAAAGATGAAATCGCGTTTCGCTGCGGCGAAATCATATTGAATCTGCTGAAGGGCGGGACCAAAGCGAAAGACATCCTCACCCGCCAGGCGTTTGAAAATGCGATCGCGTCGGTCGCGGCCACTGGCGGCTCGACGAACTCTGTGTTGCACCTGCTGGCCATTGCTCGCGAAGCTGGAGTCCCGTTGGAGATTGACGATTTCCAGAAGGTCAGCGAGCGTACGCCGCTGTTGTGCGACTTGAAGCCGTCCGGGAGGTTTGTCGCGGCAGACATGCATCGTGCCGGCGGAATTCGTCTGCTTGCTAACCGTTTGCTGCACGGGAAGAAGCTGTACGAAAATGCGATGACGGTCACCGGAAAGACCATTGGCGAAGAGGCCGCGGCCGCCGTCGAGACTCCAGACCAGGAAGTGATCGCACCGCTCGACAAACCGCTGAAGGCGACTGGTGGGCTTGTGGTTTTGCGCGGAAATCTGGCGCCGGAAGGATGTGTTGCGAAAATCAGCGGCCATGAGCGGCTAAGCCATCGCGGGCCTGCGCGAGTATTCGAGTCCGAAGAAGAAGCGATGAGTGCGGTAACCAGCAAGCGTATCAAGGCAGGAGACGTCGTCGTCATTCGCTACGAAGGTCCGCGTGGCGGCCCGGGAATGCGCGAAATGCTGAGCGTCACTGGCGCGATCGTTGGCGAGGGACTGGGAAACTCAGTCGCCCTGCTCACCGATGGGCGTTTCAGCGGCGCGACTCATGGCTTGATGATGGGACACGTCTCTCCGGAAGCAGCGTTGGGCGGCCCGATTGCGGCGGTCCACGAGGGAGACATGGTTCGAGTTGACGTGAACCAGCGCGTACTCGAAATCGAAATTAGCGATGCTGAGATACATCGAAGAATGGCCCAGTGGAAACCGCCAAAGCCGCGTTACGCGACCGGAGTTTTCGGCAAGTATTGCGCGCTGGTCTCTTCGGCGTCGGAAGGCGCGATCACGCGGCCAAAGTAATTCCGATAACGAATTTACCAAATATCGACCAAGCAGAATTTGCAAGTCTCTGCGCATCCAAGTAGCTTTGTGTGAGGCGGTGGATGCTTGTGCACTCGTAACCGATTCTTTCGCGCCCTGGGATTCCTCTCACTGTGCGCTGTTTTCGGTGCTAGCGCGGCCTTTGCGCAGTCGAAAGACCAAGTTGCCCCGACGCTTTCGAGTGCTCATCGCGGATTTACCACGGTCGGCCCTCACGGTCACAGAGGCTCAGCCTCATCGAACGTGGTCTCAGCGCGTCCGCTGGGCATTGATTCCATTCCAACGTTCAATGGTGAATTCCAAGTCTCGGGATTTGGCCCTGGGGGGAATTCTCAACGCAGGTGGTTCTTCACCATGGCGGGCAGCCTTCCCGAGTCGGGAGGAACGACGCGCTTCAACACTCCAATCGTGCCGGTTTCGCTGGACTTGCTCGATTACGACGGATCAGTGCGAGTGGTGGGTGGACGCCGGCTTCACTACTCCGTAACGCCTTTTGTCGGCGCTGTCGTGGACTCTCCCGTATTTCAGAATGCGGAGTACACGAGCAGCGATGTTCCCACTCAGTTCGCCGATTCAGTGCAACGCGCCGAGTTCTACAACCAAATGCAGCCGGACTGGCACACCCTGCTGAAGCCATCAGTCAAGCCGGAACGGACGCTGTCGATTCCGCGCGGCGCCTACTACTTCGCGCTCAACGAAGAAGGTTCCTGTTGCGCATTCGTACTGGTGGACATCAACGTTTTCTCGAACCGGCTGTTCCCGGCAACACCGGCTGACGTGCATAGCCCGGTGGGAGCAGCAGAGAATGCGGGAGACATCACGACGAAAGATATTTCCACATTCCTCTTTCCCAATACGTATCTTTACCTCAATGGAAACCCAAACCACTGCTGCGTGCTCGGCTTCCACACCTATGATTTCGAACCGGGCGATGCCAGCAATGATTTCCGCGAAAAAAGATATGTGATGAATTACTCGAGTTGGATCAGCCCCGGTCTGTTCGCTCCTGGGTTTGAAGACATTACCGCGCTTAGCCACGAGATCACCGAGAGTTTGAATGATCCGTTTGTGGGAAGCGATGGCGTTCACGGCATCACGCCGTGGTGGCTCTCACAAAACGGAAACTGTCAGAACGACCTGGAAGTTGGGGACGTGATTGAGGGCCTTCCGGATGCGACCATCGCTATCCGGACGAAAGGCAGAACGTACCATCCGCAGAACGAAGCCTTGCTGCCATGGTTCGAATTTCAGTCGCCCTCCACTGCGCTAGGCGGAGCTTATAGCTATCCCAACCAGAATGTGCTGACTTCCCTTTCGCCGCCACAGGGTGTGAACTGTCAGTAAGCTATCAGCTCTCAGCCGTCAGCTATCAGCTTGAACCTACGGTTTTAATGCATGGCTGACAGCCAAGAGCTGAGAGCTGAATTAAAACGAGAACATCACCTGCAAATCCACGCGCCGGTTTGCAGATGCGGACGAGAATGGGCCACCCGCGAGCGCGATGGATTGTCCAAAGAAGGGTGAGCTCAAGTTCCCTACCGGCGGCGCAGGGCTGACGGTGTTGAAAATGTTCCGCGCCGAGATGCTGAACGTCAGATTGTAACGTCGGTTGGTTGATCCGCCTCCACCGAAGAATATATTTCCGCCCGCCCCTCCGCTGAGTCCGCGTCCTCCCAAACCACCTCCGCGTCCGCCGCCGCGTGGTCCACCAGGTCCTCCGGGGCCCATTCCTCCGGACGCACTCTTGGTTTCGCTTCCGAAACCAACCGTCTTGCTCAGGCGAAGATTGAAAGTCGCGTTGCCAGGACCTTTGCCATAGTTCACCGGCAGGACCGGCTGACCAAGCGCTGGCTGCGTGTTGAAAGTTCCAAGGGGCGTGCAAGTAATCGCACTGTTCGGTTGAGGAGTAACGGCTGCGCAGGTCCTGGCTGAAACCAACGCTGGGCGGTCATTGAAAATGGAATCACCATTATCGTCCTGCCCGGTTGTGATGTTATACGGCTGTCCCGAGTTAATGATGATGAATGGACTAAGCGAGAACGAATGCGGCAGTGAAACGTTTCCGCCAATAAAAGCCCGATGCGGGACGTCGAACGCAGCGCGGCCATAGTCAGCCATGGGATCGTACTGGTTGGAAAGAAAGCTAGCGGAACTGGTGGTGCCGCTGGAAAAGCCTCCCCCTCCGCCTCTGCCGGCACTGGCATTGCTATTGGCGTAACTCAATGTGTAGAAGCCAAACAGCGACAGCTTTTTGCCCGCCGCGACTCTTACGTTCGCGATGAACTGATTTTGGCGGAAGACTCCTTCGGAGTCGTACTGATAAACGTTGTCATTGCCATACAGCGCCTGCAGGGGATACACACCATTCAAAGGCGCATTGATGTTGCGAATGTAAAGCGCATGCTCGCCACGCGAATTCAGATACGTCAGCGACAAGGTCGCAGCTTTTGTGATCTGGCGTTCAATGCTGGCCGCACTCTGGATCGTGTAGGGTGCGCGGAGATCCGGAGAAATCTGGTACGTCGTGGGCGCGGCAGTCGACGGAAGGTTACTGAAAGGCAGGACGTTGGGGAAAAAAGTCGGGGCCTGCACTATGGCGCTCTGCTGGGTGATCCCATTCAGCCGGTCCGCCTGTTGCACCAGGTTCTGCCCGAAGCGGTCATAGAACATTCCGAAGCCACCGCGCAGCACCGTCTTAGGCGCACTCTTCCCATCGCTGCCGACGCCCCAGGCAATTCCCAGCCGCGGGGCAAAGTCGGCGTGGTCGTGAATATTATTCTGTGATTCAAAGCGTAGCCCGTATGTCAACGAGAGGTTGGGGCGAACGCGCCATTCGTCTTCCGCGTAAAGTCCGGCATCGAACCAGTTCACGTTCACCAGCGGCGAGCCAGTGGTGATCGAGAACTGACTTGGAGTCGGGCACGAAGTCCCACCGCTTTGCTGGCACTGAAGCGTTTGCTGATAGACCTGCAAAGCTTGTGCGACGAGCGTGCCGTTACTGAAAACCGGTGAAAACACAAAGGTCCCATTGAAATTTGGGTCGGAGGAATTGGAAATCGTCAGCGCGCGCAGCCTGCCACCGAACTTGATCAGATGGTTCCCGTGTGAAATGGAGGTGTAGTTCTGCAGTTCGTAGTTGTTCTGCGTACTGCGCACGCCACCCTGCGCGTTTCCTCCACCAGTAAATGCGCCCTGTACCTGGATTGTAGGATCTCCGCTCAATGGCAGTTGGTGGTTCGTTTCCCGCTGAAATTGGAAACGGGTTTCATTGACGATCTTCGGACTTAAAATCTGCGAGTCACTGATCTGGATGGTGTGTTCGGTCTCATTCAGGTTGTACGCCTGCGAAGGAAGCGAGAATAGCCCGAGTCCACTGTTCTGGTTGGTCTCATGCGTCAACTGGTAACGGGCGGTCAGAGTGTTGCTGGGGCTGATCTGATAATCCAGGCGCGGGCTGATGCTTGTACGAGTTCTGGGATTGGGAACCGATTCCGCGATCTGAACGGGATTCAAATTGGAATCAAGAGTTGTGGCATTGATCGCAGAAAATTCATCTATGTTGCGCCGCTGGGCATCGAGAAAGAAGGATGCTTTCTTGTTAATCGGCCCGCCCAGGTTTCCGTCGAACATGTCTGTGTTGTAGCTGGGCTTGCTTAAGACGTAGGGATTTCTTGAATTCAGGACAGAGTTGTTGTCGTTAAAGAAAAACTGCCCGTGATAGTGGTCGGTTCCCGGCTTCGTAAACACTTCAATTCGTCCGTAACCCAGCTTGTCGTATTGCGCGGAAAACGGATTTTGATTGACACGGATTTCGCGTATCGCAGACTTGGGCGGAAGCTGTCCGCCGGTGAAGCCGTCAATGTAAATCTGCCCACCATTGGGCCCTGCCGAAGGCCCGGCAAGCGCCTGCAACTCCGATTGAAGTTCGTCGGGATCGTCGGACAGAGCCTCAAGGTCTTTACCCTTGATAATCAGAGAGCCGGCGTTCGACGATGAGCCGACATCGAGCTGGGTCCCCTCCTCCTGGACTTCAACCTTTTCCGCCTTGGTTTGAATATCGAGTGAGACATTGAGGGTTTGGGTCTGGCCAGGGCTAAGCGTCACGCCATCCTTGCGGTAGACGGCAAAACCTTTCGCGCCTGCGCGGACGTTGTAAGAGCCTGGCGCTAGTGCCCGGATTTCAAAGGCACCTTCCTGGTTTGTGGTCGCAGTGGTTTGCTTGCCATCGGCTCCAGCGACTATGACCATGGCCTGTGGAATGACTGCGCCAGTCTGGTCCGTGACCTTCCCGCTGAGAGTGGCCGTCGGCGCCTGCGCGAACACCGGTACGCAAATGGAAACTACGATTAGAAGTAGAAGAACTTTCCGCAAGAATCGGTTCCTTGTCAATTTTATCCAGCTCGCAAAACTATTGAGTTGAGGCATCGCCACCTGCTCCCGCAGGCGCACCTAAGTTCCATGGCGAAAGAAATGTTGAAGCCCGCGTGCCACTTGGGGCGGCAGTAAAAATCGGCTCCACTCCGGCAAGCAAAGTGATTGCAGTAGGCCCCGAAGCCGAACTTCCCTCAGTGGCTACCAGCATTACAGCATCGCCCTTCTGCAGATCGGAAGTAGCAACTGCAGGCATGCGACCAAGCATTTGTTGGAAATCGGGAGGTCCTCCGCCTCCGCGCCAACTTCCTCCAGGCCCTCCTTGCATACCGGATCCCGCGCCAGTGCCAGCGTTCCCTCCACCCTGCCAATTTCCTTGACCGCCCTGACCGGCGCCCCGATTTCCGGAGCCTCCCTGCGGAGATCCTTGCTGGCCACCTGCGGCGTTCGGTCCGATGTCCGCTCCGGGCGCGCCACCCTTGAGCCTCATCGCTATCATCTGCGCTACAAACGGAGGCAGCTTGCGAAGCTGAGATTCCGCGCTGACCTTGACCACAACTGGCTTTTTCGTCAGCAGATCCATCACGGTGACGTTGTTGTTGGCCGCATCCGTCGAAACGACCGTTCCTGCGATGTCTCGGAACGTACCGGAAACGATGGCTTGCGCGGTGAATTCCGCCTCATCGCCGTTCTTGGAGCCACGCGCGCGAATCTGGTCCCCGGGCTTGATCTGATCGAGCGTTCCAGGCTGGGCGTCATCAAATTTGACCGAATCCGGAGCGTAGCGGCGGATGACGGTCTCGGGAGAAATATGAATAACGATCGGCTTCCCGGACACAACCATTGCGTTGGCGACGGTGATGGAATTCGCCGCCGCGTTGACTTCCTTCACAATTCCCCCGACGCCCTTCCGCCACTCGTCCCGCTCGTGCTGCTGGCGATCGGCGATATCGCTCTTCTTCATCACAATCACCGACGAAGCAACCACTGCATTGCCTTCTCCGGCCTGACCGCGGGCAAAGACCCGGTCGCCGATCTGGATGTCTGAAACCGCAATTGTGGCCGCGTTCTTCAAGTCGGTCTGCCCCGGAGCCGCACGCACGATGCGGGCGGAATTGGCGAAGGTCACGGTCAGATCAGAGCCGCTATCGATGGTCAGGACGACCGAATTGCTGTTTATGGACTTGACCGTGCCGACCGCCTTCGCGACGGGAGTCTGGGCCGACGCCGAAACGAGTAAGGAAAGCAGAACCACGCCAGCGAGTAGAACCTGGCCAGCCCTTGGCCGTGATCTCGATACAGATCTTGTCACTGCACGAAGCATCGCTATTCCGATTATCAATTCAATCATGCGCTTCGGAGGGGGCGGCGTAAAGAATTGTCAAATGCGGGTAAAAGTAGTGAGGAAGAGAAACACGCGGAAACCGCGAAATTGCCCGCATGATTGGTGAGCGAAGTAAGGCCAGGGTGGAGCAGGGCTTTCAGCCCTGCATTACGGCCGCGAATGTGGGTTGTCGGCTTCAGCCGCTGAGGTACTTTCTCGTCAGCCCCGGCGCGAAATACCTCAGGGGCTTGAAGCCCGCATGTTTCGACGCTTGATGAGGCCTTGAAGGCCTGCTCCACCCCGTCGTGAATGATGCATGCTAACGTTGAGCTTCCATTTCGAGCAGCGCCTTCTTGCGCTCCGTGCCCCAGCGATAGCCGCCCAGGTCTCCATTGGAGCGAAGAATGCGATGGCATGGAATGGCAATCGCAACAGGATTTGTAGCGCAGGCCCGAGCGACCGCACGCACCGCCGACGGCTGCCGAATCGCTTTGGCAACCTGGGAGTAAGAACGGGTCTCGCCAAAACCAATTGATTGCAGATACGACCACACCCGGCGCTGGAAGGCAGTTGCTTGAATATCCAAAGGAAGCGATGAAGCAATTTCCAGGCCGCGCATGTGCCGCATAACTTTGCGCGCGAGGTCGTCCAATCCCTCGTCATCGCGCCGCCTTACCGCGAAGGGGAATTCCTGTTTGAGTCCCTGCTCTAACTCTTCGTCGGAATCGGCAAACTGGATGCTGCAAATTCCCTTATCGGTGGCGGCGATGAGAATTCGTCCCAGCGGTGAATCCGCGCAGGTATAACGAATCGGCGCTGCAATCGCCCCCCGGCGATACTTCGCCGGCTCCATCCCCAGTTCTGAAGCCGTACGCGAATAAAGCCGGCTGGTTGAACTGTATCCGGCCTCGTGCATGGCACGTGTGACCGAATGACCAGCTTTCAGGTTTTGCCGAAAACCCCGCATGCGGCAGGCGTTCGCATATTCTTTCGGTGTAATCCGCAGCACTGCCTTGAAGGTGCGTTGCAGATGAAACGGGCTCTGTCGAAATTCTGTACTCAGGCGCGCCAGCGTGATTGGTTCATCGAGATGTTGCTCAATATAGCGGGACACCGACTTGATCAGTTCCTGTCGCGGATTTCCGATTACAGATTTGGGACGGCAGCGCAGGCATTCGCGGAAGCCGGCACTTTCGGCCTCTGCCGGGCGACGAAAGAACGTTACATTCTCGCGTTTGGGCCGTTTCGAGGCGCAGGAAGGCCGGCAATACACACCCGTCGACGACACCGCGAACACGAACTTTCCATCACTCGCGCCATCGCGTGCGAGCACTGCGTGCCAGCGCTGGTCTTCTACTATCGGCGTCATTTGTGTTCGTTCCAGATCGACTGATTCGAGGTTCAGTATCGCACTGTTCATGATTGCAGGTTATGGCCGGCACGAAATTCGTGCTATCCGGATCTTGCGGTCAAACTGATTTTTCTGCACTATTGCAGTTTGTCAGTTTGTCACTATGCCGGAGTCCCGCGAATCCGAGATCGTTGCCTGCCGGGTATCGAGCGAGATCGGGCTGGACGCCGCGAATCCGGCCAAAGAATGGCAAGCCGCCCAGCCAGTTCGTTTCGATGCAAACTGGCAGGGACGAGATTCCGACCCAGCTCTGGAAACCGAGATCCGCCTCCTGTGGTCGCCCTCAACTCTTTACTTGAGGTTTGCTTGCCGGTACCGCGAGCTGTTCGTGTTCGAGGACTCAGACCCGAATGGCCGACGCGATCACCTGTGGGACCGTGATGTCGCCGAGGCATTTCTTCAGCCTGACTACCCAGCTCTGGAAGCTGATCGTGTGGCCCCGGCCCTTAAGCACGTAGCCCCGGACGCCCTCGTCCGGGGGGCAGACGAGGGCGTCCGCCCCTACATGTTCTACAAAGAATTTGAAGTTGCTCCCAACGGCATGTGGATCGATTTGGACATCTGGCCATCAGGCCTCGCCGACTTGAAGAGTGGCCTGACGCGCGCCGTTCACGTCGATAAGCTGACGCGAAATTGGGTAGCAGAAATGGCAATCCCTATGAAAGCCATTACCGCACAGTTTGATCCGGGTGCGGTGTGGCGCGCTAATTTTTATCGAGTGGAAGGCAAAGCGGAAGCCCGACAATATATGGCCTGGCAACCGACTCACACGCCGCAACCCAATTTTCACGTTCCTCAGGCCTTTGGAACCCTTCGATTCGCAGGCTAGACGCCTTTTAACCGTTTCATAAATGGCGCGGGCAACCGTTCCTAGCGAGGCGGCCATGTTTCAACCGTAATCGGGGTTCTCAGTCGCAATTCAGCGCTAGATCGGCGGCACTTGAGTATTGTCGGGGCTAGGTGTAAATTTTCGGTCGGCCCGGCTTAAGGCGAACCCAAGGAGGGTGGCATGGGATTTCTCGCATGGATTTTGGTTGGACTGATCGCAGGTTGGCTTGCTGGGCAGGTCATGAGGGGTGGGGGCTACGGCGTACTCATCGACATCGTTCTCGGCATCCTCGGCGGCGTTTTGGGCGGCTGGGTGTTCGGGCTGTTGGGAATCTGGCCGGGCGGAGGCATAATCGGCTCCATCATTGTGGCATTTGTGGGTGCGGTGATTCTGGTCTGGATTACCCGCTTACTGAAGAAAGTTTGAGGGAAGGCTTGTCGCTCTCTTCACCCGAAAACAACAAATCGCATTCGGGCGTAAATCAAGTTCCAAAAAACTCGCGTCGCGGATTGCTTGTGTAATTGACGCGATTTTTCAACAGTCAATTGAGTTGTTGTGTGTCGGAGCCAAGCAGAGTTGGTTGTTTTGGCGATGGCTTGGGAGGGGTGAGGCTAAGCAGGTGTTCTCGAAATGCGGCGAACTCGTCCGTGCTAGTAATGGCCCCACTTCGCTTGGGTAAACCTTCGCTAATCTCTTATTCAAGGGCCTTCAGCCGCTCTGGGAGCGGTGGGAAGGGACTGAACGCTTTTGCCGTGGTTATGCCTGAAAGTGACCATGCTTTCTGAATGAAGCCAATGAAACATTCCGGGTCATAACCGCTCTTGTACAAATATTGAATGCCAAAGTAGTCAGCGGCGGACTCATCCTGTCTCCTGAACTTCAGAAGTGTCAAAGGGGCAGCCATGCCGGGATTAGTGCGGTTAGCGGCAATTCCGTCCTGCCCCGTGAAAATCAGAGGAATTGTCATCATTTTCATAAGGCTGCTTCTCGTAGCCTCACCCGTCGCAGAACGTAAAGCCGTGTGAGCAATTCCACGCGCCATGGCCGCTGCTAATTCACCCTCATTCTGAAGCTGAAGAAGAAGGCCACGAGTGAGGTACTGGTATCCGCCCAACAACGTCAGGGCGTAGGAATCTTCGCTGTCGATGACCCGAATCGTAATAGGCAATTGTGAGTCGGAATTTCGCGCTATGGTCTGCGCCAAATCATCTAGGTATGTCTGTGTTATTGAGTCGTGCAAGACAGTGGTCGATTTTTCAAAAGCAGGAGAAACCTGAGTCCCTATTTCCTTCTCTTTGTCGAGAGAATACCAGTTGCCAAGGCCCTGCTGATGCCCAATCACCCGATGCCCAATCTTGTTGATGTCGCGATACTCCTTCGCTCTCTTTTTTTCGGATGACGGATAAGCTGAATTTGATAGAGAGCCAGTAGCCAATATCAGGATCAGGCCCAGAGTCGACCAGCGCCTTCTTCCGTCGATTCTCACGCGAGAACCTCTCTGTCTAATGCGGTTAGATGTACGCATGGGCAGAATCAGAGTTCGTCAGTTTACCAAAATAGGCGTTATCACTCACGACTCATCTGAGCAGGCGTTTACTCCACTTGAGAATTGCTGGTCACGCTCGCCGCTACAGCAACGCACCAGTCTTTATCGTCAGAACATTCAGCGCCATCTCTAGCTTAGTAATGGCTGCGCCGATTTCTGGATGCTTTCCGATCTTCTCTTGCAGGGCGTTCAGAATCTCGTGAGCGCTTGCAATATGCGCTGCTGCTTGTGCGGAATCTTGCTCGGGTTTGCGTTCGCTCTGTATTTCCATGGCTACTCGCTCCTACCACTCAATTCTACACAGCATCGCTCAACTATTTTACGCATCCGACGGCATCGGGAGCATGTTGAGGAAATCACGCCTTCTTATCAATCCTGTGCCAATGCCGGGCCATTTGTGAGATACCTTTTACTTCAAAGGGGCGTGGTTTCTTTCATTACAGCTTCTGCAATTAAGCCGCAGCGCGCTCACGGAGATAATCAGGCAGGGTTTGCTGCCAACTCCGCATTTCGACGCCATACTTCTCCAGGCTGGCCGAAGACAAGACGGAATACCTGGGCCTCTCCGCAGGACGTACAAATCGATCGCTGGTAGTCGGGCGAACTACGGTCTTACTCCCTGATTGGCGGAGAATTTCGGTTGCAAAGTCGAACCACGAACACTCTCCACGATTTGTGCAATGGATGATTCCTTGGGCGCCCGACTTGCAGAGTTTGATGATGGCATCAGCCAAATCAAAAGTGTACGTGGGACAACCACGCTGATCATTGACCACCTCGATCTCCGGGCGGCTCGATGCAAGTTTAAGGATGGTGTCAGGGAAGCATTTGCCTCTGGGACCGAAGAGCCACGAAGTGCGGACGATGCAGCATTCTGGTAGGATCGCTGCAATCGTTTCTTCTGCCTCGGCTTTCGTCCTGCCATAGACGTTAATTGGGTTACGCGGGTCACTCGTCTCATATGGCGACGTTTTCTTGCCATCGAAGACATAATCGGTGCTGACGAAGAGGAGCTTTGAACCCACGCCAGCAGCGACTTTTGCCACATTGACCGCGCCCTTGGTATTCACGGCTGAGGCCAGAGTGGGATTGACCTCGCAGCCATCCACGTCGGTGTAGGCGGCGGCGAGCGCGATCCAGTCAGGTTTCGTATGCGCGATCACGGTTTCGACCTGATCGGCGACTCGGATGTCAGCCTGAGCGCTGCCTAGCCCGGTAACGTTGTCTCCGGTCCACTGGCGCATTAGCGCTTTTCCGAGCATTCCGGTAGCTCCGAATATCGTGATTCGCATTAACTAAACGCTCACGGATCTGACAGAATTTACCACATCTGGGATGCCGCTCTCGCGGCCGGCATTCGATTGCCTGCGCTCTGCCATCAGGGACGGTGCCTAACTTGTGCTGGACGTCTGCTGGATGGCGGAGAGGTGGACCAGTCAGATTCGGTCAGCTATTTTACCGAAGACCGCGAAGCTGCGTTCGTCCTGCTCTGCACCGGGAAACCACTCTCGGATTTACAAATCCGAACCAGAGTGAAATGCGCGAGCACCGGAGGCGGAAGCGCTTGCCGGCTCCGTACTCATGATGGCCGGGTTGACGGTGTAAAATAATAGTTCCTGCTAACGTCACCCTCGAGGTCCAGTCATGGCAACCCTTGAAGCCCCAGTCCGACCGTTTACGCGCGCCCACGGTCCGTTTCGCAATGAACCAGCCACCGATTTCACTAAGCCCGAAGTTGCCCGCCAGATGCGCGCGGCGATCGACCGTGTTCGGGGCCAGCTAGGCCGCGAGTACGACCTTATTATTGGCGGTCGCAGGGAGCGCACTGCCGACAAGATTCATTCCGTCAATCCAGCTCACCCATCACAGATCGTCGGCATTCATCAGAAAGCGGGAAAGGAGCACGTTGAACCCGCAATGAATGCTGCGCTGGCTGCGTTTGAAAGCTGGAGCCGGACACCTCTCGAAGAGCGCGTTTCCTTGCTATTCCGCACCGCCGACCTGCTGCGCCAACGGAAGTTTGAGCTCATGGCATGGCTGGTCTTTGAAGTGAGCAAGAATTGGGCGGAGGCCGATGCCGACATCGCCGAGACCATTGACTTCTGTGAGTTGTACGCTCGCGAGGCTCTGCACCTTTCGAGTGTAGAGGCTCTGGTGCAACTGCCTGGCGAGCACGACCAGCTCTTCTATATCCCACTTGGAGTCGGCGCGGTAATCCCGCCGTGGAACTTTCCTTGCGCGATTATGGCAGGCATGACGCTGGCCTCGATTGTTTGTGGGAACACGGTGATCCTGAAACCGTCAAGCGACTCGCCTACGATCGCAGCCAAATTCGTCGAAGTATTGGAAGAGGCTGGAATGCCGGAGGGAGTGGTGAACTTCTGCCCCGGATCCGGCGCCAGCTTTGGCGATGCGGTCGTTGCGCATCCCAAGACTCGCTACGTCGCCTTCACCGGATCGCGTGAGGTCGGGTTGCACATAAACAAAGTTGCAGCGGAACGAGCGCCTGGCCAGATCTGGATCAAACGTACGATTCTTGAGATGGGCGGTAAAGATGCCATGGTGGTGGATGCAGACGCTGACCTCGATGCTGCGGTTAACGACGTAGCGGCCGCGGCATTCGGATTCCAGGGACAGAAGTGCTCGGCTTGCTCCCGGGCAATCGTTGACGGGCGCATTTATGACAAATTCCTCGAGCGGTTGAAGGAGCGGGTGGAACGAATCACCATTGGTGACCCAGCTACAAACAGCAATATGGGCGCGGTGATCAATGAAGGCTCGATGAAGTCAATTCTCAACTACATCGAGATTGGCAAGCGGGACGGCCGGTTGATTACCGGAGGCGAGCGAGCGACCAGCGCTGGCGAAGGCTACTTCATCCAGCCAACGGTGATCGCAGACATTCAGCCGAAGTCCAAGCTTGAGCAAGAAGAAATCTTCGGTCCGGTATTGGCGGTGATCAAATCGCGAAATTTCGAACACGGCCTCGAGATCGCCAATGACACTGAGTTTGGACTCACCGGCGCGGTCTACACCAGTTCGCGCGAGAAGATAGAAGTCGCAAAACGCGAATTCCACGTCGGCAATCTCTACATCAATCGCAAGTGTACCGGCGCAATCGTGGGCGCGCATCCGTTCGGCGGTTTCAATATGTCGGGGACGGATTCAAAAGCCGGCGGCCCGGATTATTTGAATCTGTTTACCCAGGCGAAGTCGGTGGGAGAGAAGATCACTTAGGAGTCAGCAATGACCGTGTGGGTCGGACACTCTTGTCCGACGCTTTTGACTTTGGTTTTGCCGGGTTCCTTCGCTTAAACTGAGAATCTCCGGACTGCCCGTCACCAAGGACAAAAAATCACAGGCGTCGGACAAGAGTGTCCGACCCACACGGGTCACTTGCCCAGCAGCAATTTGGCGATGGTCGCGAGCTGCATGTTTGACGTGCCTTCGTAAATCTTGCCGATCTTTGAATCTCGCCAATACTTTTCGACCGGATAGTCTTTCGTAAAACCGTAGCCGCCATAGATCTCGATTGCCAGCGAGGTCACCCGTTCCGCCACCTGCGAACAGAACAGCTTGGCCATAGCGGCTTCTTTCACAAACGCCACTCCAGCATCTTTCATTCGGGCGGCGTTATAGACCATCAGGCGTGCGGCTTCGATTTCGGTCGCCATCTGCGCGAGCTGGAACTGAATTCCTTGAAATTCTGCGATTGACTTACCGAATTGCTTTCTCTCTTGCGCGTACTTCGCCGCATACTCCCATGCGCCGCAGGCGACTCCAGCCATCTGCGCGCCGATTCCGATGCGGCCTTCGTTGAGCGTCTCGATAGCAATCTTGTAGCCCTTGCCGATTTCACCCAGAACATTCTCTTTGGGCACGCGGCAGTCTTCCAGAATCAGCTCGCAGGTCGATGATGCACGAATACCCAGCTTGTCTTCCTTCTTCCCTACCGTGAACCCCAAAAAATCCTTTTCAATAATGAATGCAGTAATTCCTTTGTAGCCGGCGCTTGGATCTACAGTCGCAAACAGGACAAAAATCCCTGCTTCTTTGGCATTTGTGATCCACAGTTTGCGCCCGTCCAGAACGTAATCGCTTCCTTTGAGTTCCGCCCGGGTCTGGAGTGCGAATGCATCGGAGCCTGATCCCGCCTCGCTCAACGCATACGCCCCGGCAGTGTCAGCCGCCATGCGCGGCAGATAACGCTTCTTCTGCTCCTGATTGGCCCAACGCAGCAGCGCGTTATTTACCAATGTGTTCTGCACATCGACGACTACGCCGGCGGAAGCATCGGCGCGAGAAAGTTCCTCGACAGCAAGGATCGCCTCAAAAAACTTGCCGCCTGCCCCCCCGTACTGCTCGGGAATTTCGATTCCCATGAGTCCGAGCTGGAAAAATTGTTCAATGAGTGTTTTGTCGAATACACCCTTTTCGTCCATTTCTTTCGCGAGGGGACGAACTTTGTCATCGGCAAATTGCTGCACATTATCGCGAAAGAGAATCTCGTCTTCTGTGAACGACGTGAGAGGCGTAGGAGTTGACTGCAAAGCAGTTTCGGGCATAGGGAACTTCCGTGGAGAACGTGCCCTGAAATTCTAGCACTGGAACAGGAGAAGGTTTGATTAGTTGGGCTGGGAGTCCTGCTGCCAGCCGTGCACCAGCTTCAGTGAATCCGTCTTCAGAATACGCTTAATCTGGTTCCGCGCATGGACCGACCAGGGCCCGGTAGAGTCCAGCTTTACGTAAGCCTGCCAGTGCTTGAGTGCCTTGCGCGGCTCTTTCACTTTTTCGTAAGCCAGAGCGAGATTGTAGTGAGCATCGGCGTAAGTGGGAGCAAGTTGAAGTGCCGTGATGTAAGTCTGAATCGCTTCCGCGACCCGCCCGGTTTCGTCGAGCACATTCCCCAGGTCAAAATGGGCCAGCGCATACCGTGGATCAATCAGCAGCGCCCGGCGGTAGTGCTCTTCGGCTCCTTTGTAGTCCTGCCGGTTGTAGTAGAGAGTGCCTAGATTAATATGCGCGGCGGCATGCTCCGGATCGAGTTCCAGCACACGCTCGTATGCGGCGATGGCCTGGAGCTGGTTTCGCGGATCTTCTTCCAGCGCAACTCCGCGAGCGAACAGCTCGGCGACGTCTCCGGAAGCCGGCTGGTCGGGCGCGGACGTACTTCTGGCAACCGGCACGCTAGTCACAACCTTTTCATTGGGAGAAAAATCGAACATAAACTGCCCCGCTATCGGCTCCAGAAGCTTGCCGTCGTGCCGAAACGCTACCCGGTGCCGTCCGGCCATAAACGCGCTTGCTTCCAGCAGAGGGTTCTCCATCCCGGCCGCCTTCTGCATGGCCGCGAGCGATTGCCGAATTTCCAGTGGCCGCACCCGCCGCGCACACAAATCACGAACTTTCTTGACTTGCAGAAGATCGAAGAAGGTATAGCTTTCGGCGGAAGCCAGCAGACCGGCCTTTTCCCAGGCCACGAGTTGGCGCCCGGTCACGCGAAGGATCCGAAGCAGATCTTCTCGACTGTATCGGTACACGTCTGTAAGTAGAACTAGAACGTATTATCGTGAAGGTCACGTTCTGATCGCAATAGGAAAATAGTGTCCCCAGGAATCTCTTCCGGCACTAATTGCAACCGCGTTGGTGCATTCGTTGTTGAATCGCTGTGGAAGACGCGGCCTTATTTCAGGACCCGCATATTCGGCAGGAGGCTTGGCCCGGAGCAGCAAGTCGAATCGCGAACTTTTTTACCAGGACACGCGAGCAGCTTGCGCGGTGCCGAGCTCTACATCCAAAGTTTTTTTGCTTTGATCGATCCCATATGTGGGTTCTCCGTCTTTATTCCAGCGGTCCTCCGCCCAATAGATTTTCTCCACACGAATGTTCTTCATTGCGGGCCACACAAATGCCGGGTCGTGGAAAGAAACGCTCGTACGATAACCGACGAGAAGAAATTCATGACCAGATAGGTGGATAACAATCGCCTTGCCGTCGTCCTCTCCTGTGACCCTCACTCTGGCGCCGTTGACATCGTCCGTTTTTGAAAATCGCTGGCCGGGCACGCCCGCCATGAATACCTTCAGCTTGTCTGTTCCAGCGTAGTAGGAAATCTGCGGAAGCGCCTTGGAGAGCGAGTTATAGGTGTCGCGCAGCGCGAATGCGCCGTTGGCAAGTGTTCCGTCTTTCAACACGTAAGGTTGGTTAGATTCGGGGTAGGAGACCGTCAAAGCCCATGGAGCAAAGATTGGCGCGCCAAACTCGCCAACAGCGATATAAGCCAGGCGTGAGGTTACTGGGCTCACACCGCTGTTGATTTCGGTGATCGCCGGCAGATTCCGGCTCACCCGATAACGCAGAAGCGGCTCCCTGAGTTCGTCAACGGTCGCTTGCGGCTCGCGCCCACAACTGTAGTCAGACCGCCACTCCGCACAGAAATAGGAGTTGACGCCAATGAAGGAAATATTCGGGCAATTCTTCAGATATGTTTCAACGTCTTCGCCTGGAGCGCCGCCAACCATCCCGTCAGCCACTTTGCCACCGACATAATTGTGGAAGAAAGGCAGAGGATAGACCTCAGCGCCAGCGTCCGTGATACGCCGAATCCAGTTGTAACTTAAGTCCCAGGCAGTGAATTTTAGGTCATCGGTAAATCCACCCTCAGAGAACCGTTTGTTGGCGGCTGGAGAGTGGTCGCGCCACAGCTTGTGGTTCTGGCGGTCCACGCCAAACATCGCGATCTCGTTCTCGACCTGAATCATGACAATCGTGTGGGTCTTGGAGTCCACATCCTTGATGTGCTGCATGAAAGCGCGAAACGCCGAGATCTCGCGCTGGATAATGGGTTCAGAGTCGTACGAAGCGGCATTGTGATGGGCAACGCCATCGGCGTCTACCGCGCGAGGATAGGTTCTTTCATCTTCGACGATATACATGGGCGCGTAGAGTTCGCCGGTAAGGTTGCCGTAGATCGTGCCATCGCCACTGGCGTAGTGCCCGAACCAGTTCAGGACCAGCTTGAGGTGATGCTTCTCCGCCATGCTCTTTGCGTGGTCCACATAGGAGAAGTCATACACTCCTTTCTCAGGTTCGACCATGGACCACTTGATGGGCACTTTCAGTGTGTTCAGACCAATTTTTTCCGCGGCAGGATAGAGATTGTCGTACGCAGTTGCGGTTTCTTTATAGCGTCCGTAGATTAAGTCCCACCATGGAATTTCTACTGCTAGCACGGTGAATGGCCTTCCATCGACGTAGAGCACTTTACGTCCGTTCGTCACTTCGAAATGCGGCATCAGATTCTCGCTCACAGGGACTCGCCAGACCTCATCCGTATCAGCGCGAGAGGAAAGAGACTGTGCCTCCAAACTAAGGGTGGCGAAGGTCAAAAACGCTACCAGACACAGGCATAATTTCTTGTGTCGGGGTCCGGATGTGGTCATTACAAGCATGAGTGGATTCGTCATTGCTCGGCTACGATTGCCAAGTCCCAAGGCTTCAGCTGGAGCGGTTGCCCTTCCCGTCGAGAAGTGTTGGTCAGAAGGTCCGATCCGTCGCCGTATAGATAGGCAAACGACTGCTCCTCTCCTGAGAAGTTCAGGTAGTAATGAAGTAATTTCCCACGAGCGTTACGACCGTGTCGAACTTTGACCGTCACCGGAAGGTTCTGGTCCGGCCCGGTCAAGCCAGCACGCTTCAGAACCTCATGAACGATCTCGCGCTGCAACGCATCTGTTACCACGGTGCCTTCATAAGTCAAGACACCATTTCCGTATCGGTTACGTGTGATGGCGGGAAATTTCCAGTATGACGTCGCGCACAGTTGAATGCTCATCTGTGAAACCGCTCTTGAGGGCCATCACCGCTTGCCCACCGTTTTTCACGTAATCCGAAATCTGCTGCAACACCTCATCAGACGCGCTATACAAGGGGGGCACCAGCAGCACCTTGTAGCGTGAGAGGTTCGCGTCCCCGGCTGGGACAAAGTCGGGCTCGACATTTAGCTCGTAGAGGGCGCCATACATTTGCCGAAGGATGGACATGTAATTCGCGTGATCACTGAATGGCATGTAGCTTAAAGCGTTGGCGGAATCAGCGCTGAAAAGGATGGCAACCTTATTGTCCTTTTTAAGATTTACCAGTTCGGGCCCAATCCGCTTTAATTCACTTGCGACCCGTGACACTTCGGCATAGGTGCGATTTGGTTCCAGATCATGGGAGAGAACGCCTTTCCAATACGTCTCCTGACCATAATGCAAGGAGTGCCAATGCCAGTACTCCACCATGTTTGCCCCGGCTGCAAGATGCGTGTACACGACCAGCCGTAATTGTCCGGGGTATTGCGGATACTGTGTCCGTGAATCCCAGCCGATCGTCTGCGCATTGGTTTCCGTCACCAGATAATTTGTGTGCTTCAACGACCGTCCAAGATCGCCTGAAAGCCAGATCCCGCGGGCATCGAGCCGCTTCTGGGTTTCGAAATAGGGGTTCTCCGCCACGATATCGAGATTACGTGCGATGGCCCACTGATCAAGGTTGGTGTGCACTCCACCACTGAAATCCTGCGTGATGAACTGGTCTGGACGCTTGTATTCGTTAACAATTTTCGCCTGCCACGCTAGGTAGTCGGTAACTATGTCATGCTGGAAATTTTCCCACTCGAGCTTGTATCCAGGATTCAAGATCCCGTCGCGCGGCGGCAGGTCTTCCCATTTGTCCGCCAACTGCCCCCAGTACACGAGTCCCCAGATTTTATTTATCGTTTCCGGGGTCTTGTATTTCTGCTTCAGCCGTTCGAGGAATGCGGCGTTCGTGTACTGCGTCGGAATGCTTGTCGGCGCTGTCTCGTTATCGATCTGGTACCCAATCACCGCAGGGTGATCTTTGAAATGGCCAACAATTTCCCGAATGACTCGTTCCGCGTGCTGGCGGAAATACGGGTTGAGAAAGTCATAATTTTGGCGCGGGCCGTAGTTACCCGGTGTCAAAGAGGGAGGATAGGTCGGAGAATAAGGATCGCCCAGTGGTGGCGCGGTACCGTTGTGGGTTACGAGAATTTCCGGATGCTCCTTATATAACCACGTAGGAATCGAATAGGTTGGCGTTCCTAATATGGCCTTGATTCCTGCCTGGTGCAGCCGGTCGAGGACCCGCTGCATCCAGGCAAATTGGAATTCGCCGTCGCGCCGCTCCCAAGTGCTCCATGTGGATTCGCCGACGCGGACTACAGTGATGCCAGCTTTCTGCATCAATTCCACATCTTTGTCGAGCCGGTCATAGGGCATGTATTCCGGATAGTAGGCGACGCCGTACAGGATGGTGTCCATTTTGTCGGGAGCAAAAGCGAGATTGTTCTGCGCCAGGACGCCCGTCGTTATCAGAACCACGACGACGCAGGTTGGAACCAGGCTCCAGCGGGTTTGTTTAAGCAAGCAACTTTCCTTTCTTTCGTACACGGTGCAGCGGCCTCCGTCTTTTGGGAAACTGAACACCGCAGTTTTCAACAAAGTCTAACCTAGAACTTCAGCAACTCGGTGCCGTTCGCAGGAATGCTGAATGTGACTTTCCCGTTCGAAAGCGTCGGACTGCCCACGATCACGTCATTATTGGCAGAACTAAATTCCCACTGGGTTCCGGTTCCTGTGGTGATCAATGCCGACAAATCGGCAGTCAGCGTCACACCAGGGCTGCCGCTGTTGCACGCGAGCAAGTAGTAGTGCCCCGAAGAATCCTTGGAGACGAGCGATATCAGGTTGCGGACGCTACTAGTAACTTGATAAGTAGGCCGGGTACCAACTAGTGCTCGCGCTGCGATACGCATCGCGTAATATCCGGGCTGATAAGACTCAGCCGCAGGGTAACTACCGTGGACTGCACCGGAGGCGTAGCCGCTGCCCCAGTCATAGAGCGAGAACAGCTCCGCGCCGTTGACGTAATTATTTCCCGGTTGTGAAGCTTGAATCCACCAGGCGACGATCAAGTTGTTGCTGCTGGAGACACTGTTGTAAGTGTTCTGGTGGTAGGAACCCATTTCCGTGATCCAAGCCGGCGCGCCTGCGTATCCATTGGCATTCATGTTTGCGCGAAGTGTCGCAATTTCCGAAGGGTTACTCTGATAGTCGTGAAAATCCAGTGAATCGAAAACGCTTGGCCCTTCAGTCTGCATTGCGGTTAGGGCCCAGCTACAGCAGTTAGACGTGACCGGTGCATAAATGTGCGGCGTGCGCCCCGGCAGGTAGTGGCTGTAGATCCAATGGATTGCCTGCGCAGTGTAGTTGATGAAGGTCATGTACTGGGCTTCCGTACCACCCCATCCTTGACCTGAGTTATTTGGCTCGTTGTGAACTTCCCAATTGTCCACCACATAACTGTTTCTTACGTTGAACCAATACACAGTGGCGAACACGTGTTCAAACCAGACGTTCCAGTCGGCGGCTGTGACCGGAGGATTCGGCGACCACGAGGGATTCCCGTTGTTGTCGCGATTGCGCAGCACAATGATCGGCGTGATTTTGTGGGCGTTGAGGTCCGAAATGATAGTCGCGGCGTTGACGGGTGGAATCCCTGTGCTGGCGCTCCAGCTATAGTCACTTCCGCCCGGCGGGTTGGTGAAAATATTGTCGAAGAACGCCCAATTGATTACATTCGGGTCGGCTTCGATCTGAGCGATGGTAGGCGACCCGTAGGTTGACTCGGCGTTGGTGGGCTCCCAGCGCGACATACCGCCATAGATGCGATAAGTATTGATTCCCAGATCCACGAGGTCGTTGATGTTGAACTGTGAACTTCCTTCATTGGCTCCCAGATACTGCGAGGTCACACCCAACTGCGTTCCGGAAACCGTCAGGGTGCCGCTTCCCGCGAATGAGTAGCTCACTAGAAGGAGAATCGCGGCCATTGCTAGGAAGAAGGAACCCTTTGCTCTAAGCAGGCTTCGGATTTCCGCTGATGGCATGGTAGTCGGCTCCTTTTATGTAAGTACGAAGAGGCCATATGAACAGCGCCAACTGAATGATTGAAGAGGCACGGCAAACGTTCACTTCGGGGAGCGCCTGATCTTACGCGCATTGTTCTCTGTTCTTTCATCTTGGCATGTCAAAAACGGAGGACGGGAGCGCTCCTAATGAAGCGCTCCCGCTAAAACATCAGCTCAGAAGTAGAGGTGCAATCCAAGCTGGATGGTGCGGCTGCCGTAGGTCGATGTGCCACTGATCGCTCCAAATCCAGCCCCATGTTGCGTAGCTGTAGCAGGGAAGTAACCGATCGTTGGATCTCCTACAGGTTCGGCGAATTGTGGGTGATTCGGCAGGTTGAAGACAGCCGCTTCAAAGGTCAGCTTGGTCTGCTCTCCGGCGGGAATCTTGAAATCTTTTTGGATGTCGAAGTCAAGATTGTCAGCGCCCGGGTTGCGAACGTTTGAGTAGAACCGTGGCGCGTTGCCGAAGGCTTTGGTAAGGTCGCAGCAGAAGTCCGCCGCTGGGGCCGAATTGACCAAGCCTGGTCCCGGACATGTACCTGCGAAGTCCATGGCTTGATTGTTAAACCACTGGTTCACGCTCCGGTTAGTCCCCGAGATTGACCCTGGGTTACCGATGAGGTCTGGACGATCCGACAACATACCAGAGCCGTTACAGAAGCCGTACGAGTTATCAGTTATGCCGAATGGAGTACCGGCGCTGATGGTGTAGATAGTGCTCAAACGCCAGCCGCCGAGTACATCAGCGGCAAGCCCGCTGTTCAGCCACTTCTGGCCGGGGCCAAAGGGTAGCTGTACCACTGGAGCCATGGTAAAGCGGAAGGGTATATCGCCTGCGCTCACTGAACGCTCTGTGTTCCGGTGGTAGAAATCCTGGCCTAAAACGTCGAGCGACCAGAAACCACCCCAGTCTGACGAGGAATCGTCAATCAGCTTGCTCCAGGTAAAGTTCGACAACAAGGAGAAGTTGTGCGAAAAACGATGCTCAAGCTGCGCTTGCAGCGAGTGATAGGTGGAGCTCGAAAGTCCCCACCACCCAGGGGTGACGGTCAACCAGAAGTAAACTGGCCCTGGACTGAATCCTGCCCCCGCGTTTAATGCAGCGGCAGCAGCCGGACAGTACGGAGTACTCAGGGGGCCCGTAAAATTAAAGGTTGGATTGCCCGGAACGGCTTGCGCCGCAGTGCTGGCCTGGGTTTGCTGGCATATGTTATACGCATAATTGACCGGCAAATGCGTACCCTTGCTGCCAACATAGCCGATTTGGGCAGTGGTATCGTTGCCAATCTGTTTCTGCACAGTAAGGTTGAAGAGCTGCATGTAAGTCGGATACTGGGTGCGTGGCGCCCAGGAACTAAAGGAAACAGTACAGCCATTGATCGGTATAGGAGCGGTCACTTGTGCCGCGGTCGGAATCGGACATGCAGCGGTAGCGATATCCCACACGGAACCACTGAGGTTTGAACCCCACAGCAGGTTTGGTCCTGGCTGGCCATCGCCGGCGCGACCATGGCCGACAAATCCTGAATGCATGATGCCATAGCCGGCGCGAACCACAAGGCCGCCCCCGGGGCTCCAGGAGAGACCGAGACGCGGCTCAAACTGGTGCTTTGAGGGATCGAACGTAGTGTCAGGAGTTCCACCCACCCCAAATTGCTCCCAGTGTGGGACACACGAAGGGTCTTTCCCGCTGTACAAAATCGCGCAAGGATCGAAAAAGGCATCTCCGTGATGGATCTCGTGGAATGACTGATCATACTGCCACCGCAGGCCCGCGTTCAGGGTCAGTTTTGGCGTCAGCTTGATGTCGTCCTGGACGAAGAAGGCATACGACCAAGCGCGCGACGAGACAAACTCAGGTTGGCCATGGAAGGCAGCAGTCTTGCTGAAGTTTCCAAATAGGTAATCCGCGAACGGATTACCTCCCACTCCGCTTCCTCCGCCGGTGCTGTTAGTGGCCTTTCCGTTGAACGTAAAGCTTCCGGTCACGCCATTCGGCTGGTAATTATCAATCGAGTAATGATCGGCCTGGAAGCCTGCCTTCAAAGTGTGTTTGCCCATCAGCTTGCTGAGCGAATCACTGAAGTGGAGGCCCGTAGAGGGCTCGTACAGCATTCCACCATTGCCGAAGTTGTTATAGCCGTTGACCGCAACTCCCGGCGTACCGCACTTGGTTCCATTGGCCGTGTCAGGAATACTGGAGAGGCAATCGGGAATGGCGGGGATCCCAAGAAGCGACGGCGAGGTAAAGCCAGCGCCAAAAGGCATGCGGTCGCCGAGGTGGTGGGACACGCCAAACCGGAATTCATTCAACGTGGTCGAGTTAATGGTGTGCGTCCATCCCACCGTTGAGGCATACTGCCGACCCCTCGCAATCCCGGCACCGGCGGGCCCTGTAATGATGTCATTGGAAACACCATTGAAATAGTCGTAGTGAAATGCGCCGAATATATGGTCCGATTGAGAAAGATTCAGATCCACGCGCGGGTTTACTAGGGTGTCGGTGTTGTGGTAGGCGGGGTTGATGGTAATTACGTTGGTTCCGATCCCCACTGGTGTTCCGCCACTGGGCCAAAGCGCGAGGAAATTGGCGGAGGTTGTGCTGAGCGGTGCACAGCTTCCACAAGTCGCAATGTCGTTATTTGGGATCGCGACGTGGCTGACCGGATCGTAAATCTGGAAGGCTGTGTTGGTGCAGACCCCGGAGCTGAACGTGAAGCCGTTACCTGTGCACAATGTCCCCAGGTCGCCGCTGCGAAACAGAGCGTTGGGAACTGTTACGCCATGGTTGACCGTGGCGCCGTGGTTGTTAATTCTCTCGATGTCGCTGAAGAAGAAAAGCTTGCCCTTGATGATCGGGCCACCGATGCTCCCGCCGAAATCGTTGTAGTTGTAGGGATTTTGGCGCAGCGTGGGGTCGGCAAAGAAATCCCTGGCGTCCCAGTTCTCATTGCGATTGTAAAGATAAGCCGAACCATGGAATTGATTCGTTCCCGACTTGCTGACTTGAATTACGATCAGGCCGCCGGCCTTGCCGTATTCAGCAGACATGCTGTTCTGCTCGATACGGAATTCCTGGATGGCTTCTACGCTTGGCGTTACGGATGGACCGCCAAACACAGTTGCAGTAACGGCGACGCCGTCCAGGACATTGTCATCCGTACGCGGGCGGCTGCCGCTGACACGTACGTTACCTTCATTTAGGCAGGCGCCTAGCGAACTTCCACCAGTCCCGTTGGTGCATCCTGTCTGCTGCGATACTCCTGGTGCCAGCGAAAGAAGATTATAGGGGCTACGACCGTTGGCATTGGCTCCCCCACCTTCGATCGGGAGGTTTTGCAACATGCTAGTATCCACAGTTTGGCCGAGATCAGCTTGCTGGGTCTGCAAAAGGGCCGCGTTGGCCGCAGTGACATTCACAATCTCAGTTGACTGGCCGACAGCCAGCGACAAATCCGCTTTGGCGGTTGCGCCCACCTGGAGGACGATATTTTCGACTACGGATTTCTTAAAATTCGATGCTTGAGCTTCTACGCGATAGGTGCCGACGATCAAATTATTGGCGACATACACGCCCGCGCCGTTCGTTTTTGAAGCGACAGTGACGTTTGTATCTATGTTCGTCACTTTTACGGCCGCATTCGGAACCACGGCCCCGCTGGGATCGGTAACCGTCCCGGTGATGGTTCCATAAAATTGTTGCGCCAACATTCTGGGCGCATGAAGGACGAGAACAAAAAAGACGAGAATTGCGAATGCAGCTGCTTGCGTCCGCCTCACAATGACCTCCTGAAGAGATAGTGTCTCTGCAATTTGACCGAGCTGGTTTTGCCCAGTCAGTCGGACTGAATGAACTCTCCTCTGCGCCAGGAACGGCGACGATCTGATTTGCATTCCTACGGGTCGCGTGTGCGGCAGAGTTGAGAATACGTTTACTCGCAAATGTAAATACCACGACCGCCGAGATTTTGAACCTCCTATTCCCAGTTTGTCAAGATATTTTTAACCTGCAAGCCAAGATGCTCATATGAAAATACTTGTAATCAACTAAAGTGGCTCTATGGCAGCCTAGGACTTCGTCTCAAAGGGCCGGGGAATATTCAGTAAACGCTTTTTTGATCCACTTGGAGCCGCGGGTTGCTACTTTCGCGTCAACCAAAGGTGAGGTAGCCAACATTGTTATGGAATCATGACGGCGCAGGGATCGGAAGGGGGGATGACACAAGTCACAACACAGACCTCGTGATTGTTCACAGCAAAAATTTGAAAATCCTGCCCGAATCGCCCAGTTCCCGGTTTCTACGCAAACGCGAAAGTCGATTTAATGACCTTCTTCCGCTTTCGACTTCTCCAGCGTGATGTCGTGCTTGGCTTGGCATTCCGCCGACGGATCGTATGCAGCGACGCCCTCGAACTCATCCTTCGAAGCGCGGAACTCAAGCGGAGGCCGGTGCACTCGGGCGGGAAGTCCGGTGAACTTCACCTTCCCTTCCGAGTTGGTCCCTGCTTCGAGATCGAGCCTGCGAATTCCACCAAAGCCATAGGCGATGTGTACCTTGATTGTGGCCGCGTAAACTGGTTTGCTGTCAGCGCCTATGACACTAAGTTCGACGGAACAGGGACCGGCTCCGCCATCCATGACGGGGATCTTTTCGTTGTGTGATTGCCCTTGAGCCGAGAGAAGAGCGACTGCGACGAGAATGAAGCATGGACCATGAAGCATCCTGTTCATATCCGCACATTATACGAGCACGGAAAAATAATCGATCTGAGGCCAGCAAGCGCACCACGATGAAGGAGTTTGATTGTGAGCCGCTATCGACTTACGCTAACTATCCCGCCGCCGGGATTGCAGATATTTCAGGAGGCCGAAGAAGATGGCTATGGCGACGACGCGGCAGACGGAGCAGGTCGCTCCCAAATGGTTCCCGCATCCAAATCAAGAAATGCGGGAACCAATTGTTGAATCAGGTCACCGCATTGCCAATTCTCTTGTGCGCTTGACTTCATCCAGCTTCTTTCGCGGTGCCGAACTCAGCAGCTCGGCAATATTGGCTTGCAACCGCCAGTTGGCAGCAATCAGTTTGGTGAGCAGGCGCGCCTGGGCATCTGCTAGCGACTGAACTTTCTGGTCATTCGGCTGGCCATTCTGGTGCTCCAGCAGATCACGCCGCGTCTTCCATTCCTGCGGCTTGTACTTCGAGCCTCCAGGCGGATTGATGTTTCGTCGATGTTTACCACCATGTCGAGCCACGCCGGAATATTGGCGACGATCGTTGCCAGATGACCGAGCGGCATCGATTTCTCATGCCGCTTCCAGTCGTTCTTCCCTTCTGGCACGCTTCCAGGGCCTCGCGGATCCCAACCGCCTCGCGGTCAAGTTCAGCCAGCAACTGCTCGGTGATCTGGTGCACTCTCCCTCCCGCGGATTTTAGATGCACCGTGCTCGAAGACGGCGCCCCCTGCGATCCCCTTCTGACAAATGGTTCATCCCGGTAAAACGGATAGGCCGGAGACTCATATCCAAGTCCAAGCGGTGGGCATACGGCAAAAACAGAACACAAACAGTCAATGGAGGGAGGTTGCGCTATCTAGGCGAGACTTCCTATCTCGGCTCCACCGATCAGGCGCACCGATGGCGGTCTGCACGTATCGCAACGCGAAGTCTTGCTCCACTCAGATCACAGGTTTCCAACCGCAGCGCGATCTACTTCACCAACGCGGCTCGCGAGGCTGGCGTGCGTGACCGCGGTAGTCGCCGCCGCGTCCACCTCCACCGCCCGAGCGTCCGCCTTTGAAGCCGCCGCGATCGGTCTTGGGACGCGCCTCATTAATATTCAATGTGCGGCCGCCCAATTGCGTACCATTCAGGGCGGCAATGGCTTTCTCCGCCTCAGCGGAGTCCGTCATTTCAACAAATGCGAATCCGCGTGAACGCCCGGTGTCGCGCTCGGTAACGATGCTGACCTGCTCAATGGCGCCATGCGGTTCAAACAGCGAACGCAATTCTGCCTCAGTGGTGCTGTGCGGGATATTGCCAACAAAAAGCTTCTTCATACTGTCCTCGTTGTAACCTCGTTGTGACAAAGATAAATTCGAACCGTTTGGAGCTCAGCCGAAACGGGCATCCCGCAAGGCCACGCGTGCGTGTTGTTATCTGAGGATCGAGCGGCTTGGTGAAGCGGCTAGTTTCTCAATCGCGCAGGCGAGTTTAAAGCGGAAATGATTATAGCTGGTTGTCTCGCAGGGTGGGGAAATACTTGCCAATGCCGAATTTGGCGCCCCTGAACTACACATTCGAACCAAGCACCCGCATTACCACAGTTCTCCAAGTCTGCCGGGCTGGACGCTCGATTTCTGCACAGATTCAGCGGATTTCTGCTATGCTATAAATGCGTTTGATTAGAATCGGTTGTGGAGCAGCTTCTTGCAATCAGCTAGTACTGCCCTTAGTACCTCCGAATCCCTTCCAGCGTAATTAATTGAAAAGGAACACGAATAACAACATGGCAGAACAAGGAACAGTAAAGTGGTTTAACGACGCCAAAGGCTATGGCTTTATCAGCCGGCAGAGTGGCGAAGATGTTTTTGTGCACTTCTCGGCGATCCAGGCGGGCGGCTTCAAGAGTCTGCAGGAAGGCCAGAGTGTGGAGTTCGAGGTAACCAAAGGGCCAAAGGGATGGCAAGCTGAGAACGTTCGGTCGCTTTAAGGCGGCTGGAAAGGAACTCAGAATCGTGATGTAGAAAGACGGCGCGGCTTTTGGCCGCGCCGATCTTGAATCTAATTGTCGAGTACGACAACGCAGCATCCCGAATACATGAAAATGCGCTACACGGAGCCCATCTGACACACCAAGAAGCCAAAACTTGCTACGCTATCATTCGGCATAACGTCCGCACTTACGAGTCCGCCGGAGTGGTTGAAGTCACCAAGGGCAGGCAGAACGCCGCGGCTGCTGTGCGGCTGTTCGAAGAGGGCCAGAGTTCAGAAGACCGGCATGAAGGCTGGCGGTATTTTTTGGAAGAAACCGTACTCAAGCCAGGAATGGACCCTGAGCAAGCCACTCACCAGCGACAAACGGATTTAGAAAATCGAGAATCCATAGCTCTAGATCACGTGAATTCCGCGCCCGCACGCCGATATTAGTAGCCGCACTTTTCCCTGAAATCCTTTCGCATTGGACAACGCCGCCGGGTGAGGCCTTCCGCTGTTTCTATTCGGAAGATAGCCATGCGAGAGCGCGCGCCTCTGTATTTCGGCGAGTGGCGGCAGGCTACCTGATGACGGGGAACGACGAATCAACCTGTTTTCGCGGGTGCCCCGTCCTAGTCTTTTCCGATTTTGGAAAGACAGGGCGGCGGGAGTTTTCGTCGGGTGCAATTCCCCGCCCTGTCTCTCCAAGTACAGGAGAGACAAGGACGGGGCACCCTTCTCTCATATCAAGCGCTTGCCTTATCACTCAGCGGCAGCGTCTCGGCATTTGCCGCGTCCAGTTCCAACTGCTCTTGCCCGCTCAGGACGCTGACCCGCCCACGATAGGTCTTCAGATGAGTAGAGGCTTTGTCGAAGGCTTCCTGCGCCTTGTCCAAACTCTTGCCAACATTTTCGAACTGGTTCTGGAAGTGATCGAATGACTTCTGCGCCTTGGCCAGTTCCTGGCGGCTCTTCTCGAAGCGGCTGGCAACTTCATACCATTTGTGCACCAGTGCGATGGTCTGCAAGGTCATCAGCAACGTGTTCGGAGAAACCGGAAAAACATGCTGCTGATTCAGCCAGTCGGCAAGCTCTCGATTGCGGACGGCTTCCATGTAGAGCGTTTCGCTGGGCAGATACATCAACGCAATTTCCGTAGTTCCGTGCTCCGGTTGGATGTAGGCCTTGATCCGTTTTGCCTCGGCCTTCATCACTCGCACGAATTCGTGCCGGGCCTCTTCCAGTTGCTCTTCTGTGCTGTTTTCAAAAAATGCCAGCACTTGTTCGCGGGGGAATTTCGCGTCAATCGGCAGGCGGCGATCGGGGAAACTGATCATCGCGTCCACGCGTCCGCCGCCGTTCACCGCACATTGCATCTCGAACATGTTTGCTGGAAGGAAGTCAGAGAGCAATCGTTCGAGGCTGGCTTCGCCAAATTGGCCACGCAGGTGTGGCAGCTTCAACAAATTGTTCAGGTCATTGATCGAATGCCCGATCGCGCCGACTTCGCGCAACTGCTCCTCCGCAGCTTTCAAGTGCTGCTGCACTTTTTCGAACTGGGCAAAGCCTTCCTTGAGGTTCTGGTCGAGCTTGTTTTGCACTTGCTCGGTGATAGCCAGGAGCTTGGCATCCACTCGCTCGCGGATGGATTCCAGACTCTCCGCCGTCTGTTGATTGAGCCGGTCAAACTCGGACTTCAGGGCCGAAGTTGTCAATGCCAAGGAACCGGTCAATTCCGTCCGGGTCTCGCCCAGTCTTTCGGCCTGCTCCCGGCGTCCAGCCTTCATCTGCTCTTCGACCGTTGCCCGAATCCCCAAAAAGCCATCCTCAAGGCGGTCGGCCACCTGCTGCCGGAGGTCGCCCTTGGTCTGCTCCAGGCGGGAGGCCATGTCCGCGGTGGCGGCGGAAAACTGGTGGGTCAGGGTCTTCTGCAGCCCATCGGACTGCTGTACAAGTCTTTCAATTGCACCAGCTTGCGAAGAGCCCGACCGTAGGTACATCACCAGCCATAGCAGTAGGACCAGGTTAATGATGATAAGTAGACCAAAAAGGAACGGGAGAGAGGCCACTCGGTAATGTCTCCGGTGTAATGGTGCTGAACCGGATTCTAGAAGGTATTCTTTCCCAAGCAAAGCAGTTTTCTCCCGGGGCATCTAGAACGTAGGCAAGAAAGCATGTTCTGGGCCCTAATCACGTCGATTTCCCTCCATCTGGCCGCCGGGGTAGCTCCGTCTAAACCTGTCGCAGCCGCGGACATAGCTCCGAAGAGCTCCTGGCAGCAAGTTTCGCCTTACGACGGCCAATCGTATGACGCTGAAGCCGAGCGCCAACTTCTGGAGATGGCCAATGCTGATCGTGTTCATGCCGGTTTGCCGCCGCTCAGGATGGATGACGGGCTTGTCCGGGCAGCCCGGGCGCATGCGGCGGAAATGGCGTCCCAAAACCAGCTTTCACACCAGTTTTCCGGAGAGCCCTCCCTTACCCAGCGAATCGCCACGAGCTCAACCCTTCACTTGAATCGTGCGGGAGAGAACGTCGCGATAGCAGAAAACGCCGGCGAGGCCGATGACGCGCTCATGGCCTCTCCACCACACCGCGACAACTTGCTCAGTCCGAACTTCAACGTTGCCGGATTCGGAGTCTTCTGCAGCGGCAATAGGCTTTACGTGGCGCAGGATTTCGGGTCGGTCTTGCCCTCTTACTCAGTGCAGCAGGCGCAGGAGTTGGTCGCAGCCAGTGTGGAACAGTTGCGCGCCCAGACTAACCTGCCGCGACTGGAACGGGTAATCAGCAACAATGCCCAATCGAGCGCATGTGCCATGGCCCACGCAGATTCACTTACTGCCGCAGCCCCTCCGGCGGGGGCGTATATGCTGCGCTACACCAGCATGCTGCCTGAGACCCTTCCCGCGAATATTTCCAAAGTGATCTCGCAGCGTGGTTTGCACGCTTACTCCGCGGGGACCTGCTATGCCCGGACGCCGAAGTATCTGAATGGCGCGTACTGGGTGGTGCTGATTTTCTACCAATAACTTCCTGCTTTTCCCTCTGTGCTCCTCTGTGCCCTCTGTGGTTCAAGGCTTTTGAACCACGGAGGGCATAGAGGAAGCCCAAACCGCACATTCTTGCCGACCTGACCGAATGCCTGCTTAAATGATTACATGCCTGAGACCGGTCACATCCGCGTGGGTACGGCTGGATGGTCGTACAAAGACTGGGAGGGCGTCTTCTACCCGCCCGGCATGTCGCGGCGCAAGCAGCATCCGCTGGAACTGGTGGCTCGCTGCTTCGATGTAGTCGAAATCAACACTTCGTTTTACGGACACATCAAGCCCGAGCTGGCAAAACTCTGGGCCCGCATTGCATCCGGCGCTAATCCCGGTTTTCTTTTCACCGCCAAGCTGCATCGGTCTTTTACCCACTCACTACTATCCGCTATAGAGCCGACTTCCGCTGCTTCGATCCGTCCCAATGATGAAGATGAGAGATTGGCGCGAGAAGGTCTGGAAGCTCTGGCGGCAACCGGAAAATTCGGCGCTCTGCTGATTCAGTTCCCTGTTTCGTTCAAGAACACTGCACTAAACCGCGAATACCTGGAAACTTTGTTGCGGCAGTTCATCGAATTTCCGCGGGCCGTCGAAGTACGCCATTCCACCTGGAACAATCCGGAGACGATCTCCTACTTCTCGGAGAGGAACGTCAGCTTTTGCAATATTGACCAGCCGCAGATTGGCCGCTCACTCGAGCCGACCACCCATGTTACTTCGGCCATCGGTTACGTGCGGCTCCACGGACGGAACTATGATCAGTGGTTCGAAGCGGAAAAATCCTCTGACCGCTACAACTATCTCTACAAAGCGAGTGAATTGGTGGGATGGAAAGAGCGCATAGAAGACATAGCGCAGAAGGCAAAGATGACGTTCGTCATCACCAACAATCACTTCGAAGCCAAAGCAGGCGTCAACGCCCTGCAGCTCAAACACATGCTGACCGGACGCCGTGCACAAGCTCCCGAGCCGCTGTTGCAGCACTATCCGGAGCTAAAGAACATCGCCGACCCTCTGGGCGCAGCGTCGCACGGGGAGAACCTGCCCCTCTTAGCCTAAATGCAACAAACTACCAGAAACACTGCATTGACAACCGAATCCTTCAAGAATAACGTTTCGCCTGCTAAGCAGCAGCTGTGAGTTTCAACCCACCGGTGTGAATTTAATTTCTGCGGAGGTGAATTCGGTGATCCGACACATTAATCCAATTACCCGCGTTACCCTTCTTTCCGTATTAGGCGTTCTTTTTTCGGCGCTTCCGAAATCGGCCGCCGCGCAATGCGGGACCACGCCTGCAACCGGCTCCATCACATGGACCACAAACTGGTGCGACGAATTCAACGGCGCTGCGAACAGCCCGATTAGTTCCACGAATTGGACGTATGACACCGGCGGAGGCGGATTCGGCAATAACGAACTTGAAACTTATTGTGCGCCGACTTCAAACACTTCGCCATGCAGCTCAAGTTCGCCCAACGCATACATAGACGGCAGCGGTCATCTCGCCATCCAGGTTCGGCTCGTCGGAACTACCTATACTTCGGCGCGTCTCAAGACCCAAGGCTTGCAAAGCTTCCACTCAGGTCGGATTGAAGCCAGCATTCAGATGCCATCGCACGCAGGATTGTGGCCCGCGTTCTGGAATCTAGGCTCGCAAACTGGCGTCCGGTGGCCGACCGTCGGCGAATCGGACGTCATGGAAAACTGGCCTACTACATCGAACATCCCGGGACCGGGTGCGACAGGAAATTGCTCAACCATTCATACCAAGGTCACTGGCGGATCGGGAAAGGGCAAGTGCTTCACGCTTCCGAACGGCGGCCGGGTCGATACCGCGTTCCACGTTTATGGCGAGATTTGGTCAGCCAACATGATTCAGTTTTATGTGGATGATCCGACGCAGCCTTTTTTCGTGGTCACCGCGTCGGACTTGCCTTCGGGTGACGTCTGGCCGTTCAGCAGCTCTGCCGATGCGTTCTTCCTAATCACGAATGTGGCGGTGGGCGGAACGCTTGGTGCCCCAACCGATTCTCTAACCGGAAGCCAGCCGCCAATGCTACTGGATTATGTGCGCCAATATCTGCCTTCGTCGGTGCCCCCACCGCAGATGACAGCTGGGAACATCACCGTCACGGCGGGCGCGACTAGCGGCAATACAACAACCCTCGACGTGCTTGGCACGAACGGCTCAGGCCGGGTTACATTTTCATGCAGCACAAACGCGCCGAAGGCCAGCTGTGGAGTTACGTCGAGCGACCCGGTCAACAATCACACCGTTGATTTCAGCAGTTCGAGCTCTGCCACCGCTACTGTGACGGTTACAACTACCGCAAACACCCAGCACGGCGGTCATTCCGGAACGACTCCGGGCAGCTACACGGTGACCGTAAACGCCTTCACGGAGAGCAGCTCGGATGCGACCAAGCCGTCAGCGATGACGAGTTTCAACTTGACGGTGAATTGATTTGCCATGAAATAGGAACACGGGGACAGCCAAGGGCGGCCGTCCCTTTGTGCCGTTGTTGTTGACAAAGCAGCAACTCTGCAATATTTTCGTCGCACATGCAACTACTATTTGCGATGTTTGTCCTGTTATTGCTGTTCCCCTCCACATCTGCTTTCGGCGCTGCGTGCGGAACAACACCGATGACCGGCGCAATCAGCTGGACAACGCAATGGTGCGACGAATTCAACGGCGCGCTGAATAGTCCGATTGATAGCACGAACTGGACTTTCGATACCGGCAGCAGTGGCTTCGGCAACAGCGAACTTGAGACTTACTGCGATCCCTCCTCGAACGTTATGCCCTGTAGCACCAGCTCGCCGAACGCATTCATTGACGGCAGCGGCCATCTCGCGATTCAGGTTCGATCGGTGGCAAGCACTTGGATTTCAGCTCGCTTAAAGACGGCAAGCTTGAAAAGTTTCAACTCCGGCCGAATCGAAGCCAGCATTCAAATTCCCTCTCACGCTGGATTGTGGCCGGCCTTCTGGATGCTGGGTTCGCAGCCCGGAGTTTCGTGGCCGACCGTCGGCGAGTCTGACATCATGGAGAACTGGCCCACCACTTCGAACATCTCCGGCCCGGGCGTAACCGGAAATTGTTCAACCATTCACACCCAAGTCACCGCCGGCAGTGGCAAGGGCAAGTGCTTTACCTTCCCAAGTGGTCAGCAAGTGGACATGGCATTCCACGTCTATGGCCAAATCTGGTCTGCCAACATGATTCAGTATTACATTGATGATCCCACGCAGCCGTTTTTTGTCGTGACCGCATCCGACCTACCCGCGGGAGACACGTGGCCCTTCAGCAGTTCGGCGAATCCGTTCTTTCTCATTATGAATATGGCGGTCGGCGGAACGCTCGTTGCCCCGACGGATTCCACCACCGGCAGTCAGGCGCCGATGCTGGTTGATTACGTACGGCAATATGTTCCTTCGGCTGTGTCGCCGCCATCGCTCACGCCGAACGGCAACATCACCATCAAGGCCGGCGCCACCACCGGCAACACAAGCACGATCGACATGCTGGGAACCTTAGGAACAGAACGCGTGACTTTTAGTTGCACGACGAACGCTCCGAAAGCGAGTTGTGTGGTCACGTCGAATGATCCGATAAACAATCACACGGTTGACTTCAGTAGCTCAGGTGCCGCCAGCCCAACTGTAACGGTAACGACAACCGCAAACACGTCAGCGGCCGGGATTTCGTCCCTGACCTGGATGGGCCTTGGCAGCGGCGGCGTTCTTGTTCTGTCGCTCTGGAGCCTCAAGCGGCACGCACGAGACATCTGACTCGGCATCGGAATAGCAAGCCTGGTCCTGGCAATCGTGATCCCCCGCTTGCGGAGGTGGTTATAGCAGCGGTGGAGGAGGCGGCGGAGGCTACAACGGGACCGCTCCGGGCGGTTACACCGTCACAGTGAATGCCTTCACCGTAAGCAGTTCCGATGCATCTGTCCCCGATGCCAAGACCACGTTCAGCTTGACGGTGAATTGATCGGCGTTTCCTAGACAGCAGCAGTCCGTTTCTTGCTCTTCTTCGCCAGCCGTCGCCGGCGTGACAGTTCTTTTTCTGAGTACATACTGCCTCGGCAATTCTCGGATTCGCAGAAGCAAGGAGCCGGGTCGTCCAATTCGCCGTCGTACAGGTTGTAATCGTAGGCGAGTTCTTCCCCGGCGGCGATGTTCCGAATCGCGCGAATGATCACGCGTCCTTTGACTTCGTCAGCTTCGCAATTCGGACCACAGGAGTGGTTGATGAACGCCGCGATCCCGTCTCCATCAATTACGTGCTCGCCATCGATCAGGCCAAAAAGATAGGTTCGTGGAGAATGCTCATAAATCGCATCGGCTCCGGCGTTGGTCAGGCGCGGACCGGTGTACTCGGCGACGATGGCGCGTCTTTTAATCGGCGTAGTTGTAAAGACCCCGTCAGCGTGGATTCTTGATCTGCGGATGACGAGGGCCATGCGCTATTGAGATTACATCGTCCAGATAACGCCCGTGTGGTTTTCAGGATGACAAGAAGGCCCGTTTCTATGCAGGCCGAGGCCGTCGAACCTTTCTGTCACCAGTTTTTCGTTCAACGGCCGAAGCCGGCTCCTTCTCTTTCACCGAAGGAGAAGAACGATCCTGCTGTACCGGAACAATCGCGCGGACGATGGCCCCTTTTTTACCAGCGCATAGTTCAACTCTGCCGCCTAACTGCCGCATGCGTTCGTCCATTCCTCGCAGTCCAACCCCGGGAGTTATAGGCAAACCCGTGCGGTCACCATTTAACATCGACGGCGGAAGTCCGTTGCCGTGATCCTCGATCTCCAGAATGGCGGTGCCATTCTCATGGCCGAGACGGATGACGACCGTCGGACTACCTGAATGTCGATGCACATTCGTCAGGCTCTCCTGAAGAACTCTGAACAATGCCAACTCTACGTCCCGCGGGAGACGTCCGAAATCTGCAGGAATTTCCAGACTTGCTTTGATTCCACTTCGGTTCGTGAAACCGTCCAGGTACCACGGAATGGCCGACTTCAGACCCAGTTCCTCAAGCATGGGAGGGTATAGCAAGTAAGAAATCGTGCGGACCTCCTTAATTGCCTCCTCCGCTAGACTGACACACTGCGCGATTTGTGAATGGGCTCCCTCGTTGGGCGGAAGCGCGAGTTGCAGTGAGTCCAGATTGATTTTCAGCGTCGCGAGGTATTGGCCCAGGCTGTCGTGAAGGTCTCTGCCAATACGCCTCCGCTCCTCATCCTGCGTGCGGAGCAGGTGCAATGAGAGTCGGCGCAGCGACTGCTCCGACTCATACAATTTACGCTCTGCTCTTGTTCTTTCTTGCACTTCATTCGCCAGCTGTTCATTGGCCTGCTGCAGAGCTTCCTGGCTCCGCATTCTGTCAGTAAAATCGCGGGTAACCTTGCCAAACCCGTAGAGCTGCCCGTTTTCATCTTTGAGAGCGGTGATGATTACGTTAGCCCAGAATCTCGATCCGTCTTTGCGAAGACGCCAGCCTTCATCCTCGAATCGTCCCTCTTGGGCCGCGACTTCCAGTTCCCTCCAGGGCTTTCGCGTCTGCAAGTCTTCTTCGGGATAGAAGACTGACAAATGCTTGCCTACAATTTCCCAGGCTTTGTAACCCTTGATGCGTTCAGCTCCGTTGTTCCAGGTGCTGACTCTCCCTTCGGGATCCAGCATAAAAATCGCGTAGTCGCGGACCGATTCCACAAACAGGCGGAAGCGTTCCTCGCTGCGTAACAATGCGGTCCCCTTTTCGAAGACCATCGCAGTTTGCTGCAACTCGGTAATATTCCGAAGCCGCTCTTTGTCCGTGGGCAACGTGACATAGCTCTCCGAGGGAATCACGGAGGAATGTTCCCGGCAAATTTTCAAAAAAGGTTCAGTGTGTTTTGGACTGTTGAAGCCGGAGAGCGGGTATGCACATAGCAATGAAAAAGAGTGGTTTCGAGCAAGGTCGTTCCAGAGCTGTTCCAGCCGAAGCGCCGCTTCATATTGTCCGGTCGCCCACAGAACATTTACCATCTCGCCGAAAGCGGCAAGTTGGGAACGTTCGCTAGTGAGGGCCGCTGACGCCCGCGCCAATGCAGAGCCTATTACGTTGGCGAAACGCTCCGCGTCAGGCAATCCATTCACCATAATCTGCGCCAGAGCCTCGGTGGCATCGAGCGTGAGATATCGCCCCTGTCGTGCAGCTTTAGAAATATCTAACCCGTGTGATTTGAGCAGTTGCTCGAGGCCCTCACGATGCGCTTGGGTCGCAATCACCACTGCCGCATCGCCGCAGGCCAGGGCTGGCCCGACAAACCGGCTCACTGCTTCGAGAAGAAAATTATCGTCGTGGTAAAACTGAACCATATGCCCGCCGTGATCTGGAACAGGAACCTCCGGAACAGGCGCATTCAAAGTGACAGCGGACCTTGAAAGGGTGCTCATCCGGTTCGGCTGCTGCATAAGATTTTGAGGTTGCGAATTACCAATCGAACGGCGCGGTCGTCATACCCAACCAGAGTACAGCTCATCGTAGAAAGAGTGGAATTAAAGGTCTATACAGAAAATCCTGTACTGCTGTTTTACGGAGCGCCCCGAGATCCCAAAGCAGAGTTCCCCAAGCTACTTCTGTTTCTTTTGCGCGGCCGCAGTCATCATCGCCTGGATTTTCTTCATAGTCGGCTCAAGCTGTTGTGGATCGCGAATGCAGTTCAAGAAAATGAGACGCGGATCGGAGCCGAAGAAGGGAAAACCGCCGAGATACCGGTAAGCTTCAGACAGGGGCGGGCCTCCAGGCGTGCCTGCGGCCGGAATCACGGGAGGAAGATGAATGGCGTACATGCTGCCGCCGGCCAGGACCTGATGCGGATACTGCATGAGCCAAAGGCAATTGTGACCGTCGGCGATGCTGCCGGCGGAGACTACCGCCCATCGGCCGCCGTCGGAAGAAGAAGCCTCCTGACAGCTCCAGAACTGGGCCTGAGGAACATACGCTGTGGGCTCGGAGAACCCGTACTCATCCAGGAGGATCTGGTTTAGTCCGTGCTGCTGCACGAAGCTTTCGACGTCCGGCAGCGCCTGATTCCAATCAAGGTTGGAGTCATTCACCAGCGCGTAGCCAGGTCGCCCCATGCTTAATACGTTTAGGAAGGGGAAATAATACGGGTACGCTCGCACAGCAGTAAGAACGGAGGTGAAAGTGAGCGCGATGGTCACCCAAATTCCCAGCCTCGCCGCGCGCCAGCCAGCGACCTTTAAAGACTCGAGCATCCGCGGTAATGGGGCGAGCAGGAGAATCAGCAGCGCCAGCGCGATGGTGAAATGACGAATGCTGAGGTCCAGTCGATTCAGCATACACACAGCCACAAAGACCACGAGCGACACCCAGATGGCGCGCCAGTGCAGTTCCATGCCGCTGGGTATTGCTGATAGTTGTCCGCCGGAACGGCGTTTCAAGAGGAGGGCAATCCCAACCGCAAGAAGCAGCAAAAGAAGAAACGCCAGCGGCGACTTCAAGATAAACAGCACCGGAAAATAGAACCAGACGCCATGAGAATAAGCATGGCCAAGAATATAGGTTGGCCGACTCGTAGCGCTGAGTGCGAACAGAACGAGACCACGCAAGTAGAGCCACACGGGCATGAGCAGCCGTCGCAAGAACGGCGATGCAGGAAAGTGCGGAATGATGCTGAACGAATCCGTCGGCTGGTTCCAGGAGAAGATGAAATAGAAAAGATACACGAACAAGGCAGCCCACAGCGTTGCCTTAGCCAGGTTGCGCCAGGCGCGGCGCCGCCAGGCACGCCGTGCCGCCTTATCGGTTGGCTGCTCCGGAACCCCGCGCCAACGCAAGCT